>Ga0194121_10006028_pt1 | contig 16407 bp, 14 predicted proteins | sample TA2MahCa50mmetaG_FD_148609 | JGI IMG/M metagenome (GOLD analysis project Ga0194121, IMG submission 148609) | Freshwater microbial communities from Lake Tanganyika, Tanzania - TA2015020 Mahale Deep Cast 50m | ecosystem: Environmental > Aquatic > Freshwater > Lake | place: Tanzania: Lake...
CGCGGAGCGCGAGCACAGCCGGGCCCTGATCTACGAGGTGCTGCCCTCCCGCTACGGCATCGACATCCGGCATCTCTTGCAGGCCGACGGCATCGAGCTGACCATCGGCCAGGGAGCCAAGCCGGGGACCGGGGGCTTGCTCCTGGGCTCCAAGGTGCTGGACACCATCGCCCGACAGCGGGATCTGCCGGTGGGGGTGGATCAGCGCAGCCCGGCGCGCCACCCGGATTTCCTCGGCCCCGACGACATGATCATCAAGATCGAGGAATTGCGCGAGGCCACGGACTGGCAGGTGCCCATCTTCGTCAAGATGGGGGCCACCCGGGTCTTCGACGACGTGCGCCTGGCCGCCAAGGCCGGGGCGGATGTGGTGGTGGTGGACGGCATGGAGGGTGGCACCGGGGCCTCGGCGGAGATCTGCCAGGAGCACACCGGCATCCCCACCCTGGCGGCGGTGTGCGAGGCGCGGGCCGCGCTGGAGGATCTGGGCCTTTACGGAGAGGTGCAGCTGGTGATCGCCGGGGGCATCCGCCACGGGGTGGATGCGGCCAAGGCCCTGGCCCTGGGCGCGGACGCGGTGTACATCGGCACCTCGGCATTGATGGCCCTCAACTGCAACAAGCCCCTCTTCGAGGAGGACTACCAGAAGATCGGGGCGGCCCCATACCACTGCCACCACTGCCACACGGGCCGCTGTCCGGTGGGCATCACCACCCAGGACCCCGAACTGATGAAGAGGCTGGAGATCGAGGCCGCGTCCGAGCGGGTGGCCAATCTGCTCCAGGCCATGACCTCGGAGATCCAGATCCTGGCCAGGGCCTGCGGCAAGGCCGATGTGCACGACCTGGAGCCGGAGGATCTGCGGGCTCTCAGCCTGGAGGCCTCGATGATCTGCGGGGTGCCCCTGGTGGGGACCAACCGGATTTTCGGCGGCGGGCCGGGCTGGAAGGAGCGGCACTAGTGATCTGTCGAGGAGAAAGCGGACTGTTGGGGCCAGGTCCGTGGGGTGCCCACTCCGGCATCTCTGCAGTCCCGGATCCGCGACACCATTTAGATGGTGTCGCGTCCATCTCATCCTCTCCACCTCCGCAACGCCCCATACGTTGGGGCGTTGCGCCCCCTCGCTCCTCAAACTACGCTTCCCCCGTCCCCGCCCATCGATCCTGCCCCCGGCCTCTCCCCCAGAGACACCTCCGGGGCACTCCCGTGTCCCTGGAACCCGCTCCGGGGGCATCTCCCCTCCTCCTGACGGGTGCCGGTAGAATTCGCAGATGTCCATTACGCTGATTCGCCAGGCGTTCAGCAGGAGCGCGCCGCCCCGGATGTGGCGGAAGGTACCCCTGCGCGACGAGTACGAGGTGGTGATCATCGGCGGCGGGGCGCATGGGTTGGCCTGCGCCTATTATCTGGCCAAAGATCACGGGATCACCGATGTGGCCGTGCTCGACAAGAGCTATATCGGCTCCGGGGGCAGCGGCCGCAACACCGCCATCGTCCGCAGCAACTACCTCACCCCCGAGGGGGTGCGTTTCTACGATGAGAGCGTCAAGCTCTACGAGCAGATGGCCTGCGAACTGGACTTCAACGTGATGTTCAGCCAGCGGGGGCATCTGACCCTGGCCCACAGCGACGCCTCGGTGCGCACCATGCGGAGAAGGGCCGAGGTCAACAAGCTCCAGGGGGTCAACTCGCGGCTGATCTGGCCCGACGAGATCGCCCGCCTCTGCCCGCACCTGGACCTGAGCGACCACCCCCGGCACCCCATCCAGGCAGCCCTGTACCACCCCCCGGGGGGGATCATCCGCCACGACGCCGTGGTCTGGGGGTACGCCCGGGAGGCGGACCGGCGCGGGGTGGAGATCCACCAGGAAACCGAAGTGACCGGGCTGCGGGTGGACGATGGGCGGATACAGGGGGCGGAGACCAGCCGGGGCTTGGTCAAGGCCGGGAAGGTGCTCAACGCCACGGCCGGCTGGGGTTCCACCATCGCCGGCATGGCCGGCATCGAACTGCCCATGACCACCTTCCCCCTCCAGGCCTGTGTCACCGAGCCGCTCAAGCCCTTCCTCAATACGGTAGTAGTTTCGGGCAGCCTGCACGTGTATGTGAGCCAGTCGGACCGTGGCGAACTGGTGACCGGGGCCAGCGTCGATCCCTTCGCCTCGTACTCGCTGGCCGGCTCCCTCTCCTTCCTGGAGGAGATCTCGGGCCACCTGCTCGAACTCTTCCCCTGCCTCAGCCAGGTCCGCATCCTGCGCCAGTGGGCGGGGCTCTGCGAGATGCCCCCGGACTTCAGCCCGATCATGGGGATCACGCCCGTGGAGGGGTTCTTCATCGACACCGGCTGGGGCACCTACGGCTTCAAGGCCTCCCCCATCTGCGGCAAGACCCTGGCCGCCTTGATCGCCACCGGCCGCACCCCGGACCTGATCGCCCCCTTCCGGCTCTCGCGCTTTGCCGAGAACCAATTGGTGGGCGAGAAGGGGGCGGCCTCGGTAGGGCACTAGGATGGCGCGATGCTGATTTTGGACTGTCCCAACTGCGGCAAACGCAACGCCAGCGAGTTCCGCTATGGCGGCGAGGTGCATCCCCGCCCGCCCGCCGCGCAGCAGCTCAGCGAGGCGGAATGGGCGCATTACCTGTACATGCGGCCCAACCAACAGGGGGTGCAGTCCGAGTGGTGGTACCACCGGGCCGGCTGCGGCTTGTGGTTCCTGGCAGAGCGCCACACCTACACCGGCCAGGTGACCCGGACCTGGCTGCCGGAAAATCCGAAGAGCGATGACTGATTCCACAGAGCGCCTCGCCCCCCAGGCCGGGGAGGCCATTGACCGCAGCCGCAGCTTCGAGTTCACCTTTGAGGGGCGCACCTACACCGCCCATCCGGGGGACACCATCGCCTCGGCCCTGGCCGCGGCCGGGGTCAGGGTCTTCAGCCGCTCCTTCAAGTACCACCGCCCGCGCGGGCTCCTGTGCGGGGCCGGCCATTGCCCCAACTGCCTGGTGCAGATCGGAGACGAGCCCAACGTGCGCTCCTGCCAGCGGCCCGCCGAGGAAGGCATGGCGGTGAAGGCCCAGAATGCCTGGCCCTCCCTCGATTTCGACCTGCTCTCCCTGACCAAATACTTCAGTGCCCTGATGCCGGTGGGCTTCTACTACAAGACCTTCATCCGGCCCCGCTTCCTGTGGCCCCTGTACGAGAAGGTTTTGCGCCGCGCCGCGGGCCTGGGGAAGGTGGACCCCCACTCGCACGGGGAAGGCTTCTCCAAGGAGTTCCTGCACGCCGAGGTGGTGGTAGTGGGCGGCGGACCCACGGGGATCAGCGCGGCCCTTGCCGCGGCCGGGCAGGGGGCCAGGGTGCTCCTGTGCGAGGAGCAGGCGGCTCTGGGTGGACACCTGCGCTTTTGGGGGGCGCAAGAGGCGCTGCCGGGTTTGCTCGCTGAGCTGGCGGGGCAGCCGCGGATCCAGGTCTTGACCGGGACAATGGTCACCGGCTGGTATGCGGACCACTGGTTGTCCGCGGTGCAGGGGAAACGCCTCTACAAGATCAGGGCAAGGTCCGTGGTCGCGGCCACCGGCGCGTACGAGCAACCCCTGCTCTTTGCCGGCAATGACCTGCCGGGGGTGATGCTGGGCGGGGCGGTGCTGCGCCTGCTGCGCCTGTACGGGGTAAAGCCTGGCCACCGGGCAGTGGTGGTGGCCGGCGACGCGCAGGGCTGGGAGGTGGCCCAGGCCCTGCGGTCAGCCGGGGTGGAGGTGGGGGCGGTGCTCTCCGGGGACGGACGGGATGGCGCAGAGGGGTTCGAGGTGCTGCGGGGGTACGCGGTGGCGCAGGCAGAGGGGGGCAGGCGGCTGCGGCGGGTGGTGCTGGCCGACGGGCAGGGGGGCAGGCGGCGGCTGGATTGCGATCTGCTGGTGCTGGGGGGGAACTGGGCGCCGGCCGCGGACCTGGCGTACATGGCCGGGTGCCGGGCCGAGTACGACGCGGACCGGGGCGAGTACCGCTTTGCCCAGATGCGGCCCGGCTTCTTCGCGGCCGGGCGGGTGAATGGGGTACCCGGGATTGAGGGCCAGCGCCTCGACGGGCAGCGGGCGGGATTGGAGGCTGCCGGCTATCTGGGATTGGGCAGCGGGCCGGTGGCGGGGCTGGCCGAAGAGTTGAGGCAACTCGGGCCAACGCCCGCCCGCGCCTGGGTGCCGCCCGCGTCGGGGGAGGGGAAGAATTTTGTCTGCCTGTGCGAGGACGTCACCGACACCGACGTGCAGACGGCCGTGGCCGAAGGCTACGAGAGCCCCGAGCTTCTCAAGCGGTACAGCACCATCTCCATGGGGCCCTGCCAGGGGAAGATGTGCGGGATCAACGCCCTGCACCTGTGCGCCAGGGCGCGGGGGCTGAGCATGCGGCAGGCGGTCAGGACCACGGCCAGGCCGCCGACCGTGCCGGTATCGCTGGGCAACCTGGCCGGCCAGCACCTGGAGCCGGTGCAGCACACCCCCATCCACCAGTGGCATCTGGACCACGGGGCCAGGATGATGGGGGCCGGGTTGTGGATGCGGCCCGAGCACTACGGCGACGCGGCGGCCGAGGTGCGCGCGGTGCGCCAGGGCGTGGGGCTCATCGACGTGAGCACCCTGGGCAAGATGCAGTTCACCGGGCCGGGGGTGGGCGCCCTGCTGGAGAAGCTCTACGTCAACCCCTGGCGGCGGCTGGGGGTGGGCCGGGCGCGGTACGGGGTGATGTGCAACGACGAGGGGGTGGTGATCGACGACGGGGTGGGGGCGCGGCTAGGGGAGGAGGAGTGGTACCTGACCACGACCTCTTCGGGGGCGGCGGGGGTCTTTGAACTGGTGCAGTGGTGGATGCAGGCCGGCTGGGGGGAGGGGGCGCACCTGGCGGACCTGACCGAGGCTTTCGCGGCCTTCAACCTGGCGGGTCCGCAGTCGCGGACGGTGTTGCAGCGGCTGACCCCCCTCGACCTGGGGAACGGGGCCTTACCGTACATGCACGCCCGCCAGGGGGAGGTGGCCGGGGTGCCCTGCCGGCTGATGCGCCTGGGCTTTACCGGCGAACTGTCCTACGAGATCCACTGCCCCTCCGGGTACGGGCTGCACCTGTGGGAGGCGCTCATGGAGGCAGGCAAGGCTCTTGGCATCACCCCGTTCGGGGTGGAGGCCCAGCGGGTGCTGCGCCTGGAGAAGGCCCACATCATCGTCGGCCAGGACACCGACGCCCTGGCCGACGCCCTCTCGGTGGGCCTGGAAGGGGTGGTGAAGCTGGACAAGCCCGATTTCCTGGGCAAACGGTCCCTGATGCGGGTGGCCGGGGCCGGCTCCCAGCAGCGATTGACCGGCTTCAGGATGGTGCGGCCGGGGCTGGTGCCCGAGGAGGGCCTGCAGATCGTCGAGCGGCGCGGGGGCAAGTTGGAGATCATCGGCTGGATCACCTCCAGCCGCTTCAGCCCCACCCTCGGGGAGGCCATCGGGCTGTGCTGGCTGCCCTCGGGCCTGGCCGGGCGGAGCGGGTCGGAGTTCTCCATCTTCCGCGAAGGGGAGCTGCTGGAGGCCCGGGTGCATCTGGGGGCCTTCTACGATCCGGCGGGGGAGAAGGTGCGGGGATGAGCGGCAATCCTTTCAAGCGGGGTCCTATCCCCCACCCAGAGGCGCAGTTGGCCAGCAGCGCCGGCTGGCAGGTGGCAGAGGTCTACACCTCGGCTGAGGCAGAGGCGGGGCTGGCCCGCAAGGGGGTGGGGCTGGTTGACCAGAGCGCCAGGGGCAAGGTGCTGATAGAGGGCCGGGAGGCCGCGGACTTGCTGGGGGTGGAGTTGGGCATAGGAGGTGGGAGTGCGGTGGGCAGTGGCAGGGTCTATCGCCTGAGGCAGGACTTGTTCTTCGTCAGCACCCCGCCCGGTGGGGAGGGGGAGGTCCTGGAGGGGCTGCGCGCCAGGGCCGCGGGCCGGCATCTCAGCCTCACCGACCTGAGCCAGGGCCGGGCCGAGTTGCGCCTGATGGGGCCGGCCGCCCCGGCGGCGCTCAGCCAGTTGTGCGGCCTGGACCTGGCGGAATTTCCCGATGGAGAGGCCCGCCAGAGCAGTGTGGCCAAGACCGCCCAGCTCATCCTGCGCCGGGACCTGTCGGGATTGACGGCCTATTCCCTAGTCGGGGCCCGCTCCCTGGGGGGGTATCTATGGGAGGCCTTGTTGAAGGCAGGGGAAGGCCTGGGCATCGCCCCCATCGGGGGGGCCGCGCTGCGCCTCTTGGGGGACTCGGACTGATCCTCTCACCCTCACCCAGATAGGAGACTGCTTATGACCCTGAACCAGGTCAAGAGACTCGCCGAGGAGAAGAAGATCGAATTCTTCCTCTGCTCCTTCGTGGAGATGAGCGGATTGCCCAAGGCCAAGGTGGTCCCCACCACCCACCTCGAGGACATGGCCGAGGAAGGGGCCGGCTTCGCCGGCTTCGCCACCGGACACATGGGCCAGGGCCCCCACGACCCGGACATCATGAGCATCCCCGACTTCAACTCCCTGGCGGTGCTGCCCTGGCGGCCCAACGTGGCCTGGGTGGCCGGCAACGCCCATGTGGAGGGCAAGCCCTGGGCCTATTGCCCGCGGACCATCCTGCAAAGACAGTTGGCCAAGGCCCGGCGCAAGGGGTACACCTTCAACGTGGGGGTGGAGCCGGAGTTCATGCTGCTCAAGCGCAACGAGCAGGGCAGCTACGTGCCCGCAGATTCCCTCGACATCCTGCCCAAGCCCTGCTACGACCTGGTGACCCTGCACCGCAGCCTGGATCTGATGACCACGCTCATCAAGTACATGCAGGAGCTGGGCTGGGGCCCGTACGCCAACGACCACGAGGACGCCAACTGCCAGTTCGAGATCAACTGGAGTTACGCCGACGCCCTGACCACCGCGGACCGCCACACCTTCTTCCGCTGGATGGTCAAGAGCGCCGCGGAGCAGCGCGGTCTGATGGCCACCTTCATGCCCAAGCCCTTCTCCCACCTGACCGGCAGCGGGGCCCACTTCCACCTGAGCCTGTGGGACAAGGACAACGAGAAGAACCTCTTTCTGGACAAGCGGGACCGCAACGGCCTTTCCCAGCAGGCGTACTGGTTCATGGGCGGGCTGCTAAGGCACGCCCGGGCCCTGGCCGCGGTGACCTCGCCCCTGGTCAACAGCTACAAGCGCCTGATCCGCGGGGCCCCCCGGTCGGGGGCCACCTGGGCCCCGGTCTATACGACCTACGGGGGCTCCAACCGCACCCAGATGATCCGCATTCCCGGGCCGGGCCGCATCGAGAACCGCACCGTGGACGGGGCGGCCAATCCCTACCTGGCCTGCGCGGCCATGCTGGCCGCCGGGCTGGACGGGATCGAGAAGAGGATGGACCCGGGCAAGCGCAACGACGACAACCTGTACGAGATACCCGAGGCCGAACTCCAGCGGCGGGGTATCGGCTTCCTGCCCACCACCCTGCGGGAGGCCCTCGAATGCCTGGAGGGGGACAAGGTGGTCAAGGAAGCCCTGGGCGCCGAGTACGCCGATTACTACATCGAGGTCAAGCGCGAGGAGTGGCGGCAGTACCACCAGCACGTCAGTCAGTGGGAGTTGGACAAGTACCTGCCCATATACTGAAAGGCATCCTATGGGCACGAGCGCGATCCTCGCTGGAGAGCCTTTCGGCGAAGAACAGACCCTAGAGCTCGTCGAGGCGTTTCACCGCGACGGGTTTGTCTACATCCCCGGGGTGCTGACCCAGGGAGAAATCAAAGCCCTGCGGGCCAGGAGCGACGAACTCCTCGCCGATCCGGTGCTGTACCAGCGCACGGCTCCGGAGCTGGCCGACAAGCGGTACCTCCAGTTGATGAAGAACCAGGCGACGGGGGAGGAGATCCCCTTCATCCTGCGCAACACCATCGAACTGGACCCCATCTTCAGGGAGATGCTCGTTAGGGAGCCGATCTTCAGCCTGGCCGAGGCGATCGTGGGGAAGGATTGCAGATTCTGCGGCCAGAACGTGCTGCGCAACCTGCCGGGCCTGTCCATCGATCGCTGGCACACCGACGGGCCGGTGCACAACCCTTTGCCGGACCAGGTGCCGCGCCACGACCCGCGCATTCGCATGCAGGTGTTGTGGATCACCGTGCAGATGGCCCTGAGCGACATCGAGACCATCGAGCAGGGCCCCACCCAATACGTGCCGGGCAGCCACTACTCCGGCCGTGGCCCCAATAGCCAGGAACACCCCGAGTTCGAGGGGCGCGGCCCGGTTTCGATGCTCTGCAAGGCCGGGGACATCTACTTCCAGGACCCTCAGTGCTGGCACCGGGGGGCACCGAACACCTCGGACCGCACCCGCTACATCATCCAGTCGCAGTACGCCGCCAACTGGGCGTACTGGCGCTTCAGCCTGTGCAACCGGGTGCCGGTGCCCGAAGAGGGCCTGCGCCAGGCCGGCGACAGGCTGCTGCACCTGCTGGGTCGGAGCCGGCCCGCGTGAAATCTTTAAAACTGAGCGCCCAGTACTATCAGCAGTTCGACGCCGACTTCACCCGCCAGGTGCCCGGAGAGGGGTACGGAGGGTGGAAGCGGGCCGAACTCGACCTCTCCGCCGAGCACACCGCGGTGGCGGTGATGCACGCCTGGGACACTGGCACCCGCGAGCAGTTCCCCGGCTGGCACCGGGCCGTGGAGTACATCCCCCGCTCGGTGGAGATCAGCCGCACCGTGTTTCCCGGCCTGCTGGGGGCCGTGCGGGCCTCGGCGCTGCCGCTTTTCCATGTGGTGGGGGGGGGCGACTATTATCACCAGTGCCCTGGGTACCAGCGGGCCAAAGCCCTGGCCGGCCCCTCGCCTGGCCCTTTGCCCCAGGTGGATGGCGACCCGGCGCTGGAAAGGCTCCGTGCCTTCCGCAGCCAACACGTCTTTGTGGGCAGCCACAACCGGGCCGACGTGGACCGGGGCTTCAAGGCCCTCGACTTTATGCCCAAGGCCCGGCCTCTGGACCACGAGGGGGTGGCCGAGGACGGGCACCAGCTCTTTGCCCTGTGCAAAGAGCGGGGGATCAACCACCTGATCTACGCCGGCTTCGCCATCAACTGGTGCCTGCTGCTCTCGCCGGGGGGCATGGCCGATATGAGCCGGCGCGGGGTGATGTGCTCGGCCCTGCGCCAGGCCGTTACCGCGGTGGAGAACAAGGAGACGGCCAGGCAGGAGTTGTGCAAGGAGTTGGGGCTGTGGCGGGTGGCGCTGGCCTTTGGTTTTGTCTTCGACGTGGACGCCCTGGTGGGGGCGCTGCGCCAGTGAGCGCCGCGCCGAGGAGGTTTGCAGCCGAGCGCCTGGGTCCACGGGCGCTTTTCTGTTTGTCGGCGCACGGAGTTGCCCAGATTGCATCCAGGTGTTTCTTTCTAGTGGACATCCCAGGAGGCGGTCGATGAGCATGGCCCCGATCCGGCTGAGCGAGGAGCAACTGGCTGCCTACCACCGCGAGGGCTACGCAGTGGTGGAGGACCTGATCCCCCCCGAAAAGGTGCAGGCCCTGGGGGAGCGCCTGCGCGAGTACACCCACGGCGGCCGGCCCGCCGACCGGCTCCGGATTCAGGTGGAGCCCAGAGTGCAGCGGGGGGAGGCCCAGGTGGAGGAGTGGGGCGACGGCATCCGTAAGGTGGACGGGCTGGTGGAGGGGGACGAGTTGTTCAACGCCTTGGGCAGGGATGAGAACATCGTCGGCATCATCGCCCAGATCCTGGGGCCGGATCTCAAGCTGTTCCGCAACTCGCTGCTGCTCAAACCACCCCAGGTGGGCTCGCAGAAGGGCATGCATCAGGACTCCCCCTACTGGCCCATCCAGCCCATGGCCCTGTGCTCCTGCTGGTTCCCCCTCGACGATGCCACTCCCCAGAACGGCTGCATGGGGGTGCTGCCCAGCGGCCACCTGCGCGGCCCTTTGCCCCATGTGCGGGTGCCCGACGACTTCGTGGTGGAGGAGGGGCATTATTCCTTCGACGAGATGCTGCTGGTGCCAATGAAGGCCGGTAGCGGCCTCTTCTTCCACTCGCTTTTGCCCCACTATACCGCCCCCAACAACTCCGCCCAGTGGCGGCGGGCCATCGCCCTGTCCTACATGTCCTCCTTTTGCCGCCACGCCGGCGACGGAGAGGCGCCCGAGTACTACCACATCCAGGGCCGGACCTTCCCCGGCTGCGTGCGCTGAATGGCCACCTACCACCTGACTTAGAAGGAGTGAGATGTCCGAACAGGTCCGCCACAACTGCGGCTTCAGCGTAGCCCACACCCTGCACGACGCCCACCGCTTCATCCGCTCGCTCCAGCACCGGGGGCGGGAGGCGGCCGGCATCGCCGCGGTGGGGGACAACCGCATCGACGTGATCAAGTGGGCCGGTGGGGTGGAGCGCTTCGACATCACCGACCTGCACAAGATCCTGCCTAGCCCCAACTACCACACCTACATGGCCCACGTGCGCTACGCCACCAGGGGCCGCAAGGACCAGATCCTCGAAGAGGCCCACCCCCACGTGGTGGGCGGCCGGCCCGAGCACCGGGGCAACCACATCCTGATCTGGGACTGCGACATGGCCGCCGTCCACAACGGCCAGGTGGACCGAGAGTACTACAAAGAAGTGCCCCTCGACCAGCTCAAGACCACCTGCGACACCGAAGCCCTGTTGCACGTGTACCGCATGCACGGGGAGTACAATTTCCTGCGGCGCATCCCCGGGGCCTACACCATGGCCATCGCCGACAAGCGCAAGCGCGACGTGATGGTGCTGCGCGATCGCACCGGGATCAAGCCGGGGGTGCTCAGCTGGAAGGACGGCAAATACGGGGTGGCCTCCGAGGACATCGCTTACCGCAAGAACGGAGGGGACTACGTCGAGGACCTGGAGCCTGGGTCCATCTACCACCTCACCGCCGAGGGGGAATACACCAAGGAGACCCTGGTCGAGCCGCGGCGGGCCCACTGCTTCTTTGAGTGGAACTACATCGCCGACGTGGACTCCATCCTCAACGCGGTGAGCGTGCGCCGCATCCGCGAATCCTTGGGCGAGGTGCTGGCCGAGGAGTTCCGGCCCGCCGATGCCGAGGTAGTGACCTTTCTGCCCCGCTGCCCCGAGGTGGCGGCCCGCGCCTACGCCCGGCGGGCCCGGCTGCCCTTTGAGCCGGTGTTCTACAAGATGCGCGGCGAGCGCTCCTTCCAGGGGACCACCGCCATCGACCGCAAGCAGTCCATAGGCGAGAACCTCCACCTCCTGCCCGGCGCCGAGCGGATACTGGAGGGCAAGACAGTGGTGATTATCGACGACAGCATCGTGCGGGGCAACAACTCCAGACGGGCGCGGGACCTGCTCTACAAGGAGGCCAAGGTCAAGAAGGCGTACCTGGTGAGTTATACCCCGCCCATCGGCATCATCGGCGGAGACGGGGTGCCGCGCGGCTGCTATTTCGGGGTGGACATGCCCCCCGAGCCGCCCCCGGGCGAGGAGTTTATCGCCAGGGGCCGCACCGAGGAGGAGATCGGCCGGCAGATGGGCATGCCGGTGGCCTATATCTCGGTGGAGGGCATGATGGCCGCGTACGAGCGCTCGGGGTTGCCCGAGCGGAACCTGTGTACCTACTGCATCGGCGGCCGGCATCCCTTCACCGGCTGCGACGCCCACGTCACCAAGGTTGCAGCGGCGCAGTTGTCGCTGCTGGGCCGGGATCAGTAGGGTAGGGCCGCCCCGTAGGCCGGGGCGGGCTGCCGTAGGGGGCTCAGGAAAGCTTGGGTCCGCTCCAGGCTGCCCGGCAGGGAGAGAGGGTGGTGGCTGCCCTCCGGATATATGTGGACCTCGAACTCGGGCGCGGCGCGGCCCAGTCCTTCCATGGCCTGGGCCAGCCGCCGAGCCTGGCCAACCGGCACCAGCGGGTCCGCGGTGCCGTGGTGGACCTGCACCGCCGGCAGCCGACCGGCGAAGTAGACCGGCGAGCGCCGGATCAGTCCCAGCCGCGCCTCCTCCAAACTTAAGGCGCCCAGCCGAAGGGGCAGGAGCAGGGTCCGGGTCAGGTACTCCACCCCCGGCAGGGGCCGGGGCTGGCCTTGCAGGACCTCGGCAGCCACCTCCTGCCCAAATTCATCCAGCAAATCAGTGGGCCCGAAGAATTCCACTACCCGGCGCAGGCGCGGCTCCCGCTGGGCCAAAAGCAGGGCCACCGCTCCCCCGCGGCTGATCCCCACCGCTCCCAGGCGCTGGGGGTCGATGGCCGGCTCGACGGCCAGGGCAACGGCCACCAGACCCAGGGCGTCGTCCACGTCCCGGTCCCAGGGGCTGGCCTCCCCCTCTGAGAGGAACACCTCCTGACCGTAACGCAGCGCCTCGCTGCGGAAGGAGGGCAGGGCGTAGGCGTACTGGTCGCGGTCCTCCCCCAGGCCCAGGCTGACCAGCAGGAACTCCTCCATACTGATCCCCTGATCCCCCCCGTGCAGGTACACCACCAGGGGCAGGCTGCCTGGGGCGGCCCCGTCGGGAACCAGCAGGGCCCCGTACTGGCGCAGGCCTTCCACCTCATAGGCCAGGACGCACAGGGAGGCACGCCGGCGGCCCAGGGACAGGGAGGCGCGGTACAACGTGTCAGCGGCGGATTGGGGAGCGGGCCGGCTTTCCCAATCGGCGGCAATGAGGGCGAGTTCTGCGGAGGTGGGGGGGGCGAAGAGGCTGGTGAAATCCACCCCGCCGACCAGGCGGGAATCCTCCCCCTTCGGGCCAGTGGCGCGGTCCCCGCAGCCCCACCAGAAGCACAGGCAGAGGAGTAGCAAAGGCATGACGGAAAGATAGCGGCGGACCTTGGCAGGCTCAACTCCCGGAGGAGCGGTAGTGCCGCACCCCCCAATGCCAGGCCTGGAGGCACAGGGCCAGGAAGAGCAGCCCCACCAGGGGGGCCAGCCAGTGCAGAAGCGCGGGGGTGCCCAGGGGATCGGGCCGGCCCTGGAGGGCCAGGGCCGGGTAGTAACTGACGCAGGCCAGGGGCACCCCGAAGGTGAAGAAGCGGCGGAACCAGTCGCGGTAGATGGAGAAGGGGTATTGGGCGGCAAAGACCCCGCCGTTGGTAAAGGCGTTCATGAATTCCAGGGACTCGGTGGTCCAGAAACAGACCGTGCCCTGGATGACCATCAGACCGTAGAAGAGGCAGGTCCCGCCCAGGAGGGTCCAGCCCAGGAGCAACCACTGGCCGGTGGACCACTGCAGGCCCAGGGCCGAGGCGGACCAGCCCAGGACGCAGGCGCCCTGCAGGAGCCGGCCCACCCGCCGGAGGGTCAGCTCCTGGCCGGCCACCTGGAGGGCCGTGCTGCGGGGGCGCAGGAGCAGGCGGTCGAAGTCGCCCGACTTGATCACGGGGCTGAAGAGGTCGAAGCCGCGCGCCGCGGATTCGCCCAGGGCAAAGGCGATGTTGATGATTCCATAGAAGAAGGCGATTTCGGGCAGGGACCAGCCCTGGAGATTGCCGAAGCGGTCAAAGAGTACCCAGACGCTGAGGAATTCGATCACGGTGATGAGCAGGTACCCGACGCTGAGCATCACAAAGGAGGCCCGGTACTCGAGCTGGCTTCGCACCGAGATGTCCAGGTACCGGGCGAGCAGGCGCAGGTCGTTCATCCCCCCTGCACCTCCAGCCGGCGCAGGCCGCGGGCCAACACCCAGCGGCCGAACCCGATGAGCGCCAGGGTCCACAGAAACTGGTGTGCCAGCACCGGCAGGGCCTGGGAAGGGGGGATATGCCCCAGGTACAGGCGCGAGGGCACGTCGAAGAGGCCGCGGAAGGGCAGGAAGTCGAGGACGGGCAGGAGCCAGTCAGGATAGAAGGGGAGGGGAATCTGTAGACCCGAGCCGAGGATGATCATGCAGATGACCAGGGAGTTGATCCCCTCGCCCGAGATGGTCCACAGCAGCGAGGTGGAGAGCAGGGCGGTGAAGGCGGCCGAGAGGAAAAGGGCGCCCGCATTGGCCGCCAGCCAAAGCAGCAGGCAGGTCCAGCTGGGGGGAAGCTGCATCCCCAGGAAGGCGTAGGCCAGGGCCAGCATGGGCAGCGCCCGCAGTAGGGTGGGGGCGCTGCGGCGGGCCAGGCAGCGGGTGAACCAGAGTCGGTACAGATCGAGGGGCCGCAACAACTCGTACGCCACCCCGCCCGAGCGGATGAGATTGCGGATCTCCGGGTCCACGTTCCAGGGAATGAGGCCCAGCATGGCCTGGCCCAGCCAGGTGTAGGTGACCACCTGCGCCAAGCTCAGGGGCGGCGTGGTGGTGGTCGCGCGGTAGAAACCCTCGTACACCATGACGATCACCAGGCCGAAGAAGACCTGGGTGAAGAGGCCGGCCAGGGCCGCGCCCCGGTACTGGAGCAGGGTGCGGAACTGGGCGCTGAGGATGGCGGCGTAGGCCTTCATCCCTGGTTTTTCCGGTACAGTTGGGCGATGGTCTCCTCTATGGGGGGATTCTCGACGAAGAGATCGCGCACCGCGAAGCGGGCGGTGAGCCGGCTGATGAGGGTGGGGGCCGGGACCTGGTTGGGGTCGAAGGCCAGTTCGACGCGGCGGCCCTCCCGGCGCACCAGGCGGACCTGGGGATCGCCGAAGTCGCTTTCCTCTTCGACCAGGTCGAGGACCAGGCGGCGCTCGGGGGAGACCTGCCGGCGCAGGCCCTCGACGGTGTCGTCGAGCAGGATGCGGCCCCCGTCGATGAGCAGCACCCGGGTGCAGAGGGCCTCGATGTCGTCCATGTCGTGGGTGGTGAGGATCACTGTGGCCCCCCGCTCCCGGTTGAGGCGGCGGACAAAATCGCGGACCGCCAGCTTGGAGAGGGCGTCCAGGCCGATGGTGGGCTCGTCGAGGAAGAGCAGGTCAGGGCCGTGGACCAGCGCGGCAGCCAGGTCGCAGCGCATGCGCTGGCCCAGGGAAAGCTGGCGCACCGGCACGTCGAGCAGGGGTTCCAGTTCGAGGACCCCGACCAGTTCGTCGCGGCGCCGGGCATAGTCAGGGCCTGGGACCTTGTAGATGTCGCGCAGCAGGTCAAAGGACTCGATCACCGGCAAATCCCACCAAAGCTGGGTGCGCTGACCGAAGACCACCCCGATGCGGGCCACGTGGGCTATGCGGTCCTGCCAGGGCACCCGGCCCAGCACCTCGCAGCGGCCACTGTCGGGCACCAGGATGCCGGAGAGCAGCTTGACGGTGGTGGATTTCCCGGCGCCGTTGGGGCCGATGTACCCGACCAGTTCGCCCGGCTCGATACGGAAGGAGATGTGGTCCAGGGCGCGCAGGACGTGGTGCTGGCGATGCACCAGCCCCCGCAGGGCTCCCCAAACCCCGGGCTGGCGCTGGGAGCGTCGGTAGGTCTTGACCAGGTTTTCGGCGAGTATTCAGGGCATGGCGATCAGGATGTGGGTTTAGTTCGCGATAGCGAAACAAGATATCGCCGGGGTGTGGCGCTTTGGCAAGCAACAAAAAAAACCCTGCCGGATGAGGACAGGGTTTCCCTATCAGCGAACTGATAGAAGAGTCTTGCGGCAGACTCTGCGTTCAGCGTTGATCTGGCAGGTCGTATATCAACGCTGACGTAGCGGGTAGGTCGAGGGCGGGCGGTTGCAGGTGGATATCACCTCAACCGCCTGGTGTAGTCCGGTGGCATATTCACCTCCGTGTGAGTAAGGTCAAAGAGCCACTGAACCTCGTCGCAAATTACACTGTTAAATGTAGCGCGGTGGTGGGGCATTGTCAAAGTCTTTTTGCGGTGTATTTAACGTGGTGGAAAAGTCAGACAGAGGAGCTAAGTGATTATATAGACGCGAGTTTATGAAAGTAGCCAGCCTGGGCGCCACCGCGGGCCTGGGCTCCTGGGGCTGGGCCGGGGAGGAGAAAACGGGCATTCGGCGCTACCGCCCCCTGGGTCGCACGGGTTTGCAGGTCTCCGACATCTCCCTGGGCAGTTACGGCCGCCTCTCCCCCAGGGTGATCGATAGGGCCTTCGAACTGGTTGTGAAATAATAAGATACCGCCCCGGACTACCGGGGCGAGGGAATGGTCAGGAAAGAGTCCCTGTGCAAGGTCTTCGGCAGCCCGGCTAAACGCGTCAAGGTGGCCATCGCCACCAAGATGTGCCCTGTGTGCCTAGATTGGCTGAGACAACTCGCCTGACGAAATTAATGAGCAACCCCACGGGCGAAGGAGCTTCCACAGGATGTCGCAAGCAGCCTCCAATGGCCTAGCTGGCCACCGAATAGCGCAGTCTTCCTCCCCCGCCCTGTTGCCTGGAGCGGTGGTTAATGCCGAGGTGTTACCCCGTGCCCAACGTCGGCGTTTCAGTGCCGACTATAAGCGTCGTATCCTCCATGAGGCAGATCAATGCCGACA
>Ga0194121_10006031_pt1 | contig 16403 bp, 27 predicted proteins | sample TA2MahCa50mmetaG_FD_148609 | JGI IMG/M metagenome (GOLD analysis project Ga0194121, IMG submission 148609) | Freshwater microbial communities from Lake Tanganyika, Tanzania - TA2015020 Mahale Deep Cast 50m | ecosystem: Environmental > Aquatic > Freshwater > Lake | place: Tanzania: Lake...
ATCGATAGTACGATTAATCAACTTGGTGTTCACTATAAAACAATACTACCACACAATTAAAAAAAGTCAAGCGGTCATGTTTATGCTTACTTATTGTTAATGAAACCTGCGATTTTTATTGATGCTTACTTGAATACACCAGAACATGAAGCTGTATTTCAACGTAATGTACAAAACTTTATAGATGCTGGTTATGACTTGTTTATTATTTCAAACAAAATACATACATTCGATAAGTTTGATAAGGTTAAGTATTTTGAATATGATAGTAGAAATAGACTATTAAAAGATCGTAGTGGTTATTTAGCATCTAGTGATAGTGATTACTTTCATTTTAGTAAAGACTATATTTTTAGTCATAATAATCAAAAACACACAATGCATACCTGTAGTCCTATATTTAATACTACAAATCTATCTGTATTATATAATACACGACGTATATGTGAAATAGCAAAAGAGTTTGGTTATACTAATATACTCAGAGTTGATTATGACTGTATATTTTCTAGTTATGATTTGGAAAATACACTATTGAATGGTTATAAAACAGAAGATTGGAACAATTATGGATTAGCTGCTTGGGGATGTTTTGGTCTATATATAAACTTCATATATTTAAACATAGATTATTTCTTAAGCAAAATACCATTAATTAAAAGTGACTATCAATACAAAGAGTTTATATCAGATAGTTTTGGTGAATTGAAATATCTTACATTTGAAAAAATAATTGCTTGGAAACTCAATAAATTAAGAATATTGAGCAAAGATGATACTAATCTGTATGTAGTCAATACTACCAACATCTTTACTTCTGTAGAAAATACCAATAGATACAACTTTTACTCGGGTAATTTGTTAGTGGTTACAATGAATGAACATACGTGTTTATTACTTGATAATGAATATAGTGAACCAGTATCAGTTACAATTGAGTATAATGATGTTGTTGATATCATTACACTACAACCACGATATTTTTATTTTAAAGACATTGAGCCTGGTAAAAAATTGTGCATCAAACACAACAATCTTGTTAAATCAATTGATACAACCACATCTTGTGTTAGTACTTTTACCAAGTGTTAACAACAATGCCCTTTTTTGTCAACAGCTGTAAAACTATTTAAATACTGATTGTTAGCACCTATATCTCGCAGACCATATAATTCATGGTACATTTCATATATAATAGTATCCAATTGTTTTACAATTATAGGAATACTTTTGGTTTGGTCTACTTTTTGCATTCTCAAACAATGATTTTTGATAATAGAATCAATCTGTTCTTTCATTAGTTCTTAGTAATCTTGGTAATTTTACCATCCATACTATAATAAGCCTTATAATAATTTGTATACACTTCATTCGTTGATTGTTCTACCATGCTAAAAGCAATATAGTCATTATTGATAGCATGTATCTTACTACATTGTGGTAAATTCTGTAATGCTTTATTGTAATTGTATCTCAGATACATACCGGATGTACATCCAGTAAACAATAGTAATAGAGTTAGATATTTTTTCATTGGGGTTTTACAAAAAAGATTTTGTGCATACCAGTCATATAAAAGGTATTCAAATCCATATTCAAAGCTTTACATTCTAGTTCACCGGGCCAAAACCCGGTCCATCGAGCAAATTGCTTATCGTGATTCCCACACTCACAACCATACTTTTGTCCACCACACTCACTACATCGTTCAATATCACACTTCTTTTTATGTGGTTTACCAGCAAATACTCCACAACTAAAACAATTATCTAATTGTACTTTCTGACAAACTGGAATTTGATTCTTTTTCATTCTGAAATAGATATCTCTTTATATGTATAGTTGTGACTCTCTTTGTAAGTATCATAATACTTCTGAGCATTTTCAAAAAGGTTCATAATTACTCAGTTTTTTCTGACATTTTTCTAGTTTATTTTTATAACGTTGAATAGTATTATGGTCTTCATCCATAAAATTATTTGCTTTTACAACTTCACGACCATATCGTTCTACTTCATCACATAGATAGCGAATATCTTCACACAGCTTTGCATCTAACACGTTATTACAATTATTGTTTGTAAATTCACGTAGGCTATTTATTACTTCATTATTAGTCTTCATTTGTTCTATAAAGTACTTTATCAATTGTAATACCCTTTTTTGATGATTTGGGTCCAAACATAGCACCATACTGATTACGGCTAATTATGTAAGCCATTAAATCTTTTTTTATCATTTCCGCATCCACATCATCAAAATTTGGTGGTAAATTAATTTGTAAATAATAACTTGGGCTTTTAGTAATCATAAATTTTTACCAGTGGTGAATAATGTTTGCGATAATGAAACCGCATGTAATAAAGTTTACCACGACAATTATGAATCTCAAGGAAAAACTCGCAAGAGCATAATTTACAGGCAATACTGGTAATTCAGGCTTACATTCATCAGTATGACCTACACGATGATCTATCGTCCTTGCTAATGTTAAAAAAAATTTATTAGTTGTCATCCTCGGTGGTAAGAATAAAGAAAAAAATTACTAGAGTTACTATAGTAAAAAGTGATAGAGCTATAATCTGTGTTTTTTCCATAATAAATTATTTTTAATTTCCCATCCAAGTTTCGGATTTTTCTGGTTTAGTTACATTATATAACCCAACATACTTTACTTTGTCAAGTGACATCGGAGCTTTAATTCGTTTCCAATCCCACAATGAAGGTATATCAAATGATGTATCTGTACTAGTCCATTCAATCTCTAGTATAATTTTAGCTGTCTTTTTATTATCATTCATAACTTTCACGATTGATGTTTGTTACATAGGGAAATCTGGGCAGTTCGTCACCAGGTGTAAGATTAAAATACTTCACCGTAGCACTTTTTCCAATGTATTCATCCTTATTCTTCAATAGTTCCTTCAAATATTCACGATCACCTTTAATATTACTATGAAACTCAATATCTTTATGATTACGGAATACCATATGTCCAGCCATACCACTCTTGTTACCTACACCTTCAACAATATCAAGAATCTTGAATTCAGTATCTTGGAACTCCTTACGCTTAAGAAGGTGCTTGCTACGCTTGTTTTCATAAGGTCCGTCTATACGAACCATTTGACCTTCATATCCATCATTAATATATTTTTCATACAATTCATTTAAATGTGTAATTGTATCCACAAAATGGGTTGAAACACGACGAATTACATTATTGTTTATAACGTAAGTAGTAATGTCATCGTTACGTTCACTAAAATTCTTGGGTAGTATCCAATCATAAATCCAATATTGAATATTTTTCTCACTTTCTGCCAAATCAATTAGTGTAGGTTTAGTTTTCTTAACTAAACTGCAAATGGCATTAAAATCATTAGCAAACTTATCAGCGTATAATTCGCCATCAAGAATTGCATCAGGAAACCTTTCAAAGAAACTCTTTAGTGCAATCAATACGTGAGGCGCTGAAACAATTGATTTACCATTACGACTCCACATACCATCTTTCTTGACAATACAACGAATACCATCAAGCTTAGGTTGACTATAAATAGGATACTTTAAATCATCCTTATAATCATCATAATTCTTAGCCAACATTGGCTCGGTAAAGGTAGAATTATCAATATCTTCTACAGATTCAAAATAACCACTTTCTTTCTTCTTCTTCCAAGTAGCCTTTGCTTCCTTCAAGGCTTGTTCACTAGCACTAGTTTCGTTTTTCTTGCCAGCGTTTTTACCCTCACAAAGAGTCCATTCAGTAATTTGAATCGCACCATTAACTTGTCCATAGTGAGTACGATACTTATTCTTTTCAATTTCAATTGTCCAACTCTGAACTGCGCCAGTGTTGCTCCGAGCATAAAGCCAAGGTAGTTTCATATGTTATATATACGTTACCATAGATTTTTCAAAAATCAATCAAAAATGATGACGTAATTTTGTTCTGTGACCTGTATTTTGATGGTTGTCAAGTGAAAAAAGACTTGGTCACATCAATTCTTGTAATAAATAAATAAATTAAAGTCTATGACTAAATTCTAAAAGATACCTAGGTTCCTTACCATACTTTTCATCAATAGTTTGATTGATGGCTGTTTTATAAATATAGAAGTTATATTTAGCCTGATAGTCAACCTGTTTGTCTCCAAGTTGTTTTTTGAGATTAGTAATTACCGTATGACGTGCCAAAGGTTTCGTCTTCTTCATAACTATTGAATTTCTTGTTTCGATTTTTCTTACCACCTTTAAAAGGTTTGGCGCCTAGATTATTGCGTTTGTTCTTGTCAGAACGTTCCCATTTATCACGTTTTTCTTTCCAACTTTTACCCATATTTATTTTAACAATATATATTATACATAGGGGAGTACTATTAATATTTTTTAATAGCCCCCCCTATGGTTTTATTAAGCAGTGACCATGTCGGCTACACGAAACACTAGAGCGGGCTTACCACGCTTACCAGCTTCCTTAACTACACCAACCTTGGTATAACGACCAGATGTCACATTACGAGTAACAAATGCTCGAATTGTTGGACTCTTAATTGAGTTATTGATCTTGACCAGATCCACGATAGTGAAATCCTTATCAAGGATCTCCTGTACATTAGTCGCCTTACGACCAGTGCGCTTCTTAGCGGTAGTGTTCACAATGTTTGTATTTGTATTTTCCATGTTATATATTTTTTTATTTGTTTTTTATTTGTTTTTTTAACTAACGAAATCAGTTTAACACACAAAATTCGAATGTCAACAGTTCAATATCTTAATGTGATGTACTTGCAATCAAAATCATACCATCGGTAAGGTTTCCCCTAGCAATAGGACTGCCTGCTGAATTATATGTATAATTAGCAGTCTTATTAAAACGACCAACAGGTCTACCATTTTTGTCATATGCATGAATTACAGTGCCAATGTCGTTGGTATAGCCAATGTACTTACCCTTACCATCGTAAATGTTTTTCCTCATAATTTTATTCATTGATTACAATTTCTTCTTTCTCAGCATTATAGATTACTTGTGAAAGAAAGTCAACGAGAATACCTGTCCTTTTATTAAGTTTACTATCTTCTTCGATTGCACACTTTTTCCAGTTGGGTAGATCTGCAAATACTTTGTTATAAGTATTTCTGTATTTCTCAGCTTGAACTTTCACTGATTTTTTCATTTTCATAAGTGTACTTTATAATATAATATTCAAATCGTCTTTGTCAACCCAAAATTTTTAGCTTGACTTTCATCTGTATATAAATATAATCACTACGAAGGTTGATAAAACTAGTGTAGGTTACCTACATTCTTTAACGATAACAAAAAAGAAAAACTTGACATAGGTAATAACCTATTATAAAGTATGTGGAAAAATTATGAATGAAATATATAAAGAAATTACATCTGGTGTACCTCAATATCTGTTATTTTTAGTGATTATTTTAGTTACTACAGCTGCTTTTATTAGTATTTGTAAAAGCATTATTGAATGTATTGGCGAACAATTAGTCAAGGTCGTGATAGCCTTCAAAAGTCAAGTGGTTTTAAAAGTTAATTCGTCAGAAGAATCCAAAGACTAAACGGTTGACTTACTAAAAAAAGATGGTAGGATAGATTTATGATGAATACCGATTCTCTCCTCGCTCCTCAACGTGAGCATGCTATTAATATGCTTAACAGCATTCATATGAATGGTGTTGCAGCCGATCTGTCTGAAACTGGTTGTGGTAAGACCTACATTGCTGCTTGGGTTGCGAAGCAATTAAATCTTCCGCTAGTTGTAATCTGTCCAAAGGTTGGACTTAAGCCTTGGAATGATGTGCTATCCTTGTTTGGTATCAAGGCGAATGTGATTATTAACTATGAAAAACTGACCCGTGGTAATACCAAGTATCTTACCTTTAAGAATGATAAAGATGATTATGCTGAGAATTACCAGTTTAGTTTTCCCAAGGATGCTCTTGTTATTCTTGATGAAACTCACAAGTGTAAGGCTCTAAAGAGCAAGAACTCTACTATGTTGGTTGCTCTCAAGCAGAGTGGTTACAAGTTGTTTCTATTGAGTGCTACTGCCGCTACCAATCCTATTGAGATGCGTAGTTTTGGTTATGCCACCTATCTGCATAATCTCAACAACTTTAAAAACTTCTTGGCTAGTTGTAACGTTGGTATCAATCGGTTTGGCGCTTTCCAAGTCGATCTTGATAATAATATTACTCGCCAGGCTATGAGTGATATTCACGATACCTTGTTCAATAAGCTCAAGATTGCTGGTCGTATGACTCGCAAGATGTTTGGTAATATCTTTCCAGACAATCGTATTATGTCTGAATCTTTTGATATGGGTGCCAATACCGATAAGATAAATCGTGTTTACGAATTAATGGAAGCTGAGTTGGCCGCTCTGGAGGAGTCCACTTTTAATTATAAACAACATCAGTTTGCTATTATGACCAAGGCTCGTCGTATGGCTGAACTTCTTAAGGTTCCTACTTTTGTGGAAATGATTGAGGATCTGTACGATGAGGGTATTAGTCCCGTGATATTTGTCAATTTTACTGAGACTATTGATGCTATTAAGAAGAAGCTGAATCAGAAGAAAAAGTTTGAAAACCAAATTGCTTTTATTGTTGGTGGACAGTCCGCTACTAATCGTGATCGTGATATCGAAATGTTTCAGAACAATACCAAACGTGTAATGATTGCCAATCTTAGTGCTGGTAATGCTGGTGTTAGTCTACATGACTTGATTGGTAACAATCCTCGTCATTCTATTATTAGCCCAAGTTTCAGTGCTATTAATTTGATTCAATCACTTGGACGTATTCATCGTGCAAATGGTAAGAGTCCTTGTATTCAGAAAATTGTGTTTGCTGCTGGTACTATTGAAGAGGATGCATGTTATCGTGTTCAAGCCAAGATAAACAATCTTGATGCACTTAATGATGGCGACCTGACCAACGGAATCCGCGTTATTAAAGATTGACATCCTGTAAAAATAGGATATAATTTTATTATGATTAAGATAGTCGCTATCTGGTATCCATCATCTAATTTGTCTGGTAAACATCAGACAGATGTAGTTGATTCACCTAATAAGGTTAAGGATTATATTGGTAAGTATATTTATGACATGCGAGCTAATAATTTGATAATCAATTACAATAATCAATTGTTTGTAATTGAATCTGTGGATGATGATAAACGTCTTTATAATCGACGTAAAATTAGTTATCATCCACTCCAACACTTAATTGGTGCTTAGCTTCGGAGGTGTTAAGTTTCATCTCTATCTACAAAAAACAAAAAACCTGTTGAGTTCATTGTGTCTAGTTTTGGTGGTTCTAGTATAAAAACCACCACCTTATTACCAACAAGATTAGATTGTAAAAATTAATTGACTTTGTAAAAATTTGCGGTAAACTATTAAAGAAATTAAAAAACATGAAAGATAATTCACTTATTCAGTTCGTTCGTGATCGCAAGGGTCAGCCCCGTGGTCTGGTTGTAGCCACCATCATCGATGATGAAATCCGTCTTGGTTGGTCTTATACCAATACCAAAGCTGGTGATAGATTCAACAAGAATCGTGCATTCCAAATCGCTCTAGGTCGTGCCGAGACTGGTCAGGGTAATAATGTAGTTACTCCTCATTCGGTACGTAAGGTTATGGACCGGATTGCAGTTCGTGCCGAACGATACTACAAATGCTACAAGAATGTTTCGTCTAGGAAAAATATTCTAACTTCATTTTCTGAGGATATTTCTGAGGATCTTCGTGACTAATAATTCAATCAATTTATAATTATATAATATGAATCGTTCTAAACAAAAAGGTACATTTACTGGATCGGTTGATGATTTTCTAAATCATTGCGCTAATATTGATGCAGAACAGCTGTATGCTGACTGTGAAAAGCGTGAGTGTCTTACGGTACTGATGCGAGAGTTGGATTGTACAGAGGAAGAAGCTGAAGTTTTGTATAATGAAATTGCTTTGAATGAAGTTAAAAACACAGTTGACGAACTTGTAAAAGAAGGTCTTGTGGAAATTACTGGATACAACGAAGATGGTGAACCGCTGTTTGGTCTTACAGAATTGGGTAAGATAGTGCAGAAAGATTTTAAGAAAAATACTGATAAGCAGTAAATACTACTTATTTTAGTGGCCTCGTAGCTCAATTGTATAGAGCGAACGGTTTCTACCCGTAAGGTTGCAGGTTAGAGTCCTGCCGGGGCTACCATTTATATAAAACTAGTTGTTTAACGACAACTGGTTTTTTTCTTTGCAACAATAGTCTTAGCTTTGTTTATAACTGCTTCATTGGCACTCTTCTTTTTTAATGCATTAATTTTTTTACCCAACATTTTTTTGTAATTGTCAATAGAACCATAGTCTTTGGCTCTACTTGGATCTGGGTTTGCCAACAATGCTTCAAGATCCTTGATGTCATCCGCAACTGAATCTTCACTCAAATGAGCTGTAAGTTCGTCGCTCTCGACTTCGGCACCGTCATTTGGGTCACCCTTAAACTCTTCTTCAATTATCTTTTTAATCAATTTAATTAATTGTTTCTTATTTGATTCGCTAAGATTAGAACTGGCCATTGATGTTGAATGTTTGTTTAAAATTTGAACTGGAATATTAGTGGTAATAATAGAGTTTTTATCTATCAACCGATCAATATCAACGTCATCTAATAGATTCAAAATCTCTACAGCATCACGATCTGACTTAATTAGTCTGCTAGGATTGGTATTTCTAGAACCAACTAATGATTTAAATGGTGTGGTTGTAGATACAAAAGCATCTGAACCATGTTCTTCATTACCATCTTTATACATCAATATTTTAGTGCCACCCATCGTGGATACCACTACTTTCACTGGTGGATTGATTTGTTCAAACATAATATCAAAGGTTTCATTTACCAATTCACTTATTGTAGATTTTAATTCTTTTAGATTCATATTAGGATATTTCAGTGTATATTATATCGTCCTCAGAAAAGCCACCAATCTCAATAGATTTACCATTGCTTAAGTGTATAGCAATCATGTTCAAATCATTATTGTCATTATAAATCGATTCAACTCTGATAACTTGGTTTTCATTTAAAGCATCTTTTATATCATTAGTGCTAGATTCAGATAAGTTTCTTTTTAGTACATTTAATCGTATCATAAAAATAAATATTCAGTTAATAATGTATTTTTCGATTAATCTAAATATTTATAAAATATAAACATTGGTATTAGATCTATGTCAAATTTTAAATCATTAGCTAAAGAAAAAATACTCGAAAATATTATTACCGAGTTCGTAAATTCTCAACACAAATCCAATCAAATACTATGTGAGGGATTAAATACTAAATCTGGTCTATATCTTGCAATTCAACTAGGTGAACAAACCGCAAAACAAATACAAGTTGATATTCTCAATGAATATATCGATGAACATCCAGTATTAAAAGAAGATATCTTTCAACGTGGTTTGGCAAAAGCAAAAGCATATCTAACCACACCACTTGGTAAAGGTTTTGGTCAAGCTAAAGACACACAAGTTATTCAAAATCTATTTGCGTCACTCAAGAAGAATACAGAACGTATTGTTAGTGCAGGCCCAAGTCCATTTGCTCCATCCGCAGAAGATTTAAAGAATAGTCCAACACAAATTGGACAAATTGGTGCTTTAATTGGTAAAAGATTTGCTGCTCTACAAAACAATCCTAAACTAAATGCTCCAGCTACACCAGCAGAAATACAAGCTGGTATGGGTAAAATTGAACAATTGATATCAAAATTACGTGCATCTGGCATGGTAAAAGGTGCAGATAAGGTATTGGATGAAATTGGTATTTTTGCGAGACAACATCCTTTACTAACCAATATGATTGTTGCTGGTTTGGTCGCTGTATTAACATTATCAACTGGTGGTGGTCTATTTGGTATTCCTCTATTGGGTAAGTTCTTGACTGGTACTGCTTTGAGAACATTAATTGGTATGTTAAAAGGTGAAAAGGCTGCACAAGCTGCTACAAAAGGAGCCGTAGTATCAGGTACTGGTATCGCAATTGGTAAGTTATTGGGTCTATTTTATGACAAACTAGCTGGTTGGATTGGTGGACAAGCTGATGGTTCGGCACTACCAGTACCACCAAAACCAGTACCACAACCAATGGATGTAGATACAAGTGTTTTGGGTAAAGAAGAATATCTATCATCATATCGTAATGATTTAATCAATAAAGCATTAAATGCAGCAAGTTCAGAAGAATATCAAACTATCATCCAACAAGTTAAAAACATGGATGCTCAGTATGATTTCAATGGTGATATACCAGAGTATGATGCTACATCAGCTAGTGGTCAATTACCTACAACACCAGCTGCTCCTGCGGCTCCAGTAACACCAGCAGCAGTACCACCACCAGCAGCAGTACCATCAGGTGGTACATTACCACCAGAACCACCACCTGTAACTGGTGTGGATATACAACCAACATTAACAACATTACGTCCAAAATTGGATGCGTTGGCTAGATTGGCTAGTACAACTGATGTACGTGGTGCTACCGCTCCGGCAGCTAGACAAGCTGTACAAAGTTGGGTTAATAGTATCAGTCAACCAGAAGCTCAAGTGTTACTAAAAGATCCTAATGTAGCTAACCAATTGCTGCGTAAGGGTGCTCTTGGATTATTAAAGAAGAAGTTTAATATCCAAGAAAGTGAATTGGATATGTTAAAGGCTGAATTGATGGGTGGTGCCGTTGTATTAACTGAAGCAAATCCTCTGACAGCAGCTAAGAATTTCATGTTTGGTGGTCCAGAAGTTGGTGGTAAAAACTCCAGATTGGACTACAAACAAGTTGAAAGTGATTATCTAAAGTTCCTAAATAACATGGAAAGTAGTTTGGGTCTAAAATCTGAAAAGGATATTTTGGACTTTTTGAGGACTAAAGACAAAGTTTTCCCAGGCATATATGATTATGTTAAGAAAGTAAGAGATTGGTTGTATGGTGCTACACCGGAATCCAATAATAAAACTCCAGAACCAATCGTCGTTCCACCACAAGAAGTACCAAAACCAAACGAACAACCAACACAACAACCAACACAACAACCTACTCCTCCAGTTATAGGTGGTCCTGATGAAGATGGTTTCAAGATGGATGTAACCACATTAAGAAACGTCAAGATGTTTTTAACACGATTGATTGAGTTGGGTAATGCTCTTAATAAAGCAAATGCACAAAACCTAGATAAAGCTACATTGAAGAGTCTAGCAACTTCTTCGTTGAGTATTGGTGATATCTTGGTTAATAAAAAAGGTGCTGGTAAACCAAATCCACTACTAGATAAAGTATTACAAGGTATTGATATTCTAGGTCCATTACCACCAGCTAAAGATAGACAAGCTTCAACAGTTAAACCTGTATCTAGTGTATTTACCGAAGCAACTGGTTATAATAATCCAGAACTAACCAAACAAATCAACGCACTAAAGAATAATCCTCTATTCAAGGGATTACAACAAAGAGTTGTAAATCTATTGACTATTGGCAGTGGCGCTGGTTTTAATAACCTAGATAATAGAGAAAGTATCAAGGCCTTGAGAAAAGTATTGAGTGATGTTAATGGAGTTATCACAAAGTTCTCACCTCAAGTAAGTCAAAAACTAGGCGCCAATCCAGCTGCTATAAGAAAAGAATTGGAAGCTGATAAAGGATTCGTAAAAGAAATAGCCAGCCAACAAGAAAGAACTCTATTTGTTAAACAATTAACCGAAGCAATGCCTCAAATCATTGGTTTGATGAGTTTGCTACGTCAAGCCTTCAATAGAAAAAATCCAAATAATATCTATAAATTGGGTGCCCAATCAGCTGGTAAGCCACAACAAAGTGGATCTCAACCCAAAGAAAAATTAATTATAAGAGCAAAAGATGGAGAAAAACCATTAACTCCAAATTATCTATATCAATATTTTAATGGAAAATGGCATGTTGTTAACCGCACCGGTATTACAGCTTTAAATCCAGAAGGAGGCTCTAAAAATATTGTTGATAAACTAAATGATCTTGCTAAAAAGGGTCGTGATGATAAATCATTAGTAATTCAACTATCCAAAGAAAATCCTGCATTTAATCAAGGTGCTTTTAAAAATTTGCAAAAAGAATCTAGATATAAATTATCAGATTATAAAAAATTCTTCTGATTGCCACCACATTATTAATAAAAACCCCAACAAAAGTTGGGGTTTTTTATTTATTCACTAAATCTACTAAGTGCTAATGATTTAAAATAATATGTTTAGTATGTACTCAATGAATCGTCACCTTCTTCACTTAACTTGTTGTAAGCATAATCATCGTAGTTAGGATTGGTATCAACCCACTTCATTGAACTAAATGTCTTACCTTCAATAATCAATAGTTTCTCTCGTTCCAACTTCTTTAACTTGTGAAACAATTCATCTCGTACCTTAATATACTTAGGTTCATATGCTAAATTAGTATATTCAGTTGGATCATTCACCAAATCATATAACTCATACTGAGTCTCATAACCGCCTAAAGCATCAAAATAATAAGTAAACTTCCACTCTTTGGTTCGTATAGTCCTCAATCTGTTACATGTCTTTACAGACGATGCCAATGTGGATGATCCAGATTTTGTATCATCATATGTAAATAATACTTCATCTTGTACAGACTGACCACTCTCAATTATAGGCAACAAACTGGTACCCCTACAATCAGAAGGTGGTTCAATATTCAATAAATCACACATCGTAGGTATAATGTCAATCAATGTAGCCAGTTCCTCAGAACTCTTGTTTTCAACTTCATTACCAAATAATAATGGATTTGAAATAACCATAGGCACTCTCAACGCTTCTTCATAAGCAACAAATGCCTTTTGTCTCATACCACCATGTGATAATCCCATCTCACCATGATCTGCTGTTCTTATAATAAGTGCTTTATCCGCTAATCTCTCACCTTTCCATGATGTACCATCCCAACTTAAATTATATTCACGATACAATTCATCAACTACTGTACCAATTTGTGCGTCAATCTGTCTCAACAGATAAGCATAAAAATTAATATAATTCAACTTCATGTCATCATTCTTCAATGTGCCCAACAAACCATCCGCCGCAATGTTGGTCTGAAATTGTGCCACGGGCTTCTTGTTCTTAAGCAAATTCTCATTCACTGTAGATGGTAATCCAATATTTCTTTCAGTATATTGTACAGGTAAATAACCATATTGTACTGAATTAGGATAACACAATACATCATGTGGATTCACTAAACTCAATACCAAACAATATGGTTGATAATCACCCTTGCTACGCCTTACCCTGACCTCCTTGAGATATTCAAGTGCTTGTCTAATATACATTTGATCATGATTAGCAAAACCCCCACCAAAGTTTTCTGGTTTAGCATCCTCACCCGCATCAGGTCCAATCCATCCCTTGAAACCAAACAATGCAATGTCTTCCGCCGTAACATCGCCGTATGGATCACCACTATTGTTGCCCTTACTTAAATGCCACTTGCCTCTATATTGACAATCATAACCAATTGGTTCAAGTAATCTAGCAATATTCGGAGTTTGTGGATTAAGTGTTTGTTCAGCAGATGAAAACGGTCCGCCACTTGTTAGTGTCTCCGTTACTTTGTGTTGTGCTGGATATGTGCCTGTCAATAGACTGGATCTACTGGGTGAACACATACAAGTGTTACAAAAAGCTCGGTCAAAACTAAATCCGTTCTTTTTTAAAAATGTAAGTGTTTTTAAATTTTCACTCTCCCAATCGTCAGGAAAGTTTTGGGTTGCTCGCTCCTGATCAGTAATAATAAAAATTAAATCAGGCTTGATTTCAGACTTTTTAAGCTTGTTTAGAAATTCTTTGTTCATATCACAAATATATACACACTACCCAATATCATAGATTTATTTTAAAATATCTAAATATCAACACTCGTATAGTGAATTTTATATTACATCTGTTTATATTACCACCCATATTTGTCGTGGGTAATACTAAAGATTATAAAATAATAATATACTTACCTATATTCTCTTTATATAACTAATTCGCTCGCTTTCAATATCCTCACACACAACAAATGACTTGGTTGCTACTATAGCATCACGTATGCTAAAATCACCACTCTCATTCACCAACTCTTCATAGCTATACTCACCATCTCCAACAACCCAATCAGGTATTTGTTTAAACCAAAAACTATCTTCCTCTATATAAGCACCCAAATCCATCAACCCCCCCAAATCAGCACCTATATCCAATCCACGAACATCCACTCGTAATAATACATTACCACCACTATCACCACCACTATATTTGCTTTCAATCTCAGTAGTCAAAAATATCGGTATCATATTATACGCACGCCGTATCCATCTGCTATCTCCTATAGTAAATTTACTGTTGCTACTATTAATTCGTAAACCCCCATTACGTATATATTTATCATAGTTATATTCACTCGTTACATGATATCCATACCTTATATCATTCAATATCATCTCATTAACCAATTTACTCATCATATTCCGTAATCGTATCATATTATAATAAATATAACCCCCACCCTAACAGAGAGGGTTTTTTACTTCCCACCTCACCTACCAATTATTTCCGCCGGTAAACATATATTATAATAATCATAACCATATTCAATATCAACCCCATCACACTATTAATATAGTTAAATACACCACTCACATCCACATGCCTATAATAACACAATACACATAACTGACCCAATACACCGCATATCCATAATCCATAACTGTTGTTGCTACTATCTCTATTCGCCACTATCCTATACATACTAAACAATGGCGCAATATTAAACAATATCACAAACATTAACCCATATACCTCACCCATATACCTCACTCATTATTAACACTACCACCACCATTACATACCCACTCATCGTTAAGTATCTTATACTCGGTATGTTTACCACTATTATCCTCCATTACATTCATAATTACATCATATTAACCCAGAAATATCTCGGGGTCAACATTATCAGACTTTGTTACGCTTTTTATCTCTTCTATTTATCTCCTTAAACAATATCTCGCGGTAATTATGCACAATCTCAATCAAATTAACATATTCACCCAAATTATCAAATGATTTATACAACATATCATCATCCATAGCCTTTACACCCACTTTATTTATCTTCTTATCAATCAAATTCTTCAACTGATAATGATACAACTTGGCAATCTGTGACTGATTAGCACAATTCTTGACCTGACTATTATAATAATTACTGATTATTTCCACATTATCATACGTATACTCCCCATTCGTATCTATACGATCTATGCTAGCGAAACTCCATATCTTATCACTGTCACCTACATTATTATATCGCTTACATTCACTCAAATTATTATCATTATCACCACTAAAATCAATTCCGGTATAATTTAATATAATATTATTATCTATAGGACATACATCAGGTAATACCTCATCCTCTCTCCTACCATTCAATAACACATCATAATCACGTATTTTTGAACGACCCTTCCTTTTATCATTTGTAGACCTTTGCCACCAATCCCTCTTGTCCCACACTAAATCACTTAATCGTATCAATCTACGACCACCGTCCCACTTAAATACTATAAGTTTATCTTTTTTATTTTTATGCATTTCCACTCCAATAGCCTTCAATTTATAGCGGTCAACAAAATATCTATATATACTATTATCCCCAATTATCCTATTAGCCAAATATAATAATATATCACTACAATTCGTACTAAAACATCTATTGTTTTTATATAGTCGCATCCAATCTATCTTATCCACTCCTCCAGCCCGCTCTATCATACAACGATATATAATATCCATACTAATATGTTCCGTCATATCATTCTTAATCACTCCTATTACCCATCTTATAGATACTCCATACTTATCTGCGGTATATTTTTGCAACCAATTCTTCATATGTATACGATCATTCTTGTCTCTCTTACCTTCTAAAAATAATTTACCCACTATAATATACTCAATCACATCATCTATCATCCGATTATACATCTCACTCAAATTAATCCTCTTACCATATAACACATTATTTACTCCACCCTTCATTTGTCTACATATTGCACCTTTAAATGTATAATGCTTATCACCTCCCCCATTATCAACACCACTCCAATCAAAAAACCCATCACCACACTCGACTTTATTATCAATTATATCATACTCTTTGTTCATATATCCACCATACTATCACACCAACCACTATAGTAAACATATATAAAGCACCCCCACCATAGTAAGGCCCTTTCACATAGCCCCCCCCCCACCTACTAT
>Ga0194121_10006036_pt1 | contig 16395 bp, 15 predicted proteins | sample TA2MahCa50mmetaG_FD_148609 | JGI IMG/M metagenome (GOLD analysis project Ga0194121, IMG submission 148609) | Freshwater microbial communities from Lake Tanganyika, Tanzania - TA2015020 Mahale Deep Cast 50m | ecosystem: Environmental > Aquatic > Freshwater > Lake | place: Tanzania: Lake...
ACCAGATAGCGCTGTTGTAAGAGGCCCCAGATACCGCTGGCGGGTGTGGCGTGGTCAGTGCTTGCTGGATCGTGCGTGGTGGGCAGTGTTGCGGCAAAGGCGCGGAGCGCCATGCGGAGGAGGAGGAGGCAAGCGACCAACCCCAGGGCGGAGAGCAGGAGCAGGTTGGCGGTGCCAAAGAACGCTACAAGAAGCGGAGTGGAGAACCCACCGAGAATGTTCGCTGCCAGCTCTCCAGAGCCAATGAGCCCAAACAGACGTTTGCCCTGGCGCACATCGCACAGATGTTCAGCCAGACCCCAGAATTCCAGGGTGGTTAATACGGTGAGCATGCGTAACCAGAAAAGCAAGCCAAAGACAAACCAGGTGGCGTTCGTGAACCCCAGTCCCAGACGGAAGACCCCCACCGAGGCAATGAGAAAGAGGAGCGTCCAGGTAAACAGACGTGACACCGGGAGACGGGCGCTTAACCTGCTATAGAGCACTCCTGCCAGGGCGACCATCACTGCCGAGCTGATATACACATATGGTAACGTGTGTGCGGCGAACGTGGCGAGAAACAGGGCATTTGAAGCCGTATAGAAAAACACCACCGCGAGGCCCACACAAAAAGAATGCGCGCACAGCAGGGCTACACGATAGGTTTCGCCGGGGCGGATATTCAACGCCGTGGCCAGCGTTGTCCAGATGGGCATAAGGTCGTCTCCGTACGCACGTGTCCAGCCTGCTCTGCGCAGCCTAAATCAGCGCAGCATAGCACACGCTATGATGCTAGAATGAGACACGTAGCACTCGCACACTGTACATTGCGTTTCTTCTCCTGAGGTGGCACACCATGCCTATAACTGTAAACCAACGCTGGAATCCAGAACAATATGCGACCAATGCGCGCTTCGTCTCTGATCTTGGGATGCCCGTGGTCGAACTGCTCGCCCCGCAGGCTGGAGAACGCATTTTAGATCTCGGGTGTGGTGATGGGGCCCTGACCATCACGCTCGTGGCACTTGGGTGTCAGGTCGTGGGCGTTGATGCCAGTGCGGCCATGATTGCCGCGGCGCAGGCACGCGGTGTCGAGGCGCACGTCATGGACGGTCAGGCGTTGCCTTTTGGCGCGGAGTTCGATGCCGTCTTCTCGAATGCCGCCTTGCACTGGATGCCGCGCTTTGAGGCTGTACTGGCAGGGGTCTGGCGTGCCTTAAAACCCGGTGGCCGCTTTGTTGGAGAGTGCGGCGGCGACGGGAATACCGCGACGATCCTGCAGGCTCTCGACAGTGCCCTGGCGCGGCGTGGTATTGCTGCCCAGACACTCAATCCCTGGTATTTCCCGACAGTAGAAGCGTATCGCACCCTCCTCGAAGCGCAGGGTTTTCGCATACAGTCGCTTGCGCGGATCCCCCGTCCGACGCCCCTCCCAGGGGGCTTTACCGGTTGGATGGAGACCTTTACCCAGAATTTTCTTGCTGCAGTGCCCATAGAGGAGCGCCCAGCATTGCTCGCCGAAGTCGCCGACCTGTGTCGCCCCGCCTTATGCGACGCCCAGGGACACTGGACCGCCGATTATGTGCGTCTGCGCTTTGCCGCGAGGAAACCTCTCGAGCCCTGAATTGCCTGGCCGCTCCTCCCGCAGTCTTATGCCTTGGCCTCGCCGCACATCTCTCCCGGCAACGGGCTCAGGCAAGGCGGCACTGCGGTTGGCAAGGGGCAGAAGGCCGGGGTGTCGGCAGCCTGTCCTGCGCTTTAGGGCGGCGAGGTGTACAGAGCGTGCATACGACAAAGAGGTGCAAGCACAGTGGGAAGGTCTCGTGCGAACTGGCCTGATATCCCACACGTAAAGGAAGACGTCATGCGTACGACCGGATCAGACATTCGCGCTCCACAGGCTTCTCCGGCCGACCAACTCATCCGGGCTCTGACGGAGCGCGCTGTGTATGGCCATCCAACGACTACCGTCACCGTCCTGCAGACGCATATCTCGTGGGTCATCTTGACAGGTCCGTATGCCTATAAGATCAAAAAGCCAGTGAACTTTGGTTTTGTCGATTTCTCCACCCTCGCCAAACGGCAACACTTTTGTCAGGAAGAACTCCGCCTCAATCGTCGCCTGGCACCACAACTGTATGTCGCCGTTGTACCCATTTCTGGCACGCCGGAGCACCCGCGTCTACACGATGCCAGCGCCCCCATTGAGTATGCTGTACAAATGCGTCAATTCCCCCAGGAGCACCTGCTGAGCCAGCTCGTGGCCAAGGGCCAGCTCCAGGTCGCGCACATCGACGGCCTCATCCAGGAGGTCAGTGCGTTTCATGGCCGTATTGCCGTCGCGGAGCGACAAAGCCCCTTTGGCACACCGGAAGCCGTCTATCAGCCAGTGCAGGACAATTTTCAGCATTTGTTCGATGCCGTGGATGACCCGCTACGGCAGGCCCATACGCGAGAGCTCGAAGCCTGGTGCCAGCGCTCTTTTCGTGCCCAGTATGCCACGTTTGTGGCTCGGAAGCGCGACGGTTTTGTGCGCGAATGCCATGGCGATTTGCACCTGGGCAATATGGTGCTCCTGGACGATGCCGTGGTCATCTTCGACGGCCTCGAGTTCAACGACCATTTACGCTGGATCGATGTGGCGAGCGATGTGGCCTTTCTGGCCATGGACCTCGCCGACAGAGGGCGCTCTGACCTGGCACATCGGTTTGTGAATGGGTATGTCGAGCAGACGGGCGACTATGGCCTGCTTGCACTCCTGCCCTTCTACAGTGCCTACCGGGCCATGGTGCGGGCTAAAGTCGCTGGGCTGCGCCTGGGGCAAGGCGACTTGTCTGTGAGCGAGGCGACACAGGCACGGGAAACCTTTGGCAGCTATCTCGATCTGGCGACCCAGTACACACGTCCCGTACAGCCGCAATTACTCATCACGCATGGGGTGTCTGGCAGCGGCAAAACCTATGGGACACAGCCCTTAGTGGACACCGCTGGGGCGATCCGCCTGCGTGCCGATGTGGAGCGCAAGCGCCTCTTTGGACTGGCTGCCTTGGAACGCTCCGCTGACCACCGAGCGCTCGAGCTGTATACCGACGATGCCACCCAGCGCACCTATGCGCACCTGTTGCAGCAAGCTGAACGTGTGGTGCGAGCGGGGTATACAGCTATTGTCGACGCGACCTTTCTCCGGCAGGCACAGCGGGAGGCGTTTCGACACCTGGCCGCCCAGCTCGGGGTACCGTTCACCATCCTCGATTTCTGCGCCCGCCTGGAGACTTCCCAGAACCGTATTGTCCAGCGCCTGCAACGCGCCGACGATGCTTCGGAGGCCGACCTCACTGTTCTCCAACGGCAGCTCGCCACGCGCGAACCCCTGACCGTGGCAGAACAGCCCTACGGGCTCGCTATTGACACCGATGCGCCGCACGCCCTCGACCGACTCCTGGAGGCTTTGTACACCACCGGGGCAAGGGCTGTGCCTTGCTAGAGCGTATTCCCCAACCAGCCATACTCGGAGATGTCGATGATCACACCGTCGGGACCGCGTAATTTAATCTCCGCCTGGCTAGGGCCTTGGCCGCGACGTCCTGCGGTGTTCAGAGGTGTTAACCGTGTGGCCCCTGCTTCCTCCATCTTCTCGGCGCATGCGAGGACGTTATGCACCACAAAACCAATGTGGTGAATGCCACTAAAATTTTCCCCCAGCTCTCCTACGTCTGGATCCTCGCTCTTCTTGCAGGCTCGGATCGTGAGGTTCAGATCCCCATCGCTGAGGTAGATGTGCGTGTTGCCACCCCGCCCCACCTCCGCCATCCCGAAAACCTCTTTATAGAAAGACGCGACGTGTTCCAGATTGTGCGTGGTGAGGGCGATGTGTTTGATCTTGGCCATATCTACTCTCCTCAAAAAACGCCTGGACGCTCTGTCTGCCGGCGGTGATACGCTGGGCCATAGTCTGGCCCAGGCACTGTTAACGTCCCATCGCATAGGCCACACGGCGCACATCCGCGACACCGTGGAGGACACCGTGCTCATGATCGACCTGGACCGCCCCTACTGAGCCAGCCCCCTTGGCCCAATCAGGCCACAGGTGGAGCTGATGGCCCATGCGGGTCAGCTCCGCTGCCACGCTGGCGTCGAGGCGGGCTTCGAGATGGGCCAGCCCCGGTGTGTACGGATGTGGGTCAGAGGAGCGTGGGAAGCTCATGGTCGCACAGCGCGGTGCCTCGATTGCCTGTTGAGGATTCATGCCATAGTCCAGCACATTCATCAGGTATTGCACCATGGCCTGTGGCTGCACGTCATTCCCTGGCGTGCCATACGGCATGACCAGACGACCATCCTTCAGCACCATGCCAGGACTGGGCGTCAAGCGCGGGCGTTTCCCTGGTGCCAGACAGCTCGGATGATCTGGGTCGAGCCAGCTCTGCATACCACGGCTAGAGATAATGAAGCCGAGCCCTGGTACCACGGGAGTGTTGGTGACCCCATCACTCGGCGTGGCAGAGAACGCATTGCCCCATCGATCGACGACAGCGACATAGCTCGTATCTGGCTCGACCGGGCCGCTGCTGGGTGTTGGGAACCTCCACCGGCTCGGCTGGTGAGGCTGGTGGGCTGAGAAGCGCCAGGCATCACCGGGCTCGGGCATACCCGGGCTGGCGACCTGTGGGTCAATACGACTGCGCCACTCAGCAGCATACGCTTTGGAGAGGAGGCCGTCCATGGGGACGGCGACGTGCCGTGGATCGCCATAATACCGGTCGCGGTCAGCAAAAGCGGCTTTCAGTGCTTCGAGGATGAGGTGATAGACCGCAGGACTGAAGCGGTCCATGGCCGCTAGGTCATAGCCTTCAAGAATATTGAGGGTCTGCGGCACCACCGGGCCCTGGCACCAGGGACCACAGGCGTAGACTTCGTAACCACGGTACGTCGTTTTGACAGGTGCCTCGACGCTGACGTGGAAAGTTGCCAGATCCTCCATGGTCAGCCAGCCGCCTTGTTGCTGCACGAAGCGCACCATCTGCTCGGCAATATCCCCCTGGTAAAAGCGCGCACGCACGGCATGCAGGCCCGCCACACGACTGGTGGCGCCCTGCTCGGCTTCGATCAGCAGACGCAGCGTATGCGCGAGATCTTTTTGCACCACACGAGCACCGAGCGGGATCAAGTCACCATCCGGCAAGAAGATGGTGCGCGTCGAGGGCCACTGGCGCATGGCTTCCAGGGCACTGGGCGTCGCCATCGTGCTCAGCATGACGTCATGCATAGGGAAACCCACTTCCGCGAGCTCCAACGCCGGAGTCACCACCTCCGTAAAGGTCATCGTGCCATGGCGTTCCAGCGCCGTGAGCCAGGCATCGAGCGCCGCTGGCATGACACAGCGGTGCACGCCCCGACCTATGCGCCCGCCCAGATGCTGCCGAAAATAGTCCATAGTCGCAGCTTGCGGCCACCAACCCAGGCCGCTGATGGTCTCTACCACGCCCGTGTCGGCGCGATAGACCATGAGCGGGGCCACCCCGCCCAGATTCGTCAAGTCCGCCTGCGTGACATTGATGCATAGCCCCGTCGCCACGCCAGCGTCAATGGCATTGCCACCGGCTTCGAGCATGCGCACACCGGCAGCGGTGGCGAGATAATGGCCACCCGAGACCATGTGCTGGGTTCCCATGATGACAGGGCGGGTGGAGCGCGGCCAGTCGTTGGAAGGCATAGGTGTCTCCTTATGCATTGGCACCCAGGGTGTCACATACGGTAGGGGAAAGCAGGTGGCAACCCAGAGCGTGTGGTGTGCCTCTACGCCTTGAGAGTGTGGACACGCGTCCACTCTCCATTTCCGGCTTGAGCACAAGCTGCGCCAGACACACTGCAGTGTAATAGCTGCACGTGAGCGCCAGATCCACGACCCCTTGCGTCCCGACCAGAGTGTGCGCTGCAGAGCTGTGCCCCCAGGGAGGTTAAATAACTCGTGGCTTGCGGGTTGTGCAACAGGGCACGGAATTGCAACCCCACCTCTGGGGCATTGCGATCGCGCCGAATCCGGTCATAAATCTCCTGACCTTTGGCATGCAACGCGTCACGCGAGACATAGGGGACACGAGCCATCTCGACCTCCTGTGCTTAAGCAACATTGAGCAGACTACGACACGCGGTGGCAATCGCCTCGGCGCTCATGCCATATTTGGCCCGCAGCGGCACGGTCGGCCCCACCACGGCGAAGGCATCAGGCATACCTACTAGCCGCATGCGGGTAGGGTGTTCCACCGCTAACAATTCGGCGACCGCACCGCCTAACCCACCTGTCAGGTGATGTTCTTCTGCGGTGACAATGCCACGCGTTTCTGCGGCAGCCTGCAGAATGGCCTCACGGTCCAAGGGCTTGATCGTGTGCATGTTGAGCACGCGCGCGCCAATGCCCTCTGGCGCGAGCATCTGGGATGCCTGGAGTGCCAGATGCACCATGGCGCCACACGCGATCACGCTGACGTCGTTCCCCGGACAGAGCCGCGAGGCTTTGCCGAGCTGAAAAGGCATGCTAGGATCGGTGACCGAGGGCTCATCCAGCCGACCACCCAGGCGCAGATAGACCGGCCCATCGATGGTCAGCGTCGCGAGCGTTGCCTGATAGGCTTCATCCACATCGGCCGGCACAATCACCGTCATATTGGGTAAGCTACGCATCAGCGCCAGGTCTTCCAGGGCGTGATGGGTCCCACCTGCCACTCCCAGGGTGATACCGCTGGCCGCAGCCCCTATGACAACACGCTGGTTCGCGTAGGCCACGTCATTGCGGACCTGTTCCATACTCCGTGCCGTAATAAACGGTGCATAACCGCAGATATAGGCATGCAAGCCAGTCGTGGCCAGACCAGAAGCGATTCCCATGACGTTCTGCTCGGCAATCCCGGCTTCTACGAAACGCTCCGGGTAACGGGCAATATACGGACGCAGCCCGAGCAAATCCTGGGTATCAGCAGATAACACCACGGCGCGCGGATCACGCGCTGCGACGTCGAGTAACGCCAGGCCATAGGCCAGGCGAGTCTGATTGGTAGCCTGCGCATACCAGGCCGGCCGCTCGGCTACAGGGGCAGTGCTCATGGAGTCTCCAGTTCAGCCAGAGCGCGAGCCAGCGTCTCGTCGTTGACGGTATTGCTGTGCCACACATAGGTGTTTTCGGCGAAACTCACCCCCTTGCCCTTCACGGTATGCGCGATCAAGGCCGATGGTTTGTCGGGATGTAATGGCAAGGCTTCCAGGGCATCCACGATCTGCGCCATCGCATGCCCGTCGATCTCCCGCACCTCCCAGCCAAAGGCGCGCCATTTATCAGCGAGTGGTGCAAGGCCCATGAGGTCGGCGATAGGCCCGCTCTGGGCGATCTTGTTAAAATCGATAATCGCTGTCAGGTTACTGAGACGATAGTGCGCCGCAGACATTGCCGCTTCCCAGTTCGAGCCCTCGTGCAGCTCACCATCACCAAGCATGACATAGGTATGAAACGGTTTCCCTTGGATCCTCGCCCCCAGGGCCATGCCAATGCCTACGGACAGACCGTGGCCCAGCCCTCCTGTACTCATTTCGACACCGGGGACTTTGATATCCGGGTGCATACCGAGAGGTGATTCCAGAGCGTAGAAACGGTCGAGCAGCGCCTCTTCGATAAACTCGCTCTGCACCAGCACTGCAGCAAGCGCCGCGTTGGCGTGGCCTTTGGAGAGCACAAAGCGATCGCGGTCCGGCCAGTCTGGCTCGTGGGGACGTATGCGCATGCGGTGGAAATACAGCGCCGCTAAGATATCGGCGGCTGACGACGAGCCCCCAACATGGCCACTGCCGGCGGCGTGCAAGGCACGCCACACATGGCGCCGAATCTGGCGGGCTTCCGTCTCCAGCCGTTGTAACAAGCTCGTGCGGGTATCGGTCATAGGGGCCTCTCCCCTCACGTTTACGCTAAGCCTGCCACTAACTGCATGACACGCGGGTTAAACGGATACGCCCGCTTGCTCTGACTGAGCCCCAGGTCCACCAGCATTTCAGCGTATTTCACTGCGGTAAGACCCGGATCGAGCACCGGGATGCGGAGTTCACGGCTGACACGGGACGCCAGACCCGTGGTGGCACCACACCCGAGCACCAGGGCTTCTGCGCCATGTTCTTCCATGAGCTGCCGCCCCGTGGAGACAATCATCGCCAGGGCATTGGCTTCGTCATGAAGGAAATCCGCCACGGTGCATTTGAGGGTAGGAATGCCCACCACCCGGTCCACCACCCCAAGGAGCTTGGCGGTCGCCCAGATATGTCTGGGCAAATCCCCTGCAGCAGTAATTACGCCAAATTTGTGTGCCAGAGTCGCCGCCATATACATCGTGGTTTTGGCGGGGCCTACGACGGGGATATCCACCAGTTCGCGCGCGGCATCCAGACCGTTGTCCAGAAACGCTGTGCCTACTACCGCGTCATAGCCCAGAGCCGCGACTTCCACGACCTTCCGGGCCACGGCCACTTCCGAGAGATAGAGTTCCATGCTCGATTCCACATAGGGCACACCACTGTTGGCGACGAACATGTCGAGCTGCGTGTCAGGGCGGAGCACAGAGCTTAAGCTGCGCTTTTTCTGGTCCAGGTCAGCGGGTGTATAACTGCCAACCGCGGCCACGACGGCTAATTTCATGAGGGGCTCCTTTCTGGGGTACTACCAGAGTCTTTGTCGGTAAGCCATTGCGGGATACTGTGTGAGCCAGCGGCGTGCTGCTGGGCCTCTTCCAATTGCGTCATCAGGCGTGTGGTAAGCGGATCCTGCAGGGTAATGAGATCGCCGAGCGTCTGATCACCGTGGTGCCGCAGGGCCTGCACAATGAGCCAGGGGGTCATATGGGCCGGATCGCGTCCGGGCACATAATGGTCCGGCGAGGCAGCGGTTTCCAGCAACAGCCCCGCTTCTCGCAAGGGTTGAATGATGTCGTTCAAGAGACGCAGGGGAATGCGTTGTTGCTGCGCGAACGTCACCGCGGACCAGGCCCCCTGGCCCTCCATGAAGGTCCGCGCCAGCGAGAAATACAGGGCCTGAGCCAGCCATTCTCGCACGTAAATGCTGGTGTGTTGCACCAGACGCGCCGGGAAATAGGTGGTCACATGCTGACAGGCATAGGCGACCTCTGCACCGAGCAGGGTCGTGACCCAACTCACATAGAGCCATAGCATCAGGACCGGGAGTTGTGCCAGGGCCCCGTAGATCGCCTGGGCATTGGCCATACCCACCTGCAGTTCGATATAGGCCCACTGGGAAATCTGCCACAGTGTACCGCCAAAAATGCCGCCAATGAGCGCTGGGAGGGCGTGCACACGCGTATTGGGCAGAAACGAGTAAAAAAAGGTAAACACCAGCCACAGTGCAACATACGGTAAGAGCGTCGAGGCCATTGCGGAGAACCAGCTCACCGCTTCACTGATCATCGGCATGCCCAGCCAGGTGCCCATAAACATCGGGCTGTGCAGGCGCGTATTGATCCCCGTGGCCAATAACAGGGCCACCGGGGCGAGCACGAGCACGCTGGCATAATCGGCAATTTTGCGCAGGATTGGACGTTCTGTCCGTACCCCCCAGATTTCATTAAAGGACCGTTCGACATTGCCCACACCTAGCATCGTGGTGATCAGCAAGGTGCCCAGGCCAATACCACCGAGGGTGCGCACCTCGATATTATTCGCGTAGTATAAAATGGTGCGCACCATCTCTTCCGAGCGGATGGCTAGCATATCGAGGAGAAACGGCTCAAGCAAGTTATGCACGCCTAGCCCCTTGAGAAAGGCCAGCATGAAGGCCAGCATGGGCACGACGGACAGGAGGGTATTGTAGGTCAGGGCCGAGGCCCGTAACAGGCACTGATGCTCCAGAAAAAACCCGCGCACGACGATGAGCACTATCCGCAAGGGATAGGTACAGACTGACCCCAGACGTGAGGTTACGGCCAGATCAGCACGCCACACATCACGACTCACGAAGAGACGCAAGCGCTCATAGAGGCCCAGGAGGCTAGCTAGGAGAGCGGTGAGGCGTGCCACGGGTGTGGTCTCCTATTTGGTACGTGGTTCTTGCGCTGCAGCCCCTTCACCCACCATGATGAGGACTTCGGCCAGCATGCCCGCACGCCAGCCAGGATCGGGGCTCTCTAGCGAAATTTTTACCGGAATTTTCTGTTCGCGCCGCGTAAAAAAGCGTTCCGGTGGTAAACCGGAAATCTCCGATGAGGTCGTCGGGTTCATCCGTACCACCTGCCCGCGAAACGGCTCGCCGCGTCCAAGCGTGCTGGTCTTAAAGGCATCGATCCAGATCTCGACCCGACGCCCTACCCGCACCCGACTGATGTCCGACTCCCAGACATTTGCTTCGACCCAGCGGTTCTGCGGATCGTGGATAATAAACAATGGGGGATTGGCGGCATCCCCCCGCACCAGACCACCCGGCTCGATATTGCGCTGTCCCACAATCCCTGCCACTGGACTCCGAATGACCGTTTTGGCGAGCCGCAGTCGCGCCGTCTCGACCTGGGCCATGGCTTCTTTGTAGCGTGCTTCTAACACTTTGAGGCGCTGTTCACGCAGCTCCACCATCTGTAAATTGGTGCGCGCCGCTTCCAGGGCGGTGCGTTGCTCTTTCACCTCTGCCTGCTGGCGCTGCATATCTTTCTCGTGCACCCGAATCATCTGTGGAGAATCTCCGCCCGGGTAGTGTTCGCGCGCCTGACGCACCTGCTCTTGCGTAGCACTCAAGCGCGCGCGGGCACGCTCAGCGGCAGTTTGGGCAGCATCCATCCGGTCCTGGGAAACGATACCTTCACTGGCCAGACTGCGCATGCGCTGCAGATTTGCCTCGGCATCACGGACGGCGGCTTCTTGTTCACGGAGGTTGGCCCGTGCCGCCTCCAAGCTCGCGTCATGCTCCCGCACCATACGGCCAATGCGGTCGCGCTGCACATCGAGCAAGACCTCCGCACGCCGCGAGCCCATTTGTCTCGTTTCCAGGACGGCCTGCGCTTTGGCCACCTCATTCCTCGCCTGTTGCAGTGCCAGGGGCAGCTCTAAGCGCAGCTCGTCCATTTGTTGCTGAATGCCTTCGGCCACGGCTTCGGTCCGGCGCATTTCCGCCTGCAGGTCGTCAGGCACCAGGCGTGCGAGCACCTGCTCTTTCTCCACGCGCTCCCCTTCTTTGACCAGCACGTCCTGGACTTCAGCCGTGACCCCTGCTTTGATGGGATAGGCATCCATCTTAATTTGGGCATCATTGGTATAGACATTGACCAGGCGGTCCAGCAGGAGAAACTCCTGCAAGGCGAGACGCGTAAACCAGATTGCGCCCAGCACGAGGACGATAGCAGCCATCAATAAATAGGGCCGCCCGACAGCTCGCCGAATCAATCCGGCAGGCGCCGTACGCCGCCTGGCTTCTTCTGCCATGCTTCACACTCCCTCCACGTCTCAGTCCAATCCTAATAGTCGTTGCAGCAACGTGCCGCTACTCATCGTGCTCCGGCTCTTCAGAAGTCTCTTCCGGCGTCGAACGCAACAAAAAATAGATCACCATGCCCAGGCTTCCTACGAACACGACCCCCCCCAGAAGCACGAGGAGCAGCCCTCCCACGTGCCCATGCTCGCCATTGGCATAGGCAGGCTGGAGAAAGACAAGGAGCCAGGCAAGACCCACAATGGTATGTGCGCGTACGCCTCGCCTCATACAAGAATATCCATTTCCTCCTGAATCCTCTACCTTTCTGCTGTTGGTACCATGGCGCCCCTGAGATTGCAAGGAGAAAGGTCAGTGCTGGCCCATGATTCGGTGCTGGTTGACCATACCCAGGGCAACGGGTACAATCCCTGCATGCTCACCGACTCCCCTCCTGCACCGTCACTCTCTGAGGCGTCCCGTTGGGTGCTCGCCCTGACCATCTTGCTAGGCCAGATTACGCTGGCGTTTAGCATGTTTGCCGTCGCGGTAGCGCTCCCGAGCATTATGAACGCCCTGAATGGCGATGTCACGACGATCCACTGGGTTATGACGGGCTTTCAGATTGCCCGCACGGTGCCCATGCCGGCCATGGGCTGGCTCAGCAGTCTCATTGGCCATCGTAATCTCTACATCGCTGGCTTGTTTCTCACGGTGATTGCCACGATATGTTGTGGCCTGGCCTGGAATCTCGAATCCCTTATTGTGTTCCGCGTGCTCCAGGGGCTAGGCGCCGCCCCAGCCCAGGTCACAGGCATGGTTATTCTGTACGAAGCCTTCCCGCCTGGCCAGCGCGGCCTGGTGTTAGGACTGCTGTTGCTGGCAGGCTCGCTCGGCCCCACCATTGGCCCCTCCCTTGGAGGATATCTGGTACAGGAGTATACCTGGCGTGCCATGTTTTATCTCTCGTTACCTACTGCAGTCCTCAGTTTTATTTTGACACCCCTGGTGCTCACGAAAAAAGCCAAGCCGCCGCGTCCGGCCTTTGACATCTGGGGACTACTCAGCATGGCCATCTGGGTGATCTCCCTGCTGCTGGCCATCTCACAGGGGCAACGTGAGGGGTGGGACTCGACGTATATCCGTAGTCTCTTTGCCATTGCCGGGGTCTCTTTTCTGGTATTTCTCGTGTTGGAGATGTATGGCACGCATCCATTCGTCGATCTGGGTCTGTACCGCAATGGACGGTTTGTGATCGCTTCTCTGGCCGCCTTTTTGTTTGATTCGGCCTTTAATGGGGCGAATTTTATCGTCGCCTTAATGCTCCAGCAGGCCTTTCATTTTACCCCATCGCAGGCCGGGCTGATCCTGGCGCCCGGTGCCATTGCCATGGGGCTCATGGGGTTAGTGGCCGGGCGCCTGGCGGATCGTCTGGAACCGCGCGTGCCGATTTTTCTCGGCCTGTCCCTACAGGCGCTGGCGATGTATGCCCTGGCCTATACCACGGTCGAGCACGGTACCGGCTGGCTCACCCTGCTGGTCGTCGTGTATCGGACGTCCTTTGGTTGCGTCTACACGCCCCTGACCAGCATTCTGCTCAAAACCCTGCCGCCGGACCGTCTCAGCATGGGCTCCGGGCTCGACGGCATTCACCGCGGCTTTGGGAGTGCCTTTGGCATTGCACTGGGGAGTATGATTGTGGAACGGCAGACGCTGGCCCATCTCGTTGCCCTGGGAGAGAGCCATGAGGTGCAAAGCCTCAGTGTCCAGGAAGCCACGCAGGCCGTCACCGCAGTGCTCGCTGAGTCTGGCCGCGGGCATGGGCTCACTGACGTGCTCACCGTGCTCAGTGACGAACTCCGCCAGTTCGCCCAAATCACCGCCTATCAGGATACCTTTATGGCACTTTGTGGTTTGACCTTGCTGGCATTACCCCCAGCGTTGCTGACTCGCCTCCGGCGCACGACAGTGCCTAAGCAGGTTGAGGCTGAGAAAGCTGTCGCCGAGCATTGATGGTTGCGCACCTCCTGGCGTGTCCCTATGATAGGCGAGTCAGCATGGTTCACGACATCGTCCCACAACGTTCTGCGCCTATGGAGATCTTATCATGCCTATCGGAGACCAAGACTGGCTGGCGTTAACCCCGGAAGCGCCTCTGGAGCCTGAGCTCCCCATCTGTGACCCGCATCATCACCTGTGGGAATCTCGGCCTGAGCCACCAGCCTATCAGCGCTATTTGCTCCCAGAACTGGCCGACGATCTCAAGAGCGGACACAACGTGCGTTCCACGGTGTTTATCGAGGTGAGAGCGTTTTATCGCCCCGACGGACCTGAGGCCATGCGTCCAGTGGGGGAAGTGGCCCACATCGAGGGGTTGGCAGCGGAGAGCGCTACCGGGAAATATGGGCCCACGCGGATCGCTGCCGGGATTATTGGCCACGCGGATTTGAAGCTGGGTGCAGGGGTAGCGCCTGTGCTGGAAGCCATGCAAGCGGCCAGTCCTACGCGGTTCCGTGGCATCCGGCATTCGGTTGGCTGGGATCCCAGCCCAGAACTGGTAAACCGTGATATCCAGGGTGCGCTGTCGAGTGATGGATACCGTGCCGGGGCCCGTGTGCTGGCTCGCATGGGACTGTGCCTGGAGAATTCCCTCTATCATCCCCAGTTGCCCGAACTCGCCGCCTTTGCCCGCGCCGTGCCCGATCTCACTATTATCTTAAATCACATTGGCGGCCTGGTGCGGATCGGCACATACGCCAATCGGGACGACGAGGTCCTCCCGGCCTGGCGCCAGGGCCTGGCAGAGGTGGCAGCCTGTCCGAACGTGATCTTGAAGCTCGGCGGCGTCGGGCAGCGCCGCTATGGCTTCGACTGGCATACCCGCCCGCAGCCTATTGGCTCCGTAGAGCTGGCCGCGACTCTGGCCCCTCTGATGCACTATTGTATTGAGCAATTCGGCCCTGAGCGCTGTATGTTCGAGAGTAATTTCCCGGTGGATAAAGTCTCGTATTCGTATACCGTCATTTACAACGCCTTCAAGCGGCTCTCCGCAGGCTATGCAGCCAGCGAACGCGCCGCCCTGTTCCATGATACGGCGGCCCGTGTGTATCGCCTGGCGCCTTAGTGTGGCCTGCCAGGGGGCTGCAGGGCCATGGTCTCCGCCTCCACGGCTTGTACGCGCACGTTGAGACCATCGCGCAAATTGCCAAAGTGCTGTTGCAAGGCTTGCTGGGCTGCAGCGCGTGTCTCAAAGCCATACGGCTCTCCAGAAGGCTTGCGCACGGTGCGCCAGCCTTCCAGGCCATAGCCGTGCTGCGCCCGCACCTGGAGAACATAGATCTCTGCCATAGCGTCTCCCTGGGGTGTGACGTCCCTACCTCACGACACGCTGCGAGCGCTCAGGCACATAGCGATCTGCCAGGGTGTCCGGTGTGACACCATGCGTATACACGTCCTCAGTAATGGGGAGCTGCGCCCGATTCCAGTCGTCCCATTGTTGCTTCAGGCGCTGAAAAACCTCTGGAGAGCGCTCCCGCAGATTCGCGCGCTCGCGCACATCGTGCGCGAGATCAAAGAGGAATTCGTTCTCGTTGATTTTGAGATACTTCCAGTCACCATCCCGCACGGCGCGCTGGGCTTGTGCCTTGTAACGCCAATACAGGGTGCGCGCATACGGCGGGCGGGTGCCAAGCAGCACTGGGAGGATGTTCTCTCCGTCACTCGGATAGGCCGCATCGGGCGCGGTACCCGCCGCGGCCAGCAACGTGGGGAGCCAATCCATGCTGATCGTCACCTGCTCACTTACCTGAGGTGCCAGGCGTGCCGACCAGCGCAGCAGGGTGGGCACACGCAGGCCGCCTTCCAGGAGTTCGGTTTTCTGGCCAATGAACGGCCAGGTTTTGGCGAAGCGTTCCCCCCCGTTATCACTGCTGAAGATCACGATGGTGTTGTCGGCCATACCCTGCTCGTCCAGCACTGCGAGCACCTGCCCGATGGCCGTGTCGAGAGCGCGCACCATGGTGGCATAGACCTTGAGGTTCCCACCGTCACGATGAAACAGTTCCCGCAGGTGCTGCGACACGGCCTCATCGTCTGGTCCCACCCAGGGCCAGTGCGGCGCTGTGAAGTGCAGTGAGACAAAGAAAGGGCGCGCCGGGTGTTGCTGGGCATGCGCGCGGATGTGCTTGGCGGTCTCGTCCGCCAAAATGTACGTGTAATACCCCACGCGTGCCACCGGCACCTCGCCCTCGTACAGGTCACGGGGCACGTGGGTCCCCACACCGGGTTTGTGGGTAAAGTAATCGATGGCGCCCCCATAATTGCCGAAAAAGCGGTCATAACCACTCTTGAGCGGCCCATGGTGTGGCAAGGACCCCAGGTGCCATTTCCCGATGAGCGCTGTGGCGTAGCCTGCGGCCTTGAGCAGTGAGGGCAAGGTGGGATGTTCTGCCGGTAAACCAAGATGCTGTCTCGTCCCAGCCAGCGGTTCTTCCAGGCCACCTGGCAAGCGATACTGATAGCGCCCGGTGATCAAGGCAAAACGGGTGGCCGAGCACACCGCCGAGTTCGCATACGCCTGCGTAAAACGTACCCCCTGCGCGGCCAGACGATCCAGGTGCGGGGTGGTGTATTCAGTCTGGCCGTACACACTCAGGTCGGCCCACCCGAGGTCATCGGCAAGGATGAAAAGGATATTGGGTCGGGTATCGTTGGGTTGACTCAAGGTCATCTCCAGCCGGGGTATGGAGTGTAGAGAATGTACGGACTGTGCGCTGTGGTATTATCGCCCGCTGCAGTACCGAGTGCAATGCAGTTTCGCTCTACGCATGGCACAAGAAGTCCTTTGCAAAAAAAGCGGCTTTGTAAAGCGGCAGGGTCTTCGCTACACTCTGCACACGCGCCTGGGTGCACGGCGCTGTGGTTGACGGTCTGAAAGGGAGGATAGCATACCCCATGAAACTGCGAACAGGCGA
>Ga0194121_10006045_pt1 | contig 16388 bp, 11 predicted proteins | sample TA2MahCa50mmetaG_FD_148609 | JGI IMG/M metagenome (GOLD analysis project Ga0194121, IMG submission 148609) | Freshwater microbial communities from Lake Tanganyika, Tanzania - TA2015020 Mahale Deep Cast 50m | ecosystem: Environmental > Aquatic > Freshwater > Lake | place: Tanzania: Lake...
CTCCTGCCGTTCGCGGGCGGAGTGCCGGCGCTCGCCGCCGCGCTCGCCGCCACCATCGCGGCCTACCACACGCCGCTGCGCCGCAACGGCCTGCTCGGTCCGCTGCTGCTCGGCGCCGTTCGCGGCGGCAATCTCCTGCTCGGCGCGGTGGCGGTGGCCGGATTCGCCGGCGGGTTCGCTGCCGCGCTGCGGTTCGCCGGCTGCCACGCGCTCTACGTCGTCGGCGCGTCGCTGGTGGCGCATGAGGAGGACCGTGCGCCGCGCATCGGTCGCGCCCGGCTCGGCGTCGTGCTCGCGCTGGCGGCGGTCGCGGTGAACGCCCTGTTCGGCCTCGAGCTCGCGACCGGCAGCTCCATCGTCGCCGCCGTCGCGTTGTGGCAGCTCTTCTCGCTGCGCAATGCGCTCCTGCTCTTCCGCGCCGGCGCCCCGGGCGGACTGCCGCTCTCGGCGTTCGCGGCGCTCCTGCTGTCGCGACTGCCGCTGCTGCCGGCCGCCGCCGCCTTCGCGGCCGGCGCCGGCGAGCTCGGTCTGCTCGCCATCGCCATGTGGTGGCTGGTCTTCGGCCTCGTGCGCATCATTCCGCCAACCTGACGGAGTTGCGCATGCGCCGGGGGATCGTCGTGGTCGCGCTGCTGCTCGTGCTGACGCTGCTCTGGCGCGTGCAGACGGTCTTCTCGACCGGCGCCGCCGCCCACCGCAGCGAGCAGGCGGCGCGCGAGCTGGCCGGCGCCATCCTCCGCGCCCAGTTCGACCGGGCCGGCGCCGCGCCGAGCGCCGACACGGCGCGTTCCTACGCGTTCCTCGCCACGCTGGTCGCCGAAGGTCGCATCCGCGGGCTCGAGCCGGTCGCGGGCGGCGAGCGCGACCTCTGGCGCGGTGGTGACTACCTGTTCCACGTCCGTCTGCTCAATCCGCTGCAGCGACCGATCCTCGCCCCGCCGGCCGATGCGGCGGCGGAGCCGGGGCTCGGGCTCGATTTCGAGCTGTGGGCCTGGCCCGCCGAGCGGCGCGCCACCACCGGCGCGCTGTTCTTCGCCAGCGACGCCGGCTACCTGCTGCAGGGTGACAACGGCCTCCACGCCGGCGTTCGTGCCCGACCCGAGTCGGTCGACCCGCCGCCATCACGGCTGCTCGAGAGCGCGCCGGGCGGCGCCAACCAGCGCTGGGTCGCGGTGGCGCAATGGCGGCCCGAGTGACCGCCGGCGCGCGCCGCGCCGCTCAGAAGAAACTGGCGTAGAGCGCGAGGATCCGCGCGGCCAGCTCCGGATCGTCCAGCGTCGGCCGCAGCGCGAACAGGCGCTCCCCCAGCGTCGCGTCGGCGGTGAAGGCGATCGTGTCGGCCGCGGCGAGGCGCAGCTCCGGTGGTGCCGTTTCGTCCGCGACCAGCGCGAGCAGGCGCTCGCCGCAACGCTGCTGGTCGGGCACCGCCAGCTCCCTCAGCACCCCGCGCAGCGCATCGAGGGCGGCGAGCTGTGCGCGCAACGTCGGCGCCGCCGCCCATGCGGCGAGGAGCGCCGGGCCGATGCCGGGACCGAGCGCCTGCACGTGCGTCGTCGCGAGATCGGAGAGCCACATGTGCTCGCCGGCGCGCCGATCGTCCGCGCTGCCGGAAGCGAGCAGGCGCCGCAGGAAATGCGGCGCGTCCTCCGCCGTGCCGATGAAGCGCAGCCCGCCGAGCAGGTTGCCCTGCTCGCCGCCGTCGAGGGCGGCATCCCCGAGGCGGTCGCGCACCAGCGGCGCCGTCGCCGGGTCCTGCACCACCTCGCACAGGAAGGTGAGCGCCTCGCGCAGCGACGCGCCGCGGCCGGTGCGGACGGTCTCCCGCCACGAGTCGAGCGCCTCCGACCGGCCGCGCCGGAACAGCTGGTGCGCGGCGACCCGCGCCACCACCGGGTCGGGATCGCCGGCAAGGCGCGTCAGCAGGGCGTCGACGGCGGGATCGGCGGCGCTGCCGGCGCTCGCCGCCAGCGCCACCGCGAGTTCGCGCCGCACGTCGCCCTGGGGATGGTCGCTCAGCGCGCGCGCCCGCTCCGGCGGCAGCGGCGCCGCGGCATCGCGGAACAGCGTCAGCGCCTCGAGCCGACGCGCGGCGTCGTCGCTGTCGAACTCCGCCAGCGCGGCCGCCGTTCCACGCGGGTCGCCGACGGCGAGCAGCGCGTAGATCGCATTCTGCCGGATCCGGATCGCAGGCGAGGCGAGATGGCGCGCCGCGGCGTCGGCGCAGTCGGCGAGGCGCCGCCGGCCGACCTCCTGCAGCAACGGGATCGCCTCGCCGGCGTCGTACTGCGCCAGCAGGTCGGCGATCACCTCGGGCGTCGCGAACGCCTCGCGTTCGATCACCTGCTGCAGCGCGGTGGCGGCGACGTGCGGCCGCGGATCGGCCGAGAGCCGCTCGAACAGCGCGACCGTCTCGGGATCCCGCGCGAACTTGGAGAGGGCCCGGATCGCGGCCAGCTGCAGGTGCTCCTCGTTCTGCGGCGAGAACTCGGCGAGCCGCCGCAGCACCGGCAGGGCGCCCGGATCGCCGACCTCGCCGAGCGCGTCGACGAGGCGCTGCGCCAGCAGGGGTGACCCGATCCGGATCGGCTCCAATCGCTCGAGCAGGCGCGCCGAGAGCCGTGCGCGGTCGGTCGGCAGGTGGCGGTAGCTCCAGTAGAGGACGTCGGGCGGCCCCCACTCGATGCGGGCGGCGGTGCGCCGCACCGGATCGGTCAGCACGTCGCGCCCCAGCGCCTCGAGCGGGGGATTCAGCGCCGGCAGCGCGTTGGCGAAGGTGTAGGGCGCGAGCTCCGCCGGCAGCGCGGCGGGTGCGCGCCGCTTCGGCCAGAGCGCCACCAGCAGCACGGTGGCGGTGCAGAGCAGCAGCAGCGGCTTCAGCAGGCGCTTCATGCGTGGGGACGCATCGTAGACTGCGCGCCGTCGCACCGGCTGCACCGGTCTCTCGTGAGGTTGCGCACGATGTCGCGCTCGTCCATGCCCCGGCCGCTCCTCCTGCTGGCGCTCTCTTGCGCTTTCGGCACCGCAACCGCCGCGCCGTCGGTCCAGGAAACGCCGCTGCCGCCGGCGGAAGCCGCCGGCAGTGACGCGGTACCGGTCACTCCCGCCGAACGCGAATGGCAGTCGATCACCGACGACCTCACGCCCAAGCTGGTGCGACTGCGCGAACTGTCCGAGGAGGAGCGGCGCAAGCAGACGTTCCGCGCCGAGCTCGCCCGCATCGGCGAGTTCGTCCGCCGCTTCCAGGCGACCGAACCCGACCTCGCGGCATCGGCGCGCGTGTTCATGGCGACGCAGGTGCTCTGGCGCGGCCTGCGCCGCGACCGCGAGGCGGTCGAGGTGCTGCGCGACGTCGCCGCGCAGGCGACCGGCCAGGTCGTCGCCGGCCTCGCCGCGTTGAACGCCGGGGAGATCCTGCTGAAGAGCGTCGACGAGACCGGCCTGACCGAACTGCGCGAGTTGTACGCCGCGCGCAAGGATGCCGACCCGGTCTTCGTCGCCGCCCTCGACGGCCTCCGTCGCCAGGTCCGCATCCAGCCCGGCCGCCAGTTCCCGCAGCTCCCGCTGAAGGACCTCGCCGGGGCGCCCATCGACGCCGCCGCCTGGAAGGGCAGTCTGGTCGTGCTCCTCGTCTTCAACGTCGAGGCGCCCTCCGCCCGGGCCGAACTGCACGGCCTCGGCGCCGCGCTGGCGAAGGTCAAGGACCCGGCGCTGCGCGCGGTCGGGCTGTCGCTCGACCGTGATCGCAAGCTCCTGCTCGACGAGCTGGCGAAGCTCCCGGTCGCCTTCCCGATCGACTGCTCGGGAATGGAGTGGGAAGGCGCCGCGGTCAAGGAACTCGGCCTGACCCAGATTCCGTCGACGATCGTGATCGATCCCGCCGGCAAGATCCTGTTCAGCCGGATCGGCGCCGTCGGGCCCGAGCTCGAGCCGCTGCTGGTCGAATGGTTGGCCGGCCTGCGTGCCAGCGGCGACCTGCCGGCCCGCCCCACCGGCGGCTGACCGGCCGGCGGCAGCGTGCGTGGCGGCCGCCTCTGGAATTCGCTCCCCCGGGCGATACCATCCCGCCCCTTCCCGCTACAGGCGCCGGTCCGTTCGCGGACCGTCCCTGGCCGGGGCGACGGTACGCGGCGCGCGGATGCGCCGCTGACTGACCGACCCGGCGGGATCGATCCCTCTCTTCGACCGGGCCTGTTCGTTGGCTGCCATCCCTCGGGGTCGCCTCGAGAGAAGCAGCGGGCGGACGGAGCACAACGACTCGGAGCGGCGCTTCCATGAAGAACGTCCGGAACCTGATCTGCGCGGCGGTGCTCGCCTCGCTCGCGGTCGCCTGCGGGTCGACCAACGGCGGCGATGGCAACGGCACCTGGTGGCGGAACAACCTCCGCGGCTACTGGTACGTCCTGAAGCGCGACGCCACCGACATCTACCGCGGCGTCGATCGCCACTTCTTCAACTACGACTGGGACGACCCCAATCTGCAGTGAGCACCCGGTCCAGTGACCGCACGGCACCGCCGGGCGAAGGCCCGGCGCCGCGTTCGGGGTGAGCGTCAGCTCTCCTGCCGCCGTTCGGGGCCGATCCTCTTGCGCAATTCCTCGACGACGCGCCGTGGCACCTGCTGCGGCGCGTCGTCGGCGTCGATCCAGACGATCTCCGGGAACTGCCGGAACCAGTTGTCTTGCCGGCGGACGAAGGCGGTGGTGTCCGTGACCACCTGGCGTCGGCACTCCGCCTCGCTGCCGAGCGCGCGATCGGCCGGGGGCGCGATCAGCCACTCCACCACCTCGCGGTAGCCGATCGCCGAGCCGGCCACCGGTCCGAGCCCGCCGCTCGCATGCAGCGCGCGGACCTCGTCGACCAGGCCCGCTGCGAACATGCGCTCGACCCGCTCCCGGATCCGTCGATGGAGGGCCGCGCGCGTCCAGCGGATGCCGCAGAGGTGCACGCGGCCGGGGATCGGCCGGCGCGTGGATTCCCGCTGCCACGCCGACAATGGCCGGCCGGTCGCCTCGACCACCTCGAGCGCGCGGGCGATCCGCTTGCGGTCGTGCGGATGGAGGCGCGCGGCGGTGACCGGATCGAGCTCCGCCAGCGCCGCGTGGCCGGCGGCGACGCCAGCCTGGTCGAGCCGCGCCGCCACCGCGGCTCGTGCCGTCGCCGGGATCTCGGGGACCTCGGTGAGGCCGCGCACCAACGCCCGGAGGTAGAGCCCGGTCCCGCCGACGAAGAGCGGCACCTGTCCGGCGGCCCGGATCGCCGCGACCGCAGCCGCGGCGGCGCGGACGTAGTCACCGACCGAGAAGCGCGCGTGCGGGCCGACCAGGTCGGTGAGGCCGAAGCGCCGCTCGGGCGACTTGTCGGTGCCGCGGTCGAGGCCGCGATAGACCTTGAGCGCGTCGAGCGAGAGCAGCGCCAGCGGCAACTCGGCCGCAGCGGCCAGCGCCGCCTGCTTCTTCCCCGACGCCGTGGCGCCGACGAGGAACAGCAGCGGGCGGTCGTCCTCAGCCGGCGTCGTCGTCATCACCGTCCGCGGCGTCGACGGCGCGGGCGCCATCCGGCGTCAGGATCGACAGCGCCGAGCACTCCTCGCGCAGGTGGGACTCGAGGCGCCGGGCCAGGTCGCCCGGCGTGAGGCGCATCGCCACCTGCGGCAGCGCGTCGATGCGCACGCCGCGGAAGTGGCCGGAGACCAGCGCCCCCGCCAGCGACTCGGCCGAGTTGAACGCCCGCACCCAGCGGCCGAGGAAGCGGTTCCGCGCCAGCTCGAAGTCGGCGGCATCGATCCCCTCGCGCCGCGCCGTGGCCAGCGTCTCGTGCAGCGCCGCCGCCAGCCGATCGGGATCGTCGGTCTCGCCGCCGAGGATGGTGAACCCGAAGTCGTGCTCACCGGAGTACGCGGCATCGAACGTGTCGTCGATCAGGTCGGCGGCGTAGAGCTTCTCGTGGTGGCGCGAGCTCGCGGAGAAGAGGACGTCGAGCAGCAGCTTGGTGGTCAGGTCGCGCACCAGCCAGTCGTCGGGGGTGGTCGGCAGGTCGCCATCCTTGAACCCGAGCGCGAGCTGGGGCCGGGCCACCGAGAACGGCTGCACGTGGCGCTTGCGCGCGATCGCCGCCGGCTCGTCGGCCCGCGGCCGCCGCCACGGCGTCCCGGGCGCGAACGCGAGCTCCCCCATCACCCGCTCCGCCACCGCCGCCGCCCGGGTCTCGTCGAACCCGCCCGCCACGGCCAGCACCATGTTGCGCGGGTGATAGAAGGCCCGGTGGCAGCGGAACAGCAGTTCCGGCGTGATGCGGCGGATCGACTCCACGGTGCCGGCGATGTTGATGCGCACCGGATGGGAGTGGTAGAGCAACTCGAGCAGGTTGAAGAAGACGACCCAGTCGGGGTCGTCGTCGTACATCCGGATCTCCTGCGCGATGATCCCCTGCTCCTTCGCCACGCTCTCCGGGGTGAACCAGGGGTCGTAGACGAAGCGGATCAGGGTCTCGAGGTTCTCCTCCAGCCGATCGGCGCAGGAGAAGTGGTAGGCCGTCTTGCCGAACTCGGTGCCGGCGTTGCAGCTGGCACCGCGCGAGGAGAAGCGCAGCGAGACGTCGCCGTCCCGGTCCTCGAACAGCTTGTGCTCGAGGAAGTGCGCGATGCCGTCGGGAACGGCGGCGAGGCCGCCGCCTTGACCGTCCGGAACGCGCGAGTCGAGCGATCCGTAGTGCGTCGCCAGCATCCCGAAGCTGCGGCTGAAGCCGGCACGCGGGTTCATCACCAGCTTGAGCCCGTGCGGCAGCACGCCTTCGAGGATGCGCTCGCCGATGGCGTTGTCCAGGGTCGAGAGGTCCATGGCGTCACGCGCCCGCGGGGCGCGTCTCCCCTTCGAGGCAGAAGATCACGTCGGGTGGTCCGATCCGCTGCGCCACCGCCTGCACGTCGGCCGCAGTCACCTGCGCCACCGCGCACGCGATCTCCTCGAGCGCGCGCACCCGCCCGGCGGCGAGCCCCGCCTCGAGCGAATCGACCATCCCGCCGGCCGAGTCGAGCAGGCTGCGCGTGCCGCTGACGATCAGGTTCTTCGTCTGGGACAGCTCCTCGTCGCGTGGCGGCGCCGTGCGCAGCGACGCGATCTCCTGCTCGACGAGATCGATCACCTTGCTGCGCGCGTTGGCGTCGATGCCGGCGCTGGTGTAGAGGACGCCGCGCAGCCGGTCGACCGAGGACGACACCGAGTAGGCGAGGCTGTGCTCCTCGCGGACGCTCTGGAACAGGCGCGAATGGAAGCCGCCGCCGAGGATGCCGGCATGGACGCGCAGGGCGTCGAACTCGCGCTCGCTGAGGCCGTCGAGATCGACGCGGCGAGCGGTGACCAGCTTGCTCTGCGAGACGCGGTCGCGCTCGACCACCAGCTGCGGCGCCGACCGAGGCGGGCGTCGCGGCGAGGTCGGCACGCGGCGCGGCGCGGACTGCGCCGCCGGCAGCAGCCGTTCGCACACCGCCACCGCCTCGCCCGGCGCGAAGTCGCCGACGGCGAATGCGCACATCGGCGAGCGCGCCAGCAGCTCGGCATGCGCCTTGAGCGCGTCTTCCGGGCGCAGCGCCGAAGCCTCCGCCGCGGTTCCCAGCACCGGCCGCCCGAACGGCTCGTCGCCGAACGCGAGGTCGAAGAGGCGCTGCCAGGCGAAGGTCTGCTTGTCGTTGAACAGAGCGTCGATCTCGCGCTGGTGATTCAGCCGCTCCTGCGCGAACACCTCGACCGGGAACGTGCCGCCGGGAAGGTACGGCTCGTGCAGGAGTTCGCGCGCCAGCTCGACGGCGGGCGCGAACACCGCCGGCTGGCCGGGCAGGTAGCGCTCGCCGACCGTCTCCAGCCGGAACGAGATCACCTGCTCGTCGCCCTGTTTGTGGGCCGAGTTGGTGAAGCTGGCGCCGTACAGCGCTTCGAGCGCGCGGGAGACCGCCGCCATGCTCGGCCGGCGAACGGTGCCGCGCCGCAGCAGGTTGGGCAGCAGCGCGCGCGCCGCGTTGCGCTCGGACAGCGGCGCCCGCGCGTGCAGCCGCAGCAGCTTGGTCTTCCACTTGCGCGTCGGCAGGACGTAGACGTCGAGGCCGGAACGGGTGGTGTGATGCTCGAAGTCGCCGGCACGGGACGCTGCGGGGCCGCTCATCGCAGGGGGAGCTTCCTCGGGAGGGGAACGGCGCCGATCATAGGCGCGAGCCCGTCCCCGCCGCCCGGAGCTTCCCCTTGCTGGCACTGAATCGTGGTCGTCCCGCGCTGATCGGCATGGTCCACCTCGCGGCGCTGCCAGGCACGGCGTCCCCGGTGGCGTGGCCGCGGCTGCTGGCGGCGGCGCGGCGCGACGCACGCGCGTGGGCGGCGGGCGGCGCCGACGCCGTGCTGGTCGAGAATTTCGGCGACCGGCCGTTCCATCCCGAGGCGGTGCCCCCCGTCACCATCGCCGCATTGGCACGCGTGCTGACCGAGCTGCGCGGCGAGGTCGCGCTGCCGCTCGGCGTCAACGTGCTGCGCAACGATGCGGCCGGTGCCGTGGCGCTGGCGGCCGCCTGCGAGCTCGACTTCGTCCGCATCAACGTCCACGCGGGCGTCGCCGTCGCCGACCAGGGGCTGCTGATCGGCCGCGCCGATGCGACCGTGCGGTTGCGCGCCGCACTGCGCTGCGATGCGCGACTGCTGTGCGACCTGCGCGTCAAGCATGCGCGACCGCTGGTCGAGCGGCCGCTGCTCGACGAAGCGGCGGAACTGGTGGAACGCGCCGGAGCCGATGCGCTGCTGCTGACCGGAGCGGCGACGGGTCGCGCTCCCGATCTGGCGCCGCTGGCGGCGCTCGCCGCCGCCTTCCCGACCACTCCGCTGCTCCTCGCCAGCGGCGTCACGCCGGAGCTGATCGCCGGCGTCAGGCGTCTCATTTCCGGGTGCATCGTCGGCACCGCCGCCAAGAAGGGCGGCCACCTCGAGGCGCCGGTCGATCCGGCGCGCGTGCGCGCCCTGGCGCGCGCTTGTCGCGACCGCTGATGGCCGCCGCGGCGCCAGCGTCCTTGCGTCCCCGGGGCGGCAGCGGTATTCGGGACAGCTTTGACGGCCCCGGGAACCGCGCGACCCACCGATGAGCGACCGTTCGCCCGACGTCTACCCTGCTCGCGCGCCCGGCGCCGAGGTCCACCCGATCCTGCCCACGGCGATCGATCCCGACGCGATGAGCGTCGTCCGCCGCCTGGTCTCCGCCGGCCACTCGGCCTACTTCGTCGGCGGTTGCGTCCGCGACCTCCTGCTTGGCGGCACGCCGAAGGACTTCGACATCGCCACCTCCGCGCGCCCGCGCCAGGTGAAGAAGCTGTTCCGCAGCGCCCGCATCATCGGCCGGCGCTTCCGGCTGGTGCATGTGATCTTCCCGGGCAACAAGCAGATCGAGGTCTCGACGTTCCGGCGCGATCCGAACGCCGATGGCACCGGCGCGCTGGCCGGCGCCGGCGACGCGTTCACGGCTCACGCCGGCGAGGCGGCGGGCGCGTCCGGCGGCGACGAGCGTGGATTCGACGAGAGTCTCGCCGACGTGCTCGGCGAGGAGTCGGGCGCGAGCGGACGCGACCACGGCGGCGACGCTCGGGACGACGAGCGTGACCTCGATCGCGGCGGCGACGAGGAGGACGAGGACCTGCTGATCCGCGAGGACAACGTCTACGGCAGCGAGGCTGAGGATGCGGTCCGGCGCGACTTCACCATCAACGGCCTCTTCTACGACGTCGAGCGCGAAGAGGTGATCGACTGGGTCGGCGGCGTTCCCGATGTCCGCCGCCGCACGCTGCGCACCATCGGCGACGCCTCGCGCCGCCTGCGCGAGGACCCGGTGCGCATCCTGCGCGCGGTCAAGTTCGCCACCCGGCTGAACCTCGGCCTCGATCCCCTGCTGGCGGCGGCGATGGCCGACCACCACGAGGAACTGACCAAGTGCGCGGCCCCGCGCGTGTTCGAGGAGATCCTGCGCATCCTCGGCGGCGTCGCGCCCGATCGCGCGATCGAGGTGCTGGTCGGTATCGGCGTGTTCCGCGTGCTCTTCCCGGAGATGCCGTTCGAGGCGCACCACGCCGATACCGATCCGCACTTCCGCCGCCTGATCGCGCGCCTGCGCACGATGAGCGCGGTCGACCGCGGCCGCCGCTCGCTGCCGACGGCGATCTACCTGGCCATCCTTTTCTGGGACGAGCTGCTGCTGCGCATGGACGGCGAGGCGGCGCCGACCGAGGCGGCGCACCACCTGCCAATCCAGTCGCTCGACGACTTCCTGCGCCCGCTCGGGCAGCGCTGCCGCATGGCGAAGCGCGACACCGCACGCGTGCGCGCCGCGCTGCTGGCGCTGCGCCGGATCGACCCGCGTTTCAGCGACGGCGGCGCGAAGAAGCGGCGCCGGCGCGGCGGCCTGGCGGAGTTCGTCCGCCGGGAGTTCTTCGGCGACGCGCTGCTGCTGATGCAGATCACCTACGCCGCCGAGGGGCTCGACCCGGCGCCGGTGCACGAGTGGGAAGCGAAGCGCCACGAACTGCTCGGGGCGCCGCGTGAGGAGCCGCACGCGCGCCACGCGCGCAACGAGCGCCTGCCGCGGCACCACCGAGCCGATCGCCCGGCGCCGCCGGCATCGATGTCGGCATCGCCATCGACACCGCCGTCCGCAGCGCTCCCGCTCGCCGCGCCGGCTCCGGGCAAGCGCACCGACGACGGCAGCCCGCTCCATCGCCGACGCCGGCGGCGCCGTTCCCGTCGTCACGAGCTGTTCGGCGCCCCCGCCGACGACCGCGGCGAGCCGGCCTGATCGAGCCGCGCACCCGGCCCCGGACTCAGCGGCCGGCGTTCGCCGCGAGGATGCGCTTCTTGTAGGTCTCGTAGAGTTCGGTCTGCTTGTCGACCAGCCGCACCGGCTTGCCGGCGATCCACTCGAAGCGGACGTGGGTGCGCAGCTCGAGCGGATCGCCGTCGGTGACGATCACGTTGGCGAGCTTGCCCGCCTCGAGGCTGCCGACGCGGTCGGCCACGCCGAGCAGCTCGGCCGGCGCGAGCGTGATGGCGCGCAGCGCGACGTCACGCGGCAGGCCGAACGCGGCCGCCATCCCGGCGTGGTGGCCGAGCCAGCGGACGTTCTCCTGCTCCAGTGTGACCAGCGCGAACTTCACCCCGGCGGCATGCAGGCGCGCCGCGTTCTGATAGGCGGCGTCGTCGCGCTGGCGGTCTCCGGGCAGGCCGATCGAGTTCGTCACCAGGCAGCGCGCAGCGTGCTTCTGCAGGAATTCCGTCACCTGCCAGGCGTCGCGGCAGCCGAGCAGGACGTAATCGAGCTGCTCCTTCTCGGCGAACAGCACCGCCGCGCGCAGCTCATTGGCCGAACTCGCGTCGATGACGAACGTCTTGCGGCGGCCGTCCGCGCCGGCGACGAGGAACGGCGCCAGCGCGGCGTGGCCGGGTGCGTGCGGCGGGCACGCACCGGCGGCGCGCGCCTGCGCGTCGCGGCGGCATTCGTCGAAGAGGCGGCTGAGCCGCGTGAATTCGTCCTTCTCGAGCGCCTTCTCCGGCGCCTCGTCGGCGGCGACCGCCGGCAGGATCAGCCGCTGCACCTGCGCATCGGCCAGCGTCATCTCTTCCCAGGTGTGGCCGGCGAGGTTCATCCAGCTGCCGCGGCCCGGCAGCACCCCGCCGCCCGGCAGCACCAGCACGCTGGTGACGCCGGCGCGGCGGGTCACCGGGATCAGCGCCGAACCCGGATGCACCGACGCGGTGACGCGCAGGTCGGGCTCGATGCCGCCGAGCTCGTTCATGTCCTGGCCGGCCGGCACCGAGGCGATCTCGCCGAGGCCGAGGGTGGTCGCACCGTCGATCAACCCCGGATAGACGTGCAGGCCGTCGCAGCGCACGATCTCCGCATGGTCGGGCGCGCGCACGTCGGCGCCGACCGCGGTGATCCGCCCACCCTCGATCAGCACGACGCCCTTCTCGATGGCCGGTCCGCTCACCGGGTGGACGGTGCCGCCGACCAGCGCGTAGATGCCGCCGTCGCCGGGCAGCGGCAGCTGCGACGGGTCGGGGCAGTCGATCGGGCCGAACGCCGGACCGGTCGGATTGAGCGTCCGCGGCGCGTCGAGCGGCGCGCGCTGGAAGTAGCACTCGCCATCGATGAAGGTGAGTTCGCAGCGGGTGTAGACGCTGAGCGGGTGGCCGTTCCAGACGGCGAGGTCGGCATCCTTGCCGACCTCGAGGCTGCCGACGCGCCCGTCGATGGCGAGCTGCCACGCCGGGTTGATCGTCACCTGCGCCAGCGTCCGTGCCTCGTCGAGGTTGCCGTCGCGCAGCGACTTCGCCGCCTCATGGTGGAGCCGCCGGGTGAGTTCCGCCGAATCGGAGTTGAGCGAGCAGCGCGCGCCGGCCAGCTCGAGCAGCGCCGCGTTGAACGGGATCGCGTCGTAGGCCTCGAGCTTGTAGGCCCACCAGTCGGCGAAGCTCGACGGCCCGGCGCCGTGCTTCACGATCTCGGGCGCGACCTTGTAGCCCTCGAGCACGTGCTGCAGCGTCTTGATCCGGAAGCCGAAGTCCTCGGCCACCCGCATCAGCATCAGGATCTCGTCGGCGCGGTAGCAGTGGCTGTGGACGAGGATCCGCCCCTCCATGATGTCGACCAGCGCCTCGAGCCGCAGGTCGCGCCGCGGTTCGGGCTTCACCGTCCCGCGCGCGGTCGCCTCGGTCCACTCGCGCCACGTCCGGCGGTAGTCGTCAGCCTGGGCGAACGCGCGGCGCAGGACCGCCTCGACGCCCATCCGCGTGGCCGGGTAGCGCCGCTCGCCGCTGCCGCGGTCGTTGCTGCGCTTCGGGTTCTCGCCCAGCGCAAACTTGACGCCGCGGGGCGCCCCGGCGAACAGGAGTTCGGCGGCGCCTTTCCCCCAGCGCAGCTTGATCACCGCGTTCTGCCCGCCGACGACGTTGGCGCTGCCGTGGAGCAGGTTCATCACCGTGGTGCCGCCGGCCAGCGCCAACCACAACGTCGGGTCCGTCGGATTGATCTCGTCGTCGATCCGCACTTCGGGCACCAGCGTCAGCGTGCCTTCGTTGACGCCGCCCTCGATCGCGGCGTGGCTGTGGCAATCGATGAGACCCGGCGAAACGAACCAGCCGCGCCCATCGAGCACCTTCTCCGCCGGCCAGTCGGCCGGCGGCGCCAGGTCGCGCCCGATCGCCGCGATCTTCCCGTCCTGCACCAGCAGATCACCCTGCTCGATCGTTCCCTGGGTGACGGTCAGCAGCGTGGCGTCGCGCAGGAAGAAACTGCCGCCGGTGCGCAGCGACGGAACCCGTTCGGCGACGGTGAAGAAGTCGTCGGGTTCGCCGCCGTCGCCGGCGGCCGGAGCGAGCAGGAGCGCGGTGGCTGCGAAGAGAAAGTTCATCGACCGTCCTCCGGATGCGCGCCGCAGCCGCAGCCCTTCTCATGCGAGTCGTAGGGCGACTCCACCGGCGCGGCCGCCTCCGGCTTGCGGGTGGCGGTGAACGCGGTCGGTTCGCCGAACGGCGTGGCGAAGGTGCCGCTCAGCGCGGTGGCGGTGGCGGTCCCTTCCAGGGTGAACTCGAACGTCCGGCCCTGGAACGACGCGGTCACGGTGAGGCGGAACTTGTCGCCGTCGAGCGTGCCCTTGGTGACCTCCGCCGCCCCCATCTCGCTCTCGAGCTTGCCGCCGAGTGCGCCGCCCTCCTGCCGCAACGTCAACGTTGACTTGAAGCCGCCGGCACCGCTGCCGACCAGTTCCCAGCTGCCGGTGAGGTCGAGCGCGGCCGGCGCCGGGTCGACCGCGCCGGTGCCCGACTCGGCGGTGCCGGCCTCGCGCGCGCGTCGACCGCGCCCGCCGCGTCCGCCGCCGGACTCATCGTCGACCGGCTTCTTCGCCGGGAACTCGAAGTGGCTCGCGCCGATGAAGAGGTGGCGCACCTCGCGCTCCTTGCTGGCGAAGTCGCCGGTGACCACGGCGAGGCTCGCCGGCGCGCCGATCCGGACCGCGCCGAGCTCCCGTTCGACGCCGAACAGTCGCGCCGGCGTGGCGGTCAGCGCCGCCAGCGCCTGCTCGTTGGTCAAGCCGTGCTCGATCGCGACGCGCAGGTCGGCGAAGAAGTCGGGCGGACCGCTGCTGCCGCGCTGGGTCAGCGCCACCTCCACGCCGACCGCGAGCAGCGCGGCGACGTTGCCGACTTCCTGTTTCCACTCGGCGGTGCGCTCGAGGAAAAGTTCGAGCGGCTCGGCCAGCACCGGGTCGGCCACCTCCCAGTTCGCCGGATCAGACGCGTCCGGCGCCGGCGGCGATGCCGGCGGCGGCTCGCCTTCCCGCGGTTTCTGCGGCTCCGGCTGCTTCAGCTTGGCTCCGCGCCGTTCGGGCGCGTCGGCGAAGGCAAGGCTCGCCACCACCGGCGCACCGGCCGCCTTCAGTTCCGCGGCGCACTTGAAGCCCTCGCGTCCGCCGATGATGACCGGCTTCAGGGAGAACTCGGCCGCCAGCCGGAGCGCCCGGCGGATGTCGTTCTCGCGATCGACCAGGAAGGCCACGCGCAACTCGCCCGCCAGCGCCCGCTCCAGCGTCTCGAGGCATTCATCGTCGGGTGGCCGCGCGATCTGGTCGGGTGCGCGCCGGTGCGCCGCCCGCCAGCGGCCGAGGTGACCGGCATCGAGGAACGCCTGCCGCAAGTGCGCCAGGGCGCCCATCAGCGTGGTCGGGTAGCCGCTGTCGCTCTCTTCGCGTACGCGCTGGCGCGGCCCGCCGGGCGCGCCGGGCGGGCCCCCGCCGCCGCCGCTGCGGAACTTGAGCAGCAGCCAGCCTGGCTCGGTCACCACGCTTCGACGCGGTGGTTGCCCCGACAACTCGAGCAAGCACGCCTGTCCCGGCGCGAAGCCGTCGAGCGGTGCCAGCAACTGCGCGGTGAACCCGGCCTGGCGCAGCCGGCCGAGCGGTTCGTCGCCGGGCGTCGCCAGCAACGCGCGGGCGCGCAACTCCGGGCGGAGCCCGCGCCGGTTGGCTTCAGCCGTCTCGGCGAACGCCGCCTTGCCGTAGTCCTGCCCAGCGCCTTCGCTGCGCGGCAGCAGCGGCGTGCCGGCCTCGCGGTCGATCGGCAGATCGGCGAAACCATCGATCAGACCGGGCAGCACGGTCAGGCCGGCGACGTCGAGGGTACGACAGCCTGCCGGCAGCGTCACCTCGGCGCCGAGCGCCGTCACGCGCCCGTCCGCCATCAGGAGCGTGACGTTCTCCTGCGTCCCGTCGGGCGTGACCACCCGCGCCTGCCGCAGCGCCACCACTTCGCCGGCGGCGGCCAGCGGCGCCAGCCCGCACAGCAGCGTCGCGCCCCACGCGGCCGCCCGCCGCGCCGCCCTCATCCCGCAACGGACCATCGCTGCGTCTCCTCTTCCCGCCAGCCGTCTCGCCGCGGCAGCTTCCCGCTCGTGCTCGCGGGACCGGAATCCTGAACAATGCCAATCGGCGCCACCCCGATACAGGTGTCGCGCTCCGCACCGCACGTACCGGCCGCCGTTGAAGTTCCAGGCCTGTCCGCGGAGACTCGCCGGGATGAACGCCACCCCGCCGACTGGTCCGAACCTCGCAGACCGGCTTCGTCCGCAGCTCGCCCGCGCGCTGCTCGGCAAGCCGGAAGTGATCGACTCGCTCCTCACCGCGCTCTTCGCTGGTGGCCACGTGCTGCTCGAGGACGTTCCGGGCGTCGGCAAGACCATGGTCGCGCGCGCCCTGGCGCGCCTGCTCGACCTCTCCTTCCATCGGATCCAGTTCACCGCGGACCTCCTCCCGGCCGACCTGCTCGGCGTGTCGGTGTTCCGGCCGGAGAAGGGCGAGTTCGAGTGGAAGCCGGGGCCGCTGTTCGCCCACGTGCTGCTGGCCGACGAGCTGAACCGTACGCCGCCCCGCACGCAGTCGAGCCTGCTCGAAGCGCTCGAGGACGCGCGGGTCAGCGTCGACGGCGCGGTCCATCTGCTGCCGTCGCCGTTCTTCGTCGTCGCCACGCAGAATCCGACCGAGTTCGCCGGCACCTATCCGTTGCCCGAGTCGGAACTCGACCGCTTCCTGCTCTGCACCACGATCGGCCATCCCGACCGCGACACCGAGCGGCGCATCCTCGAAGCGCATCGCGGCGGCGCCCCGGTCGACGCGCTGCAGCCGGTGGCCGGTGCCGCCGACGTGCTGGCCGAACGCGAGGCGGTGCGGCGGGTGCGGATGGACGGCGCGATCCTCGAGTACCTCCTCGACATCGTCGACGCCACGCGGCGCGACGGCCGCATCCGGCTCGGCGCCAGCCCGCGCGGCGCGATCGCCTTCGAGCGCGCGGCGCGGGCGCGCGCGCGGGTCCGCGGCCGCG
>Ga0194121_10006050_pt1 | contig 16369 bp, 15 predicted proteins | sample TA2MahCa50mmetaG_FD_148609 | JGI IMG/M metagenome (GOLD analysis project Ga0194121, IMG submission 148609) | Freshwater microbial communities from Lake Tanganyika, Tanzania - TA2015020 Mahale Deep Cast 50m | ecosystem: Environmental > Aquatic > Freshwater > Lake | place: Tanzania: Lake...
AATCCCCGCGTGCCACTGCAGTCGTTGCCGTCATGCCCGAGCCCTCCATGGCGCCAAGTAGAGCGTTGCCGACCTGCAAAAGCATAATCCATTGGGTATTTTCGGGAAATAGAAATTGCGCACTTCCATAGTCAGGCTCTGGTGGCCTTGACAAGGACACGTTACCACAGCCAAGGCGGTGCGACTGGAAGCCTTGACAAGCTCCTAAATGGGTCGCTATAATGTCCGCACCCGTCGTTGTTAAACCCTCACAGCCATGCAATCATTCGTCAACCGAAGGACCGAGCTGGTGGCCGCATTGCAGCAAGGCAGTTCTGCAGCCTTAGAGGTAAGTATTGCCAAGATCCCTGATGAAGGCCTGGCGTTTCAGGCAGAGGTGACGGCAACGCACCTCCAGCTCCCTCCTACTATCGATGTTGAGTTGCTCACACCAGTGCGGGTACGTGGCCGGCTCACCAAAGTAGCGGAACAGGTCTATTTCCAGGGCACGACCAGCGGCACGCTGGCGGTACCGTGTAGCCGTTGCCTGGAGACTATCCAGAGTGACTTCAGCGTCGATATGCGCGTCGTGTATTTACCGCCTTCGACACGTTTACAGATCGAAGGCGAGGAGGGGGTAGACGCCGATGACGAGCTTGATCTCTATACCCATGATGGGTTAACACTCGACTTACGGCCGCCAGTGCACGACAATGTCGTATTGGCGTTTCCTTTGCAGCCCGTGTGTCGCCCGGACTGTGCAGGTTTGTGTCAGGTGTGTGGGGAGAATCGCAACGAAACTTCCTGCACCTGCCAGACAACGGCAGGCGATGCGCGTTTCGCGCTGCTGCAACAACTGCGTTTTCCTAAGACGTCGTGAGGAATGACCATTTATGGGTGTACCAAAGCGTAAAACGTCCAAGTCGCGTCGCGATAAACGGCGTACACATCATCGCCTGGGCCTCGTCAATCCAAGTGCGTGCCCGCAGTGCGGCGCGAGCAAACTTTCCCACCGTGTTTGTGTGAGCTGTGGCTATTATAAATCGCGAGAAATCACTGCAGGGCGTGAAGCATAAAGGGCAAGTCTGTCTGTTCTCTGCCGGCCCCAGGGCCGTGCTTGCAAGGTAGCGCTATCGATGAAAATCGCTGTCGATGGTATGGGGGGTGATTATGCTCCCCAGGCAATCGTCGAAGGGGCCGTTCTGGCTGCCCAGGAGTACAATACCGATATCATCCTGGTGGGTGATGAAGCGCGCCTCGCCCGCGAACTTGACCGTTTACAGGCTCGACACCTGCCGATTTCCATTTGCCATGCCTCTGAAGTCGTCCATATGGAAGAAGCGCCGGGCATGGCACTGCGCAAAAAGCGTTTTTCCTCGATTCGGGTAGCGATAGAGCTGGTGCATCGAGAGGAAGCCCAGGCCGTTGTCAGTGCTGGCAATACTGGCGCTGCGCTCGCTGCGACGACGATGATTTTGAAACCATTGAATGGCATTGATCGCCCTGCGATTGCGACCCTGTTGCCAACGCAAAAAGGCTTCGCCATTCTCCTCGATGTAGGGGCGAATGTTGATTGTAAAGCCACCCAGCTCTTTCAATTTGGTATTATGGGACATGTGTTTGCCAAGTATGTCTTTGGGAAACCATCACCGTCGGTGGGCTTGCTGGCCATCGGAGAAGAAGACACCAAGGGCAACGATGTCACAAAAGAAGCCTTTCTGATGCTGAAACAAAGTCATCTCAACTTTATCGGCAATGTCGAAGGAAAGCACTTCTTCCGTGGGATAGCCGATGTCGTTGTCTGTGACGGCTTTATCGGCAATGTCGCCCTAAAAATGTGCGAAGGTCTGGCAGAGATGTATGGTCAGTCCTTAAAAGCTGGTCTGACCAATACGCTCTGGCGTCGCCTGGCAGCTGTGTTGATGCGTCCGGCCTTGAACGATATTCGCAAACGGGTAGATGCGTCTGAATATGGGGGCGCACCGCTCCTCGGGATTAATGGCACGTGCATCATTGGCCATGGGAGTTCGACACCCAAAGCGGTCAAGAATGCTATTCATATGGCCCAGCGCTTTGTTGAAGAACGTGTGAGTCAGCATATCCAGGAAGATATTGAACGCAACGGCGATATCCAGGAGGCTGGCCCTACACGACGGCGGAAAATCTGGCGTCAGATTCGTAATCATATGTCGTTTCGGGGTGAACGAGCTCACGAAGACGACAGTACGGACAACAGTACTGATCCCCAACCGCCCCGCATGCCAACACTCTAATCGCATGCACACGCAGGATACTACGCTTATGGCAACGCGCATTGTCTGTGTCTTCCCCGGTCAGGGCTCACAGGCTGTCGGGATGGGTCAAGACCTCTGGAACGCCGATGACACCGTGAAGGCTCTGTATCAGGAGGCCAATGACGCGCTCGGCTATGACTTGCAACGCCTCTGTTTTGAAGGTCCCGAGGATGAGCTACGCTTGACCAAGCATGCGCAACCCGCCATTCTGGTCCACAGCATGGCGTCCTGGACCTTGGCGAGACGGCAGGGCCTGCAACCTGTGCTCCTGGCCGGGCATAGTCTCGGTGAGTATTCGGCACTGGTCGCGGCGGGCGTGCTCCGCTTTGCCGATGCAGTACGCCTGGTCCACCAGCGTGGCACGTTCATGCAAGAGGCGGTCCCCCCTGGGGCTGGCAGCATGGCCGCCCTGCTGGGTGTGGCGCGTCACGATGTCGAAGCCCTGTGTGCAGAGCTGGCCGGAGACGGGGTGCTACAGGCGGCAAATTATAACGATCCCGGGCAAATCGTCATTGCGGGTGAGACAGCGCGCATTCAGGCTGCCGTTGACGCTGTCAAAAGCCGTCGCCTGGGGAAGTCCATTGCGCTCAAAGTGAGTGCGCCCTTCCATTGTCGGATGTTACAACCGGCCGCCGAGCGGTTGGCACACGCCCTGGCTGAGGTGTCTTTCCAGCCTTTTACCATCCCTGTGGTTTCCAATGTAACAGCAACACCCCATCCCTCGCCTGCGGGAACTCGGGAGCTCCTCGTACAACAGGTCTGTGCCCCGGTACGCTGGGAAGACGGTATGCGGTATGCGGTTGAGCAGGGCTGCAATGCCTGTCTCGAAGTAGGGCCAGGCAAAGCCCTTTCCGGGATGATGAAACGTATCGCTCCTGAGGTAGAGATCCTGGCGCTGGACGCGTTTATCCGCTAGCACACAGAGGACATCATGGCGCAGTTTGAGGGAAAAGTAGCCGTGGTCACGGGTGCATCGCGCGGCATTGGTCGGGCGGTAGCGCTCGCGCTGGGCCGTGCAGGTGCCCGGGTGGCGGTCACCTGTACGCGTCAGCGCGCTGCAGCCGAGGAGGTCGTAGCCGTGTTGCAGGAACTCGGTAGTGCAGCGCAGGTCTTCCAATTCGACGTGGCGGATTATGCTGCAACTACGGCAGCGTTCGAGGCGATTGTCAGTACCTTTGGCCGCTTGGACATTCTGGTCAACAACGCTGGCATACGGCATGATCAGCTCCTCGTCCGTATGAAGCCCGAAGAGTGGGATGCCGTTATACAGACAAACTTATCAGGAACGTTTCATTGCGCCCGCGCGGCGGCGCGGACCATGCTCCGTCAGCGCTGGGGGCGCATTATTACCATGACCTCCGTCGTTGGGTTGACTGGCAACGCCGGACAGACTAACTATGCTGCCTCCAAGGCTGGTCTCATTGGCTTTACCAAAGCTCTAGCAAAGGAACTGGGGCCCCGTGGCATTACCGTCAATGCCGTAGCCCCAGGATTTATCGAGACGGACATGACGCGCGAGTTGTCTGAGGCCCAGCGCCAGACGCTCTTGCAGCATGTGCCTCTTGGGAGCCTCGGAACGCCAGAGGACGTAGCCGCCTGCGTCGTGTTTCTCGCTTCGGAAGAGGCCCGCTACATCACTGGGGAAGTCGTGAGCGTCAGCGGTGGATTAACCCTGTAGTTACATACACACATTGTGCCGTATCAAGACCAAGGAGAACAACCGTTATGAATATCCAAGAGCGTGTACAAGCCATCATTGTTGAACAGCTGGGTGTGGACGAAAAAGAAGTGACGGAATCCGCCTCATTTATTGAGGATCTCGGTGCAGACTCGCTCGATACTGTCGAGCTCGTCATGGCTTTTGAGGAAGAATTCGATATTGAAATTCCTGATGAGGACGCCGAAGAAATCACCACGGTGGCGGACGCGATCCGCTATATCCGCGATAAAACGGCCAAAGAGTCGCAGTAGAAGCGCTACACGAACTCGCGTAGAGACTTGCACACAAGGGTCGTCTGATGATGACAGGTCATGAAAACGAGGTTCGCCGGCGCGTGGTTATTACGGGCATGGGCTTGGTGACACCGTTAGGGATAGGGGTCCAGAGCGCCTGGGATGCCTTGCTCAAAGGCACCAGCGGTATTGGTCCGATTACGAGCTTTGATGCCAGTGCGTACCCCTGCCACATTGCAGGAGAAGTCCAAGACTTTGACCCTCTGGCTTATGTCGATAAAAAAGACGTCAAGCGCATCGATCGCTTTGCCCAATTTGCCCTCGCCAGTGCCACCATGGCGCTTGACATGGCTGCCCTCACCCCAACCGAGGCGCAGTCCCATCGGTATGGATGTCTGCTCGGCGTGGGGTTTGGTGGGATGGCAACGCTAGAGCGCAATCATGAGACCCTGTTGCGGGCCGGCCCCCAACGCATTTCGCCCTTTTTTGTGCCGATGCTCATTGCCAATATGGCTGCCGGGCATGTGTGCATGCGCTTTGGCTTGCGTGGCCCGAATTCCTGCGTCACAACTGCCTGTGCTGCAGGAACGCACGCCATTGGCGAAGCCTATAAAATTATTCAACGGGGCGATGCGGACGTCATGCTGAGTGGCGGCTGTGAGGCGGCCATCACCCCACTGGGCTTAGGGGGCTTCTGCGCCATGCGGGCGCTCTCGACGCGCAATGAAGCTCCGCAACAGGCCAGTCGTCCCTTTGACAAAGCCCGTGATGGGTTTGTCATGGGTGAGGGCGCTGGCGTGCTCGTCCTGGAAGAATTACAGCAGGCGCGACAACGTGGCGCGACCATCTATGCAGAGGTGCTGGGCTATGGGATGAGCGCGGATGCCTATCATATGACTCAACCTGATCCGGAAGCACGCGGCGTTGCCCTGTGCATCCAGCAGGCACTCCACGATGCCGCCCTCCCCCCTGAGGCTGTGGAGTATATTAACGCCCATGGAACCTCGACGCCGTATAACGACAAATTTGAAACGCTCGCTGTGAAAAAAGTGTTTGGAGAGCATGCGTATCGTCTGGCCATCAGCTCTACTAAATCCATGACGGGCCATTTACTGGGTGGTGCCGGCGGTATTGAGGGGGTTTTTACGACCCTGGCACTCCACCATGGCATACTGCCGCCCACCATCAACTGGGAGACACCGGACGAAGACTGTGATCTTGACTATATTCCACAGGTCGCCCGGGCCCTGCCAGTGCAGGTAGCGATGTCAACGTCGCTGGGCTTCGGGGGCACCAATGCGTGCATCGTCTTCAAACGGTATACGGAGTCAGCCTGAGTCGCCCCGTCGGCATCATCGCTGGGAGGTAAGGATATGGCTGAAGGGAGATTTTTTGGACGCTTACTGGCAGGCTTGCAGAAGACTCGCCAGGCGCTCAAGGAGAGTCTCGGGGCTGTCTTTAGCCGCAAACGCATCGACGCCTCCACCCTGGAAGAGCTGGAAGAAGCGTTAATCCTGGCCGATCTCGGCGCGCCAACCACCGAAAAAATTTTGCAGGTGGTGAACACGCGCGTCAAACAGCGGACCATCGAAGCGGGCGAAGGCTTGCGTGATGGAGTGATTGACACCTTACGAGACATTCTCCTGAGCGCAGCGCCCCAGTCTGCCCTGGACATGACGGCTCAGCCATGGGTCCTCCTGATGGTCGGTGTGAACGGAGTCGGTAAAACTACCACGCTTGGCAAACTAGCCTATCAATTCCAGAGTGCTGGCCACAAGTCCATACTCGTGGCTGCCGATACCTTCCGTGCCGCAGCCATTGAGCAGGCGGAGCTCTGGGCGAAACGCGCTGGAGTGGATATCATTAAAGGACAGCCTGGTGGTGATGCGGCTGCCGTGGCGTTTGACGCAGTCCGGGCAGCCCGTGCACGCCAGGTGGAGCGGGTGCTGATTGATACGGCAGGCCGCTTACATACCAAGCTTCACCTGATGGAAGAGCTCAAAAAAATGCGCCGGGTTATCGAACGGGAAATGCCCGGTGCACCGCACGATATCTGGCTGGTCCTCGATGCGACGACTGGCCAGAATGGCATTACGCAGGTTCAGCAATTCCATGACAGTCTTGGCCTGACGGGCCTGGTCCTTACCAAGCTGGACGGCACGGCAAAAGGCGGCATTGTGATCAATATCGCCGAGCAATTCCACTTGCCCATCCGTTATATTGGCATTGGCGAAGGGATCGAGGATTTGCGCCCCTTCGATGCCGCAGACTTTGCTGCAGCGCTTCTGGAGACATAGAGGGTAGGTATTCATGATTCCCATGACCAGCGATGAAATACGACAACAGCTCATGCAGTTACACGAGAAGCTCGACGCGCTCCGAGGTCATCTTTGATCTCGCGCAAGCTGAGACCGAGATTGCTGCGCTCGATAGACAAATGGCCCGTGATGATTTCTGGGAGCATGTCGAAGAAGCCCAGGAAATCTTGAAACGGCGGGCACAGCTGCAAACGCCAATGGATCGCTGGCAGAAATTGCATGGGCAAGTAGAAGAGGCGGTCAATCTGCTCGACCTCGCTGCCGAGGCCGATGACGCGGAAGTGCGCGATGAAGTACACGAGGAAGCCAGCAAGCTGGCTCTAGAAATTGCCCATTTCGAACTCGAGTCCTTGCTGTGTGGTGAGATGGACAGTGCCAATGCCCTGCTGTCGATTCACCCTGGCGCAGGGGGTACTGAGTCGCAGGACTGGGCGCACATGTTGTTGCGTATGTATATTCGTTGGGCAGAAACCCATGGGTATACCTATGATATTCTCGACTTTCAGCCTGGGGAAGAGGCCGGCCTGAAAAGTACCACCTTAAAAGTGACGGGACGTTATGCCTTTGGATATTTGAAAGCGGAACATGGCGTGCACCGTTTGGTCCGGATCTCGCCGTTTGATGCAGCGCGGCGACGTCACACCTCTTTTGCTGCAGTGCTCGTCACCCCCGAAGTGGATGAGACGATCAAAGTGGATATTGATCCGGCACGATTGCGGGTAGACACTTATCGCTCAAGCGGCGCAGGTGGCCAGCACGTCAATGTCACGGATTCCGCCATTCGTTTGACCTATCAAGTCGATGATACGACGAAAATTGTGGTACAGTGTCAAAATGAACGCTCTCAGCATAAAAATCGGGCTAGCGCGCTGAGCGTCTTGCGGTCTCGTCTCTATGCTCTGGCGCAGCAACGCCAGCGCGAAAAAATGGCGGAACTCCAGGGAGAAAAGAAAGACATTGCCTGGGGGAATCAAATTCGCTCGTATACGCTCGCACCCTATCAGCTGGTCAAAGATCATCGGACCAGCGTGGAAGTGGGCAATGTTGACGCAGTCTTTGAAGGGGGCTTGGATGCATTTATTCAAGCCTATCTGGTGGCCTATCGTGCTGCGGTATCCTAGCCGCGCGCCCCTGCGGATGACCGTGTTATGACCTACGAATTTGCGGTGGGCCTGCGCTATCTCAAATCGCGGCGCCGTCAGACTTTTATCTCACTGATCACCCTCATTTCCGTGGGGGGGGTCGCAGTGGGTGTGATGGTACTCATTGTCGTCCTGGCGGTGATGAGCGGCTTTGAAACGAGCCTGAAAGAGAAAATTCTGGGGATCAATTCGCATATCTGGATTCTGCCGCAGACGCCAGGACGCCTTGAAGACTATCAAAACATTGTGCGTCGCGTTGCGGCCATACCCCATGTCACGTTCGCAGCTCCCTTCACAACGCACGAAGTCATGCTCGTGGCCGATGGGCATGTGTCCGGCACGATCATTCGAGGCATTGATCCAGGACACACGGACCAGATGGCAGCCTTGGGCCGTCACCTGCACGGCCAGGAGCTGCGCCCGCTTATTGATCCACCACCGCGCGCTTCAGAAGCGGGGGCTGTGCCACCAGCGGCCAATCGCGGCATCGTGCTCGGTAAAGATCTGGCGCGCCATCTCCTCGTGTTTCCTGGCCAGCAAGTAATGGTCACTTCACCGATGGGGGGACTGACGCCCGCCGGTATTTTACCAAATATGCGTGGCTTCACGGTCACAGGCACCTTTGACACCGGGATGTATGAATACGATGCCAAGCTCGCCCTTATGTCCCTCCAACAGGCACAAGATTTTTTTGAGCTTGGTGACGCCGTACACGGTATTGAAGTCAAAGTCGACGACATCTATCGCGTCCATGAAGTTTCCGAGGCCATTCGCGGCGCGCTCGGCCCGGCTTTCTGGACGCGGGACTGGATGCAGATGAATCGCAACCTGTTTGCGGCCATTCGCCAGGAGAAGGTGCTGATGTTCATCATTCTTGTGCTGATTATCCTGGTCGCGGCTTTTAATATCGTCAGTACCCTCATTATGATGGTCATGGAAAAGCAGGCAGACATTGCCATTTTGAAAGCGATGGGGGCTCGGCATGGGGGTATTTACAAAATTTTTATGCTCGAAGGCATGATCATTGGGGTCGTTGGCACCCTCCTCGGATGCCTTGGTGGCCTGGTATTCGCCTGGAATTTACAGTCGATTGCTGGCCTGGTTGAGCGCGTCCTGGGCATTAACGTCTTCCCGCGCGATGTGTATTTCTTGGACAAACTCCCCGTCGAGCTGCATCCCATGGACATCGGGCTGATTATGCTGACGGCTATCGTCGTGAGTTTTTTCGCGACATTATACCCGGCCATGAACGCCTCGCGCCTGAATCCAGTAGAGGCTTTGAGATATGAGTAGTTCCGTGTTATTATTAGGAGCGGGTAAACGGTAAGGCCCAGAGGGAGAGGTGGTCTTAAGTCGATGCTCATCCAAGTCGATAATGTATATAAGCACTACGCGCGGCCCAAAACAACTGTTGAGGTCTTACGCGGTGTTTCCCTGGAGATTGCGGCTGGAGAGATGGTGGCGATTGTGGGGCCATCTGGCGCAGGGAAAAGTACGCTGCTGCATCTCATCGGGGGGCTTGATCGTCCAACACAAGGGACGATATGCTGCTGCGGGATTGAGCTGGCTTCTCTTCACAATCGTCCTCTGGCGGATTTCCGCAACCGCCGTATTGGCTTTGTCTTTCAGTTTCACCATCTTTTGCCCGAATTTTCTGCGTTGGAAAATACCATGATGCCCGCCCTCATCCAACGCCGGGCAAAGTCTGCAGTACAACAGGAAGCCTGCCATCTTTTAGTACGAGTGGGTTTGGGAGACCGATTGCACCATCGGCCTGGGGAGCTCTCTGGGGGAGAGCAACAGCGTGTTGCCGTGGCCCGGGCACTTATTAATAAACCGGATGTGGTCCTGGCTGATGAGCCTACGGGTAACCTGGACCGAGCTACTGGGCAGGCCATGCAAAAACTGCTACGCCAGCTGAACGAAGAATTGGGACAAACGTTCGTCATTGTGACGCATGACCGCGAGTTTGCTGCACATACGGACCGGGCGATATCCCTTGTGGATGGAAAGGTCAGCGCAGCCTGAGGAGACGCGACATATGTTCAAGCGATTTACAGAACGGGCCAGGCGGGTCATCATTCTCGCCAGGGAAGAAGCAGAACGGCACCACCATGAGTATCTTGGTACCGAACATATTCTACTCGGCATGCTCAAAGATGGGGGTGGTATTGCAATTACCGTGCTGCAGAAAGTGGGCTTGAGCATTGATCAGATCCGTATGGAGGTCGAGCGTCACCTGCCGCGCAATGCCAATGCCCTCATTGTTGGCGAAATTCCCTTTACTCCGAAAGCGAAAAAAGTCCTCGAATACGGCGTCGAAGAAGCTCGCCTCATGGGACACAACTATATTGGCACTGAGCATCTCTTGTTGGGCCTCCTGAAGGAGAAAGAGGGCATTGCTGCCAAGGTCCTGAATGCGCTTGGCATTCGCCTCGTTGAAACGCGTGAAAAAATCCTCAATCTCCTGCAAGAACCGGCCGCCAAAACCAAAGAAAAAAGCAAAACCCCGGCCCTTGACGAATTCGGGCGTGATCTCACGGAGCTAGCGCAGATGGGCAAGCTCGACCCGGTGATTGGTCGTGAGCACGAGATCGAGCGCGTGGTGCAAATTCTGAGCCGGCGGACGAAAAATAATCCGGCCCTGATTGGCGAACCGGGTGTGGGGAAGACCGCTATTGTGGAAGGGCTGGCGCAGCGCATTATCAATCGCGAGGTACCGCAACTCCTGTTTGATCGGCGTGTGGTGGCTCTGGACCTTGGAGCGCTGGTGGCTGGCACGAAGTATCGCGGGCAATTTGAAGCGCGTATGAAAGCCATCATGAAGGAGATCGTGCAGGCGGAAAACGTCATGATCTTCATTGATGAGCTGCACACCCTGGTAGGGGCTGGCGCGGCGGAAGGTTCGGTTGACGCTTCCAATATGCTCAAGCCAGCGCTGTCACGCGGTGAGATTCAATGCATCGGCGCGACCACGCTCGACGAATACCGGAAGTACATTGAGAAGAACGGCGCCCTTGAACGGCGCTTCCAACCCATTATGGTCGATCCCCCCAGCGTCGAAGAGAGCATCGAGATTCTCAAAGGCTTACGGGACCGTTACGAAGAACATCACCGCCTGCGGATCCCGGACGAGTCCATCGAACAAGCCGTGAAGCTGTCAGCGCGCTATGTCACAGACCGCTTCCTGCCTGACAAGGCCATCGATGTCATGGACGAGGCAGGTGCACGGGTACGCCTGCGGCGCATTACCCCGCCCCCGATGGTGCGGGACTTGCAACGTAAAATCAACGAGATCGTGCGTCTGAAAAAAGAGGAGATCGAGAATCAAGAATTCGAGAAAGCGGTTGAATTACGTGACCAGGAAGAAGATATCCGGCGGCAGATTGACACGCTGAAGCAAGAATGGGAAGACGCCCATGATGAGCGTGAGCTGACCGTGACGGAAGAGGACATGGCCTATGTGGTGTCCCGCATGACCGGTATTCCGCTCTCCAAGATTGAGGAAGCGGAGTCCAAACGCTTGCTCAATATGGAAGAAGAGCTGCACAATCGCGTGGTCGGCCAGGAAGAAGCAATTGCGGTGGTCACCCGGGCGATTCGGCGCTCGCGAGCTGGTTTGAAGGATCCGAAACGGCCGGTAGGCACGTTTATTTTCCTAGGCCCCACAGGCGTTGGTAAGACGGAGCTGGCCCGGGCCCTCGCCGAGTTCCTCTTTGGCAATGAGAGCTCTTTGATTCGTGTAGATATGTCTGAGTATATGGAGCGTTTCAATGTGTCACGTCTGACCGGTGCCCCTCCAGGCTATATCGGCTATGACGAGGGTGGCCAACTGACGGAACAGGTACGCCGCAAGCCATACTCTGTGGTCCTTCTCGATGAGATCGAGAAAGCCCATCCAGACATTTACCACGTGCTGTTGCAGGTCATGGACGATGGGCATCTCACCGATAGTTATGGTCGCAAAGTGGATTTCAAGAACGTCGTCCTGATCATGACGTCGAACTTGAGTGCGCGCACCATTGAGAAAAACACCGCGATTGGCTTCCAGAAGGATACTGAGGAAGTGACGTTCTCGAAGATGAAGGGGAGCGTCATGAATGAACTCAAAAAGACCTTCAACCCGGAATTTCTCAATCGCATCGACGAAGCCGTGATGTTCCATCCTCTGGATATGGCTCACATCAAACAGATCGTCGACATTATGCTCCGACGCCTGAATCAGCAGATGGGCGAACGCGGTATCACGCTGGAAATCGACGACAGTGCCAAAGAGTGGTTGGCGCGGCAGGGCTATGATCCCTCGTATGGGGCTCGTCCTCTCCGCCGTGCCATCCAGCGCCACATCGAAGATCCACTGTCGGAGGAAGTGCTGCGTGGTGAATTCTCCCAAGGTGGTGTGGTACAGATTAAGCTGGCGGGTGAAGAGCTGGTCTTCCTCGCGAAGGCAGAGGACGCCGTGGAGAGCCTGTCTGACAGCTAGAACGTGCTGATGCCTATGCACGGAAGCGAATCAAAGCCCGGTGGACGAGTGTCGCCATCGGGCTTTGGTGTGTCTAGACAAGTGGGCGTATCCGACTGGGTCGTGCAAGTTACCGATTGACGGTCGGGCAGGGAGAGTCAGGAGCCTGGATTGATGATGCGTCGCCTAGTGGTTGGTGTTTCGTTGTTGCTGTGCATGGTGCTCTTTCCTGGTTGGTACGCAGCAGCAGCCATTGGTCCAGGAGCCATTGTGCGTGATGTAGAGATCCGGGGCAACCGTCGTACCCCTGACTCCACCATTCGCTTCTACCTGAAGACCGAAATAGGCAAACCGTATGCCCCCCAAACGATGAGTGAAGATATCAAGCGACTCTACGCTCTGCGCACCTTCGATGACATCCAAATCCTCGCCGAAGAGGTCCCCGACGGTATACGACTCATCGTGACGGTGGTTGAAAAACCATCCGTACGGACGATCACCTTTACTGGCAACCGTTTTATTGAAGCGGCTGAAATCAGCAAACGCCTCTTACTCAAAGAACGTGCGACCTTTGCCCGTAACCAGTTGAATGACACAGTGGTTGCCCTGCAAAAGCACTATCGCGAAGAAGGGTATTATTTCGCGCATATCAGTCCAGAAGTGACAGAAGTGGTTGATAACCAAGTCGATATTGTGCTTCGCATTACTGAAGGAAAAAAAATCCATATTACCCGCATTCGCTTTATCGGCAACAAAGCTTTTACCAATAACGAATTGCGCAAAGAAGTGCAGCTGAAAGAATATACAGTGCCGGTGCTCAGTGGTCCTTCCGCACTGTACAAACCGGAAACGCTCCGGGTGGATGTGCAGCTCTTAGAAAATGTGTACCAGAATAACGGTTACATCAATGTACAGATTGGTGAACCAGTCGTTGAAATCAATCGTGAGGCGAGTGGCATTATCATCACAGTGCCCATCACCCGTGAAGGCGATCAATACAAAGTTGGCAAAGTGACACTCACGGGTGACAACGTATTCAAAGAAGAAGAATTACGCCAGCGTGTCCGCCTCACCACGGGTGAAATCTATAGCCGTGAAGCCGTGCGGCGGGATATTACGAGCCTTACGGACGCCTATGCGGACCGTGGCTATGCCTTTGCGGACGTGACTCCCACCGTGTCTGTTGACTCGGTCGCCCGGGTGGTGAATCTGAGCTTTACGACCAGGCCAGGACCGAAAGTCTATATTGGGCGCATTGATTTTATTGGGAATGAACGCACACGAGATCAGGTCATTCGCCGCGAGATGCGGCTTGATGAAGGTGATATCTACAGTGCGACAAAATTACAACGTTCGCGCCAGCGTTTAATGAACTTGCAGTATTTTGAAGAAGTCAAAATTGATACGAAGCGCCGTGGTGATGAAGAATTAATGGATCTTGAAGTCGAAGTAGCCGAGCGCTCTACGGGACAGTTCACTGCGGGCGTCGGTTTCAGCTCGATTGAAAACGTTGTCTTTACAGCCTCCGTGAGCCAGAGTAATCTCTTTGGGCGCGGGCAAACGATCAGTGCCAGTGCACGCCTCGGAAGACTCTCACAGGATTTTACGCTTGAATTCCAGGAGCCTTATCTTTTTGGGCAATCCATTCAAGCTGGGGTAGCGGTCTTCCGGCGTACGTCGGATTTTCGTACCTTTACTTCCCAACGCACAGGGGCTTCACTCACCCTCGGCCGGTCACTTGGAGAGTATGCCCGCGCTTCTGTCACGTATGGTTATGAGGTCTTAAAGATCGACGACCTTGACCCCGGTGCTTCGGAGCTGCTCCGTCAACAAGAGGGCACGTCTTTCACGAGTAGTGTGACGCCACGGATTGTGTGGGATTCGCGTGACAACCAGTTTGATCCAACGCAGGGGTCTGTACAGGCATTTGAAGTGACAGGCGCAGGCTTAGGGGGTACCAACCGTTTTTACAAAGTGACAGGCAGCTCAACCTGGCATTTCCCTCTTCCAGAAGGGCTCACAGGTTTTGTGCGTGGTCGCTTTGGCATCGGTGACGGGTATGCCGGCAAAAATTTGCCAGCCTCTGAGCGGTTCTTTCTTGGAGGCGCGACAACGATACGTGGCTTTGAATTTCGCGATATTGGTCCACAGGATTCACGGGGCAATCCACTCGGTGGAACCTCTTTCTTACAATTCAATCTGGAGGTAGGGCGGAGTCTCGGTCGGATTTTGCGTGTGGTTGCCTTTGTGGACGCAGGAAACGTGTACAATCCAGGAAACCAGTTTGACTTTGGGGACCTGCGCCGCAGTGCTGGCGTCGGTTTTCGACTCATCACACCGCTTGGACCGATTCGTTTAGACTATGGGTTCAAGCTTGATAGACGACGTGGTGAGAGTTTAGGCGCCTTAGGTTTTCTCCTGGGGACCTTCTGAGGGGATGTGGGAAAAAGGAGTTGGTGGGATGTCTATACGATGTGTCGGAAAATTTGGGGTGTGGATAGGCATAGCGGCAATGGCTTTAGGGCTGAGCATGGCAGAGCCAGCGTACGCCCAAAAGATTGGCGTGGTGGATTTACAAGCGGTGCTGGACCAGTCGTCCCGAGGTCGTGCTGCGAAAGATCGACTCCGGGATCTAGGTGATCGCCTGCAGCAGGAGATCAAGTCGAAGCTCGAATTCAAACGGCAGAAAGAAGAAGAGCTGCAAAAACTGCAGACCGAGTTTCGTACCCAGAAAGACCTGTTGACTGAGCAGGCCCGGGCTGCAAAAGATGAAGACTACCGTCGCCGTGCCCGTGAATTAAAGCGCTTCATTGACGACACCAACCGCTTTACAGAAGATGCTACACAGGAATTTCGCGAGCGCGAAATCCGCGAGACCCAGGCTCTCTTACAGACTGTGCGCAAGGCAGTGCAAGAGATCGGAGAACGTGAAGGTTATAATCTGGTCCTAGAAGGTAACGAGAACACTGCAGTGGTGCTCTATTATAACAAAGCGATTGATCTCACCTCCAAGGTGAGCCAACGCTTTGATCAAATGCCGGTGGATCAGACGCTTGCCACACCTTCGACAGGCTCTTCTGGGACTTCTTCGGGGAGAAAACGTTAAGCGGTAAAGGACGCACCATGCGCGTGACGCTGGAGGAGTTAGCCTGTTTACTTGCCGGTGAGCTTGAGGGTGACGGACACACGATCATCAGCGGCGTAGCTCCTGTGGAGCAAGCCCAGCCGGGGGACATTACCTTCCTCGCAGAGAGCAAACAGGCCTCGCGCCTGACAGAGTCCCAGGCTAGCGCGGTGCTGATTATGCCGCAAGTGACAGTAGACCGCCCCGCCATCCGAGTCGCTGATCCCTATCTGGGGTTTATTCACCTGCTGGAACATTTTTCCCCCCAGCAGGCCCCCACCTGGGGGATCGATGCGCGTGCTGTCATTGCCCCAGAAGTGTCGCTGGGGGCGCGCGTCACCATTGGTCCCTATGCGGTGGTGTGTCGAGGGGCGTGCCTGGGAGACGACGTGACAATCTATCCCGGCGCCTATATTGGTGAAAATTGCACAATTGGTGCTGGTTCGATCCTGTATGCCAATGTCAGCCTTTATCCGCAGGTGCAGGTTGGGCGTCAAGTCATTATTCACAGTGGGGCGGTCATTGGTGCCGATGGGTTTGGCTTTCACCCACTGCCAGATGGTTCGTACCGCAAAATTCCGCAGATAGGACGCGTCATCATTCAGGATATGGTTGAAATTGGCGCAAATACCTGCATCGATCGTGGGACAGTGGGTGACACGATTATTGAGACAGGCGTCAAAGTCGATAATCTGGTGCAGATCGGCCACAATAGCGTCGTTGGTGCCCACACCGTACTGGCTGGCCAGGTGGGTTTGTCGGGCAGCGTACGCGTGGGGTCGCATGTGCGTATGGGCGGCCAGGTGGGCGTAGCTGACCATACCACAATAGGTGATCGGGCAGCGATTGCCGCGCAGGCAGGCGTGGCATCGGACATTGCTGCCGCAGAAGCCGTCTACGGCACACCGGCGTTGCCAGGCCCCGTCGCCAAGCGCGTGCATTTTTATAGCCTGCGGCTGGGTGAGCTGTTTCAACAAGTTAAGCAACTCCAAAAACGCCTGGAGGCCATCGAAGGGCGGGAGACACGCTCGTGAGCGCACTGGGGCCCGAAGAGATCCTGGCCATCCTGCCACATCGATATCCGTTTTTGTTGGTTG
>Ga0194121_10006056_pt1 | contig 16360 bp, 23 predicted proteins | sample TA2MahCa50mmetaG_FD_148609 | JGI IMG/M metagenome (GOLD analysis project Ga0194121, IMG submission 148609) | Freshwater microbial communities from Lake Tanganyika, Tanzania - TA2015020 Mahale Deep Cast 50m | ecosystem: Environmental > Aquatic > Freshwater > Lake | place: Tanzania: Lake...
CAGGTGTTCCTGTAAATGTAATATTTGTTCCAGTGACAGTATAAGACGTGCCAGTTGTATATTCAATCTGACGAATAGTTTCTATGATCTTTGTAGTTGATGTAGTTTCTGCTGTTACTGTGCCCCTAGTAAAGTTAGGAACGACCGTATTCGCAAGTGCAGTTGAGTGGAGGGTGACAAGTGCAACCCCCGCACACAGGGCAGAGTTCACCCTGTTTTTGAAACTTGAGGTAAATCCATCGAAAGACATAACGAATCCCCTTCATTTCTTTATGGATTCACGACTGGGTTCTTCTGCTTGTGTGTGCAATGGACATGCCATTACAGGCATACACCAGAGACAGATGACTGCTAGGATAAGTAAGTTTCTCATTTGAATACACTTAGTTCGATTGTTCTTTGACCAGTAGCAGTGGTGCCAGGACCACCAGCAGTAACGGTAGGGACTGATGTGTTAGAGAGAGTACCAGCAAGAGATCCAGCATTACCAGCTAACTGAGTGGTAGAGTTACCATAGAGATTTGGAGCAGCAATAGTTCCATTAGCAGCAGACTGTGAAGTCACAATAGCATCAGCAGCAGTATAGCTTTCTGAAAATGTAAATGCTTGACCAGCATTAGTAAGACTTGGTGTTGCATCTCCATATCCACCATTGTTACCAAGACCAAATGAATTACTAGCAAGACCACCTGCAGAGAACTGCACATTTGAGCCACTGACAGAATATGTTGCTCCAATTCTACTTGATTGTATCGCAGCCCCCTGGACAGTCAGTTGTACGGAGTCAGTAATCTTTGATGTGATTTCAGCAGCACTAACAGGAATGGCAAAGAATAACGAAAAAACTAATAGAAGCTTCTTCATTGTCCTATTAAATTTCGAGCAGCTTATTTATTAAATTAATCGTCCTCAATAAATGTAAGTACATATGTATCAAGATTTATTCTTACTCTAGAAATTCTTTGCCCAGAGTTTTCTCTATTTGTAGATGTTAGTATTTTACCATTAGTACTTTTGAAGTTTGTATAAGTTTGTAATGCTGTTGAATTAAAGAATCCCCTCTTAGTAGAAGTTGGGGGGTAACTGGATTCCAGTTGCATTGCTCCGCCTTCGTATGCACTTGAACGGATATAAATTGGATTAAATCCAACTTCACCATACCATATTGCCCTAAGATCGAGTTCAATAATATTACCAACAAATCCTGATCTAGATTTTATTGCGTTGATGTCAATATATATTGCCTCATATCCACTCGTATCTTCCGAATTGTCCCCTCCCCATTTCATGTACACAATATTCCCTGAATCATTTGTTAGTTCATTTCCTCTTCTTGCACCTATTTCCCCAGGTATTGGTGGATAAATGAAAGATGAAATGATATCCAAATCCTTTCCATCAGTAAAATACCAATAAAAAGTTAAATAGTCTGCGTAGTATAGAGCTTCATCAAACTCCGATCCTCTTGCTTTTCCAATTCCAAATGATAATGGCATAGTTTTAAGTTATGGTTACTCCAACTATAGTTATCGGTCCACTGATTGTTGTTGTTATCGGTACGCCGGCCGGCGTATCGTCCGGCTCATTTCCAGTTAAAGCATCCCAGATAACTAGAGGTCTTCCACCTTCAAGACTATTTACATTCGCCCAATTACTATCCGTTGCACTAGTAGATTCAACTCCAGTATCAAATTGAGCTGTATTAGCGTCACCGACAACATCTTGCAACCAAGTTCTTACATTTTGCCATGTCCAAGTGCGATTATGTTGTAACTTACAAGCAATTAATCCACAAGCAACAGGACACGCAGAACTTGTACCACTAAACTTTGAATCATATGAAGTTAATACAGATCCACTGGTAGTAGTAATTCTAGCATTTGCTCCAACATGAATATCAATTTGACTCGGAGCATTTTCATAAAATACAGCTTCATACACTATATTTGGTGACCCAACAGGTCCTGATGTTGCGCTGTACCCTTCGTATCTAACTCTATAAGTTCTGTCTGGTGATGATCCTTCGGTGCCGTAATATAATCTTTGACAAGAATTATCTGCAACTGAAATCATTATTTTGGGTAGTGGTGGATTACTATAACTAATACTACTGTATACCTGAGATCCACCAGTAAAGGTAATGTAAGTATTTGTTCCTGGATAAATTATATTTGTAGTAATTCCTGCATATTGGACATCAAATGGTAGTGTTAAAATCCAATATCCATCATCAGTACCTCCTACGGTCGGGCCTGTTGATACTCCTAATGCTGCAGAACCAAGTAAATTGAGTGAAATTGTTGATGCTGTGCCAGTTGTAGAACTTGATGTAGTAATTCTAAATGCTTTATTTTGGAGGAGTCTAAAAGAACTTATTCCAGAACCAGTAAGTTCTAAACTTGTATAAGCAATACCAGTAACTCCACCATCTGTAGTGACTGGGGTAGCATTTCCTATAGCATAGGTATCTGGTCTTACAAATCCACTACTAGAATTAGTTGCACTTAAGGTTCCATCTGCTGCAGCATAACAATCAATTTCATTACCCATATCACTATAATTTACTTTTCTTTCTTTGCCGTTGGAAGCATAAGAATCATCAAGAGCACCAATATTAATAACTGGATAAACAATTTGTCCAGTAGTTTCATCGGTATATTTTCCAAGTTGTTGTGGATATCCTCTACGATTTACTGTGTTATATGCAGTCACTCCAAATTCAGTATGTGTTGCACTTGTTAACGCAGTGTCTGCAGAAGATGCCCAATAATTATTGTAGTCTGGATGTGAAGAACTAACTTGTTTTTGGTTTGAATTTCCAGCAGCACCAACAAAGATAACCCCAGCAGCAATCATTTCAGCTCCCGCTTCTAATGCCGAATTTGGAGGATGTTCCCCTTTCATTCTACCACTATCACCATATTGGCCAATGTACTGCATAAATGCTGGTTTAGATGAGTAGGATATACCACCAGCTCCAGTAGTACCAACACGATAATAATAGAATCCACTAGACCCCTGGACTGCTCTATACCCCCAACTATTGCTGCTTATTGTTGGATTTTTATTTCCATACGTTGGATTATCTCCTTTTGCAAGGTGAAAAAGTTTCATGATGTCATAATATGGTTCAAAGTCAGCACCATCGGTCCCATAAGCATTGATTGACCATTTATTTGCATTAAATGCCCATCCCTGATTTCTTCCTACAGTGTTCGCTGTGCATTGAGTTCCGTGAGTTGTTGAAATAGTTGGTCTAGCACTATGAGAACCATTACATCTAACTCTTGTGTAAGCCGAAGTTATATTAACTGTGCCTAAAGATGCAAAAGACGCGGATCTTTGATTTGCAGTGGACCACCAAGTTCTTGCAACACTATCTACAGGTACTGTAGTCCCATCCCAACGCAAAGTAAGTCTTGTCGCTGCATCTGCTTCAAACCATGCGGGGTCTAACCAGTAAGGCGCATCAAGAACTAAATCTAATAACTCGCATGTTCCGTTCGTAGCGTTTTGTGCCACTGGTCCACCACCACCAGCACCCTTAAATCCAACTCTTAATGGATTCCCTCCTACTAAATTTGTGGGCCCGTATCCAGTTGCATTACTTTGAAACTCTGAATGTCCGAACCAACACCCCTCATCGCCAGTAATTAGATCAACATCTGTGCCATCAGCATAATATTGGATTCTGTTAGTAAAAGTTTGACTTGAACCTGCTGATACTCCAGTATACCAAGGATCTGCTTTATCTACATGTCTTAATAATTGATATCCACTACGATTAAGTTCTGAAGTTCCTGCTGGATTTGGTAGTTGGTTAAAATCATTCCAGTTTCTATATTGTTTTGTTCCAGGATCTGCATAACGGTAATTTCTTATTGGTGCTGCATAAAGATCCTCTGGATTTGGTTTGTATTTGCATGGATAACTTTCAAAATTTTCATGAACATACTTAATTTTTGGATGATTAAGTAGTTCTGCGGCTTCTTCATCGGTGAGAAGATATACCGCTCTAGTTGCACTATGGGATTTTAAATCTGCACAATCAATATGGTCTTTTGGAATATTATCTTCAAGAGTTCCATCTTTTAGAAGAACTTCATGTATGTGATCCCAATCTTCAGCGGTATGACAACCAACCGCATACAATTTTTTAGCACCAGGTTCAGTTGGATATTCAATTCCTAAACCAGCCTGATGATCATGGTCTTCAAATTTATCATATTCTTGAAGATCTTTTTTCTTGATAGAATTTTCCATTAGTTTAGGTTACGATGTTTAAAGTTCCGACCATGCCACCATGGATGGTGCATTGGTAAACTAAAGTATTCGGAGCATCAAAAGGAACAGTGAATATTTGCGTTCCACTTTGAGATCCACTTAAATATGTAGAACCATATCCAGTTCCTCCACTAGAATAACGAATCGCAAATGGATGACCACTTCCAGTAGAGTTTTCAAAAATGTAAGTAAATCCTCTGTGTAAATAAAGAGTTGGATTGGCTGTACTATTTACTACTCCAGGACCAGCAAAACTATACGAAGAGGCGCCATTTGAAGTAATGTAATATTTGATAGCAAATCCAACATCTGATCCATTACCAAGAGTGGTATTGGTTCTGAAAGATGTTGAGGTTATTATACCAGTTGCATTTATATGAGTAAATGTAGAGGTTCCTGATGTATTAATACCTGCAATACTGCCGCCACCACCACTGGAAGCCGTAATGGATATTGTAGCAGTGCTTCCAGAGAAAGTAGCTGTTACGCCGCTTCCAACAAAATCAAGAATTCCTGCAGTTCCAATAGTTGTGCCTTCGTCTTTAACTATAACACTGCTGCCACTTGATCCTCCACTACTACTAACGTTTGAATTCGTTTGGACCGAATTGCCCATATACCCGTGATTTACACACTGATAATGTAAGACAGTCGGTGTTGTATCAACAATATTGATTTCTGTGTATGCGCCAGCGCTTCCAGCGGTTCCATTGAGAGTTACTGTTGCCTGATATTCTGTTGTTCTATCTGCCTCTAAATAAAATCTAAGTTGATGAGTGTTATTAGATGCATCTGACTGATCAAAGCGATACCTTTTTCCAGGTAAAAGTGTAATGAATGGAGACTCCCTACCATCAATATAATATCCACTATTAGAACCAGTTCCAAAGTAACGATGATTTGAACTCTTTGCGGCAACGGTAACGACAAATGTTTCTGTTGTAGAACTTGCTGCGCCTACAAGTGCTTTATAGTCGGAAAGTTGTTTTACACTAGTAATACCAGTAATTAACGAATTGCCAACAACATGAAGTCTTATGCCTGGATTTGTGGTGCCTAGGCCAACATTACCACCAGTAGTTAAGGTTGTACTAATTGCAACTCGTGGAGCATTTATTGTCAATAAACTTGTAGAAGTAATTTCGGGGGATCCAAGATTACTACTCTGGAATGAAGAGGCAGTGATTACTCCACTGATTCTTGCGTCTCCAGTTACCGAAAGTTTCGATGTTGGATTTGTGGTTCCTATACCAACATTGGAAAGTGTGTGAATACCAGCAGCAGTGGTTACAAATTGTGTCGCTCCACCAGATGAGGTTACTGTTACTACACCAGCAGATACGGTAGATACCGATAATCCAGATCCAAAATCAATGGAACCAGCTGTTCCAACTAATATACCATCATCTCTGATAATAATTCCTGTTCCAGATGCAATAACTCCAGTTATTCCAGCTCCATCACCAACAAAAGATAACGCACTAATAATTCCGGCAACAGTAATATTTGCTGGAAGTCTTGAGTTACTTACTGTGCCCGAAGTTAGTCTCGTTGCGTTGAGGTTTGTAAGTCCAGAACCATCTCCAACATATGCAAGTGCGGTGATAACACCAGCTGTTGCTTCAATACCATAACTAGCAATTGTTACTGCTGAACCAACTCGTAACGTTGCAATAGTTGAAATTCCACTGGCATTGATGTTTGGCGAAACAAGAGAGTTTGCATTTATAGTTGTTCCTGAAATTGATCCCCCCGTGATTGGTCCAGTTCCAGCACTTAATGATCCTGCAACAACTGAAGAAACGTTGAGTGCTGGGTTTCCTGCAAGTCCATAAGCAGTTGTTGCATTAGATACAGAACTTGCTCCAGAGACAGTAGCGATACCAGAAACAACGGAAGATACTGATATGTTAGTACCAAAATTAATAGATGATGCTGTTCCAATTAAAACGTTATCATCATAGAGTGCTACGCCCGAACCAGCTGCAGTAATTCCAGTTAAACCAGATCCATCACCAACAAAAGAAGTTGCAGTAACAACTCCAGCCACTCTCATGCCACCATTTCTAATGGTAGTAATGCCAGATACGACTACAGTAGGGGCATTAATGTTAAGAGTGCTGGGAGAAGAAATTGTTGATGCTGAACCAGTAAAAGTAGTTTCAAATTTACTTGCAGTGATAACACCAGTAGCATTAACTTGTTTGGCAAATAATGTATCTCCAGTGACTGTTGTGATGCCGGCAAAGGTTGAGACACCAGAAACCAATACACTGCCATTCACAGTGAGTTTTGATGTTGGATTTGTGGTTCCCAATCCCACATTTGCTAAGGTAGTAAGTCCAACTGAACTTTGATTCCAATATGAATCCGTACCAGGTAGATTTACTAATCCAGAACCATCACCAAAAAATCTAGTTGCAGTAAGTATTCCTGGGGTAGCGTAGTTTCCGTGGAGATCTTCTGCAAGAATTCTTCTCCATCCATTGTATCCACCGTCGGTGGTTCCCATGGAAACATATGCTGATTTGGTATTATTTGCAAAAGCAAACATCCCTCTCCAACTGGTCGCAGAAGGCAAATCTCCAGTCGAATCAAAGTCAAAACGAACTTTACTGCCCTGGCCAGGTATTGTTACAATGCCTGCCAAAGAGTAGATATTGTCAATTACAATAGATGGGGATCCTGTTAAGTTCCTTGCAACTGTTGCAATACCAGCAGTTGTTGCATATCCAGAATTTGTAGATATGCCTGCTATTGTGGCGTATGTTGCTACTCCAGCGAGTGATGCATAGAAGGCATTGCCTGCTGCCGTTGCTACACCAGCCCCCTGTGCGTAGGTTACGAATCCAGCAACGGTAGCAAAAGTTGCAACTCCAGCAATTGGAGTATAAGTTGCAAGTCCAGCAAGTGGGGTGTAGTTTGATAATGATGCGACTCCCGCCAATATTGCATAGGTAGCAACTCCAGCTACACTTGCATATGCAGCAGTTCCAACTCCATTAATTGTTACGTTGCCACCAAATACTGTTCCTACAGCAATGTAATCGCCAAAATTAATAGTTTGTGCGACACCAATTAGAGTTCCATTATCTTTAATTACAACGCCGCTTCCTACTGCTGTAATTCCTGTTAATCCAGATCCATCTCCAACGAATCTACCAGTTGCAACGCCAGAAATATATACATTTCCTTCTACTTGTAGATGAGTTCTGGGTGTTAGGGTATTAATACCAACATACTTAGAAGTATAAATCCCAAGTTCACCATTGCCTTTTGACCATGTGCCTCCAGATCCTACGTTCGGATCCAAGACATTTCCGTCTCCGAGAAGACCATAAAGTTCTTGGAAATTTAAATTAACTTTCGTAGCACCTGTGGCTAGGGAATCTCCTAGACCATCGTTCGGCGTAAACCCAGTGAATATTCCCTGTCTAGCCATTTAGATTATTTAATGTAAGGTCCCTTTGTTCTATTTATTGATCTAATAAATAATGATACACTAGTCATCCACCCTGTCATGCTTCTCAATAATTTAAAACAAAATTTGGACCTTAAAGAAGCGTACAATTGCGTTTACTTGGACAAAAAACATATTGATCCACCAAAAGATCCCGAGGGAAAACCTGGAGTTATGGGGCCTACTGGTGAACCTAAACAAGCTCATGGTGGAGATCATGTAAGAAGTACATCACAATCCGAACCAAAGAAAAGATCAACATATAGATCAGCTTACGAAGAATTTAAGTCGGAATTAAAATCATATCATTATGAAAAGTTTGTTACTTGGTTGAATAACTTGCAAGAAGAAGGTTATGATATTGACAAGTGGGATCCTGCAGATATAATTGATACTTATATCAAAGAAAATAATCTTTGGAAATCAAAAGAAATTATTCATGAAGCAGTAGAAGAACTTGATGAGGCAGGTAAAAAGTGTTGGCCGGGATATAAAAAGAAAGGAACACAAAAAATATTTGGGAAGACTTATAATCGTTGTGTAAAAGAAGAAGGTGCTGAGGAAGTAGAACAGATTGATGAAATCTCTGCTAATCTTGCACTTACTGCTTCACAAAAAGCAGATGAAGAGAGAAGGAAGGCAGCTCTTGCTGGTAATACAAAAAGGGCAGCTAAAAAAGCAAAACAAGCATCCGATCTTTATGCGGGAGTGGCACCACGCAGAGCAAGAGAAAGAGTCAACAACTCTTACGAACCAGAAGGTGAGGAACTTGATGAAGGACAAGTACCACTAAAGCAAAGAAACAAAAATGAAATGCAACGCAAGGCAGGCAACCTTGGTCGTGAAGTAGTTTCAACTCCTAAGACCAAGAAAAATGCAGAAAAGAGAGATGCTGCCATGAATAGAATGAAAAAACTTGTAAGTGTGATTGCTCGTGATGATGAGAGAAAGAGATTTGAAACAATTGGACAATCACCTTTACACAACTCTCACGAAGCAGAAGGTGAACTAGTTAAAGAAGGTAAGACAGATGGCAAATCTGCAAAATCTTCTGGATATTCATTGAAGGACTGGTTTGATGATGGTGGATGGGTTCAGGCAGGTGGTAAGTATGATGGGGAACCTTGTGCTAAACAACCTGGACAAACAACTAAACCATACTGTAGAGATCCTGATGATCGTGCTAACATGGATAAGGATGAAAGAAATAGAAGAGCTGCTAAAAAACGCAAAGAAGATCCAGATCCAGATGCATCAGGAAAAGCAATAAATGTGACTCAAGAAGCTGCTGGCGAAAAAGATGCATGTTATACAAAAGTAAAGTCTAGATATAAAAAATGGCCTTCTGCTTATGCTTCTGGGGCATTAGTCAAGTGCCGTAAAGTAGGCGCTGACAATTGGGGAAATAAAACTAGGAAGGAAGAGTTTAGTGGTGATTATGAAGGTCCTCTTTATGCACCTCATCCAGATTTAGTTACTGAACTAAACAAATCTGATTATGTCAATGATAACTTACCGAGTGACAGTAACCTTGCTTATAGTTTTAAAGATAACAAAAAGAGAGGAAGGGATCTACGTACCCTAGCAAGATTGGTTAGACATGCTGATGGGCAGAAGAAAAATCCTGCTATGTATAACTCCTTTGAACCAGAAGGTGAGGTAATTGATGAAAGAGCAAGAGCAAGAAGGGGGCAACCAAGACCAGCTAGAAATCGCACTATGGAACTAATGAGATCTAATCCAGAGATTAAAACGGGTCTTATGACTCGTAGTGGTAGAACCGTTGCTCAACATGAAGATGAAAGAGGTGTTCCTGGAAGGAATCGTCCTCAACCAAAAACTTCAACTCCTGCCCAAAGACTTGAACTAAAGAAAGCACAAAGAAAAAGAGCAGAACAGCAAGCAGCAGATGCGTACAAACCAAGAGCAGGGGAATCGGACTGATTGCCTGGACTCTAAAATACCAGTACAATAACTCTGTCGGGGGTTAAAGAACGATACTATATAACTTATAGTATGCTTAGAGGATTTTGAATGGCATCCCTGAGGGAGCTTCTGTTATCACATGCTCCTATCCTAACCCTTGGTTGTACTTTGGCAATTACTTTGAGTCTGATGATATTGGCGATAACTTCGGTTTTGTCTACTGCATCATTAACAAAATAAATGGAAAAAAATATATCGGTAGAAAATACTTTTGGTCATACAGAAAGCCCAGAGGTAAAAGTCGGAGAGTAAAATCCGAGAGTGACTGGAAAAAATACTATGGAAGTTCTGAAGATCTTAAACAAGATGTTATTAAACTCGGAATCGATTCTTTTGAAAGACACATTCTTTCATTACATGCCACCAAAGGACATGTAAACTATGAGGAAACTAGACAGTTATTCGTTAATAGCGTCTTAACGGAGTCACTTGACAACGGTGACCCTGCATACTACAATAACAATATTCTCAGTCGTTACTTCAGGAAGGATTACTTTCATGGACAAACCGATCAATAATCAAAATGAGTTTAATGTCGATCTCATTGATAGGTTACATGATCTTGCTGATGATAATAGGATCGAAGACGCTTGTGCATTTTACAGCGAGTTTAAAGAATATATCGTCAATTCTGATGGCAACTTAGTCGAATATGATTAAAATTGCCAAAATCTAAATAACATGGTATCATGGAAGACTCACCTAATGGTGAGTTTTTTATTATGAGAAAGTGACGTGACAATTAGAGCCGAGGAAGGTGCCCGCTGAGAGGTTGGGTGTACCCCCCTTCTATTCGGATGTAGAGTTCAATCGATTTTAATGCAAAATTTCTTTACAGTAACCCTGCCCCTTTTGGCTACGGTTACAACCAGCACGGCAACACTGCCATTCCAGAATTACAAGATGCAAGGGCCGCCGCCTCCTATCGCAGGACAAGCGCCCTTTTCCATTATTAAGGAATTTAATCTTGTTGATGCTCAGAAGACAGCAATCCGCGAGGTTGCTCCCGAAAAACCTAAAGAGATAAGGTTAATTTGTAAAGGGTGTTCAGACAATGAGAATGCTACCCTGGCATATTTCCAGGATCGTGGTATAAAAGACAGAAACGCCCTTGCTACCATCATGGGCAACATTAGACAGGAATCAACATTCGTGCCTAACATTTGTGAGGGTGGTAGCAGAACCAGTTACGGTAACTGCTGGCGCGGTTACGGTCTGATTCAATGGACATCTGCCAACAGATATTATGGATTGGGTGATTTTGCTAAGAGGTATGGTGGTTCACCATCATCCCTTGACACGCAACTTCGTTATCTAACAAATGAGGTTCAGTGGTTGGATATTGAGGAGAAGATGAAAACTCCTGGCAAATCAATTAACCGCTACATGGACTATGCGTATAGTTGGATTGGTTGGGGGCATCACGGTGCTCGCACTTCGTATGCTCATGATTATGCTTCCAAACTGATCACGGTAGAAGTTTGATACAATAGAATATAAAACCGAATAAATGAAGGAGGGAGAGATGCCCTCCTTTTTTTATAAATAACTAAAAAGTATTTGTAAAATGAACACACAAGAACTTCGCAATCTTCAAGAAGCATATATGGAAGTTTATTCTGTTGATGAAGCAACTGCAATGGCAAAGCGTGGTTATGATGAAGCACCCATCCGCCAAAAGATTGCTAAGTCAACTGGTGGTGGTGAAGCAGCAGATAGAGCATCAGCATTAGAAAAGAAATCAACTTTTGGTAATGCTAAAAAGGAACAGCAAAGACAAAATCTTGCTAGAGCACAGAGAGGAGATTTCCGTAAGACTACTTCCTCATCTCCTGGTCTTCATGGTTATGGTCACAAGTCTGATGACCCTAAAGTGCAAGCAAAACAAGCAGCAAGAGCAGCACAGAGAAGTGCTTTAACTCCTGCTGAGAAGAAGCAATTAAATAGAGAGGAGTTTGATCTTTTTGACGTTATTCTGGAGCACCTGATCTCAGAAGGTTACGCTGATACAAATGAGGCAGCCCTTGCGATTATGGCAAATATGAGTGAGGAGTGGAAACAGAATATTATGGAGATTTCTGACAGGAGAGTAGAGGCTGCAAGAAATGCAATGGCAAAAAGAACTAATAGATCCGTCACATCTGGAAATCAATATTCTAGAAATGTATCTAGAGAAGCAAGAATGAATGCTAGGATACAATCCAGAAATGAAAGAACTGGTAGTAATGTTGAACCTACTGATACACGTAGACATCAATAATATCATTATCCACTTTCCAAACTGATCACGGTAGAAGTTTGATACAATAGAATAAATATTGGGGAGTTCTGCAGCACTCCCCTTTATGATTAATTTTAATTTCGGTAAGAAGAAAACTGATAAGAAACAATTACTTATAGTTGGTTTAGTATTATCATCTATTATTGCAGCACTCTCCCAATGCACTGGAGTATCTGAAAATGGACTATGGGACTTACTGGACGAGATTCAAAGAAAATATTTCCCACAAGGTATTCTTAATGAACTTATTCTTCAAGATCCTAACCAAGTAAAACGTAGGGTTGAGAGGGATGTAACCAGAGCGATTGATGACTACGTTAAAAAATCTGGATTAAAAGAATCTGGAGTAGATAAACCTCGTTACGTGGACGGAATAAATGACGAGTCCATGTGTTACACTGGTGAATGTAAAGCACTTGCTCCCCCTATGAGAATCTGTGCTCCTTGGGTTGACGACTGTCCCAAGGACTGATATAATACCTTCATGCTTCGGTAGCTCAGTGGAATAGAGCAACTGCCTTCTAAGCAGTCGGTCGTTGGTTCGAATCCAACCCGAGGCGCCAGCGGGAATGGTGTAGCGGTAACACGTCATCCTTCCAAGTTGAAATCACGGGTTCGATCCCCGTTTCCCGCTCTTCAAATTTTGTTAAATATAGTGTACTCAGAATAAACCGTATGAAGTACCGTATTGATACTGCTTATTGTTGGTATGATATGGGGACTAGAATTGTTTTAATGTATTTTATAAATGGAATTCCATTTACATTTGACGACCTACCACATTCCGTATTGCATTTAAATGAAATAGTAGAAGCCGCAAATCAGTCACTCGCGTATGAACCAGAGGATCTCTGTAGGTCTTCGTGTTATTTGATAGATGAACTTTGCCACCCGTTGATGTATGAAGTAGAATTGGAAAACCCCGAACTGTTACCAGTAGATTAATCATGAATTTTTTTAAATTAAAATATCGTGAAGACTTCGGCAGTGAATGGTATGTGCAGATTCTGAACACTGGAAGACATGTTCCAAAGTTCATGAAGAATTGGTCACTGCTTCAAGTGTCAGTCAGTTGGAATGATTATCCTGGATGGCCTTATGTTCAGATCACATCAGGATCTAATGGTTTACTTGGTATTCTCTTGTGGGTTTATAAGTTTGGATTTGATCTAGACTTCATGAGTAGGACTTGGAATTTTGATTATTTGCAAAAAGTAGATGAAAAAGAACACGACTACGTTGAATTATGAAAAGAATCTGCGTTTGCTGCAAAAAAGAATTCCCCTTGAATGATAAACACTTTCAAGTGATATCACAATTTAAAAGTGGATATTCGTTTTGCTGTTTGACTTGCGATAGAGAATCAAAAAAAGTAAAGACTAATAAAAAAGAAGAGAAGTTTCTGAAAGAGAAATTAGAAGTTAAATTGCAGCATCGTGATTTAGTTGAGTTAATCCAGATTTTAGGATACTATAAAGGTATGCTGGAATCTACAGAAAATCAACAAACACCGATGCATGTGATTGATAGGATTCTAGATAAAGTGCATCACGAAATAGAAAAACACAAATGAATTGGATTGAGTATTATTTCGGTCACTGTTTTCAGACAGGATGGAGAGAAATCTGGAATAACTTCAAGATGTGGAGAGACCTCATCAGTGGGAACTATGAGGGTTATGCTCTACTGAAAGAGGACGATGCATATCAAGAATGTTATGAATGGTTCTGGGCAAGTATTAATATGGACGAGTGCCTACCAAAAGAGTTTCTTGAGCATCTATTAGAATTGTGTGATAGAATTGATAGAGGAGAAGAGAAAGTTTATCCTGTAGATGAAGATTTCTTTGAACGATTAAAAGAAGAATTATTTGAAGATTTGCACAACGACCAGGACACTTAAGGAACTGGCACACTCACCCTAAAAAGGGGTGAAACTACCCCTATAATGAGTATACTCGAAACAGACCAATGACTTACAAAGCAACTCTCAAGGTTAAATTTGATACTGAATGGAGTTCTACCCATTACAGCAGTGGTTTTGATGACTATGTACTTCCTGAAGAGCATTACACTTTTGAGGTTCCTGCCGAAGACCTTAACGCCTATCAACTGTTTCGTTTCTTCGCAACTGTTGCCCGTGCGATGGGTCACGATGACATCAACATTATGAAAGGTGCTTGTGGTGTCGCATTTGGTGAAGACCGCAGAGAAGAGGATATGCGTAAGGTTGCTGATGTGTTCGAACTGACTTTGGGTGAAGACCTGAGAAAGAAGTTTGAGGATATGCAGCAGGCAGAAGAAGAGTGGGAGCGTATCAAAAAAGGTCCAATGGGAACTGTCCTAACTGATGAGAAAGACCAATGCGAAGAGTAACAGTAAGACCTAAATCTAGCAAGGCGAAGAATCGTCTTGCTAACTCTATGGATGGTAATCCTATCTGTGTTGTTGAGCAAGACAAAGGAGATGGTATGCTGTTTCTTGTTAGTGAGAATCAGAAATACTGCTTCTGGGTCAATGTAAATGAAGATTGCCACTGGGAAACTGAATGGGAGGTGCTATGACTGACCAACAAAAACTTGCATTTCTACTCAAAGAACTAAAACTTATTGCTAAAAAAACTCATTGTTATGATGGGAAATATGGAGATGATCTGTATTACTATACAGAGGATCATGACAACACATTTGATGATGGTAGTAAGTATGGTTTAGTTTCTTTTGCTCGTAGTATTTTAGAGAGTATGGGTGAGACTTACACATGACTAAAGCAGAAAAGGTAATTCTAGCATTCTGGGACTCTCATCAACAAGAGAGATCATACTGGCATCGTGATGGTGTTGCTGCTGCCTTGCGTGAGGTAGTCAATCAAGTTCTCCCATACAGTCCAAGTGACACATTCACTGCCTGGAAACAGGAAGTGTTACAAATTGCTGATGAAATTGAGGCACTACAATGACTAAACTCAATCTAACTGATAGGCAACTGATTCTCATTTCTTTGGCAATGACGAATTTTTATGATACAATTACTAGAACTGGTGAGGGTAAATCCGTCCAGAGTGAGATTATGGAACTATCCGAGTATATCGGTAAAGAAACCGCAGAACAACGCAAATGACTCATAAAGTAAGATTCATTAACATTAAATATACTGATGTATTTGAAAGGGACCAGGTATTGACAGTTAAGGAGATGATACCCTATGCTTGGCACGAAGTATTCACTTTTGAGGAAGTTGAAGGTGAGTATGGAACTATTTTCTTTGAGGATGTGAAATGAAACTTTTTAAACACTGGACTATTGGTTGGCATTGGTTTGGTCGTGCTATTCAATCTGGGGTATTTCTTTGGACTTTGGATGAGAATGATACGAAAGGTATTGAAGTCACGAAAGATTATTTTTTTATGACTATGAACCATCTTCATACTTGTAAGTTTCCTGATTTGAAAAAATGACTCAACTTATTGACCCTTCTGACCCACGTTATTTCCGACAAACATCTGACGAACCCTATCTTCGTCATGATTATAAATTAGTAAGGAGCACTGGCGAATATGTTATCTTTGATAACTATGAAGATGTGCAGAGAATGTGGTTTGAACACTCTGGTAATTTTCTTAGTCATGTTGAAGTGTTAGATCACAAACAACCAAAGAAAAACAAAAAGAGAAAAGGATTTTAATCTATGAATCCAGACAACATACAACTCGATAGTACAGCAAAACTGTTTGAGTATGAAAAGTTAGCACGTACAATCGATCAGTGTGAGAATGTAGAAGAATTACAAATGACACTTAAGTCCGTATTAAAAACATTCATGAAGTATCAGGAGACGACCGCAAAAGCCCTTACGATGCCCATGCCGCGATAAACAAAATTGATGAAACTAAATGCAACTGCACTTCGTATTATCGGGAGTATTCTACTCATCATAGGATACTTCATTCTTTTGTATGGTGACATGAAAACTGGTTGCTGGTTTCGTTTGATTGGGGGAATTGTTATGGTTCCCTTTTCTATTCAGATCAAAACCTGGGATGTTATTGTATTACAGGCATTCTTTGCCATCATAGATATATCTAAAATTATTGAATTATCAACATGAAGGAATTTGATTATGCCTTGGACTATAAAGTTCTGGACTTCACATGTGAAGAGAATCGCCACCTTTATCGCATTGGAAGGGGTGAGCAAGGAGTTCTATTGGTTCGCCCTTATACAGACGATATTTGTAAGCATTGGAGATTTGTAAATGAATCTGTGGCTCGCAAATCTGCTGATAAAATATACAGAATGTTCTGTGATTATAAATCCGCTGGAGACTTCATTGGTATGGACATGTCACGGAA
>Ga0194121_10006062_pt1 | contig 16356 bp, 15 predicted proteins | sample TA2MahCa50mmetaG_FD_148609 | JGI IMG/M metagenome (GOLD analysis project Ga0194121, IMG submission 148609) | Freshwater microbial communities from Lake Tanganyika, Tanzania - TA2015020 Mahale Deep Cast 50m | ecosystem: Environmental > Aquatic > Freshwater > Lake | place: Tanzania: Lake...
CACCCTCTCCCCTTCGGGGCGAGGGGTTCGAAGGGGACGCATGGGTCGAATTGCGCAAACCTTCGCCCTGAAAGGGAGAAGGTGGTCGAACGAGGGCTTAATCAAACCTTCGCCCTGGAAGGGAGAAGGTGGTCGGAGACCGGATGAGGGTCCGGAAGCCCCCTCACCCGATCCCGACGGCTGCCTCGGGATCACCCTCTCCCCTTAGGGGCGAGGGGTAGGGGGATCCCGGCCACCCTCTGCCCGCCGGGGCGAGTGGCAGAACGATCCCGGTCACCCTCTCCCCTTAGGGGCGAGGGGTTCAGGACGATCCCGGCCACCCTCTGCCCGCCGGGGCGAGCGGCCGTCTTCGATCAGGCCTTCCATCGCCCACGAAAGCATGTTGATGAAGCCTGGTGCGACTGCCAGCCCGGAGACATCGAGTTCCTTGGTCGACCGCACGCCGGAAAGGTCGCCAACAGCGGCGATACGATCGCCAGTGATCGCGACATTTGCGGTCAGAGGCCGACTCCCCGACCCGCCGTAGGCCGTCCCGTACCTGAGGACCAGGTCGGGCCGTTCGGCCACTGGACGGGACTACCTGCGGCGGGGGTTCGACGCTTTGCGGAGCGGGCGGGTGGGTGTCTTCTTTGCCCGCGCCTTCTTCGCCTTAGGGGCGGCTATGGTCTTCACGTACCTGGCGGACTTGCCGCTGGAGTCGCCGATTCCCCTCGAAAGCAGGTACACGATCAGCTGATTGACGCTGGTCCCCTGTGCTTGCGCAACGTCTGTCAGTTCGGCATGCAGCGCCTTCGGGAGACGAGCCAGGATGCGTCCGCTGAAATCGCCTCCGGCTCGGGTAGGTCGTCTGCCGCTGGTCGTCATGACAACTTCCTTTGTCTGAGGGGTGAATCCGGTCGTTGGACAGTACTGTACAAGATATCGCCCGGGGCCTTCCCTCAGGCAATCGCTCGACTGTCTGGATAGGCCTTTTGATACGTCTTCAGCGCCGCCGAGATCGCGGCTGCGGCTGCCACCGGACCCAGAAAGTCCTGGACTTTCACCTCCTTGCGTTCGAGCTTCTTGTAGTCGTCGAAGAAGGCACGCAGCTCAGCCAGGCGGTGGGAAGGGAGCTCGTCGATGTGCTCGTACTCCGTGAACTCAGGGTCATCCAGGTGGACGCAGATGATTTTTTGATCGTCCTGTCCCTGGTCGAGCATGTTCATCATGCCGATCGCCTTCAGGCGAAGGATGCTCAGAGGAAGTACGGGCTCCTGCATCAGGGCAAGGACATCGAGCGGATCGTCGTCATCGCCAAGGGTGCGGGGGATGAAGCCGTAGTTGGCAGGGTAGTGGACCGACGCGTAAAGCACGCGGTCGACCCTCAGCAGCCCGGTCGACTTGTCGAGCTCGTACTTGACCTTGCTGCCCTTAGGGATTTCGATCACGCCCAGGAACTCGGAAGGTGCGCCGGGACCGGGGTCGATGTCGTGCCAGGGATGTGCCATCAGCGGGACCTTGCTCTAGCGGCCGAAGCGCCACCATTCGGAGAGGCCGAGCGGCGCGTCGGGAGAGGCGGGATTCTGGACGAACTCGGCGGCCAGCGTTCCGGTGTGGTATTCGCCGGTCAGGAACGTCTTGTGACCGAAGATCCTGAGCAGCAGCGGGATGTTCGTCACGACGCCTTCGATCACGTAGTCGCGTAGAGCATCCCGCATCTTCTGGATCGACTGGTCGCGCGTTTCCGACCACACCACCAGCTTGGCCAGCAGGGGATCGTAGTGGCTGGAAACCTCGTATCCATTCGCAACGCCGCTGTCGACCCGTACGCCGTCGCCCGAGGGCTCCCGGTATTCGCTGATCAGCCCGCCGGTGGGCAGCAGCGTCTCCGGGCTCTCGGCGTAGATGCGCGCCTCGATGGCGTGGCCCCGTGCGCGCAGCTTCTCGGGCGGCACGGTCAGCTTGAAGCCGCTGGCAACGCGCAGTTGCAGCTCGACGATGTCGAGGCCGGTGACCATTTCCGTCACCGGGTGTTCGACCTGGATGCGGGAGTTGACTTCGAGGAAGTAGAAGTTGTTGCAGCGGTCGACCAGGGACTCCACGGTGCCTACGTTGTAGTAGCCGCCCGCTCGCATGATCTTGAGCGACGCATCGGCGAGCTGCGTGCGCAGCACGCTGGATACCGCAGGCGACGGCGACTCTTCGATGACCTTCTGGTAGCGCCGCTGGATCGAGCACTCGCGCTCGGGGAAGACGATCGCCGTGCCGCTACGGTCGATCATGACCTGTGTCTCGATGTGGCGGGCCAGTTCGACGAACTTTTCCATGTGCAATATCGGCTGGTTGAAGAACCGCTTGCCCAGGGACAGGGCGAGTTCAACCGCGTGGGGTAGCTCTTCGGGGCGCCGAACGATGCTGGTGCCGATTCCTCCGCCCCCGGCCGAGGGCTTCACGACCACCGGGAAGCCAAAGCTCTTCGCCGTTTCTTCAACCCTGGCGACATCGTCGGACGGGATGTGCGTCCACGGCACGGTTGGCACGCCATCCTTTTCAACGAGCTGGCGCGCTCCGGTCTTGGTCCCGAGCGCGCGCGTCGCGGCGGGTGGCGGTCCGATGAACACCATCCCGGCGGCGGCGGTCGCCTCGGCGAACTTCGGATTTTCCGAGAGGAATCCGTAGCCGGGGTGGATCGCCTCGGCGCCGGCGGTCTTCGCCACGGAGATGATCTTGTCGATATTCAGGTAGCTCTCGAGCGCGGGCGCCGGCCCGATGTGGTGCGCTTCGTCCGCCAGCCGCACGTGCTCGGCCTTGAGGTCGGCGTCGGAATATACGGCCGCAGTCTTGATCCCAAGCCTGCGGCAGGTGCGAATGACACGGCAGGCGATTTCGCCGCGATTGGCGATCAACACCTTATTGAACATCCGTGCCTCCTGTTCGTCCTTCGCCGGACAGATTGTATGGCCCGCACTGGTGAATCCCTCACGTGGGTCAACTCAATAACGGGCGATTCGAGCTCAACGTTTCCAAACGACCTCCTCAGGGGTCGGCGGAACCTCGTACAGTCCGGCACCCTGGCGGCGCGGGAACGGCATGCCGGGCCGCATCGGCGGCGCCTTGACCTCGATCTTCGCCAGCTTCGCCTCGTCGATCTCGATCCCGAGCCCGGGCTTGTTCCCGAGGTGGATCCAGCCGCCCTCGATATGGTTATCGAATGTGAAGCACGGCTCTCGGCCGGGGTCGACGACCTCCAGCGCCAGGTGGTTTGGCAGCGCGGCGCCGAGGTGCGCCATGAAGTTGGCAGGGCAGTTCATGAGGGCGACCGGCAGCTCAAAGGCATGCGCCATGTTCGCGACCTGGATGGCGCCGGTGATGCCAGTTGTCCCCGAACCAACCTCCACGATGTCGACCGCCTCATTGGCGATCAGCCCGTAGAAGTCGCTTACGTCGTTCACGTTCTCGCCCGTGGCCACCGCGGCCTTGATCGACTCGGATACGAGCCGCAGCCCGCGATAGTCCCAGCGCCGGGCCGGCTCTTCGGCCCACGTGATGTCGAACAGCTTCTCGAGCTCCTGGATGTGCCGGATCGCCTGCTTTGGCGACCAGTATTCGTTGGAGTCGATCGTGAGCATCGGGCGCCTGGACGCGACCGAGAGTGCCTCCTTCATGATGCCGAGCCGCCGGATGTCGGCCTCCATGTCGAGGCCGACCTTGAGCTTGCCGCCATCGACTCCGGCCTCGGCCATCCGCCGGTAGAACTTGAAGATCTCGTCATCGGTAAGGCACAGGTCGATTCCGCTGGCGTACGCCTTGCACTTGCCCTCCCGTGCGCCGAGCGTCCGCCAGAGAGGTTCTCCGGCGATCTTCGCCTTGAGGTCCCAGAGGGCGATGTCGATGGCGCAGATCGCGTTCTGGGCCTCGCCCTCGTTGCCCTCCTTGAAGACGTAGTCGACCATCTTCTTCCAGAGGCCGACCACGCCCCGGGGGTCCTCGCCGACGATCAGGTGCTCCAACTTGCGAATGGAGCCGCCGCCGAGCGCGATTCCGGTCAGGCCTTCATCGGTGTCGACATACAGGATCGATCCGATGCCGTGGTCGGTGCCGGCCGGCGCGTTCGCGTCGCCCAGCTTGCGGGCCATCTTGAACTCGTAGGTCTTGGTACGAAAGCCAGTTACCTTCACTTGCGCGTCCCTCGTGCCATGGCGACCTCTTCAGGAGTCGGCGGGAAGTCGTAGAGGCCGGCGCCCTTGCGCCTGCCGAGCGGGCTCGGGCCAGATCCGGGGGACGCCTTTTCCACGGCGTGCTTCTTCAGCTCTTCGTGATTGAACTCGATTCCGGTTCCTGGCTTGTCGCCGCACACGGCCCACCCGTCCTGGATGGTCACGGCAGTTGTGAAGACCGGCCCGGAGGTCACGTCCTGCGTCTCCAGGGTCATGTGGTGCGGCATGACCGCGGCCAGGTGGGCCTGGAAGTTGCCCGGCGAACCGCCGACCGTGACCGGGTACTCGAAGCCGTACGCTGCGTCCGCGATCTGGAGCGCGCCGGTGATCCCGGTCATCCCGGCGCCGACCTGGATGATGTCGGCAGCTTCGGCGGCAAAGTAGGGGAGGAAGTCTCCCAGTGTGTCGAGGTTCTCGCCCGCGCACACGGCGGAGCGGATCGACCGCTTGATGCGACCAAGCCCCAGGTAGTCCCAACGCCTGGCCGGCTCCTCGATCCACGTGATGTCGTAGATCTCCTCGATCTCGCGCATCTTGCGAATCGCCTGCTTCGGAGACCAGTACTCGTTGGCGTCGATCAGCAGCATCGGGCGGCTCGAATTCCTGCTGAGCGCGTCCTGCATGATCCCAATGCGCCGGATGTCAGCGTCCTGGTCGAGGCCGACCTTCAGCTTGCCGCCCTGGTAGCCGTGCCTGGCCATCTCCGAGTAGTAGTCGGACAGCTCCTTGTCGGAGAGCGGCATGTCGAGGCCGCTCGCATACGCCAGCACCCGGTTATTGCTCGCCCCTAGCGTCCGGTAGAGCGGCTCGCCATTTGCCTTGGCCTTGAGATCCCACAGCGCGATATCGAGCGCCGAGATAGCGTCATTGATGAGGCCGTCGTGGCCGCCCTTGAACGCGCGGTCGACCATCCTCTGCCACAGGCCCTTGACGCCGCGGGGGTCCTCTCCAACCAGGATGCCGTCGCAGATCGACGCGATGAGCGGCCGAACCGTTGGCGATGCCAGCGAGACGCCGATGAGCTCATCATCGGTCGAAAGTTCGACCGCCAGGTGGCTGGCTTTTGTCCGGCCGCCCGGGGAGTTGGCGTCGCCGTGCTTCCGGCTCATCGTCGATTCGAATAGCGTCGTCTTGACGCCGGTAATCTTCATTCGTTGCCTCACCGTATTCCCAGATTGTCCGCCGGACAGCTTAGCCTCCGGTGCTTCCTGTGTCACGAGACGATACTTGCCCGCCGCGCGCCATCGGCATAGCATCAACTACGCGGCATCCCTGCCGCGGCATGCTCGAGGAGGCGTCAACTGCCAGAGGATCGGGTCCGGCAGGAAGTTGAAGAGATCCTGGCATGCGAAGATAAGAAGGAGGGGCGGGCCGGCGGTGCCGGCGCGCGCTTCCGCAAGCCAGGCGGCAGGCAGGGCCGAGGCATGAGACTGACCGGCTGGCTGGTCGTCGTGGCGGCTGCCCTACTCATCACCTCGCTGGTAGTCAGGAACTTGTTCCTCCCAATCGCGCTAGCAGGCGTCGCACTTCTGCTCACCGGCTACTGGCTGGCGATGCGGTCGCGCTCCGGAAGCGAGACGGCGCGCATCAGGCGCCTGTCCGACATCATCACTGCGCCGCGGCTGCTGACGGTGGCCCTGGGGCTCCTGGTGGTCGGGCTCGCCGTCAGGCGCTGGTTAGTCTTCTTCGCAGCGCTGGCATTCTTACTCTTCATCTGGGCGTACTGGATCGCCTGGCCAAAGACCACGCGCTCAGGGAGCCGATGGCGGGGCGAGGCGGTCGAAACTGAAGGTTTCCTGGCCCGGCTGCGCAGGTGGCTGCGAGGCCGCTAGTCGGGATCGGGCGACATGTGGCCCGGTTCGAGCGCCCGGTTCAGCACGAAGGCAGAGCTGATCAGCGCCAGGTAGGCCAAAGCCTGCGGGAAGCTCCCGGGTAGCTTGCCATGATCTCTCCGAAGAGCCCGCCGCGCTGGTCCTTAAAGGCGCGCCGATCGGTCATGCCGGGGCCGGCTTGCCGCATGATGGGCCGATCATCCTCGGGCAACCCGTTGAGCTCACGCGCCGCCCGGCGTCACGGCCGGAGGATAGTCAGCGACGGCGCGCGATGACCCGCTCTGCGATGCCCAGGCGCCGCCGCTCGAGGTGCTCGACCTCGAACCCCACCGACTCCAGGTAGTCCATCGGGTCGCGTGTCTGGTGGTCCCCCTGCAATCGCACGGAGAGGGGGTTGATCAACCTCTGGACCAGCCTCACCGGCAGGCAGGGGCTGCGCACGTGCTCAAGCAGGATCAGCCTGCCTCCCGGCCGGAGCACCCGGTGGATTTCGGACGCGGCCCGGCGATCATCGGGGATGTTGCAGAGCGAAAGCGTCAGCACAACGGTGTCGAATGACTGGTCCGGGAAGGCGAGGTTCTGGGCATCCCCTTGCCGGATCGCGGCCGTGAGACCGAGGCGGCCTGCCTTCTCACGCGCGAATCCAAGCATTTTCTCGGAGATATCGATAGCGGTGAGATCGGTGCCCGGCGGGTAGTGCTGCAGGTTGAGCCCGGTGCCTGCCGCTACTTCCAACACCTTTCCTGAGGCCTGGCCGCAGGCCCAGGCTCGACCACCTCGAAAGAAGAAATTCTCGGCTACGCCGATCGTGCGGTCGTACTTCCCGGCGAACCTGTCCCACAGGCGGCGCACGCGCTCGGTTTCACTGTGTTCATGGTCCATGGCGGCGGTCCGGGCTTTCTTTAGTCAGCGCCAATGCAAAGCACATCTTGTCATCGTGCGTTCACCCGGTGCATGTCGTGCGCGTGGATCCATCGCAGGCCTGTGCGTGGACTGGATTCGCACAGGCCCTTACGGCCCCGCGCGGGGGGCCGAATATTCTCCAAAACGAACAGGAGGCGGGCTGCACTTCCCGCCTCCTGTCGTGTGGGGACGAAGGGATCTAGACTGCGCACTCACCCTCGCCGCGTTCCAGCTTGTACAGGACCGTGCGCTCCCAGTCCATGTAGTGCTTGATGTTGTCGCGGTTGAGTGGTCCGACTTCCTTGAACTCCGCCAGCAGGGCCTCGAACGGTGCCGGTCCCTGGCGGTCGACGAACTTGTTGAACGCTTCGCCGCTGGACCGCTCCTTCTGGTAGAAGCCCAGGACGGCGCGCAGCGCTTCGGGGGCCCTTCGGGCTGGCACGCGGGTCTTGATGCGAGTGCCGATCCGCACATTGCCGCCTTCGTACTGGCCGCCGAGGAAGAGCTCGTAGGCCGGCACCTGGCCGCCTTCGCCCTTCATCGCCGCGCCGTGGAAGCCGATATTTGCGATGTGGTGCTGCCCGCAGGAGTTCGGGCAGCCGCTCGCCTTGATGTGAATGGCCTGGATCAGGGGGTCGCTGAGGTCCATCGTCGCCAGGACCTCGCGCACCGCCTTGTTCAGGCCCATCGAGGACGTGATGCCCAGCTTGCAGGAGTCGGTCCCCGGGCAAGTGACCATGTCGGTGATCGTGTGGCGGCCGCCTGCGGCCAGCCCGGCGTCCTTAAGCGTCTGGTAAAGGTCGAGCAGCGATTCCGGCCGTACCCACCGCAGCACGATGTTCTGCTGGATGTCGAGCCGGGCGCGCCCGCCGGCGAACTTCCTCGTGATATCGGCGAGCTTCGGGAACTGCGGGGCAAACACGTCGCCCCGGTTGAGCGAGATGTGGACGATCACGAACCCCTCTTGTCTCTGGGGCTCTACGTTGGTCTTCTTCCAGGCGAGGAACTCTGCCGGGGCGTCGCCGTTGAGGTGGGCGTGGCCGGACGCAGGCTTCGGCGGTGCGTCCTTCGACTCGTCCTCCATGAACATCAGCGTGTCCATGGGGATCGGACGCTTTGCCCAGTCCTTCTTGAGCTCTTCTTCGACCAGCTCGCGGAACTTGTCGATCCCGAGGCGCTCGATCGTGAACTTGACGCGCGCCTTCATGCGGTTCTTGCGCTCTTCGTCCTGGCGGTTGAAGACCCGGCAGGCGGCCTCTATGGCCCGGATGTAGTCGCCATCGTCGGCCGACTTGAACTCGTAAAGGGTTGGTGCGAGGCGAGGCATGATCGACAGGCCGCCGCCCATTACGAGCTTGAAGCCCTTCTTGCCGTCCTTCATCACCGCGATTGCTCCGACATCGTGGATCGCGGTTACGGCGCAGTCCTTCGGGCCGCACGAGATGGCGGACTTGACCTTGCGCGGCATCATCTGGGTGACGGGGTTGCGGAGGAAGTGGCGGGCGTAGGCTGCCGCGTAAGGGGTGACGTCGAAGACCTGGTCGGGGCAGACGCCAGCCTTAGGGCAGCTGGTTACGTTCCGCATCGTGTTGCCGCACGCCTCGCGGGTCGTAAGCCCGGCATCGCCCAGGATTCGGAGCAGCTCGGGGACGTCGTCGAGATTTACATGGTGGAACTGCACGTTTTCCCGCGTGGTCACGTGGCCCTTCTTGAGGGGCGCGAACCGGTCGGCTACGACGCCCAGCGCATCGAACTGCGCGGCCGTTACACCGCCGTAGGGGACCTTCACGCGGATCATCTGGCGGTTCGGCTGGCGCTGGCCGTAGATGCCCTGGCGAAGGCGGAACTTGATGAACTCGTCGTCGAGCCAGGCGCCGGCCCGGAAACGCTTGACCTCGTCTTCGAAGTTCTCAATCTCTTCCGGGATGATGCGAGCGACGCGCTCGTTCCTGGGGTTTGGCACCCACCGGGTCTGCGTTGCCATCAAGGGCTCCTTACTTCTCGGGACGGGACCTGATCAGGCTTCAAAGAAAACGCCCCACTTGCCGTGGGGCGGGTGCACTTAAGGTGCGGACCGACCCAGGGGATCGCAGCAGCCTCCCCGACAGGTCAGTCTCAGGCCTCTCATAGCTCGGCCAGATTAGCAACGGCCATATTTGGTGTCAAGGCAACGCTGCTTTAGCAGCGAGAATGCGTTTTTTGCAGCGGGAGGACAGGAAAACCGCCCGAATGTAACCTGTCACCTGTTCTCGGTGACCCCTCGAGAGGAGAGTCCAAAGTGCCTGAGCAATCCCTGGCCGGGATCCATTTCATGCTGCCGACGCCTTACCAGGCGAACGGCCAGGTCGACCTCGACGCCTTCCAGCGGCTCGTCGGCAAGGCGCGCGAGGTCGGCTGCCGGGGCGTCGTTTGCCTTGGCGTGATGGGCGAGGCGCACCGGCTTTCCGACGACGAACGGGACGCGGTGATGGCTGCCGTGATCGCGCAGGCGGGCAAAGATGTCGCGGTCACGGTCGGTGTTTCATCCGAGGCCAATCATCTGGCGGCGCTGCGGGCCGAAGAGGCGCAGAAGGCTGGCGCCACCGCGGTCATGGTTGCGCCGCCCCGGATGGCCAAGCCCAACGACCAGGTCCTGTTCGGGTACTACGAAGCGGTAAGCAGGGCCATCACGGTCCCGATGGTCGTGCAGGACCTTCCGCAGGAGACCGGTGTCCACATGTCGCCGGAGTTCATCGCCCGCCTGAACAAGGAGGTGCCGCGTGCCGTCTACCTGAAGCTGGAAGACTCACCGACGCCTCCCAAGGTGTCGCGGGTCCTCAAGGCCACCGGGCCCAAGATGGGCGTCTTTGGCGGGCTCGGCGGCTCATTCCTGTACGAGGAGCTTCGCCGCGGCGCAATCGGCACGATGACGGGTTTCGCGTTTCCCGAAGTGCTGGTCGAGATCTATCGCTCAAATGCCAAGGGCGACATCGAGCGGGCCAGGGCTACCTTTTACCGGTGGCTGCCGCTTATCCGCTATGAGAATCAGCCGGGCATCGGCCTGTCGATCAGAAAGCACATCATGAAGCGTCGCGGGCTGATCAACGACGCCGCGGTGCGGTTGCCCGGTCCCAGTATCGACGACGCCACCAGGGCCGAGCTCGAAGACCTGCTCGACGCGATGGCGGTTTAAGGGGGCAGGACCCGGCCAACGGGGGTCGAATTTGAACCGAAGGGAAACCATGAACGACGTAAATCTGGTTTCGGACGTCATGGTCGAAACACGGGACGGGGTTCGGCTCGCGACCGACATATACTTCCCGGCCCGCAACGGGCGGCGGGTCGCCGGGAAGCTTCCGGCGCTCCTTCACCGCACGCCTTACAACAAGACCGAGGTCGAAGCCACGCTCGGCTATTGCAGGTATTTCGCGTCGCACGGTTACGTATCGATCATCCAGGACTGCCGCGGCTGCTACCGCTCCGGCGGCGACGTGAACTTCCTGTTCCCGGAGGCCGAGGACGGCTGCGACACGATGTCGTGGATCGACGCCCAGCCGTGGAGCGACGGCCAGGTTGGCACGTGGGGCACATCCTGGGCGGGGTGGACGCAGACTGCGCTGGCTGCGCTGGGGCCCCGGAACCTGAAGACCATGGTCCCGAACATGAGCGGTTCGGACGGTTACTCGAGTTCGATCCGGCAGGGCGGTGCGCTGGAGCTTCGTTTCCTCGCCTGGGCCTTCTGGCACTCGGCGGTCAATACGCAGAAGGCGCTCAAGTTCGAGCCGTGGATCGACGCCGCGCTGAATCGCGGTGCGACGCGATTCAGGGAGTGGCTCACCCGCATGCCGATTCGCCCGGGACAGACCCAGCTCAAGCTGGTGCCGCAATACGAGCGCTGGGCGTTCGAACTGCTGAAGAGCGCCGATTACGGAGACTACTGGAAGCATCCAAGTCTCGCACCGGAGCTCTACTGGGAGAAGTTTCCTGACATCCCCGTCCTGTGGGTCGGTGGCTGGTACGACTCCTACGCGCGCGCCACCTTCGAGAGCTTTCTCGGCATGCGCCGGCTCAAGAAGGCGCCGCAGTACGTGCTGGTTGGCCCTTGGACGCACGGCTCCGAGACGGTTCAGCAGCCGTTTGCGGGCGACGTCGAATTCCCCCGGGAAGCGGGGTTAACCAGCTTCCGGGACGTCCACCTGCGCTGGTTCGATCACTGGTTGAAGGGCGAAGACAACGGCGTCGCGCGCGACCCACGGATTCGTGTGTTCGTGATGGGCGGAGGGGATGGCAAGAAGGCAGCGACCGGTCGTCTCTCGCACGGTGGCAAGTGGCGTGACCTGGACGAGTGGCCACCTGCCGGGACGAGGCGGAGTTCCTTCTATCTGCACGGCGATGGCAGCCTGGACGAACGGAAGCCCGGGACAGCAGGCGGGCGCACCACGTATCGCTTCGATCCGGCAAACCCCGTGCCATCGATCGGAGGGAGCGTGTCTTCGCTCGCCGACCTGGAGGACCTGCCGGCCGGCATCAACGATCCGGGCCTCGTGCCGAGGCAGGCGAGGTCGCGCGACATCATGTCTGCGGGGGGATTTGACCAGCGGGAAGCCGCCCGTTTCTTCGGCTGCAGACCGCCTTATCTGCCGCTGGCGTCGCGGCCCGACGTCCTGGTCTTCCAGACCGATCCTCTGCAAGAAGAACTGGAGGTTGCTGGACCGGTCGAGGTGAAGCTGTGGGTCGCGACCAGCGCGGTCGATACCGACTTCACCGCGAAGTTGATCGACGTCTACCCGCCGGGCTCTTCGTATCCGGACGGCTACGCCTTGAACCTGTCGGACAGCATTCAGCGCCTCAGGTATCGCGATCCCAGGGGGCGGCCCGCGCTGGTCAAGCCGGGCGAAGTCGTGCCGATCACGATCGTCCTGTATCCGATCGCCAACCTCTTCGCCAGGGGGCACCGAATAAGGCTCGACGTGTCGAGTTCGAACTTCCCTCGTTTCGATGTGAACCCGAACACCGGCGAGGCGATCGGCTTCGAGCGTCGCCGGGTGGTCGCCGAGAACACCGTCTTTCACGATTCGACGCGTCCTTCGCACGTCGTGCTTCCCGTAGCCTGAGCGCCGCCGTCCCACGCAGCTGGCGCTCGCTATCTGCGCCGTCGCACGCGAGAATGTTGTCAGTCGAGGCGTGCCGATACTCTCGGGGCGCGGATTTGGCGTAGGCCGATGTTCTGTCCATCATGCGGGGCTGAGAACCGTTCCGGACGCGAGTACTGCGACCGGTGCGGCGAGCGAGTGGCGCCCCCGAATCAGGAACGCCTGAACCGCAGCGACCTGGCCAAGTGCGCGAAATGTGGCGCAATCAATCACGCTCGCGCTCCACACTGCATAGGGTGCGGAATCCTGCGGGACCAGACCAACGCGCTGCCGCTTCCGGCGATTTCCGAGCCGCCCGAAAGGCCTCGCCCCGTTCAGCCACGCGGGGAACCGCGCGGCGATCCGCGAGTCGACAGCCGCCCTGAGGCCCGTTCAGAACCACGCGCCGAGCCCCAAGGTGAACTGCGTGGCGAACCGCGGGCGGAACGACCCCCGGAAAAGAACGGCGAGCCGGGCCAGGAATCCCCCGCCAGTGCACGCTCCGAACCGCCTCCTCCTGCTTCGGAAGCCAGGCGCCCTGCCGAGAAGGCAAGAACGCGGCGCGACGAGACACATGCCGGGGGCCGCTTCGGGCCACCCCACCGAAGCCCGGAACAGGTCGCCCAGCCAGAGGCAGCCAATGCTCACGGCGCGGACTCGGCCGCCAGGATCGAGCGCGGCCCCTTCGTCAACGACTCCGGGGCCCGCGACGCCACGCTTCCCGAGGAGCTGAAAGGCTGGAACTGGGCCGCGTTCATGTGGGGCATGATCGGTTTCGCGCCGATCTGGGGCTATCTCAACAGAGTCTGGATCGCCCTCGTCCTTGCATTCGTCTGGCTGTCGCCGTTCATGCCCGCCGGCTGGCGGGGTCCGATGATCGTCGCAGCGCTCGTGGTCACGGTGTACCTGGGATTCAAGGGCAACGAACTGGCATGGCGGGCGCGCCGGTGGGAGAGTGTCGATCAGTTCAAGCGGGTCCAGCAGAGCTGGATGACCTGGGGCATGCTGATCGCCGTCGCCCAGATCGTGTTCTACCTGATCTTCGTCTACATGGCACGCGGTTAGACCTGACCGGCGCCGCGTTCTAGGCCGGCGGAGCGACCGCCCTGGCATTCCCGGAAGCGTTCCACTTTTCGCGGTGCTCGCGATCCAGCCGGCGCAGCCGGACCTGGAATTTCTGGTCGGCGATGTGAGGCGTAGTCATGATGATCGCATCCTCGCCATTGTCGACGTAGTAGCGCTTGCGCAGGCCAACCTCTTCGAATCCGTACTTGCCGTAAAGGGCGCGCGCGCCGACGTTCGATTTCCGCACCTCGAGCGTCAGCTCCTTCATGTGACGCCGGTGGGCCACGTCAAATGCGCACAACAGCAACAGCTCGCCGACTCCTCGCCTTCGCTCGCTCGCACGCACCCCTATCGAAACGATGTGTGCTTCATCGACTACGAACCAGATCGCTACGTAGCCGGCCACGTGGCGAGGGCCGGGATCGTGCGGCACGGTCCGCGTGGGGGGCTGGAAGGCGAGCCGCCGCGCACCGTGTAGCAATCGCCAGAGAGCCCGCGCCTGGGGGCGTGGGTGCGCCTCGACGGCCGCGCCGTGGTCAGCCGCCTCGTCGGACGGTTCGGCGGCACGGAGTAGCGCGCTGCCTTCGCCCGCGATTGCGACCAGGTAGGCCGTGTTCGCCTTCCGAATCTCGCGTGGGAAGTTCGTCGGCGGCCATTGCTCTGGGAACGATTCGTGCTCCACACGCGCAAGGCCTACGACGTCCGACTGTTCGGCGGCGCGCACCGCGTAGCGCGTATCGGATGCTATGAACACCCCCGGGGCAACCGATTCGGTGATATCCAGGGCAGTCTGGGCGTTCATGAACTAATGTTAGCCCTCCGGGTGCGGATTTCAGGCGCCGGCCGTTCCCCGCGAACCGGGTGCCGGTACCTTCAGTGGTGCGTGCTAGACTCGGCCGCGACCCGCTTAGAAGGCGGCGCGCACGGCGCCGGGCAAACCTGACGAGCGGTCACGGGACTAAGGTCAAGATGTGGTTTAGTAAATCTGCGTCTCCCGCAGGGCTGATCAAGGCAATACACAAGTCGCCGCACATGGCGGTCCTGGCGGTCACCGGGGCGGGCGCGCGCTCCGTGGCCTGGCTGTTCGCGGAGCCCGGGGCGTCCCGGACGGTGCTCGATGCCCGGATACCCTACTCCGTCCAGGCGCACGACGAGTACGTGGGAACGCGCGCCGAACAGCATGTTTCGGCGGAACAGGCGCGGCTCATGGCAGAGGTCAGCTACTGGCGCGCCCTGGCGCTCCTTGCGAAGGCCCGGCAGGACCGGCTCGGCAGCACGCCCGCGATCGGGATCGGGTGTACCGCAACAATCGCGACCGATCGTCCCAAGCAGGGCGACCACCGGTGCCATGTCGCGGCGCGCACCGCAAGCGGGATGGCGAGCTACTCCATCACGTTCAGGAAGGCCGCGCGCCCGCGCGATGGCGAGGAAGAGATCGTCAGCCGCGTGATCATCAACGCGCTGGCCGAGGCATCCGGGCTGGGGGAGCGCCTCGAACTTCGCCTGCTCCGGGACGAAGAACTGGAGGCCAGTTTCACTCCCAGCGACGAGCCGCTTTCCCGGCTCTTGACCGGTGTGCTGAAGGTCGTCGTGGTCCATGCCGACGGCTCCCAGTCCGAGGACGGCCCGACGCACGCGACGCTCCTGGCGGGTTCGTTCAATCCATTCCACGAGGGACACCTGAAGCTGGCTGAAGTCGCCGCGCAGGCCACGGGGAGCGACGTCTACTTCGAAATCTCCGTTTCCAATGTGGAAAAGCCGGACCTCACCCTCGCCGAGCTGCATGCTCGCCTGGCCCAGTTCCGCGGCCGCTGGCCGGTCGTCGTCACACGCGCCAAGACCTTCGTCGAGAAGGCGGCCCTCCTCCCCGACTCGACCTTTGTGGTCGGGTTCGACACGGCAGTGCGACTCTTCGATGAGCGCTTCTACCCGCCGTACGACGCCGCCAGCGACCCGGACGCGTCCGGCACGTGTGCCGGGTCGGCCATGGGCCAGATACTTCGATGCGGCGGTGCATTCCTGGTGGCCGGACGTGTCAAGGACGGCCAGTTCAAGACGCTGAACGAGATCGCCGTTCCGGCGCTCTACCGCGGGATGCTGCGGGGACTATCTGAGCGAGAGTTCCGGTCGGACCTTTCGTCGACCGAGATTCGCACCAGGACCGGCGACGGGGCCTAGTAGCCTGGTGTAGAACGGGCTGCGCCTGAGCCCGTTTCGACCGTGAAATTGCCCGGGTGGCTACGTTCCTTCCCGGCGCTGATCCGTCTCGCGACGTTGTGAAGGCCCGTCTCGACGGCGGTGAGCAGCGCCCGCGTCCGGTCGATGGGGCTGTCGCGCTGCTCAGGGCCTGTTGACACGGTCTTCCCTCTACAGTCTTCCTACGCGGATGCGGCGGCCGTCGTCCACTGGCCCGCGATGGAGCGCAGTCCGAGGACAGCCAGCCGCGCCAGGTTCACGGCGGCGCGCATGCTGGGAGCCCTCGCGGCGGTTGCAGTCCTGGCCGTGCTCGGGTTCCTTGAGGGGTCGCACCGGCTGGCAGCGCTGATCATCCTGCGGGCCGTCATCCTCTCCGCCTTCTTCTGGGCCGCGGCAGAGCTTTTCGACCCGCGGCTGGAGTCTTCCCGCTAGCCCTCAAGTCGGGCGCCCCCTCCCGCCCGAATCCCGCTGCCGGAGACCAGGAAACCGGTCAGCTCCAAGGCCACGCCGTGGCAGAGCACTTGACCATTGTGACCATTGCCCGGCGCGGCCTTCGCTTCCTCCCCTGCGGACCAGGCTCAGAAGAGGACCAGCAACAGGACCGCGATGATGATCAGCAGGAGCGCGCCGCCGCCTACGTACATGTGCGCCCTCTAAAGCAGGATCAGGAGCAGCACGACCACCAGGATCACGAGCAACAGGCCGCCGCCGATGTACATGGATAGCCAGCCCTTCAGCTAGTTGGCGCCCACCCTCGACGTCAATCTAGCCGCGGCCCGGTTACCCGGCCGATGAATGCTTCCCAGGGCAGTCCAAATTCCACGTAAAGGCGGCGTGCCGGTCCGATGCGGATTCCGTAGCGCCAGTGGTGGAAATCTCCATCAAGCGCCACCCGCTTTCCCGCCGGATACGGTTTCTGATTGACGCCCCCTTTTGGGCGATGCTATGGTACCGCGATCGTCGGCCGGGGGCAGAACGTTTCATGCTGCGTTAGCTAGCTCCCCCGGGCAGCGACGGCAACGGAGGCTGGCGATGCGTGGTTTCCTTCTCTTG
>Ga0194121_10006072_pt1 | contig 16338 bp, 10 predicted proteins | sample TA2MahCa50mmetaG_FD_148609 | JGI IMG/M metagenome (GOLD analysis project Ga0194121, IMG submission 148609) | Freshwater microbial communities from Lake Tanganyika, Tanzania - TA2015020 Mahale Deep Cast 50m | ecosystem: Environmental > Aquatic > Freshwater > Lake | place: Tanzania: Lake...
AGCCGTCATCATGTCCATCCAATCGCGAAGGCATGCTCTTGGGAATCAATCACGCCGAGAGCATATCTTACCACCTTTTAGAATTTTCTACAGCCTAGCGAGGCTGCGCCCGCTGCCTGTGCAAAAAACAGGTTAAGGTATCTTCCCGTATCCAAGGGTTCTGGCGTAAGTCCTTGAAAGTAGTTCACCCCACCGTTAATCAAGTAGACGTACTTCCCGTCAGGACTGACGGTCACCGCCTTTGGCTCATCGCCCGCCCACAAATCGAGCGGATCGTTCAGCCGGTCATACATCGAGGCAAAACGCTGTAATGGAAAACCCAGGGCCAGATATTGGGCGAGATCTGACTGCAGACCTGGCGTGCCAGGTTCTTTGTCGGTATACAGATCCACATGGATAGGCAGAATCACCCCGGGTTGACGTCCTCCACCCTGGCCGCTGTCAATTGCGGCATATAGGGTTTTGCCATCCGGGGCTAGGGCGAGGCTGACAATGCTGCGCAGCTCAAGGCTGATTCCAGGGGCCACCGGGATCGGTACACCGCCCAGGCCAGCACCACCCAGGGCGGCTGCAATTCTGGCCAGGCGATCACTCAGCAGGTCCGTCTGGCTCGGCGCGAGGGCGCGATATGGTTCGGGGAGATCTTGCCATTGCTGGACGACTTTCTTTTCTACGGTATTGATGATGAGCAGGCGTTTGCCGATACCCAGGTAGAGCAAGCGGCCATCATGAGAGAAGACCATGTTGGTCCTGTTCGTCGAGGCGCGCACAGAGGCCAGGACGGGATTGGCCGGGGCGGTGAACGGTGCCCCGGAGAGCGGCAGAAAATTGACCACTTGCAGCGTGTACGTATTGATGACAAGCAAGCCATCGCCCAAAGCGCCGCTAGCATCTTCGACCACGGCATAGGCCTCGTCTCCAGCAGGAGAGACGAGGATTGCCGTTGGTTTGGTACCGTGCAGGGTGGCATTCCCCTGGGTCACCGTGAGGGGGATAACATTGGCAGTGGTCTGGACGCGCCCGGTGAGAGGATCGACATCCAGGGCGAGCAGTCTCCCCGGCGCGCTATTGCTATTTTCGACTTCCTGATCTGCTACATAGATCACCTGGCGTTGCGCTGGTGGCAACACCGCGAGCACGGCACTCAAGGCATTGAGGCGTTTCATGGGGTTCCCGGGAGAGCGCACCGGGTCCTCCCAGGTTGCACTGATATCGTCTGCTGTATTGACGAGGATCTGCTTCAGTTCGAGTGGTGTAAACGGGGCAGGATGGGAGTTCGGGCGGATTGCCTGGAGGAGCCCGGCGACCCCGGCCACGATGGGCGCGGCTGCGGAAGTCCCAACCACGTGGCGATATCCTGAGGTGCTGTCTCTGTTGTTGAGTTCGTCACAACGCATCGGATCCCCGACATTGGCAAAAGGATCACAGACACGAGTCGCGACCACGATGTCTTCGCCTGGGGCAGCCAGAGTGACCCCATCGCCAAAGTTAGAGGCCCTTATCCGCTCCGGAGGCGTATAGTGAAATTTGGCTCGCGCATCTGCGGTTTCTCCTGTCTCGTCGAGATTTGCGACCGCCACAGCACCAATGGCCATCACGTTGTCTATGTCATTTGACAGATTCGCGGGACACTCAAAATCAGCGTCCGCGTCTTCATTACCCGCAGCGATCGTAAAGAGGGTCTCTGGAAACAAGCGGAGGTATTGGAGATAAAACAGTTTGCAGCCTATTTGCTCGGCAGGATCCATGGTGAGCCTGCCAAAACTCATGTTCACCACATCGACGCGTGGAAAACGAGTCAACATGTCCAGCAATGCGGCTGCGACATTCGTGCGGCTAATGTTGCTGGTCCCTGCTTCTCTATTGGCATAGACGGGAATCCTGAACCTGTTTGGAGACTCATGTGGCTGGAACACACCTGTTAACACGCCATTGCTGCCATTGCTGTCATTGACGGCAGCCACAATACTCGTGATGGCTGTTCCATGCCCATGCGGATCCGACAGATTCAAGGTGAGCGCTGTGGTACAATCCTGCAACGGAGCCGGGCCTGTACAGGTACTTTCGAAGAGAGGAATAAAGGCGTTGCCCTGAAAGGCAAACTCACTGGTACGTCGTGGGTTGAAACCGCTATCGATCACCGCCACGGTGACCTCTTTGAAGGCAGCTGGGTCATCATATGGTGGGGTCTGACGGATCGTCTCATAGGCATCAAAGAGCTTGATGAGATCGTACGCGACTCCTTTCGGTACGCTGAGATTTGTCCAGCCTCGAACGCTGAGCGCTCCGGCTCTGTCACGGCTATCGATGATCGGACTGCCTCCCTGCAGCGCCGACAGTATTTCGGTGGTACTGAGGGTGACGCGTGGGTCAGCCGCCAGTTGCTGCCGCAGGCTCTGTAACGTTCCAATGGTCTGGACGGTTGGGAAATCCAGTACGTACTCATTAAAAGTCGGCAAAAAACCCGCCAGCGTGCCGTTCAGGCCAGTCACCAGGGTAGCGATCTCGCTACGTGGCACCGTCGGATCAAAGCGTACAATCAGCCGATTCACCACGACCTCAGCGCCCGACACGGGGTCTAGACGGATCATCGCTGGGTTAATCGGCGCGACACTGGGTGGTGGCGGTGGGTTGCTATTGCCCGTCGTAAACTGCGGGCCGGTGGTCTGCCGCGAGCCCACGATAAGCCGGATTGGGCCGTTTACCGCATTCGCCGGGACCATCACCTGCAGCTGTGTTGCCGTGCTCACCATGACCTTGCCGGCAATGGTGGAAAACAGCACCATATTTTCCGCTGGTATCCGGCTAAAGCCAGTGCCCATGAGCGTTACCAATGTCCCCGGACCACCGCTGGCTGGATTGACCGAGGTGATGGTGACCGGTGCCTGGATGAAGCGGCTTTTCAAGGTATAGCTCAGGGAGCCTGCAGTGGTCTCAAGTCGCACAAAAGCGTGTCCTGCCGCGACATCCTGCGGTATCAGGCTGGTGAGTTCTGTCGGAGTAAAACGGCTGAGCTCTGTACCGTTTTCTGCGAGGAGCACCACCGTGACGTTCCCTGGCGTAGTGCCGACAGGGAGGTCGAGTGTCAGAGCCAACGTGCCAGGCGTGCTGGTCTCGACCCGAAACGTATCGCGTGGATCAGCGGTGGCTCCTAGAGTCCCATGGATCGTTGTGCTCGTCCCCAATGGCGCGGCGGAGACGAGGTCGTTATTCGGCTCGTTGTCCCCACTGCCAGGTATCACCACGAGGGTTGTAGTATCAGCAAAAATGGCGCCATTGCTAGGATGCACAATGCTGGCCGTGATCTGGAAGGTGCCTGCAGTCCTCAGGCCAGTGAGACGACCCAGGGCAAGACCATCATAGCCTGTTGGTGCGCTGAACGTGGCAGGGCTGCCCTGCAGGGTAAACGTCACTGGCAGCCCTGCCAGCGTACCCGTCCCACGTATGGTTGCCTGCGCCAATACCACGCCGGTGTCTGCAGAGACGGCAGCGGGAAACGGTGCCAGGGCAATACCGGTGACGTGTGGTGCAACACGCAATTCTACGGCGACTCTGACACTGGCAGTGCTCGTGCCATGGCGAATGGTCACTGTCGCCGTCCCATCACTGACAGCGGTTAACATCCCATTGGCGTCGACTGCTACCACCTCTGGAGCGCTAGAACTGTACGTGAGACCAAAGCCACGGGCCACATTCTGTGACGAGCGGTCCGAAAAGAGCCCGGACACCAGGAGGTCCTGCTGCGCTCCGGGTGTGGTGAGGGTGATGAATGGGGTGGTAACCTGCAAGGCGATCAGCGCAGGCGGTTGCTGGACTTCAACCTGCGCAAAACTCCGCACCCCTTGATTGTCGACAAAAACGCCGGTTGTCCCCCCCCGCGCGTGCTGTGATGAGCCCCGCACCGTCAAGCGTCGCGACTTCGGGCGTATCCACGCTATACGTTGTGCCTGTTACAGCCGTAGTAAGATTGAAGATACGCCCGTCCGAGAACACGCCTCCTACCGAGAGCTGGGCCGTCTGCACCGTCGCAGGCATGACAACGCGCTGTGGCGCCAGGAACACGGACTGCAGCCTGGCAGTGCCAGCCTCAGCAGGCACAAGCTGGAAGGCAAAACGGTGCACGGCTCGTCCAGCCTGATCCTGCACGGTGAGCGTGCCACGGCTCTGATGTGTAGGTTGGGTGGGATGTATCGTGATCTCCAGCGTCTGCGTGCCCTCTGCCAGAGGCGTCGAGGTCGTGCCATCGGCAAACCTGAGCAGCGCCGGTCCTCCAGCCATCGGTACCTCTTCGATGGCCAGAAAGAGCCCTGTCTGCGGTGGGATCGCTGCCTGCACGGTGACCAGGAGGGCATCGTCAGTAGTAAACGCAGTATGCGTCTCCAGCATCGACTGCTCATCACCCGTCGCCGCGGCAACGGGATCCCGTACCACTGCTTCAAAGCGCGTACGCGGTGGCAGCAGCTGCAGGGTCAGCAGTCCTCCAGGGCCTGCCGCCACATAGCCCAGCCCACGGGAGAGCTGCAGGGCCAGCCGTGTGGCGGCACCAGGCAGTGTCACTGTCCCAAGTATACGGTCATCTCGGCTGTCCCGATCCACATCGATGGGTTGCACGCTCGCAGGGCCAGCCAGGTCAACGACCACCAGACCACTGGCACCGCAGCCGACATAGGCGAGCTGTTCAGTAGCATCGAGTGCGACGCTGAGCGCAGGACAGCCCAGGCGCACCACGCTGACAAGCCGGGGTTGAGCCGGGTCGCGGAGGTCAAAGGATTGCACGGTCCCATCCTGGCCGTTGGCCACCACAGCCAGGTCAAACATTTCAACTGCGGGGTCGATCCCGCCATCGCCATTGACATCCATGCGGAAGTTTTTGAGCACAGCAACGCCCTGCGCATCGACGGTCGTCGATATCTTGCTGAGTGGTTGCAGGCTCGTGCCGTCCAAGATGGTGAGGCCCTGACTGCCCACGGCGACGATCTTGTCGTCCAGTATCGCCAGGTGATTGACGCTCTCCACCCCTGTGGACGGAAAACGCGGCCCCAGCGCGGCGCCAGGATTGGCGGGGTCATGGGGAATCACCTGGCTCAGACGCACAGTCTCAACCCCCAATGCCTGCACGGCCACGACGGCTTGCTGGCCAGGGCCCAGTGCTACGGCCGCCGGTGTCCCCGGCATGTTCGGGACATTGGCTGGCGGGGTCTGGCCTGGGGGCACGGTGAGTTGCGCAGCGCCCAGCAGGAGCGGTGTGGTGGGCGTATTGAGATCCAAGACCTGGAAGATCCCGGGTGTTGTCCGGTTCCCACCGGCGACCAGCCCCAGGACACCCATGCGGCTCTGTCCCTGGCGGTCGGTGAAGCTGACGCTACTCAGTAAGCTCACCCCCGAGACACCCCCTGGCACGGCCGTCTGCGCCAGCAGACCTGGCGCTTCGGCCTGGGTCAGGTCAAAGACGCTGAAGCCACTGGCACTTCCCAGCAACGCCAGATGGCCTGCCACGGCGACATCGCGGGTACCGTCGACAGTCGTCTGCCCCAGGAGACGTGGGGTAAAGGTGGTAAACTGGCCGGTAAACGGGCTGGACAAGCGGGCTCCGGACAGCGCCTGCACACTGCGGGCCACGCCATAGCGATACGTTGTGCCAAAGCGCCAGCGGCGGCTCGGGGTAAAGGTCACTTGCGTAGTATCTGCAGAAACCGTGAGCTTGCCAAAGATACGATTGCCAGCCAGGTCGGTCACCAGAATACCGGCGTGCACGGTCCGGCTGTCGATGGGCTCCGAAAAGGTCAGCATCACCGGCTGGTTGATATCCACCAGGGCATTGGTGTCTGGCTCCGCGCGTACCTGCAGTCCTCCGGCAGCCGGGCTGAGCGGCTCACCGAGATCGAGTTCGCCACTGTCTGGCGCCTGGGCAGACGCCGTGCCACGTATCTGGCCAGTCACAGGATCGAGAAAGGCGAGCGTAAACGGTTGCCCGGCGTGCACGGGTACGCGGAAACTGGCATTGGGACTGTTGGTCTCCACGATAAACGGCGTGTCCTGCACGCGCACCGTCACCGCCGGGCCAGTGATACGGCCCGTGACTGTGGCCAGAGGCAGGGTTGACACGAGCACGGAGTACTGGCCGGTCAGGGTAGCGCCGGGCAGGTCTCGCCCAGTGGTGCGCATGACGGTGGTGTTGGCCTCCTGCTGCACGGTCAGGCGATCCACCAGAGCCAGGCCGGCTTCTCCGTTGCTGGAGGTTAGGCGCGCGAGCAGGAGCTGGGCCTGTGGCGTCAGGGCAGCAGGAGCGGGTAGCGTGAACTCGACCCGGGCGCCAGGGGCGCTGGCCTGCACCTGCACCTGTTGATTCGGGAGCGCTTCCTGGAGCGCCGTGAGGAAGACCGTGGGAAACTGACTCGTAAAGGCGGTTTCGAGGGTATCAACCACAGGATTGGCCGCTACCACCAGCGTAGCACCCGTGGTGCTATGGCGATTCCCCCCGGCGTCTTCGGCGGTGGCCGTAAAGCGAAGCTGGCCATTGACCAAAAAATCGGCGGGCACCACCAGGCTGCCAGTCGCCAGCAATGGCGCGATGCTGGTGGTTTGCGGTGCAAAGCGATGCTGGGATTCGGCGAGTGTTAAAGTGGTCACGCGGTTCAGCACCTCGCTCGGGATGGTGAGGCGCATGGTGTCAACATAGCCAAAATCTGGCGGCAGGGATGGGAACGTGGCAGCATCCCCAGGCGCGTCCAGCTTCACGACCGCGGGGACCCGTAAGGCACGTGGCAGGATATGCGCCACCCGGCCACCCGGACCCGTAATCGTACCGCCCTGCAGTCCCAGGCCAGTGGTGCCATCCGGGTCAGTAAACTGGGTGATGGCCGTGGTGACGTCTTGTCCGGCAGCGTTGCGGAACGTGAGCGTCAGCTCGTCCCCGACTTCTGCCGGGAGGCGCAGCCGAAAGGAGCCATCCTCCAGAGCCAGGACCGTGAGCGTCTCCTGGGTACGCAGACGCGTCACGGTGACGCCGCTGCCGGGTTCGGCCGTACCTTGCGTGCCAAAAATCAGTACGATGCGCTCAGCATCAGGCAAGGCAGCGGTGATCTGCCCAGCGGGGGGCTGCGGCGGTTTGGAGGTATCTCGCGTCGTAAAGCTGAGGCTCAAGGGCACCAGAGCATGCCCGGCGGTATCGCGTACCGCTGCAGTGAGCATCAGGGTATAGCGGGTGTTGGATGGCAAGTCCACGTCGGGGCGCAGGGTCACACTGCGACCATCGGCCGCGAGCGTCCGTTGCCCGCTGACTACAGTACCGCCCTGCTGCAACACGACACTGCTGGGAGTCACCGAATTCGCGTCCATAGGCGTGGAAAACTGCACGACAATGGGCGTATTCGGGGCCACGTCAACGGCATTGGCGCCGGGCGTGGTGCGTACCACGGTCGGTAGCACGCTCTGTAACGTCAGGTCAAGCCGGGCGACCTCATCAGGTTGCGCAAGATGTACTACGCTACTGGCGGTATTACGCGTCAGCACATCCGTGGCTGTGACCTGGGTATCCACTCCACTCTGCGCCGCCAGCACATAGGTGCCCTGGGACGAGGTCAGATCGACGAACGGCGCGGTGTCTGCCGTCACCAGCACCTGTGCCTGCGGGGTGCTGCCATCCGGGGCAACAATCGTCCCGGCGATGAATCCCAGGGGGATGTTTGGCTGTACGAAGACGTACTGTCCCCCGGTGGTGATGCCAGGCAGGGTCACAGTGCCCACCCTGGTCTGACTCACGACGCGATTGCCCTGTACCTGCCCCAGCGCCACCAGGCGCAGATACCGCACGTCCGTGGGGTCAGCGATCACCTGCGCCACGAGGACCTGTGCGCCAGATGGGAGTGGTGTGGGCAAGGCGAGTGTCAGTGTAGCGGAGTGCGCCAGGGTCACGCCTGACAACCCGACCTGCACAGCTCCCAGCAGGCTAAAGGTCGTAGGGACCGGCAGTAGCAGTTCTGCAGCGAGGAGCGGCAACAGGTCCAGCACTGTCTCAGCAGTGAGGGCAGCACTGGGCACGAGCAAGGTGTTGCCATTGGCGTCAGTGAGGCTCCCCCCTGCAGCCCCAACGACATGCCCCCCGAGGACGGCTGTGGGGGCAGTCACCTCAAGATGCACAGTACCACGCTGCAGGGTCAGTATGTCGAATTGCAAGGATGGTGTAATGGGGAACGTGGCGTGCAACGACGGCGCCAGGCCACGCGGTGGCTGGGCATAGAGCACGAGATCTTGCGTAAACGGCGGTGGGACGGCGCTTGCGCCATCAAACAGCGCATAGCGCTCGCGCACCCGGGCCTGCACCTGGGTGCCACTGGGCAGTGGGCTGGTAGTTTCCAGCAGCACACTGCCGTCCGCGCGTGCCCCTGGACCGGCCGGTGCCGCGCGGGGCACGACGGTACTGGTGGCCGTCAGTGGGGCTGGCAACGGTACTGCAGTCACACCCTGTAACGCCTGCCCCACGATTGGCGCAGGTGGGGCGAAGGGGGCGTTGTCTGGCAGCAGGAAAGCCACCTGTCCGGTGGCCAGGAGCGAGCCCACCAGCTGTGTACCATCCGCCGTGACCTGCGCGCTGGGTCTTGTACCAGCCAGCGCTGCGTCTGGGTATCGTAGCGCGCCAGGGTCACAGTACTCTGGGGGGCCAGACGCACCGGATTCGGTGCCTGCACGACCGCGGACTGCCCCAGGAGCAGATCCGCCGGTTGCACGTCGACGATGGCGAGAGGTGACCAGCCTGGCGGTAGAGGCCCTTGTAATCCCTGGTTGCTGAGAGCGGTGACACGGATATCGTGATCAGTGGCCAGACTGCCCGGGACAAAGTGCAGACTGAGGACACCAGAGCGATGCTGTGCCTGCCCACCCAGGGCGGAGGTAATGCCATTGGCCTGTGTGTCCAATGGCGTGAGCCGGGCATCGAGCATGGTCATCGCTGCGTTGGCAGGGATGCCCCCCTGACGTTCGACGCTGGTGAACCCGGCTTTGGTGATACGCACGAGCGCGTCCCCCGCCTGGCCCGGCAACACATACTGCCCTCGCGTATCTGTCACCACCGCTATGGGCGAGGCCAGCGGGCCGCCACCATCGGCGAGTAGCGTCACCGTGGCTGCAGCCAGCGGCAACCCCAGGGTATCGTCATAGACCTCGCCTCGGACAAAACCCTGGCCGCCGCTGAGGATTACCTGCACCGCGGCGGTGGCCGTCTGCTGCTCGTAGAGCGCCGTGACAGTGCTCGTGCCCGGCTGCACGGCGGTCACGACGCCATTGGGGGAGACGCGGATGAGGCCCGATGGGCTGACGCTATACGTGACGCCTGAAGCCGCCGCGGTAAGATCTCGCGTACTGCTATCGGAGAACGTGCCGGTGAGGGTGAGCGCCTGCGTCGCCCCTAGCACCCGCAGCACGCTGCGTGGTGGGGTCAACGCTAGCGCCGTGAGGCTCACCCCTAATTCCACGGTGATCTGGGCTGTCGCTTGCAGGGCCTGATATGTCGCCGTGATTGTGGTGGTGCCATTGGCTACGGCCTGCACCACACCCTCGGTGTCCACAGACGCCACAAAGCCCTGGCTCGAGGCATACGTCGTGCCCGTGCTCGCGGCAGTGACATCTTGCATACTGCCATCGCTAAAATGTCCGAGCACCTGGAGAGCTTGCCGCGCGCCGGTAGTGGTCAGTCGTGTGGCACTCGGGGTCAGTGTGAGGGCTTGCAGGGTGCGCTCCTGTGCCGGGACAAACACGCTGGCTTTGATCTGAATGGCGGCGTTGGTGGGATTGCGGAATTCCAGAGTGAGTCGCGCCGTGGTGGCCTGCGGGACGAGCACACCGCCCGCGATGACCCTGCTCAGATCATAATAGGCATGCTGCTGTACCGTAGTGCCCTGCGCGTTCAGGATCCGGACCGAGCCAGGGGTGACGGCGGTGACGACCAGGTAGAGCGGCGTTGACACCGGCGTGGCCGAGTGATTGGTCGCCGTCACAAAGCCCACATAGGTACCCGTCTGGCGATTGAAGCGCAGCCCAAAGAACGCCGTACTCACCTGGGCATCGACATTGCGTAGCATGGTCTCATCCAGGTTGGCTTGTGCCAGCGCACTGCGGTCTCCCAGCAGACCCCAGGTCCAGACCAGCAGGAGTAGGCAGATGAACCCATGCATCCTGATTCCCTTACCCATGACGCAATCTCCCTCTATATGAACCCATTGTCTGCGTACCTTATATGTATGAGACACACCATGACGCCGCTGCCTTGAAAGATGATGACGAAAGTCAATTTTTTGCTATGGAAATATATGTATCCTTTTATGTATGTTGTACGAAGTATAAAACATTTGAAAGTTTCTGGGGATGGATCGAACCTGGGGATTGCCTGGAGATTTCCTGAAGATTGCCTGCAGATGGCGTACGATCCGGTAGGCTTGCAGATACTGACCGCAAGCGCGGCCCTGATTAAACTGGATCCACCGTATGGATTCGTGGCAGCGACGGATAACGAGTATGCGAACATCCGCACCTTCTTCCAACATACGTTGGTCACACGTGAGTAAAACACCGCGTCTGATGCTGGCCAGGCTGTGGCAACGCATGAGCCTTTTCCATCGTGTGGCACTGAGTAGTGGCGCCGTGGTTGCGCTCATGGTGGGTGCCTTACTGTACAGCGTTCTCCAGGCGGAGATCGGGCTGCGCTACGAAGAGTTCGCCGCCAGAGTCACGCACGATCTCACCACCCTCGCGCCAACGCTGGCTGAGCAGGCTGTCCTTGGTGACTATACGGTTATCAAGCACGTCCTGGCGATTTATGCAGAGCGCCCGGCAGTCGAGCGCGTCACCTGGATCGACACCAGGGGCAATCCGGTGAGCGCCGCCGGGGTAGCCGTGCCGCGTCAGGCACCTGCCTGGTTTACCAGGCTCATGCCTATGCAGGCCGCAGAGGCGCGGTGGTGAAGCAGTCCCATGAGGCGATTCTTACCTGCGATGTGCATGGCATCATTACCTCCTGGAACACGGCTGCGGAGCGGTTGTTAGGCTACGGCGCTGCCGAGGCGGTGGGTCGCTCCATCCGGGAAGTCCACCTCCAGCATCTCAGTGATACCGCCTTTGCCCAGGTCCTCGCCCGCATCCAGGCCGGTCAGGCTTCCACGTCTGAGGAGCAGCGCGTGAACAGCGCTGGTGAGAGGATCTATGTTTCGTGGACGACAGCACCGCTGCTTGATGAGCAGAGCCAGGTCATTGGTGAAATTGGCATCGCCCGTGACATTACGGCCTTACAACAGGCCCAAGAGCTGTTACGCCGGCATAATGAAGCCCTCGAAGTCCGTGTGCAGGAACGCACCGCCGAACTGGCACAGGCGAAAGATGTAGCCGAAGTGGCCAGCCGGGCCAAGAGCGAGTTTCTGGCGACCATGAGCCATGAAATCCGCACCCCGATGAATGGCGTCATTGGCATGACGACGCTGTTGTTAGCCACCACGCTGAGCAGCGAACAGCGTGAATATGCCAGTATTATTCAGCGTTCTGGCGAAGCCCTCCTGACCCTTATTAACGACATCCTGGATTTCTCCAAGATCGAAGCGGGTAAAATGTGTCTCGAAACGACGGACTTTGACCTGCATGCGATGGTAGAGGATGTCCTCGAACTCCTGGCCGAGCAGGCTGCTGGGAAGGGCCTGGAGCTGGCAGGCTGGTGTCAGGTTGACGTGCCCACCTGGGCCGCGGGTGATGTGGGCCGTCTCCGGCAGATCCTGACGAATCTGGTTGGCAATGCGGTGAAGTTCACCGAACGGGGCGAAGTGGTGGTGCGCACTACCCTGGTCGAGCACGGGGCAGACACCATGGTCATCCGCTTTGCGGTGACGGATACCGGTATTGGCATTCCCCCAGCGGTGCAACAGCGTCTCTGTCAGGCATTTTCCCAGGCCGACAGCTCGACGACACGGAAGTATGGCGGTACGGGCCTGGGTCTGGCCATCTCGCAACGGTTGGCGACGATGATGGGCGGTACGATTGGGGTCGAGAGCACCCCAGGAGAGGGCAGTACCTTCTGGTTCACCGTGCGGCTGGCCCCGTGCCAGACCCCGCACCGTCCGGTTTATGAGTCCTGCCCTGGCTTCCAGGGCCTACGCGTGTTATGCGTCGATGACCATGCGACCAACCGGCTGATTTTGGAAAACCAGCTCCGTGCCTGGGGCCTGCACGTCGATGGCGTGGCCGACGGGGCAAGCGCGCTCGTCCAATTACAGACTGCGAGTGCACAAGGCCAACCCTATGCCCTGGGTATCCTGGACTACCAGATGCCAGAGATGGACGGTCTGCAACTTGCCCAGGCTATTAAGACGGATCCTGTGCTTGCCCCTCTCCCACTGGTCATGCTCAGTTCACGTGGCCAACGTGAGCAGGGGATGGCGGTGCCACCGGAGACAATTGCGGCCTTTCTGACCAAGCCCGTGCGCCACGTGCATCTGTATCGTTGTCTGCAAAGCATCGCTGGTGCAGCCGCCAGGGGCGCCGACGCAACTCCTGCGAAACGCTATCCGGAGGCTGTCCAGACGGTTGGGCGCACCCGTGTCCTCCTGGTGGAAGACAATGTGGTCAATCAACAAGTTGCGGTCCGTGTGCTGGAAAAAGCCGGTTACCAGGTTGACGTGGCCGCTGACGGCCATACAGCCCTGGATCGATTCCGCGATGGACTATGACGTTGTCTTCATGGACTGCCAGATGCCAGGGATGAATGGTTTTACGACCACGACCACTATTCGGGCACGCGAAGCCACCACGGGTTGCCATATCCCGATTGTAGCGATGACGGCCAATGTCATGCAGGGCGACCGTGAGCGCTGCCTGGAGGCTGGTATGGATGACTATATGAGCAAGCCCATTCGCTTCGATGCATTGATCGATATGGTCCGCAAGTGGACGGCGTCTGTGCCCACCGCTACGCCCTGAGCTCGATGGCGACTGGGCAATGATCGGAGCCGTATACATCTGTGAGGATGGTCGCCGCGTGCAACCTGGGGGCCAGCGCTGCAGAGATCAGCATGTAATCGATACGCCAACCGATATTGCGCTCCCGTGCCCCGCCAAACTGCCGCCACCAGGTATAATGCCCTGGCGCGTCGGGATGCAGCGAGCGAAACGTATCCACAAAACCCGCATCCATGAAACGCTGGAATCCAGCGCGTTCCTCAGGGGTGAAACCGTGGTTTTTGACATTGGCTTTGGGGTTGGTGAGGTCGATGGGCGTATGCGCCACGTTAAAATCCCCGCAGCACACCACGGGTTTGTGCTGTTCGAGCTCCTGTAGATAGGCGAGCAGGCACTCGTCCCAGTCCTGGCGATCCGCTAAGCGACTCAGGTCGCGCTTGGCATTCGGCACATAGACTGACACCACAAAACACGTGGCCAATTCTACCGCAAGCACCCGGCCCTCGTGGTCATGGCGGGCCACACCCAGGCCGTAGCGCACCGCCAGTGGCGCAGTTTTGGTGAAGACCGCGGTACCGGCATAGCCGCGTTTTTCCGCGCCATACCAGTATTGATGGGGATACGCTGGGAGCTCGAACGCTACCTGGCCCGGCTGGGCCTTGGTTTCCTGGAAACAGACCACATCGGGGTCATGGGTCGTGAGGCAGGGTTCTAACAGCTGCTTGCGGAGGACGGCACGAATACCGTTGACGTTCCAGGAGAAAATGCGCATGGTCAGTTAGTGCGGTAGGGCAACATGGTATTGATAATCTGGCTCAACACAGAGTTCAGGCAACTCGCGCTTGAGCTGGCGCAAGGTGCGCATATCGGTGAGGATCACCGCATAATCTGGCTCTTCGCCCTTGAGCAACGTGACACCTGGGAAGTGTTGTAACAAGATCGCCACGGGAGGGCGTGCCACCTCACTCACCGTATCGCGCCAGATGATGTAACGTGCTGTTGATGCCATACACATTCCTCTCTGGGCAGAATATAGGCCACGAACCCTGCCACGTCAAGTTGCCAGTAAACGGCTCACCAGCGGCAGACCTGCTCCCTGGTACTGCCGCGCCATACCCAGGTCGACACACAGGCTCAGCACCCGATCCAGCACCCGCACAGTGCGCTCCGCATCGCGCCGGGCGTGCAACAGCTCTGGCGCCGTCTCCAGGGCCAGTGCCGCAATGCCAGCGACATGCGGCGTCCCCATGGATGTCCCATCCCAGGCGCCAAACGCGCCCGCTGGCAGGGTAGAGGTCACGGCCACGCCAGGGGCACACAGATCAATTTCCTCGCCGCGATTCGAGAACGACGCCAGAAAGTACGTGCGATCGGCGCCGCGGATACGGCTCTGCGCTTCCCGGTGGATGGAACTGCGGGGATATGTCCCCATGCGTCCAACGGCCGAGACGCCCACCACATCCCGGAAACGCGCCGGGTAGTCCACCGGGCCACCGTCATTCCCGGCGGCCGCCACGCAGAGCACCCCGGCGTCAGTGGCTTCGGCAATGGCCATGCGCAGATAGCTGCTCGGTATCTGGCTGCCCAGGCTCAGGTTGATGACATCGCACCCGGTGCGGATGGCCCACTTGATGGCATCCCGAATATCGGAGACATGCCCTCCCCCATCGGCCCCGCCAAAGACCCGCAGAGCATAGAGCGACGCCTGTGGCACGTAGCCCCACACACTGGCCTCGTGGTGCACTGCAGCGACCACCCCAGCACAGTGTGTGCCGTGGCCATCGGTGTCGTCATCCCAGGCGTCCGGGGCCTCGCCGAGCAGAAAATTGTGCCCTCCAGCGACGTGTAGACTGCGATGTGGGGCAATGCCCGAGTCGATAACCGCCACACGGACGCCGCGCCCCCTATACGCCGGTTGCAACTGCGCGGCCCCGGTCGCCTGATGGCCCCAGTCAAAGCCAGCCACTGGGAGCGGTGCCAGACGGAGCACCAGCTCGCGTATGGGCGTGGCCTCCACATGCTTCCACACACGCGACCAGTAACCCGCCTGGGGCAATACCGTGACCTGCGCAAAGCGGGTATCCGCTTTGCGGACCGCGAGGCGCACCTGGCCAGCCGCATCGCTCACCCCCTCGTAGCCACGCGGGAGGGTCCCATCGGGCAGCAATACGACTCGCGCCCCGACGACTGGTACTCCATGCCTGCTCCGGACATGGATAGTCAACGTACGGGCAGTGCTCCTCGGGACGACGATTGGCTCGATGGCCCCGAGGAGTGGTGTGCGCGTCAGACGGTATTGCACGTCTTCTTCGATGAGCAAGCCACGAAAGCGCTCCTGCAGCACGACGGCTTCCAGTGTGGATAACGCCAGGACCTTCGCCCCTTCAGCCCCTTCGCTCTTGAGCGTCACGTCCTGGAGATGCTGCTGCAAGTCGCGCAAGCTCTGCTGCACCGTTGGCCCAGCACTCGGGTGATACGGTGGCGGCGCCACGATATAGCGCCTCCGGTGCGTCTCCCGCAAACTGGCCAGGCCCACGCTGGTGTCCAGCCCGGTACGCCGCCTCCTGATCAGCGCAATAGCCGTTTCCACCCACTCGTGCGCCGCACGGCGGGCCACGGGTATGCCCATGGTGATGGCCAGCTCGCGCACAAACGTGATAAAGGCTGCTGACAGGGCCATCTTACGCCTCACTCTCCAGGCCATCCGCTCTGCTCTTGTATAACCATAGCAAAATGTCAGCGAACCTGGCTACGAGGAACCCTGTTTGCCGGGTACTACGTCCAAAAAATCCATACAAGGTTCACAGGCTCGCCAAGAGGTTTTTGTCCAGTGCAACTGGATCTTTCTGCGCGAATGCCCTCTCTAGTCCCTTGTGGTTCTCGATACCCCGAACGGGATTATCCATCTAGGGGACAGGGGACACGCCAGGGGCCTGGGCAGTATGGCTCATGGGACCCATTGGGGATGAGACTGGACAATCCACTGTTCTACCAGTTTGGCCAGTTGCAGGACGGCATTATAGGCCGTGGCAAATTGCCGGTCCGTAGAGAGGCCAGGCAGCCGGGCGTCGGCGAGATCCCGGGCGACCACGGCGCGCAGGCCAGCCAGTTCTCTACGACTGCTAGTGTGGGTCTGGATCCGGTGTTGCGCCAGGAGCTGCGGGAAGCTCATGTCTGTCTCCGACAAGAGAGATGGTCACACCGTCTAGAACACTGACCAATTGCTTGAACCATAGGTCGTACCGGGTAGACAAGCGTGGGCGATATATGATCTGATGAGTGGAGGAGTCCCTTGAACCTTCCATCGTGAGGAGTCGATCATGTGGAATCCCCCGATCGCGTTGACCCCGGAAGAGCAGAAGATTGCCGTGCGCACACAAAAGACTCGGAAGTTCTTTGTCTTTC
>Ga0194121_10006075_pt1 | contig 16335 bp, 9 predicted proteins | sample TA2MahCa50mmetaG_FD_148609 | JGI IMG/M metagenome (GOLD analysis project Ga0194121, IMG submission 148609) | Freshwater microbial communities from Lake Tanganyika, Tanzania - TA2015020 Mahale Deep Cast 50m | ecosystem: Environmental > Aquatic > Freshwater > Lake | place: Tanzania: Lake...
CAAGAGCCTATGCCACGAACTCAGTAGGTACGGCTTACGGTAATGAGGTGAGTTTTACGACTACGGGAGCGGGTCCAAGTTTTACTTGTGGAACATCCACGGTTTCCGATTTGGACAATAACACTTACAATACAGTACAGATAGGCACACAGTGTTGGACTCAGAGTAACCTCAAGGTAAGCAAGTATAGGAATGGGGATAGTATCCCCACAGGATTTAATAATTCCCAATGGAGTTCATTGACATCTGGGGCGTATGCGATTTACGACAACGACCCGGTGAATGATGGATTGTACGGGAAGTTGTACAACCATTATGCGGTAAGTGACATCAGAGGCCTATGTCCAACGGGGTGGCATGTTCCATCAAGAGGTGAGGTGATTGTTATGGTCAAATACCTTGATCCGAATGCAGATACCGTTTGTAATGGTTGTACGCTAAGCAGTATAGCAGGAGGTGCCTTGAAGAGCACCGCCACTCAGCCCACCACTGGAGGTTGGACTAGTCCGAACATAGGCGCCACGAATTCAAGCGGTTTCACGAGTTTACCTGCAGGCTACCGTGACTTGGGCACCTGGGGTGGGGGGTACTGGCAGTTGTCCAACGAAAGCCTATGGTGGACTACTTCGACCGGGGGGGCGTCGGGCGGTGCCTGGGTTTGGAATCAGTACAACTATGATGCAAATTTAAGGGGCGGGTTCGGTGGTACCTACCAGAGTCATGCACGTTACGGCTTCTCGGTTCGTTGCTTGAAGGATAGTTCTTCAGGAGGAGGTTCTGCATCATTACCCACGGTAACAACTACATCGGCTACAGGCATCGGATCAACGGGTGCCACAACGGGGGGCGATGTAACGTCTGACGGCGGAGCCACAGTCACGGCGAGAGGTGTGGCGTATGGCACGGCTCAGAACCCAACCACGGCCAACAGCATAACGAGCGATGGAACAGGAACGGGCGTTTTCACCAGCACGCTTTCGGGCTTGACGTCATCAACCCTCTACTATGCAAGAGCCTATGCCACGAACTCAGTAGGTACGGCTTACGGTAATGAGGTGAGTTTTACGACTACGGGAGCGGGTCCAAGTTTTACTTGTGGAACATCCACGGTTTCCGATTTGGACAATAACACGTACAACACGGTACAAATAGGGACGCAGTGCTGGACTCAGAGTAATCTGAAGGTGAGCAAGTACCGGAACGGGGATAACATTCCTACGGGGTTAAGTAACAGTGCTTGGGGGAATACGACAAGCGGGGCGTATTCGATATACGACAACAACCCCGTAAATGATGGATTGTACGGGAAATTGTACAATCATTATGCGGTAACGGATAGTAGGGGCTTATGCCCAACAGGCTGGCATGTGCCCTCGGATTCAGAGTGGACTACCCTTGAGAATCACTTGGGAGGGTCTAGTGTAGCTGGAGGAGCCTTGAAGAGCATAGCGATGCAACCTACCCCTGGTGGCTGGAATCCTCCGAACACGGGAGCCACCAACTCTTCTGGCTTCACTGCCCTGCCGGGCGGCCTTCGGAACTTCTACGGAGTTTTCGACGGCATGACCTACTTCGGATGTTGGTGGTCCTCCTCCGTCTCGTCCGGGTCCGTTGCCTGGGGCCGCAACCTGAACTACAACACCAGCCACTTCAACCGCAACGACGACGGCCGTACCTGCGGCTTCTCGGTTCGATGCTTGAAGGATTAGATTAGTGAGTAGGGGATTCGACCCTTTGACCATTGCCTCCGACGATAGGAGGGGGCATCGTGCAGCGGTTAGGGAATAAAGACCCCCGCCCGCCGCTCTAAGCGGGGGGCGGGGGTGGCCTGTAAATTTACACTAGGCTCAGCTTATGGACCATAGAGTGAATTGTAAGTACCTCTTAATTAGATTGTTTTAAATTGTAGATAGGTGTCCTTGGGGTACGTCCATCACCACCAAATCGCTTCCGCAAATGCTTGTCTATTAAGCACTTACATTTCAGATTTGCGTCGGTGCCACAGAAAGTGCACAACACGATTTTCCCAGAACACCCTTCAAGACCCGGTCATCGCCCCACTTGAAGGGCCTGTCGAGGTGCTACCCGAGGCGTGGATTTTGGGCTGGGAGGCGCAGGTACTTCGGACTGGAAGGGGGAGTAAGGGAGGAAGTAGGGGGCGGGAATGCTAGGATGGCGGTGAAGGCGGGGGCTACACCGGATTCATGCTTTTGAAGGGCCTGAACGACTTGAACTTCGGTGAATCTTGATTTTTTCAAGGGTTTTTAAATTAAAGGAAATTTTCTACTTTTTTACTGTCTGCATTTTAGGGGGACTTACAATACATTGAGGCCTTTCACAGTATCCCACAAAGAGAAGTCATCAAAAGGCATGAATTTAATAGCTTCTATGAGGCTAAAACCATTTGTATTTTAGCACTGCGTTGGGAAGCGGAAACAGGCTCTGCTGGAGAGCAACCTGCCAGGACTACCCTCGCCAACCGAGATGATCCGGCTGGAGCTCTGGATAGTGCCCCAGCCCATCACTTATCAACTTTGTTGTAAGTAACCTAAGAAAACTCAACCCTCGGATGAACCAGATAGAGATTTACAAAACCAAGGATAACGAAACGCAGGTTGAAGTGCGTTTTGGCGAAGACACGGTTTGGCTGTCGCAGGCTCAACTGGTAGATTTGTTCAAAAGCAGCAAAGCCAATATCAGCGAGCATATTAAAAGTATTTACGCATCAGGCGAACTTGAAACTACGGCAACTGTTCGGAAATTCCGAACAGTTCGAACCGAAGGGAAAAGGCAAGTAACACGAGAAATTGAGCATTTCAACCTTGATATTATAATTTCGGTTGGTTACAGGGTAAATACAGCAAGAGGCATTCAATTTCGCCAATGGGCTACCCATCGGTTAAAAGATTATCTGGTAAAGGGTTATGCCATCAACCAAAAGCGGTTGGAGGAGTTGGGTAAAATGGTGCAACTTATTGAGCAATCGGGCAAAACAGATAACCTGCATTTACAAGAAGCCAAAGGGCTTTTGGATATTCTGAGCCAATACACCCGAAGTTTTGTGCTGCTAAATCAATACGACAGCCATGCAGTAAAAACAGGAAAGCTCACAGAAAACATCACTTACGAAATAAGCTATAAAGAAGCGAAAGCCGCCATTGCCGAGTTAAAGAAGCAACTCATTGAAAAAAAAGAAGCTACCGAATTGTTTGGCAAAGAAAAAGACAGTGGTTTTCAAAGTTCGTTGCAAAGCGTGGTGCAAACTTTTGGTGGGCAATACCTTTACCCAAGCATTGAGGAACAAGCAGCACACTTGCTCTATTTTGTCATTAAAAACCATTCGTTCAACGATGGCAACAAACGCATCGGAGCATTTCTTTTTGTGTGGTTTCTGGAGAAAAATAAACACCGCTTTAAAGCAACCGGAGAGTTAAAAATTAACGACAACGGCTTAACTGCCATCGCCCTTTTGGTAGCACAAAGCAAACCCGAAGAAAAAGAACTCATGATACTATTGATTATCAGTTTAATCGCTAATCAAGGCAATTCTGAAATTAGGTAAATCAAACTAAACGACAGAAGAAGTATTCCATAACCACATTTGCCAATACCTGAAAACTCATTTCGGGTATCGTGTTTTGTCGGCTACCGATATGGCAAACAAGGAACATTACTTTGTTGAATGAGCTGTTAGGGTAAATTTAGACAGCCACTTTAGAAAACTCAACCCCCGAATGAACGAAAGAAACCTCAATCATTTCGGGATTTTCTCCAATGAATAAGGGGCTGATACATGATTGAAAAGCAAGGAAAAGGGCGAAATGTAACCTACACAATAAAATAATGTAAGTAGGGGGACTTTATCTTCAATCGGTGTCCGGGTGTAAGTACCCCTTTTTAGACAGTTTTAAAGTGTAGATAGGTGTCCTTGGGGTACGTCCATCAATACCAGTTGCCAAATAAACCCACTAAAGCGGTAGGGAAGCGAGGTTTTCTGCTTGGAGTAGTTAAGATTAACTAATTATGGCCTCGACAGGGACAAGGGACACTCACCTATTAGATCTAGCACAAATGATAAAATTGCTTATTTTTACAAATTATGTCAGAATAACAAGATTACAAATTGCTTATATTGACTATATTTGCCAAAACTAGTGAATTTATGAGCAGTATTAGCCTTATTCCAACTGAAAAAATTATTGAGCGCCTGCGTTACGAAAATCCTTGGTGGATCAATAAACGAATCCCTGAAGTTTTTAGCACAATGGACAGGCGACTCTATTTTAGCCTGTTTTTCCCTTTTGTAATTGAAAAAAGTGTGAGAAGAGCTCTAGTTCTTATGGGACCAAGACGCGTTGGAAAAACAGTCATGTTATTTCATAGTATCCACGAACTATTGACAGAAAATATAAATCCTCAAAAAATATTCTTTATTGGAATTGACAATCCAATATATGTTCATTTAGGATTAGAGGACATTTTAAATCTTTGTAAACAATCATTGAACCAAGATAACCTAAAAGGTTGCTTTGTTTTTTTTGATGAAATACAATATCTAAAAGATTGGGAACGGCACCTTAAAGTGCTGGTTGACTCTTACCCAGAAACTAAATTTATTGTATCCGGTTCGGCGGCAGCGGCATTAAAATGGCATAGTACGGAAAGTGGTGCAGGTAGATTCACAGATTTTGTGTTGCCACCTCTTACATTTCAAGAGTACATTCATCTTAAACAGATGAATCATTTAATTTATGACGGTTTTATAACCTATGGAGAAAATCCAAGACCATACTGTCTTACACATGATATAAAGGCATTAAACAAAGAGTTTGTGCATTACTTGAACTTTGGGGGTTACCCAGAGGTTGTTTTAAGTGAAAAGATACAAAGTGATATGGGAAGATATGTCAAAAGCGATATTGTAGATAAAGTGTTATTGAGAGACCTACCTGGTTTATACGGTATAAAAGATGTACAAGAATTAAATCGTTTTTTCACTTATATAGCATACAACACAGGAAATGAATTTTCCTATGAAAGAATGAGCAAAGAAAGTGGTATACAAAAAGACACTTTGAAAAAATATTTGAAATACTTGGAAGCAGCATTTCTAATCAAAGTATTAAACAAAGTTGACGTAAACGCAAAACGGCTAAAACGTGTAACAAGTTTCAAGGTCTATTTGACAAATCCATCGCTACGGACAGCCCTGTTTTCGCCAATATGTGAGGCAGATCGTGAAATGGGCAATATGGTTGAAACCGCAGTACTATCGCAATGGATGCATCGAGAAAAATTAGATTTAACCTATGCGCGATGGAAGGAAGGCAGAAATGAGGGTGAAGTAGACTTCGTACTCGTTGAGGATAAGAAATACAAACCTTTATGGGGAGTAGAAATAAAATGGAGCAATCGATATTATGACAAACCAAACGAATTAAAAAGCTTAATGCATTTTTGTAAGAGCAATAATTTTAAATTTGCTTTGGTGACATCAATCGACCAATGTGGAGTTAAGCAAGTCGATGATTTACAGTTTTCATTTTTGCCATCTTCAATATATTGTTACAATATTGTCGAAATTACATTAAAAATGAAAAATCAAAATTGACTAAATTAACTATGTCAGAACCCCTAATTGCCTGAAAATAATTCAAAGTTGATAGGCCAATTGTAAGTACTCCATTTTCGGGACATTTTTTTAAAATCTTGGCTGTAAGGTAGGAGCCTATACGCCCTTGCCAACCTAAACGCCATAGATATTCGATGTGGCATACAAAGGAAATACCTTGACTCGGTCAAATTCGGAAAAGTTCTCTAAGGATAGTCGTATTCCGAAGCTCGAATTTTTTTCATCCAAAAATAAATGAAGACTTTGCATCGATCCTTTGGTGCCAGCTTTTACTTCCACTGGAATAATTTTATCTTGAATTTGAATCACGTAGTCAACCTCGGCTTGGCTATTCTTGGCTTCTCGGTGCCAGTAATACAAGGCTGTTTTTTCATAAACATCATTGGATTTTAGGAGCTCCAATCCCACAAAGAGCTCAGCAATTTTTCCCTTATTCACCACATCAAAATCGTTCTTCAGCAACAGGGAGGCGATATCAAGCCCTAAGATCCTTTGGTAGATACCTGTATCAAAAATCATGAATTTGACCTTCTTCGTATTGCTTTCTGCCCCTATAGGAATTCCGTTGCTTGATGAATGGGTGACCCGGTAAACCAAACCTGCCATTTCTAACAGATCCAACACTTGTTTTATTGCAGGATTGTTTAACGATGTTAATTCATTGGAATACTTGTACTTGGATCCGACTTGTTTGACGACACTTTCAAAAACAGATTGGATATTTGTCGGGGGTATTCTGCGCTTGAACTTTGCGAAATCTGCCTGAAAGGCAATGATTAAATCATCCAATATACGCTGAATCTCTAATAAATCGCCATTGCTAACATAAGTTTGTACGGCTTGTGGCATCCCCCCGATAATCAAAAACTTTTTGAAATATAATTTTAGTTTTTCGTGAAGGATGGGTTGGATTGGCCTGGATGGGTTGGATTGCTGCAATGCACGAATGAGCGTTTTTTCATGGAGGGCTCCCAAAAATTCTATAAAGGACAAGGGATACATGAACAAAGATCGAACCCTGCCTACCCCAAAGGAAGGCAGTTCGGCTAATGCAAATTCCAACAAAGAACCTGCAGCGATCACATGCAAATTCGGTTTTTTCTCATAAAAATATCGTAACAATGAAATGGCGGGTAGGCTTGCCTGTATTTCATCAAGAAAGACCAAGGTTTGCCCTTCGATGATCTCCGTTTGGGTTATAATCGCTAACTGTTCAATGATTTCATGAATATCCGGGGTATGAGCAAACAAATCCTGGTACATGGGTTGCTCATCAAAATTGATTTCAATGAAATAGGCAAAATCCTTAGCCAAATTCCTAACGGCGGTGGATTTACCAACTTGCCGTGCTCCTCTTATGAGCAATGGCTTTCTTGTCTGGGACTTTTTCCAGGCGATTAACTCAGCGTCTATTCTTCTCGGTATATACATCCAAAATCACTCCATTTCGTTGAAGATTGGACCAAAAATACAAAATACAAACCAATAATGCTCCGTAAATATCAAAAAACAAGACCTAAAAAGATGAATTCGGAGCAATAAACAAGACCAATGAACGCCATTGGGGAACGATCAACGGCTCTGTTCTTTGCGATTCAGCGGATACGGCGAAAGTTGCGGTGGTTGAGGTCCAAGCCCAGGTAGCGGAGGGCGAATTGCTTGAAGCGGTCTTTGAGGGTGAGGCGTTGGTAAGACGGATCGGCGTTGAAGGACCAATTGATGCGGGCAATGCGCTGGGACATAACGGCGGGATGAGTTCCTTGGTAACGCGCAAGGCTGGATGGCCGCAGGTGGTAATCGAATGCTTGGGCAACCAGAATGTTCTGCTGCATCCAGGCATCATCGTGCCATAGGCGATGGAACTTCTCTTGCTTGCGTTGCATGGCAGCGGGTTCACGGACCCAGCCGTAATGGTGCATCCAGGCGGTGGATTGCAGAACCCGGAGTTTGCGTTGGGGTTGAATACGAAAGCCTTGGGCATCGCCCCAGGAGTAGATGCCGCGATGCGGCCTGACGACACGGACCTCCAAGGGGTACCAGCGGGAATCGGTGCCCACATAATCGTAGGAAGCATAAAAGTGACGGTAGTGCAGGAGCAGCCCTTCGATTTCGGGGCGGTGCAGGGCTTCTTCCATGGCCTGGCGAAGGGCAGGCAGGCCGTCTTCGTGCAGGACCTCATCGCCTTGGATATACACCGCCCAATCCGCTTCTCGAGAAACAGCGGCCAGGGCCTTGTCGGTTTCGATGGCCAGGACTCGACCCCCATCGCGCAGGCTATCGTCCCATTCGGTGTGCAGGATCCGAATACGGGGATCGTCCAGACTTTGGATCAGCTGCAGGGTTTCGTCTTCGGACTTTCCGACCGCAACAACGATTTCATCGCAAAGGGGAAGAATCGAGCGAAGGGCCTCCAGAATCGGATAATCCAGGAGAACCGCGTTGCGAATAAAGGTAAAACCGCTGACTTTCAAGGAAATATAATAATTTTACCCAAGACCTTTGAGGATATTCCCCAGGCCAAGGCCCAAGCCAAGACTAACTAAATTGACAGCGATGCTTGCCGTTGAATAGAGCAGGGCCATACCCCAAGCTTTGTGTTGCAACAACACCCACAAGTCCATTCCAAAGGCGGAGAACGTCGTGAGTCCCCCGCAGAATCCCACGACCCCAAAGGCCACAACTCCGTTTAACGCCAGGGGAAGATGCGCGATTGTCGGAAATTGGTTGTTCCCGTTCAGGCTCAGCCAAAGGCCGAGGATGAATCCTCCCAAGGCATTGACGGCGAGGGTTCCCATGTTCAATTCCGGGTGCGCTGAACCCAGCCATTGGGACAGGACCAGCCTAACCACCGATCCCAAGGCACCGCCAAGGGCTACGCCGAGCAGGGTCGTCCAATGAAGGGCCGTCCAATTCATGGTTTAACGTTAAGAAAGGGTTAAGTCTATTGTTTGTCCAAAGTTAGGGCCAGCCCCACGCTATTTTTGGGGAACAGAATCCCCCACCATGAAATTTACCAACCTTGTTATGGTTTGGGTCCTCAGCGCAGGGACCATCACCGCTCAGGCTCAAAATTCCGCAAAGATGAAGCAGGCCGCTCAGGCTCAAAATTCAGTGCAGGCGCAGCAGGCCCCAGATTCTGCATTCACCGACCCTTCCATGCCCACCGTGACCATCGGAGCTCAGGTTTGGATGAAGCGGAACCTGGATGTGGTGACCTTTCGGAACGGGGACACGATACCGCAGGCCGCAGGGGATTCGGCCTGGATGGCTGCCGCCGAAAACGAAACCCCGGCCTGGTGCTACTACAACAACGACCCGGCCAACGGCGCCGTTTACGGGAAGCTTTACAATTGGTTTGCCCTCAAGGATACCCGCGGCTTGGCCCCCAAGGGTTGGCATTTGCCATCGGACAAGGAATGGACGGAAATGGTCTTTGAGTTGGATTCGGTGGCCAAGCAACAGTATTTAGGGGGTGCCGAAAGCGTCAACGCAGGGCCCATGCTCAAAACTGCCGAAGGCTGGAAGGAGGACGCAGTCGAAGCCAACAATTCCAGCGGTTTCACGGCCTTGCCCGGCGGATACCGCGTGCATTGGAATATCGAAAAAACCGCCGCGCCCTTTTACGCCATCGGAGAAAGCGCCAACTGGTGGAGCAGCACCCCCACGGCGGGTACCGATGCCTGGTTGCGCAATGTTTTCTACAAGAACAACCAGGTCAAGAAGTATTTTTTCAACCGGGGTTACGGGTTTTCGGTGAGGTGCATCAAGGGGGAATTGGAAGATTGACCTCTACAGTATAATTTAGGGCATGATGTTGATGATGACGCGTTATGCCGCCTTGCTCTCGGTGCTTGGGGCTCTGCTCCTTCACGGCCCATTTGTAACCGCGCAATCCACGCAGCAAACTACCGCGCAATCTGACCCGCAAGACTACCCAACGGTCAACATTGCGGGCCTGTGGTGGATGCAACACAACTTGAATGTCACCCGTTACCGCAACGGGGATTCGATTCCCGATGGCACCGCCGACCACGCAGCCTGGGCCAAACTCACCTCCGGTGCCTGGGCCTACCCCGATAGTAACATTATGATGCGTAGTACGTTCGGACTTCTTTACAATGCCTATGCGGTAAGCGATCCGCGCGGTCTCTGTCCAACGGGTTGGCGGCTGCCGACCCACGATGAATGGACCGCTCTGACCAATGCCCTGGGCGGAGAAACTAAAGCCGGCGCCCAACTCAAAGCCCAACAGGGCTGGTTCCCCGGTCTGGAAGGTCGCGATGAGCTTAGCTTCCAAGGCCTCCCTGCTGGATTTCGTGGAAGCGATGGCACCTTCGGGGGTGTCGGCGCCTATGCGTATTGGTGGAGCAGTACCTCCAGCGGTATCAACGGGTCCTGGGGCCGATTTGTGGACGGAACCCAACCCGGGATCTTTATGATGGACGGCTTCAAGAAATCCGCCTTCTCCGTCCGATGCGTTCGCCAAGTGAGCAAGGGCAAGGCCGGCGCATCACGATAATTATATTTTATCTATTTAATGGGCGATGTGGAATTTTTTGATAGTGGGATGTAGCACAGCCATCTTAGTGGCGCCCTTTGTTCATTACGGAGAGGTCGTATAAGGATGAGTTTTATTGACCAATTTTATATCAAAAGCGCTCTTGTAGGAAATAAAGGAGTCTATAGGCGCCTCACAATCAATGATATAGCCCTCTAAAACTGTAAATACCTAAAAAATATTTCAATTTAGACTTATTGAAAAATAATAATTATCAGATTTTTGGTGTAAGTCTTTGTAACTTTCCATTCAAGTTAAACACTGTGAAATGAATAAAAATACAATTTTAACATTCATATTTTATACTTTTCTTTTGAAAATCAGCATAAATCCTTGTTATGGACAGTCTGTTCCAAATTACGTGCCCATTCAGGGATTAATTGGTTTTTGGGGCTTTAATGGCAATAGTGGGGATAGCTCGGGTAATGGTAGGCACGCTCTTGTGTTGGGGGCAAGCCTGACAACAGATCGTTTCGGCACTTCTAATGGCGCATATTTTTTTGATGGGGTTAATGATGTTATTTCAGTCCCTAGTGGAACTAATAATATCGGTTCAATTTTAGATTCTGAATTGACAATCTCTGTTTGGGCTCAAAATCAGTCGTTCCCTTCTAGTTATGCTCCTTTGGTTTCAAAGCTTGGTTCAGCTAATAGCGGGCGTCAGTTTCAATTCTATTATTCACCCACCACAATGAGTTTTCGGTATCATTCTTCAAATTGGAATACACCTAATTTACATAATAGTTTTTGGAATCATTACGTAGTAATCTTTAACAGGGGTCTTCTGAAGTTTTATAAAAACGGCGTGATGTTAGATTCTATTGTTGGCGGATTACAAACTTTACCAAACTCTTCTATTTCCGCCTTGGAATTTGGTGCTGACACGCCCGAATTCCCTGATTATTTTTTCGGCAAATTAGATGATATCGGAATTTGGAATCGAGCGTTAAATCCTAATGAAGTAATCTCTTTATTTACTCTATGTACCTCGAATATTCAACGACAACCTACATCGATTAATTTTCGTATACCATTTTTGACCTCTACACCACAGGCTATATTTTGTGCCTCATCCATTAGTTCAATATCTACCTTTAGATGGCAAGTCCTATCAGGGAATACGTTTGTTAACCTAACAAATGCTGGACCATATAATGGGGCATACGATGACACACTTTTTGTTAATGTTTTTCCAAATCTATATAGTCAAATTTTTAGATGTGTAGTAACCACTCATAATTGCGTGGAATATACAAATCCGGCAATGCTTTCTGTTTGTGGATTAAATACTCGAAATCCAGAAAATGATACTGTTGTTTTGGGAGGAAATGCAACCTTCGTAAGTAAAACTAGTGACCCTTTAGCCAGATACAGATGGCAACGTGATTCAGGAACAGGCTTTGAAAGCCTAATTAATAATTCTACGTTTTCAGGCGTTTATTCAGATTCATTAACGGTTTTTGGGGTTAATCAGTTGAATAATCACGAGAAATTCAGATGCATTACAGAAACAGGTCAATGTGTAGACACCAGTGTGTCAGCAACCTTGGTAGTTTTAGCCTCAACCGGTCAGGCTGAAGACGATTTAATCCATGAAAAAATCGAAGTGTTTCCCAACCCAGTCAAACAAGTTTTGTTTGTGAAAGGTGCAAAATTGGGTAATACGAAATACAATATTTTTGATAAAACCGGTAGATTGGTAAAAGAGGCAAAATTGGACGAAAGTTCAAGTATTTCCGTAATAGATTTGGCAGAGGGAATGTATTTTCTTTCATTTTCTAATTCCTCTTCAGTCCTTAAAATACTAGTTCAATTTTGAAATACCAATAATTTGGCTGCTGAAGAAAGGGCGATTTAAAGAATTTCCGAAAAATCAGAATGAATATTATTCATTGCTATTGTTCAGGGCAATTGAATTTACGGACGATTAATGGTCTTTTTATGCGGACTTTCGTATCAAAAAATTAGTTACAAGTATTGTAAAAAGCCAAATAGTATAGCAATTACCGCTGTTATAAATAGTGCAAACAGTGGTTGGTTGGGATTATTTATTTGTAAATTTTTAATACTGTTTTCCCAATAATGCGATCCTTCTTGGTGAAAATTATATAAATCGAAGTTAAAAACGACCATAAATAGAAATGGTATTCCAAAAACGAGGCAGATCCATAGGGCTATGCCAGGTATGGCGAAAAGTTTGCTCGCGATATTATCTAATTGATTCCAAATCAGAGCTTCCTGATAATCTATTTGATCTTGATATTGCCTTATTTCTGCTGATTTTTTTGTTATGGCCAAGTCAATCAATTTTAAACGGGAATCGCGCTCATATTCTAGAATTTTAATTTTTTCATCTGCATCTTCTCTAGAAACGTAATCGTTTTGACGATCATTAAATGACGGCGTGAAATCTTCGTTTTTTAAGAACTTAGGGACTTGAACGGTCACATTGCCAGGTTTTTCAAAAACCTGGACGTCGGTTCCTCCCCATAAAGTATAACCACCATTTTTCTTCTGAGCTCGTACTTGCATTGTGCCTGGTATTTTGTCCCACTTAATAATAATATAATTATTAGTAGATGTTTCCATCCCGTATGGGTGCTTCCATTCGTAATTGGAATATCCGGGCGCTGTTGTATATTTTACTGAATCTCCAATACAAACATTATTCGGTCCAAATGGTAAGATGGTGAAGTTTCCCTCTATTTTATCTACTCGGACGGATGTCGATATTTCATTGCCACTACCACAAATATTATTGGGGGTTGTACTAACCATATAAGTTCCCGTATCCTTCCAAGTATGGTAGAATACTGAAGAGTTTTTATTATTATTAGTTGCATCGATTTTTGAACTAAGAATAACTTTCCCTGCACGAACAATTTGCCATGTGTATGAATCTGAGTTTGGAATAGGCGGAACACTAAAAAATTGAGACTCATTGATGTAAGCCGGATTTGAAAATGTATGTATTTGATTGTTTTGAATTCTTGATTTATATTTTTTAATTACATCAATTTTGTTTAAGTATTGAGCTTTGATATTTTCCCCTGATTTTCTTAAAGATACACTGTCGTTATATTTTTCTTTTAGTATGGAGTCTAGAGTGGACTTGCTTTTATTAGCCGTTAATATTGAGGGTATATGATTGTCTGACTGCAATATGGAGGTGTGCCATTCTTGTAAATCTTTATGGGATACAGTTTTGATACCTTTATTCAGTAAATACCCCCCTGTAAACGGCAAAATTCCTGCAAGCAGTAATCCTAATATTAAAAAAGGGCTTGACCATATCACTTTTGGTAGCCTGTTGAAAATCGCGATGGTGAATTTTTGCAGGTTTATTGATTCATTTGCATTGGTGAAATATGCTGGTAGGTATAATAGTGCAGAAACGTAGGCGAAAAGGAAAACACAAGAAATTATTAAACCCAATTGCGCCCCACTTATTGACAACCCACCTATAAATAGCAATGGAAATCCGCCCAAAAATTCTAATAAAAAAAGGATTAAAGTCACAATACAAAATACGCCCAACCACAACATAGGTTTATTGATTAGACTAGTTGGAAAAACGCCATTAAATAGGTTTTTTCTAGCCCCTGTAGAAGTAATCATTATGGCCGATTGAAATTGCCAAATAATGATAGCGTAGGCTAAAAACATTAAAATCTTTAAATCCGGAAATAATCTATGGATAAAAAATCCTAACAATGTGAGGGTTGAAAATTTGAATAATGAAATTACTGAAGATTTTAGAGGTGCGGCTTGATATGAATTTGGGATTAGGTTTATGGCCAATTGGAAAAACTTCCAACTAAATCCAATTGGATAGTACCAAAATAGACGTAGTAACCAAATTACTCCAGGATAAAGGACCTCTTTCCAAATCCATGTGAGACCTTGCCAAATTAATCTGAAAATATATGCTATGAAGTCTAGAATTGATGCACAGCCATACAAAATCCAAATTAGAATATTGTAAATCAATACAAAAGGCAAAAAGAGAATTGAAAATCGGGCGACCCACCCCTCGCTTGAAGTCCATGCCTGGGAGAGGCGCTTTACATCTAACAATTGGGAAGGCTTCTTACGCTCAATATTTCCACGCAAAAAACCGATTAAACCGATTAAACCGATTAAATTGAACCAATTCACGAAATTTTGGAAATTGGTGTCCCACAAAATGCTTATAGAAAAGTCCATAGGTGTTTTTTTATTAAAATTAATTTTTTTAACTGAAAATTTGTTTATTGTGGAAAAGATTTCAAATTTTGTGGAAAAACCACAAAGGTTAAAATTTGGCAAGGTTTAATGAATTTCGGAGACATTTAGGCACCAAAAAATCAATATAAGCTAATAAAGGCCATTTAAGTCTTATTATACTCTACTAGTTAGCGCTTTTTGTCTATGCTATAATTTTCAAATTGAATAAAGTTGAGTTGAAACAGAAGTGTTTTGATACCCTATATTTTGAACTAACTCAACAGCAACATTTAATAAAAAATAAAGAAAAAATAAGCAATCTAAGCCAAATCAATATTTTTACTATGTTATTGATTTCCCACATTTCATATTTGGCTCAATTTCGAAGTATTTCCAACCGTAATACGTTTTATAGGCGGAGCCGTACCGCCAGCTGCATCAATAGGACAAAGGGTCGCTTTGTGGACGGGACCCACAATCCGGCATCATTGTGATGGACGGCTTCAAGAAATCTGCCTTTGCGGTCCCCTGCACAGGCAAAAGTTAGGGGTTGGCTTTCTTGGATTAGCTAGCCTTCTTGGATTAGCTAGCCTTCTTGGATTAGCTAGCCTTCTTGGATTGGCTAGCCTTCTTGGGGGTGCGGGAGCCAAAGCAGTAGGACAAACCGCCTTGGAACTGTAAGAAGCGGGCAGAGCTTTGTTCAAAGAACATGCCAATGCTTTCGACCCCAGCACTAATTTGTAAACCCCATAAACCCAGGGCTACAAGGCCTCCGAGGCTGCTGCGATTCTCGGAACCGCTGTAATGAATTCTGGTTGAAAGCCAAGGCCCCCATTTCAGGTCCACATAGTGCGCAAAAAGAGCGACATCACTCAGCAACCGAACCTCGCTCAAAGGTTGGCGGTAGATAAAACCAACCCCGAGCCACTTATAAGGCCGGTAATTCAAATGCACCAACATTTGCTGGGTCATTGAGGTGGTGTAGGAAGTGCTAGAGCCTGAGGTATCAAGCCCTAGCTTTTGTTCGATTTGAGCCGTGATGGTATCCGCAATACCTTGAAAAGCATTGCCCGCACTATCCACTCCCATGTTGATAATCGGACCGGTGTAATGAAATTGCCCTTGGGAGGTGTAGGTGCTCAGATTACTATTCCAAGTGATGGAATTTCCGATGTTGAGCAGAGAAACATCCAAGCTCAGTTGGTTTTTGTAGGTATAACCCACTCCAAAATCAATGGAATGGCCTCTATTATCCGAGAAGGGAACCAAACTGGAAATAACTGGAAATTTACCCGAAAGGGGCCTACCGGTCGCATCCTGGTCCTGCAGGTTCGAGCCTCTCATTTCCAGGTCGGTATGCATTTGAATGGAGTCCGAAGACATATCAAGCCGGAGATCGCTCCGAACAGTTTGTAGGTTGGCAAGGCCGTTCAGCAAGCGGTAACGTAAACCCAAGGAGAAGGGGCCTATTTTCTGAACCATACCAACGTGGTATTCCGCCAAGGCCGTAACATCGATATCCAGGCCACTCATTTCTAAGGTGCGGCCAATCTCGGCAAACTGCAAGAGCCCAGTAGGCAAAGCAATATTTTGATTCAATTGAACGGAACTCCCAAAGTACAAATAATTCTTGGGAGACAGCGCAAAGCCCACGTCCAACAATCGGACATTTTGATTCAGTTGCAGTTGCAGGGGGCCTGAATTCGTGCGGGTCCATTTGGACAAATCCAAACCCAACGAATCACCATCCGGGGTGAACAAATCATTCAATGCAAAATTGTTATGGACACCAAAATCCATGTGTGGCAAAGCCAGGTAGTATTTGTATTCGGGTAATGTGGCCGGTGACGCATGAAGGCTTTGGTGGAGAGAGTTAAAGCCGGCCATGGTTGGGGTTGCAAATTGAGCCGAAGTGATGTTATGAATTCCGGCAAGAACT
>Ga0194121_10006081_pt1 | contig 16324 bp, 16 predicted proteins | sample TA2MahCa50mmetaG_FD_148609 | JGI IMG/M metagenome (GOLD analysis project Ga0194121, IMG submission 148609) | Freshwater microbial communities from Lake Tanganyika, Tanzania - TA2015020 Mahale Deep Cast 50m | ecosystem: Environmental > Aquatic > Freshwater > Lake | place: Tanzania: Lake...
GTTCCTAACCGGAACATGATTATGGCTTCGATCGCAATCGGCTGGGCAGTCAATCTGGATTATGACGAGGTAGCTCTTGGCGTTCACGCCGGCGACCACGCCATCTATCCGGATTGCAGGCCTGAGTTCGTGAGTGCTTTGCATCAAATCGCACAAGTTGCGAACTTCAAACCTATCAGCATTTATGCTCCGTTTCTGCATATCGATAAGGGCGACATCGCTATTGTTGGTGCCAGGAACGGAACAGACTACTCGCTTACGCACACCTGCTACGAAGGGCGAGAAGTTCCTTGCGGAAAGTGTGGTGCTTGTCAAGAGCGGGCACAAGCGTTCGAGAAAGCAGGCATTCAAGATCCATTGTTATGTCAAACGCAAAAGGCCTGAAGCTGCTCGGCGCTTCCAAGACCGAGTACCCGAATTCTCCAGATGAGGCAGTTCTGGAGACGTTTGAGAATCAACATCGTGGGCAAGTCTATCTGGTTCCATTCGTATGTACCGAGTTCACCTCGTTGTGTCCGAAGACAGGCCAGCCGGACTTCGCCCAGTTTGAGATCATCTACGTGCCTCGCGTCAAGATGATTGAATCCAAAGCGTTGAAGCTCTACTTGTTTTCGTTTCGTAATAGTGGAGAGTTCCACGAAGACGTGACGAACAGAATCTTTAACGATCTCTGGAGCACACTCCGACCGCACTACTTGAGGGTTTTTGGCAATTTCACCGTTCGCGGAGGAATTGCAATCAAACCTCTTGTGGAGCGGTTTGGATCCAACAGTTCTTTGCGACAAAAAATCGAATCACTTGTTCACGGATGGGATAGACTCCGCCTTGGCCTGTGATAGCGAAGCTTGGGGAGGACTGCAAACTCCCTACTTTTGGGGCAGTGGTGTTTTGGTAACACGCTTGCGTTAATCGCTTGACTCTTGGGTTCGATTCCCAACTGCTCCACACTATGAACAATCTTTTCGGAAAATCTCCTATAGAACAACTTCGAGATTCACAGTACAGCACTGAGAGTCACACGTTCTCTAAAGGAGTAATTGCTGCGTATTACAATCTACTTGAATATCCTTCTGAAGTAACAGAAGAAGTAATTCGTGTAAAGCGTAGAAAAGATTTTGTGAATTTCTACATCAAACCTTACACAGCCTTTCTAATCAACGAAAAAGCTACTGTCTACTCTCTCATTCCTACACAACAGACAAAAGTAAAGACCAAAGAAGTTATCTATGATCTCGAGAAAATCTTTACCAATCCTGCTAAACAGATTAGGCGTGGAATGACTCTAACAACACGCCCTGGGATACAGATCAGACCAATTACTTCTACAAATCGAGAATTCATTGAAGAAATCTATAATGAGTGGACTCAGCACAAATTAGAAGATAAAAAGACCTTTCGAATTGCATTCACTCCTAAACGATATCTTCGCAGTTTTCAGTTAGTAGATAAAGGTTTTCAAATCATTGAGCTTGTTGTGTACGTAAGAGGAGAACCATATGGAATACTTGCATTCGAGAAACAAGGAGATATAGCTTTCGAACTCGCATTCATGTCTCGATTCTGGAGAAAAGATCTAAAACTTATCAACGATTTGAATGAATGTATTCTTGTGAATTGCTTCTTTTATCTCTACAATACGTATAATATCAAGAGAATCAACACAGGCCCAACGGCTGGAATCAAAGGGCTGAAAGTGTTCAAGGCAAAAATGCCGTTCGATGAATTAACAATTTACAGTAATTGAATGCCAAAGGGAGTCTACAAACATCATACGCACCAAGGATTTCGTAAAGGAAGAGCAAAGACTGGAGGTGTTAAGGTTGGATATAAACATACAAAAGAATTCAAACAAAAGATACATCAAAATAATCTAAAAAGATACGCTTCAGGAGAAAAGTTTGGTTTTCAAAAAGGGCATAAGATAAATGTTGGAAGATGGGTTGATAGAAGACTATCAGAAGAAACAAAAAAGAAGATTTCTTTATCAAATAAAGGAAAGAAACCTTGGAATTATATATATGATAGAACGAAATTAAAACAGTCAGAACATAAAGATTTGGATAGTAGATATAGTGATTGGATGATATCTGTAAGAAATAGAGATGATTGGAAATGTAAAATTAACAACAAAGATTGTAAAGGTCGAATAGAGACACATCATATTCTTCCTTGGAGAGACTTTCCAGAATTACGATACGACATAAATAACGGTATAACGGTTTGTCATTATCACCATCCAAGAAAAAGAAGTGAAGAAAAGAGGTTAGTTTCATTCTTTAATAACTTGATTTCAGTTAATAAAAATGATTAGTCATAATATATCTTTTGATAGTCCGGAAGTAAAAGCAATGATGTTGGCCACTCGGTACCGCCGTGAACAAGAATCGACAGCTATTGCCGCTATTAAAGCCTGCCCTAACAAAGCACGTTCGCTAGAGCTTTATGCAGGTACAGGAGGCCTTACTGAGATATACAGAACCTATTTTACTAATGTCCTAACTAATGATATCAATAAGGAAGCAAAGACAGATACTCATCTTTCCGCTTTAGATTTTATTGAAAGATATCTTCCTAGTGAAGTTTATTCTGAAAAGCTAGACCTCATCGATTTCGATTGTTACGGTTCACCTTGTAAAGAAATACAAAAATACTTTGATATTCGGGGCAATTTTGACACTCCTTTTGTACTCAGATTCTCAGACGGAAAAGGTTTATGGATGAAGAGATTTATGCCAAGAAACGAGACTGGTAAAGAAGAGATACGAAAAGCATATCTTATAGAGAACGAAGTCGTACTGGACAAGATTTGGCGAAGACATCCTGAATTGATAGATTACTTTATGCACAAGCTAGCAGGAAAGCATGGAATGGTTGCGAAAAGAATCTGTATGGTTCAAACTAAGTACCTTACATACACATTAGGAGCTTATTTGTTTACGAAAATATGAGCTTTCAAAAAGGCAATAAGTTCGGTGTTGGAAGAATTCCTTGGAACAAAGGAATTACTGGTTATCGTATACATAAAAATGGTACAGGTTTTCAAAAAGGCTGTATCCCATGGAATAAAGGTAAAAGCACTCCTAAAGGAGAAAATGCTAATCATTGGCGAGGTGATAGTGTTGGATACTGGGGAATACACACATGGTTACAACAACATTACGGTTGGGCAGATAAATGTGAAGAAAAAGATTGTCCTGGGAAATCTACAAAGTTTGAATGGGCTAAACTAAAAAATAAACCTTATCAAAGAAGAAGAGATAATTTTATTCAACTTTGTAAACAATGCCATAACAAATACGATGACGTTTTACGCAGAGGATGGATTACTAGAAAATTAGCGAAAAAAACATGGCACGGATAGTCTTCGCCGTATCGCCTTCAAAGCAACATTTCAGAGTCTTGCGTGACTGTGATGTAGAACACATTCTTGTATCCTATGCTTTCGTGAAGAAAGTAGATGAACTTTTTGCTAAGATGGACGGGTATGTCCCGAAGACACTTATTCTAGATTCAGGAGCGTTCTCTGTTTGGAGTAACGGCGGATATGTAGACCTGTTTGCTTACAAACTCTTTGCGCAACGCTTGCGGGACGCTTTACCTAGTAGCGTAGAATTAAACGTAGTCAATCTTGATGTCTTGCCAGGAAAGTTTGGTCAAATGCCAACAGAACAAGAGCGTGAGGAAAGTGCTATACACGGCTGGGAAAACTTGCAAGAATTCCAGAAAGAAGGGTTCAAAGTCATTCATGTCTATCATCAACATGAACATCTAAAGTGGTTAGATAAAATGCGTTCTGAACTTGATTATATCGGTATTAGTCCTGCAAACGATGTCTCGATGAAACAAAAACTTCAGTTTATGGATTCTTGTTATGTAAAAATCAAAGCTAGTATAAAGACACATGGATTCGCTGTAACTAGTCCAGACCAATTATATCGTTATCCACTCTTCTCAGCTGATAGCTCTAGTTGGATAGCAGGAGCGCGATATGGGACGATTCCACTTTTTTACGATGATTTGTCAATCAAATGGTTACATTTCAAAAGCAAAAGAGAGGTCCTGAAGCACTGGGAGTACATAAAAGCTCTGGGCATAGAAAAATTAGCTTCTGATGATTGGAGAGACCGCACAAAACTTGCAATCAAATCTTATCAGAAGTTACAAGAGATCGCTACTATGCTTTGGAAGAAGCGAGGAGTTGATTGGAACGAGAAAGCATAGTGCAGTAATAAAATGTGGATAACTTTACTTGATTTAACTAGTAGAGATGCTATAATAACAGTATGACATTAAAACAGCAAGTAAAACAACTCTTGGAACGAGAACCAGATGCTCGTGAGCGTAAAAATAGAAGCAGAGCAGTCTGGTACATTCTCTCTATGCGATTTTCTAAGATACATGATACTGACTCAATCAGCAAGCATGATTTTCAGGATGTTTTCCCAGAAATACTTTCGATTGTACGAACAATAAATCAACTCCAACAATTCGATGTTACGCTCCGAGGTGGTGATTACGAAGACGGTAAGATTTTGTCACAAAGAAAGCAAATTGAACTCGGATACGAACCAGGATTTCACCGGAATGTCAAACAATTAAAAATAATAGCAAATAATCATGAGTGAATCGATGCAGAAGTTCTCTACAACCAAGAAAGTAGTCCCGATCGACCAGGTCGTACCTAACAAGTTCAATCCTAACATCCAAACCAAACAGATGTTTGAGAAAGGAGTGAATTCTGTCAAAGAATTCGGAATGTTAGGCTCGATTCTTGTCCGTGAGTTAGCTGGAATGTACGAGATTGTGGACGGTGAGCACCGCTGGAAGTATGCAAAAGAATTAGGTTACAAAGAGATAACTATCGAATCACTAGGAGAAATCTCTGAAGATAAACTAAAAGTACTAACTATTCTTTTGAATAATCTGAAAGGAAAAGACGATATCGAAAAGCGTGTAGCTATTTACGAGTCACTTAGTACTGGGCAATTACAACTCCTTCCTTTCACGGAAGAAGAAATAGAAAATGAAAAGAAGTTATTCAAGTTCGATTTCGCTCAGTACGAAAACCAAACAGAAGTAGTCCCAAGTGACTCGCTCACGAAAGTTATCTCGTTCAAACTAACAGAAGATGAGTGGACTGTAGTTCAGAAAGCACTTGAGATAGCAAAAAGTGAAAACGAGAATCAGAAACAATGGTTTATGGGAATGTTACAACACTATCTGCAGGTGCGATTAGGTTCGTCAGTTGGGCAGACAGCAGTGACTTTCTAGCCGATTTAGCAGATAACGAATAGGAGATATGAAGACCTATTTTTTAGCACTTGTTGTCGTAATCATAAGTTTTGCCACATTAGATTACTTCATAGCAGTGAAGAAATGTAACGTACAGTATTCGGATTTTGAGCGGTCATCTTCATTCTTTGCGCCGTGCCAGATAAAAGTAGATGGCGTGTTTATACCTGCATCAAATTATCGGAAGTTCTAACATGCCCCACACACAACATTGGAAGAAGAGGTTTGAAGAACACCGTAAACAAGGCGACCCGCTTAGGCGACGATTCTGATTTGGTGTTTCAGGTTTTATGAGCGCATGAAGAAGTAAGAGAGACGGCTGACTGGCAACCGTCTCTGTGGAGTTTCGCCCTGCTAGAGCGAATGTCTCAATCGTGTCTGTGTAGGATGTGAGGCGTAAAACTGTGCGGCCTCTGCATTGCGACAAAGACACGGGATGTGTTATGGGTTTCAGATTGTAATTGCTCAATCCGACAACGCTCCGAACAGTAGTGAGCATTTCCGAAGTGCATCATTTGATGTATCGGTTTCCGTAGCCGACACTTCTTATTCGAGCAAGGTACCATCTGCATGAGGATCCACCTCCTTTCTTCAAAGAACTACGGAAGCAGGGGCGACGGGAGGTGGTACCACTCCTTCCCTAGATTGTAGCCGTCGGTGAGGGCGTATGCGGGAAGTAAGAACCGCAAAGTTCCGCACGTTTCGTCCCCCTTCCGCAATTCTCAGAGACCATCCGAATCCCCTCCGAGCAGTTTGCTACTTGGTCGAAGAGTAGCCCCTTTCGGGTGACCTTTTCGGAGAGGAATCGCAGCTGTTTACACTATCCTTTAGGCGACCAACAGTAATCTCCTTCTATCATTCCTTCACATACACATCCTGAAATCCTCTGGCCATCTTCGCAAAGTGGCAAGGGAACTCTTTTCTCTTCTATTGAATACGAAGGAGGAGAAATAACTGGAGGGGTCTGTTTCTCATTCTTCCGCCACGCAAACCAAGAGACACCGAGGATAGCGAGAATGATGATTATTGGTAAGATCTTTTTCATGGTAATTCCTTTAAGTTAGAGAAGAATTGTCATTTTTATTATACCCTATCTTCTTGACATCATCAAGCATTTTTATTAGTTGTACCACCATTTGCAGTAACTTCTGAATAAGGGTTTGGGTAGGCTTTATTACTTCAACAACCTTGCCTACGAACACATTTTCTATCTCTAAGAATTCTGGAGGGATTGCTCCTTGATACCCATTATCCTCTTTGATACCATTTCCGGAGCTATTACACCATTTTGGAGATTCGTGTAGGTGGCTTCCTGAAGAAGCTCCTGTATTATCGGCAAGCATTACGAGATCTCCTAGTTTCACATCAGAGTCTTCTTCTTTCATCGCTTTCATTCCGTGCCACGCTCGCCATTTTACATACTGAAGAACTCCTTTCTCGTCCTCTAGAATAGGTTGTTTAGAAACGATATCTACTCCAAAACCTCCATCCAAGTCCATTGCCGAGCGTAACCACCCATCAAACTCACAAGGAAAGTACACAGGCTCACCATGCCAAGCCATCCAATCTCGCCCATTGTGTCCTTTCATCCCTATAACCTTGTAAAAGGATCCATATCCAACAGGACATGTCTCATTCATAGAGGTGATTATTTTGAATGGGCGGACAGGAGTCTTATCAGGATTAAGAAGGCAGCAAGATTTGTTTTCTCCAAATCCCTGCGTAAGGAAGTTGCTCTTTACCGCACGATACATCTTCAATTTCTTCATTTCTATTCTGTGTTTCCTTGGTTTGTATACTCTAATAATTCAAAACCCTGAAATATCAAAGGGCTTCCTATGCTTGTGCCCGACAACACAAACTTTATCCTATGTCCTTGGATATCCAAGTGGTCAAAAATGGTATCCATTTTACCATCAAGCACTCCTATCGGCTTTACTTCGTTCTTAGAATCTTTATCAGCTTTCCAGCCAAACTTAGCTCCTGAAGCATTTTCGTGTAGAACTGCCATTTTTGTAATTATCTTACTATCAGATCGCAATGGAGTAATAGAATCAAATTGAGTTTCAAGGTGGTAGAAGATTGGAGTTCCTGTCGTCAAAATGTTGTCAGTAAGCCCAGAATTGAATGTGTAGACATACCCATCATCATCTCCAACTACCTGTACAATGTTTGTTCCGTTGTTATATTGCGCTCCGACAAGATAGGGAGAGGGATAGGAATAGAGCGTCCAAACCTCTGTTGAGATTGTCCAACGAGCCACACAGTTGCTGATAGTAGGTCCATTATTATCTAAAGTAATGTTCCCGATGTAGGTGTAGACATGGTCGTCATCAACCCAAGAAGCTGTCTCTGTGTAGTTCGCCAATGTCACATTTTTGATAACTCCGTATATCGGACGACTTATCTCTTTGGGTTGTGATTCCCCAGGTCGCAAGCGATAAATACCTGACGGGTGATGCCAGTACATTCCATCCTTAGCAACAACTACACTTTCTTGTGAGTATGTACCCACAAAGATACGAGGATCAGGCTCTGTTTCGTTGATTGAATACAAAGGATACATAAAGTTCTCCTTGAAGACCCACAAGACTTTGTTGAATCGTTTGATTCCTGTTATGTCCTCACCATCACCAGGAGAGATGTCTATGAAGTCAGAGGCTGTTGTCCACGTCACAGCTCCAGAGCTTGGGAGAGAGGAGAAGAAGAGCCTAGACGGATTGGTGTTGTTGTTTGCAATAAATACCCTGTTCTTGAAGTTATCTATAAACTTCCCAATAGGTGCAGAACTTGCACTTCCTGTTGTAACAAAGTTATCTCCTGCCGCTCCACTCCAAATAGCAGTAGCTTCTGAATTGTTTACCATCCATACACTATCCAGAAAGGAAGTAAATCGTGCCTTTTTGTCTGCTGTGAGGCTCGCACGCTTGCTAGTCCATGTTGTGCCTGAAAGATAGTATGCTACGGTATTTACTACAGCAATTATCTGATTATTCGTGCCAGTTCCTTCATCGAGAAATTGGAAGAGACCTTTAACTGATTTGTTGTCTACGATCTGTGCGTCTCCAAGACGAGTTGTACCTGGTCGTGTCTTCCAAACTCCCAATTTGTCAAAATGACCATTTATTGAGAGAGAAACAGTTCCAGCTGGAGCAACATATTCATCCACGATATCTTCAGAGACCATACCATTGTTGTAGACTCTCTTTATTATCGGAAGGTTGTTTTGTATTTGTTGTGGCATATTATTCTTCTTCTCTACTTGTTGGGATGAATAATGGAGTGAAAGCAAAAGCGTGCGTAGGTAGTTTCTTCTGCTCTTTTGGAATTGTAATCTTCCACCAACTTCCTGGAGTCTGGGGCTCGTATTTATCTGCTTGTTCGTTGAACTTGTATTTCTTTTCAAACTGTTCGAGACTTTCGAGTTTCTCTACTTGCAGTCCCATTCGTCGTGCTTCTTTCGGGATCGCCTCCTCGTTGAGTTTGTAGACGAAATGTTTGGTGTCTACTTTGCCAGAGATGTCAAAGGTTTCTGCATGAGGTAGTCGTGTTAACTCCTCAGGAGGTCTCATCCATTCTCCTCTACCGTCTATAGCATCAATATGTTGGAGATAACCTCTCGGTGCCGCTATGAATCGACCATTACCAAGATTCTTTATCACCTTGTATGGCTCAGGACTAGCAAAAGTCCGAATCTCTAGCCCCGGTTCTATCATTTCCATGGTTAATACTCTGCCATGAGGAACATTCTCTCTCCATTGTTGCATATTTCCCAACCCCTCAATCTTCATCGCCGTCTCACCACTCGGAATGAGCAGAGTGTCCTTTCCATCTTTGGCGGCTCGTTTTACTTCTTCTCGGAATGTGCGGAGGTGAGCAAGGGGGTCGTTGGAGTTGTAGGGTTGGAGTTTAGAAAGTTCTGCTTCCCTTTTCTGTTTTGCTAATTGAGCTTCTTTAACTTTATCGTTTAGAAATCTCTGATTACCTCCTCTGTCCATACGATTCACTCTTGCTCTTAATTCTATGCCTGAAGTATCGGGGACTTCTCTCTCAAAGCTTCCTTTCTGAAACAAATCACTCTGCGTTTCTAAGAGTTTCCTCGTCTTGCCGTCAGCCATATCTTCAAAGCGGACGTGTGAGAAGTAGTTGGGGAATGAATCATATCCAAGGTCTTTAGCTGAAACGCCACGAGGAGCACCTGCGGGTAATCTTGACTGAAAATGCACATCTCCTGCACTCGTCTTTACAGGACTCTGATATACCACCTCGCCATATTTTCCATCACCGATGAAGTCCTCGCCGACATTTGACCAGCGGGGAGATTTTACTTTAGTTGGAGTGAGGGGGACGAGTTGGGATTGAACATCGGAGGCGAGGCGGGGGAGGTTGATGTTGCCGGTCCCTTGTCTCGCTCCACTGAACTCCTTTATTTCTTTCGTAAGTATTTCTGTCGTCTTGGTTGATGGGGCTGTCCCATTTGAGATCTTCCAGATCTTGCCTAATGTATCGCGGTCAAAGAATACCGGGACTTTCCCTTTGTATCCAAATGGTTTTCCATATTTCATACTAGCCAGTATCAATGCCACCACCCGATGATGTCCATCTTCAACAGCAAAACCTTCAGAATCCGGGTATTTTCTAACAAGAACTGGATCGAACTTTTTTATATCAAAATCTTTTGCGTATCCCTCTATCTTTTTCGGAGAATCTAACATCCCTGTTATTCCTAATTCTTTTGTGCGTAAGAGATCTGTCCAGTTATCCCACTCTCCCGGATATAAATCCGTAATGCTTAGGTACGCATGAGGCGGTGGAGACTTTTTGTTGACTCCTCCTTGATATGCATCAAACGCTTTGATGAATTCATCTTCGGTCTTGTAACTTCCCGCCCTTGATACCAAATCACCTCCTTGCGACTGTCTCCCCGCCATCTCTTTCACAAGATCCAAATCAGCTTTCCTTATGCCCTCCTTCATAGAGCGATTGATGACTTCGTTGAACTGCTGTTCGGTAATTTGCTCAGGCATTCCGCGAAACTTTTCCAGTAGTTTTGTGGAAACATCAGGAAGACCTTGAAAAGTTTTACTCATTGCTTTTCCTTTCGGTCCTGGCATTCTTCCCTTCGGTCCTGGCATAGGTTCAAGCATTCCTGCAACAAGCGCTCCTGTTACTCCTAGTCCTTTTGCGAACCCTTCAGAAGCGCCATATTTCAGAGCGGTACTTTTTAACTTCTCATCGACCATTTGCGTGAGGCCAGGAATACTCTGATATCGCTCACTTGGAGTTGTTCCTGTTACTTTTGTATCTATTCCAAGGAGTCCTGAGACACCTTGCCCATAGATCTTATCTATAGCGTCCATTCCCGCCATCACACCGCCAACAGTTGCTTTCTGTGCTGTATTAAATGCTGATACAAGTGGCTGGCCAATCTTTTGCTGTATTTCTTGCCCTGCCTGTTGTGCTTTGAATGCTAAGCTACTAGGAGGAGGGTTAGTTAACTGTTCAATAGGAATGAAAAGTGGCTCTACAAGTTTCTTTATAGGAGAAAGGACTTGAGAGAATGGATTCGCCCCACTGCCGAATTGTAAATTACGAGGAGGCATAGATGTTTAGCCATCGCACATGGCAACGATAGCAAGAACTCCAAAAAATAGAAGACCCATGAAGAAAGCACTAATCATCGTTGTATTTGTTGAACGCCACTTGTAATTATACTCGGTATTTTCAACTTCGGAGCTGTTTCTGGCAAGCTGTACAGTCCTCGTCCAATCATCATCATAACAGCTGGGAGTTGAATTGTTCTTATTGCAGTAGCAAGACCTAATCCTTGCGCAGGGAATCCACCTGCCATTGAAGTTCCTCCAAGAATAGCATCTTGAAGTCCAAGAATCCTTCCTCTAGTTCTCTGAGCAAGCTCTCTCGTAAGCGAGTCTCCAGATTCAATGTAAAATCTGTATTCATCCATTATTTTCTCAAGTTCTGGAATCATCTTTAATTTAGAGCGCATTTGTTCAGCAGCATTTTTATACAGTCCTTGCATAGAGCCTAGTTTTGGATTCGTTATGAATGAGGAGGAATTCCTTAAGATATCAAGTTCTCTTCGGAGAGTAAGAGCATCCCCAACTCCTAGCTTTGGCTTGCTTCCTTTTTCAGCAGCAATATCGAGAGCTTCAATGATGCGATTTCTTATTCCTCCTATCTTGTTTATCTCGTCTCTCATAAATGAAGAAGCTCCTGGAAGTGCTTTGAATTCATCCTGTAAATTCTGAAGTAGAGAAACATATGAGTTAAGCTGGCTCTTGGTAAGCTCAACCATCTTTCCACTATTTCTAGCAAACGTCTGTGCTTTTGCTTCCAACTCAAACTGTTTCATATAGGAGTATTCTGCCATAGTTTCAAGTCCTCTACCTGTTTTAGCAGTTCCCATCCCTCTTTCTAATGCTTCACGAGCAAGAGTAGGATTGATTTCAACTTTACCACTCTTCAAAATGCTTTTTCTCACCACTCCGATCTCCTGTAGATACTTGAACATTTCAGGACTATCCCTCCTGAGTTTCTCAAGACCTCCAGACCTAACATACTTCTCGAAATCGTCCACAGAAGTCTTGAAAAATGAATTAAAAAATCTTTCTGGAAGAGTCTTTGTTACAAACTTTGTCAATCCGATTTTATCTGATACAGCTCCAAGAACAGGAAAAGCAGCTCCTATAGCACCAGAAGTAGCTGCCTCGAAAGGATCTCCTCCAGTCTGTGCTGCTGTCTTTCCTGCAAACTCTAGAGCTTGTGCTCCTGCTTTTGTTAAGAGTTTAGCTCCTTGTGCAACTTTACCAACAGGAACCATAAATTCACCAATTTGTTCGGTGATGAATCCTGGTGTTCCTTTATAGGGTTCAGTTATTTGTTGAACTCTATCCAAAATCTGTTTGGTCTGACTTGTATCTACGCCAGCAAATTGTCCTATCTTTCGTCCGAATTCAGTAAGGCCACCAAGAGTGGAAAGCACTCCAGCTCCCATCTGTTTGACGAACTCGGGAGGCTCAATACCGAATCTTTTATTCTCAGGAGCGTCTCTGTTGTATGAATCAAACTGATCCTTAGACAAAGTACTTCCGATGGCATACTTTTGATTGAAACTTTCCTTTGAAATTGTAGTACCAATTGGTGGCATTTTATTTGATTCTTGTTAAAGTCCCATCTCCATTATCCTTCCATACTGTACCATCTTTTGCTGTAATTACATCATCTTTAGGCAAATTCGTATTTATGAATTTGCCAGTCGTTGCTGCATTTATCTCAGAAGCTGTGAGTATATTCTTTAGATTCATTCCATAAGAATCAGCTACTTGCTTTATTCTTTGAGCTTCTGCTATGTACGAACCTTGAACATTTGTATAGAACTTCTCTGCAAGTTTCACGAAATCTTGGAGAGTTTCTTTTGTAACTCCAGAACCACCAGCACTTATCTTGGCAAATTTCCCATCAAGATTCCTCAGCAGAGACTGCCCATCTGATGTCAAGGCGTATTCTGCTTCCCTGACTACTGACTCTGGTTCAAGTATCAGGTTGTATGTTCGTATAATGGCTTGTGTCACTTCATTTAGATTGGATCTGCCCTCGTTCAGCTCGTCTATAGAAGTCTTCATAATTGAGAACTGTCTTGAGACCTCTCTAGCATTTTCAGTATTCTTTCTGAAGTTATTGGCAAGAGTTTGTTCTCCTTGGAATGTCTGATATGGTGTCAATCCTGCACCTGATGCTTTTGCTTTACGATTAGCTTCATCAACTTGCCACTGTGTAAAATCTCCTGTAAAACCTTGTTTCTTCGCATATTCATAATTGAGAATATCCGTCGTTCTTTCTTGTGAATCTGGACTAAGATACTTTGTAAGAGTGGCTAACTGGGAAAGGACTTGTAAATCTTCAGAACGGACAGCTTTCTCTTCAGATATTGCCTTTGTTGCCAAGTCCAAAGCTCCTGCATATTCTTGGCCTCTACCTGTGACAGCTCTAAGAATTCCTCCTGGGTCAAGATTGGTAGTATCAGGTGCTGGAGCTGTGAGCATCTGTGTCTGAATTTGTCGCTGTCGTGCTTCTAACCCAGGAAGCCTTGAACTCGTAAGACCTTGTAAAGTTTCCAGAAACTTCTGCTTGAAAAGGGATTCAAGATTTGTCGGAGTAGATGCTTCTGTACCTCCAGTATTAAGACTTTGAGTATTGGCAGTTTGTCCTTGTGGGGTGAAACTTAAACTCTTCACACCTGTTCCTGCTTGGTCGCCAAACTGTAAACCACGAGTTATAGACTCTCCTTTGTAAGGTAGATGACCTGCCTTCAGAGCTTTACTCGTCTCTGGATCTTCCACAAGTTTAAGACCTCCAGAGTCATCTTGAGTAAAGAAAACATTTCCGTATCGTACAAAGTTTGCCATTTTAGTTAGAAACTACGATTAGAAAGATTGTAAGCATATTGGCGTCTGAGGTTTTCATCACTTGCCAATGCACGAGCAAGAGTTTGCTGATTGCTTGTCTGCTCATACTGCTTTTCTCCTATGATAGGAGCTGTGCTGAAAGACAATGAACGACCTCCAAAGCTAGGCAAGGAAACATTTGAGAGATTAGCTGTGCCAATACTCTGCTCTGCTTTTGTCAGAGCCTCTTGCCCACTCCTAAATGCTTCTGTTTGTGCAAGATTCAAAGCACGTGTGAGCTTGTCTGACAAATCTGTGTCAAACTTCTGTCTTTGACCACTAAATGTCAATCCTCGCTCTGCCAATGTTTCCTGTCCAGTTCTCCGAGTCTCTTCTGCTGTACGACCCAGTTCAGCTTCTTTGAGTCCTAGATCTTCTTTCAATCTAGAGAGTCCTGTAGAAAGCGTACTTGCAATTGAATCAAATTGGCTCTTGTAGTAAGGATTGAGTGTGCTTCCTGCTTGTTTCAAAAAGTCATCCATTGAAACAAGGTCAAAGTTAGCTTTAGGATTCAGTGTATATCCTGATTGTGATATTCTTTCAGCAGCACTTCTACCAAAGTCGGAGACTATTGATTCATTGGTGTAAATGTTTCCTGTAGTCAAATCAACAACACCATTCGGAGTTTTGCCATAATTTCCAGACTGTGCTTTGCCAGAGAAGACAGCTTGGAAGTCTGGATCGTTGATTGGCACTCCTGTTGTAATTCCTCTTGGAGAATAATTAGTTTGTTTTATTGTTGCGCTAGTCTTAATTACATTTCCTGTTCCTGTATTGTCAAAAGCAAAAGTATCTCCATTTCGTTGGAAGGAAACTCCTGGAGGAAACAACTTCTGTACATTTACAGAACCAGAGAACTGTCCTCCTGATGAAGTCATATTTTGCAATTCAGACAGTGCTTGTTGAGGTGAAAGTGAACCATTCATTACTGCACGAGTAGTTTGTTCATATATCCAATCAGGAATCGGAGGTTTAACAGCTTGTGGTTGCGCTGAGAATACGCTAGGACTAGAGTAGTCGGTAGAAGATGTGCTTTGTATCGGAGTAGTAGGGATTGATTGAACTGGTATCCCTCCATTAGAAAGAGTACCTCCAAGACGGAGATATTGAGCAATGAGATTAGAGTCCCATGCAAGTTTAGGGTTATTTCGCACTTGTGCTAAAATGTCTTGGAGATTCATATAAGTTATATTATACCTTATTTTTCAAGTTTTTTCAATCTTTCTTCGAATTCCTCTAGTCTCTTCATAACACAACGCACTAAAAGCAATGCGTCATTTTCTATATTTCCAAGTTCATGTGGCTTGCATTGGCGACCAAGAACAGTCTCCAAATCATTCTGTAACTGTTGTCTGTGTTCTTGCTTCATAGTGATACTTGAAATTGGCGGATAGTTCCTGATGAGCCGTTATTACCTGCGCTTCCTGCTGAACCATTATTGAAGCCAGTCCCTCCAGTTCCTCCAGTTCCTCCAGTCCCACCAGATACTGTGATTGTACCGCTATTGGATATAGTATTGTACACAAGAATAATCTCTCCTCCATTTCCCCCCGCTCCTCCTCCTCCACCACCACCGCCACCCGCATTGCCACCTGTCTTGTTTGCACCATTTCCTCCAGTCTTACCAGACCCACCATTTGAAGTTATAGAAGCAGAAGCACCGAGAATTATCGCTCTAGAATATATAGCGATAATTCTACCATTTCCCCCCGCTCCTCCTCCTCCACCACCACCGCCACCCGCATTGCCGTCACCTTGCCCTCCCTGTCCTCCTCCTCCACCACCACCTGGAGAAGACGAAGTATATTTCACAGTTGAACCAGAAGACCCTATATCAAGCATTTCTTTAATGTGCCAAGGGTCATAAGGACGAACATTTGATGCTGTGAGAGCACCTCCTGAACCTCCACTAGAAGTACAAGATGAACCCCCGCCTGAACTCCTACCACCACCACCACCCTCACCCCCTGCACTGCCTTGACTCCCAATTGAATTGGTGGTAGAAGCTCCTGCACCTCCACCTGAACCGTTTGCTAGACAGCCTGAACAACTTGCACACAGACCTGTTATCCCATTCCCGCCTGCACCTCCATTTGCTCCTGCTCCTGCTCCTTTGAGATAACCGTCAGCAAGAGAAGTAGCACCATTCCCTGCACTTCCTCCAGTAGCACCACTTGCATTTCCTCCTGCTGTGCCATCACTGTTTCCATTCCCTTGAATAATCGCTGTCCCGTTCAAAGTCATTGTCCCAACATTGAAGATTCTATACCCCTCTGGTTTGACTGTTACGCCTGTAGAGATAGTAACACTCGTGTAGTACACATCACGGGTAAGTGTATAAGTTGAACCTACAAGGGAAGCACCAGTTACTGCATCTGTACCATTGAAATCAGCCGCTCCATCATTACCGTCGCCGAAAGAAAAGACACCATTGTCATTCAGTGTATATTGAATGTTCGTTCCTCCAATCTGTGGAGATTTTGCGACAAGTACACCGTCAGTTCCTATGTACCAGTTGAAAGCATGGAGGGAAGCGTCTGAACCATCAGAATATAAAGTGATATCTC
>Ga0194121_10006090_pt1 | contig 16307 bp, 14 predicted proteins | sample TA2MahCa50mmetaG_FD_148609 | JGI IMG/M metagenome (GOLD analysis project Ga0194121, IMG submission 148609) | Freshwater microbial communities from Lake Tanganyika, Tanzania - TA2015020 Mahale Deep Cast 50m | ecosystem: Environmental > Aquatic > Freshwater > Lake | place: Tanzania: Lake...
GTTGCAAAACCTTGTTTATGAAAAACCTCGTTTGAATTAATAACGTCGCTGATTCCACCGCCCCCATGAACGCTAATCATCAGCGGAGGCTTACTGATACCCTCAGGGATGCGGAAGCGAACACTGCGGTCGCATGGATCGAATCCCCCTAATTGCCCAGTGACTGAGAAAAAATTCTCCCGGATTGTCCTAAGTTCAGCTTGCCCAACTTCATGTGGCAAGCAAGTTACAGCAGGCTGAGCCCAAGCGATGTTGCCCAATAGAAGCAAATAAGCAAGCAAGAGAGGAGGTGGGCTTGAGAGATACCTTGTTCGCATACACTTCATCAATAAACCTGAATAGCGTCCGTCTCGACAAATGGCCTGAGCCCAGGCGTAAGCGAGGTCTTGGTCACCAGATCTACCGTGGTGCCAAGAGCATCTTCGAGTCGAAACTGCGCATCATAATACCTATGCTAGGTGATAGGGTGGGCGAATTCAACCAGTAGGTCTACTTCGCTTATTTCCGTCATCTGGTTTCTGGCGGCTAAGCCAAATAACGCGATCGACACCACGCTGCCTTCTCTTTAAAGGAATAATTTTTTCTGCGCAAAATATCAAAATCGGTGTCTCTGTTCACGCTTGGGCTACCTGGTAGGCTACCCGCAATTATGCGTCCGCGGCAAGCTAGCGGGCAATGGCAGCAGCAACCAACCCCCCAACCAACCCCCCAACCAACCCCCCAACCAACCCCTACCCGTGAGCAGGCTCTGCTTGGAAGCCAAACAAAAAAACCACACAGAAGAAGTTAACAAAAAATTTAACTACTTTTGAATCAGACAGTGGGTGAAGTCAGTGTTGTGAGTCACTGAAAGCGTAGGAGTAGGAGTGGTGGACGCGCCAAGTTTCGAACTTGGGACCCCCACCGTGTGAAGGTGGTGCTCTACCACTGAGCTACGCGTCCGTATCAATTTTTACAGCTGAATTTTAGCATTAGAGAGACGCGAGAGAAAGACCTCTCCTGGTCGCGCTTTTACGGCAAAGCCGTAACGATCTCTATCGCTATTGAGCGCCGCTTACGATACGAAATAGTTGCTCGTTTTTTAAGCCCATGACAGCCGCATAGCGCAGATTGATCGAAACGTCTCTGTTTATGTTTTGCATAATCTCTGAAGCGGTAATGGGTAATTCATAAGTCACCGATGCTTGGGTGACTCGATGTGTAAAAGTTACCCGGCCCAAGAGATTAGGACTAGTCTTACTCTGCTCTAGGCGCAGCGTTTGCTGACCGAGACTTGCTGTGACTGCAAGACCAATTCCATCAAGCACGCACGGGCAAGGGGCTAAGGGCCCATCGGTATAGACTACCGCCAGCTGGCGTTTGTCTGCCTGAAGTCTACTAAGCGCATCCTGGCCAATTCTGATGCCGTAGGCAATTAAGCTTCCGAAACCTCCGTGTACAGCGGTTCCCCATTCTGTCCATTGCTCAGCAGTTTGCGCCGATGCTTTACTGGCGGGCATACAAAATAAACTGCAAGAGAAAAGAATGATTACAAAAAATTCCCGTTTCATATAAGTCAGATTCTTAGGGCACTTTTACGACGGAAAGATCGATCTTTACTCAGAGGCTGATCACGCATTCAAATTGCGCTCGACGAGGCCCTGCCTACGCACCAAACATCAGGACCAAATAAAAGTAGCACAGTTTTTTCTATGCTACTTTTTCTTCAGTGTGCTACTGAAGGTAACAAGTTAATACGTTGATTTTTAAACAGAAATAGCAGTGCTGTTTTGTGCTGTAATGCTTCATTGAAAGTCGTGTGAAGGCGGTGCTCTACCACTGAGCTACGCGTCCGATACGTGTTCAAAAACCGTTGAATACAACAGCACGATCATAGTCCGAGGTGACAGATCTGGCAAAGGATCGGGCCGGGCTAATGCAGCGCAAACCGCAAGAACCCCAACTTTCACCAAAAAACCCGACACTGCCGCATCAGGGCCTGGTCAGGCAGTGTCGTGTAACCCGACACTTCGCGGGCAGGGTCTTATTTGGCATGGGTCCTCTGATTTGAGTTTAAAGCTCAACATATGCCGCCTAGCCAAATAGCTGAGATCAAGATAGATCAAGTTTTGGCTAGGTGAGGGATTCGAACCAAGAATTTTAGACGCCATTTCGCAAGCGCGTTTCAAGCCTGTCTTAGAGAGAACAACTCTCCCCTCAAGTGCGTAACATCGAATCTAATTTGCGACGCGGGCTCGGACCACGCGGCTCCAGAGCAAACCCCACACGGGAGAGCATCTGCAACGTCTCGCCCGACCCTGTCAAACCCAGGGTTTTGTGTATGGCCTCATAGGGCCCACGCATCTCCGGGAACTCCTGTAGGGCTTGCGATAGCGGGTGCATGTCCACGCCTGCGGCCGTGGCAAGAAGATGGGAGCGCACGTAGACGCGCCCCGCAGCTACCTGCGCCGGGCGCGTGTTTCCGCGGCTTGCCAGCCAGAAGAAGCCGCTTCCCGTCTCGAAGGGTACCCAGCGCTCCATTACCCGCTCCAACGTCTTGCTGCCTTTGACGGGCACCTCCGTCGGGTCGAAGAGCCCGACAGTGTGCAGAGATCTCACCATCAGGCTGTTCAGCGCAATGCCATCGGGGTTAGCGGCGATAGCGTCGGGGCCGATTCGCATCAGGCGAGCCGATTCCAGCCAAGTGTTCGCCGTGGTGGCCTCAATCTCGTAAGCTTCACGAGTGATACGTCGAATCGGATCCATGGCGGCGCCCGCAGCTACACCACTGCGCAGGCTGAGGCGGCTGGCCGTCTCCGCCCAGTTTTGCGCCAGTGCTTCAGGCACCATGCGATCACTCGCGTAGGCGGTTTTGCGCGTGTGCCGGCGCACAATCTGGGCAAATAAGGGATCGGTGGGCGTACTGCCCGGTTCGCCCAGTATCAGCGTAGCGACCCGGCTGCCTTTGGGTAATTCTTGATTGGCGGGTGCACCGTCCGGGAAAAGCTCAACCCTGACTGAAATACCGCGCTGTGTTGCGGCGATCACGGCCAACTCAATGAAAGCGCCGCAGCCAATCAGAATCTGGCGGCCGAAAGGATCTGTTTCCGGTAGCAGCCGATCGCCATCACAGGTCAAGTGAATGCGCCCGGGCTCGCGCAGATCGGCGATCCAGGGCTGAAGGTTATGCGGATTCGGTGCCAAAAGTGCATGGGCGAGCATGAAGCGCCGCGTGTCAGCCTCGCGGTCAGGGGCACGCCAAGGTTGTAAGGCCTCCTCCGGAAATTCGCTGCTGCACCCAGTGAGTGGGGCGATGGCCGCTAGCACGGCGCCTCCGCCCACTAGGTGGATGAAGGATCGACGGCTTAAAATGACCTCGATGTCAACGCTCGAATTTCGCGGCGAGAGGGTAAACAGACTCCTTGGCTCCATCTTTATCTCCACTTTGACGGACCTTCAATGAGCGATCGCCAAAGGAAGGTCTACGGAGGTATTGTGTGGAACCCTTCAGACGCACACAATTGCCTATGTTTACATCTCTGAATTACATTTATGAATACCTTCTTTGATTGGTCGCTCGTACGCTCATTTCTTGCTGTTGTTGAGCATGGCAGCCTTCTTGCGGCTGCTCGTCAGCTGAAATTGAGTCAGCCCACTGTGGGACGGCATGTGGCTGAGCTTGAGTCGCAGCTTGGTCTGGTTCTTTTTGAAAGGACCGGACGAGGCTTGCTGCCCACCGATGCAGCGCTTCGTCTGATTGAGTCTGCTCGAGCCATGCAAAGTGGAGCTGATCAGCTAGCGCGCAGTGTCGTCGGTTCAGATTCACTGACCTCAGGAACAGTGCGGATCACCGCCAGCCAACCTGTCGCCTGCTATGTACTGCCTCCTCTTATGGCACAAATGCGTTTGACTCTGCCTGAGGTGCAAGTGGACTTGGTGGCCAGTAATACTGTAAGTAACCTGCTGCGGCGGGAGGCCGATATTGCGGTGCGAATGGTCCGGCCTGAACAGGCCACTATCGTTGCGCGGCAGGTGGGAAAGGTGACTATCAAGGCATGTGCTCACCAGGACTACCTGCGCAGACGTGGTATTCCGCGACATCCTTCCGATCTGCTCTCCCATGATCTCATTGGCGGCGATCGCAATGACGAGACACTTAAAGGCTTTGCTGCCAGGGGCATGCTAATAAAAAAGGAGCAATTTGCTTTTAGGACCGACGACTTGATCGTAGTCTGGCAAGCCATTTGTGCCGGGCTAGGGGTAGGCTTTGCCAGCGAGCACTTGATCCGGACAGAGCCTGCGATCGTGCCCCTGCTTCCCAAGCTAAAAATTGAGCCGTTACCGGTTTGGCTGGCTGTCCACAGAGAGATAAGGACCAACAAACGAATACGGGCAGTCTACGATTTTTTGTCAGAAGCATTGCCCGGAGCGATTTAAGTGTTGATAGTTCTCTGAGTTTGCAGGCTAAGCCAGAACCTGGTGTTGAATTAAATCTCAGATTTAACTTCTTGTTACATGTTTTTTCTATTGAAGATATCCCGTGAGTCGGTACGTGGAGCTAATATTTATCCCGTTACTCCGAACACATTATAGGAATATCATGATCACCGGAATTTACGCAGGGCTTTGCGGTTTGATGTTTCTCTTTCTTGCTTGGCCAATTACTGTCCAGAGAAAGCAAAAAAAGATTGGGCTTGGTGACGGAGGGGATATTGAGCTTCAGCGCGCGATCCGGGTCCATGCCAACTTTGTTGAATATGTTCCACTCGCTTTGGTGATGCTGCTGGTAGTTGAGCAGCAAGGGGTTTCGGATACCGTCGTACATGGATTCGGCCTAGCTTTGATTTTGTCACGGGCACTTCATGCATTCGGCTTGAGTCACTCGGGCGGATACTCGTTCGGGAGATTTTACGGAACGCTAGGGACTTGGCTTGTGATAACTGGGCTTGCGATTCTTTCGATCTGGGCAGGTTTGTTTTAGATCACTGGACTGCCCCTGGCTTTATGGGCAATAGTCGATATTGCTGCAGTGCAGAAATGATCAAGTTGTAACGGCCAGGTTGACCTACAGCGTCCCTAGGAATAATCTCCGCGCAAGGGAGAAGTCAATTGGACCAGATTCGCGACTTAGGTTTTTGGCGGCAGTATGGCGCGCGCTTGCGGCGCCTGCGTGAGCGTCAGCGCTTAAGCCTTCGGCAATGCGCCCGCCTCATGGGCGCCTCAGCGGAGGATCTACTAAATGTTGAAGTCGGAAATATTTTCGCTTTTATTCACAGCGGAAAAGTAGACGCAAATCTTTTTGAATCTTACGAACGGTGCTTGCTTCGTAGTCAGGTTCAAGAAGCTGAAGTAATTGGTTCCAGGTTTGGTCTCACTTATAAGATTGATCGAATCGCTCACGATGCAACACCACCTTTGTTCTTAAAAGCCGGTTAAACATCTGCGAGTCCGCTTAACGATCAGGGCCTAAGCGAGCCGAAAAAAATAGCAGTGTCAGACTCATTACGAAATGATTGATGAAAAAACGCCTCGGATGCGTTTTGATTTCGATTTGGCCAGAAAGCTAGAGGACGCTTAAGTGAGTAGAAAAAATGCAGGGAAATCACTGATGGCTTTCGCTGCCGCCGGACTTCTTGCCGGCTGCGCGACCCATCTCAGCCCCCTTTCTGAGATTGCCCCCGCCGAGGCCGTCTGTCCTTCCGGCGTGCCTGCTGGTGTGAAGTGTTTTCGTGGGCGTGATTCCGCAAGCTCTCACTACCTGATCGCTATGCCGCAAAAATGGAGCGGTGTGTTGGTCGTTCATGCCCACGGAGGGCCGGTTTTGGGAGAGCCGAAGGCCTCCCGAGCCGATGAGGACATCAGGCGCTGGGCAATCACTCTAACCCAGGGCCATGCGTGGGCAGGATCGGTTTTTCGTCAAGGCGGATTCGCGGTGACGACAGCCGCTGAGGACACCGAGCGCGTTCGAAAAATTTTCATACAGCACATCGCGAAGCCAAGGGTTACCTTATTGCATGGGCAATCTTGGGGAGCGATGGTCGCTACCCGAGCAGCGGAGCGCTATGCGAACTCCTGGGATGGATTGCTTCTGACCAGCGGCGTGGTTGCGGGGCCAACCACCTATGACTTCCGGCTCGACCTGCGCGCCCTGTATCAACACCTTTGCGCCAATCATCCGCGGCCGGCCGAGTTGCAGTATCCACTCTCAATTGGGCTTCCCACAGGAATTCAGATGTCTGCCGAGGAATTGGCGTCCAGAGCAGACGAGTGCCTAGGGCTTCGCAGGCCCGCCGCTCAGAGGACTGCCGAGCAATCCAAAAAAATTAAGACGATTGTGGATGTCATTCGAATCCCGGAGGCTTCAATCTTGGGGCACTTGAATTGGGGCACTTTTAGCCTGCAGGATGTCGTGAGCCGGACCTCCGGTGCGAGCCCCTTTGGCAATCATCAGGTTCGCTATCAGGGGTCCGACGATGACAAAGAATTAAATTCTGCACTGGATGTAAAAGGCCTGCGTTTCAAGGCGGATCCGCTGGCAGCGCGAGCCTTCGCGGCAGACGTGGATTACGCCGGCAGATTTCGAGTCCCGGTGCTGACCACACACGGCATCAATGACAGTACGGTCTTCGTCGAGGGCAATGACACGCTTCGCCAGCGCATGGAGCGCCACGGCAATGGCGCGAATCTTGTTCAGACCTACGTTGACTCTCGCGAACACAGCTATCTCGGGGACCCCATCTATCCACCGCTTTTTGAGGCACTTCTTAAGTGGGTCGAGCAGGGCATCAAGCCGACACCACAAGCGATCGCGAATCGCTGTCGAGAGCTTGCTGTGCAGCAAGCGAATCTGTGTCGATTTGCACCGGAATACACCCCGAGGCCTCTCGCCTCGCGGATTGCCCCACGTTAAGGCGGTCGTGTGGGTGGGCTCACAGCGGCTCAACGCGATCGAAATCGGGCCGGGTCAGCCACTCGTTAAATTCATCGGCAAGTCGTTGGCTTTCGCCAATCGCGATTGTCCAGTTCCGGATACGCGCTTTTAGATCGTTGCTGTAGGTGACAAAGTCGGTCCGATCGGGCAGCTTTTGGTTGGGCAGGCACGCCACCCAAGCCGGATCTGGCGCAAGCACAATCGTGTTATCCAGAAATGCGGTCGGCCGGTGCCGGGCTTTGAGTTGTTTATCCAGCCAGCCAGGAACGACGGCCCGCTGAAAATGCGGGTAGAGCACGAGACCCTGGTAATTCAGGTGCAGGTGATAGTCGGTAATCCCACCATCCCAGTAAGCGCCGGCCGGCGCGTCGGCAATCGCGGGAACTGCTTTGAGCGCAAACGGGATGCTGCAGCTTGCCTGAACTGCCTGCAGGAAATTCTCTTCGGTCAGGCGGAGCTCGCGGGTGGCAAAGTCATCAATTTCAAAAGGCCTTCCACCGAGTCCGGCCGCCCCCGGTGAGGAAAACACTGTGCGCTCAAGCCAGATGCCCATGGTCCGCCGACTGATGGCATTGCTTAGGTAGGCCATCGCGTAGCCAAGGGGTGTGAGAAATCCATGCTCTTTACTCAAGAGGTGCTTGCCTCGAGAGCAGAGCACATGCAGTCGATAGCGGGGATGGTGCAGAACTTGAGAGATGTGGCCCAAATAAAATGACTCGAGATTGCTTTGAAAACTTTCGCTGACTTGCTGCGCAGTGGGGCGCCTCTGCCCGGGTGCGAGCGGGTAGTCTTGATGCACATAGTCCCGCTCAAGACGAATAAATCCATCAATCGGCGATGCAAGGCATGCAGTGGCCATTCGCCAGGCGCCGATGGATGCTCCGACAAGATGAATGGGCTGGCTGCTTTTTGGCAGCCAGCTGCCAAAAAGCAGCCGATCAATCGGCCCCAGAATCAGGCCCTTCGGCCCGCCGGCGGCCCCGGGGATGACATGAATATGCTCCGGCAGAAGGCCATGCTCTCGAATATGCGCTCGGGCTTTTGGTCCGGCATAGATGCGGAGCGTCTGTCGGGTCGATTGGATCATTCGGTGAGGGTTTTGAGACAATTCGGTAATGAGCTCAATATTTTATGGTGAATAAAGCGTATGACCCGCCTTCGGCGAGAGGTGATATTCGGTATCGCCATCCCATTTGTTTACCTGGTTTTTGAGCTTGGCTTTACCCATCAGCTCGTCAGCGTTTTATCGGGCACGGCAAGCGACGAGATTTTAAAAGGCCTTGAATTCTGGGGCCGGGTGATTTCGGGAGTCGGCCTTGGGCTGGTTTTTTTCCGGCTCAAAGTGTTCTTACGCTTTAGCGAGTTTCTCAGGCTTTGCGCTTTTGTGGTCCTCGGTATTGCTTTGATGTGGAATACGCAGCGCGAACTCACGGATTATCTGGTCCGCACAGCCAAGTCAGAAGATAAGCAGGCCGCAGTGGCGCTGTCGTTGGTTGCAAAATATGCAGGCGAAGGCCGGCTGCGACTGACAAGCGGTGAGCCGGTCATCTGGGGGCCGCTTGACCGTGCCGAGAAAGACATTGTGATGGCCTTATTTCCAGCTGCCGCCTTGCACACCACGAATCGGGAGGCCCAGCTGACCCAATGGGTCCTGGAGCATGGCAGCTATAGCGCAGGGCTCACCGTAACGACTAATCTGGAATACAACGCCTATAAGAATCTCATCATCCCGCCGATCGTGGTCGGCATATCACTGTTTTTTGCGCTGGTGAACCTGTCTTTTCTGGTGGGCACGTTGGGCAATTTAATTCGACCGCGAACACGGCGGCCAGTGATGTTCGCGACGTTACTGCTGTTGATTTTGGTGTCTTTTATTCCGCGTAATGCCCTGATTGATTCGCCCGGCTATGTCACCGCAATGCGGGCCGGCCTATGGAAGGAAAAGCCGGTGCTGGGAATCTTAGTGGAATGGTCATCACAGACTGCGCCGGCCTGGAGCTTTCCATCGTATATCGCCCACGAGCTCTTGATGGGCGGCTATTCCTTTAAGCGGCCGCAACTGCCCTGGTCCTCGGGTTAAGTGGGCGGCTGCAGGTAAACTTGCGGCCCATGTCAACGCCTGTTTTCAAGCCTGTCCGAACCCGGTTTGCGCCGAGCCCAACCGGCTATCTTCATGTGGGCGGCGCCCGTACTGCGCTTTATTGCTGGGCCTATGCCCGCCGCTACGGCGGCCAATTCATTCTTCGTATTGAAGATACGGATGTGGAGCGTTCCACCCCAGAGGCTGTCCAGGCCATCTTAGACGGCATGCAATGGCTTGGCCTTAATCCAGATGAGGGCCCGTTTTATCAGATGCGACGCATGGACCGTTACCGAGAGGTCATCGCCGCAATGCTCAAATCGGGCACCGCCTATCACTGTTACTGCACGCCGCAGCAGCTGGATGCAATGCGCGAAGAGCAGCGGGCTAAGGGGGCTAAGCCGCGCTATGACGGCCGCTGGCGGCCAGAAAATGCGCAGGCCAGTGGCCTCGTGCCACCACCAGGACTGCAGCCGGTCGTGCGGTTTCGCAACCCAGACGCCGGCTTTGTGACATGGGAAGATGGCGTGAAGGGCCGTATTTCAATTTCCAATGATGAACTGGACGATCTCATCATCGCCCGCACAGACGGGACGCCCACCTACAACTTCTGTGTCGTCGTGGATGACATGGATATGCAAATCAGCCATGTCATTCGTGGCGATGATCACATCAACAATACGCCGCGGCAGATCAATATTTTGAAGGCCCTTGGCGCAGCGGTGCCGGCCTACGCGCATCTGCCCATGATCCATGGCCCAGATGGAGAGAAGCTATCCAAGCGCCACGGCGCTGTATCGGTCATGCAGTACGACAGCGATGGCTATCTGCCGCAGGCCTTACTGAACTATCTGGCACGGCTGGGCTGGAGCCATGGCAATGATGAAATTTTTTCCATGCAGCAGCTGCAAGAGTGGTTCTCTTTGGAGCATTGCAGTAAGTCGGCCGCTCAGTTTGATTTTGAAAAATTAAGGTGGATTAATAATCACTATCTGCGGCTACTCTCTGGGCAAGAGCTCGCCGAGAAGGTGGCACCCCGTATGCGAGAGGAAGGATTTTCAGTCGCCAATGGGCCGCAGCTTGCGGCTGTGTGTGAGCTACTGAAAGATCGGGCGCAGACGCTAAATGAGCTTGCCGAATCGGTTGCCATGTTTTACATGGATCCCCCCGACGTATCCGCGGCCTTAGCGGAGCAGCTAAGTCCGCCGGTGCGCGCAGCCCTGACGGCATTAGAAACCAGCCTGCCTGCCGACTGGAACGCCGCTGCGCTGGCGTTGGCACTCAAGGGGGTGGTTGCGGCGTCGGGATTGAAAATGCCGCAGATTGCAATGCCGCTTCGGCTTATCTTAATGGGCCGCACCGATACGCCATCGATCGATAAGGTCATGGCGGTCCTGGGCCGGGACTGCGTTTTACAGCGGCTTGGCGCCCATCTTGGCGCTCGTTAGATAGACCTTGATCGCTTAAACTGCGGGTATGTCAGGAAACACCTTTGGTCACCTGTTCGCGGTGACGTCATTTGGGGAATCCCATGGCCCTGCGATTGGCTGTGTGGTGGATGGCTGCCCACCAGGAATGGCCTTATCAGAGTCTGACATTCAGCCGGAGCTAGACCGCCGCCGGCCGGGCACCTCGAGACACGTTACCCAGCGGCAGGAGTCCGATACGGTTGAGATTCTCTCAGGCGTTTTTGAAGGGGTCACCACCGGCGCACCGATTGCGCTTCTGATTCGCAATCAGGATCAGCGCAGTAGAGATTACAACGACATCAAGGATACTTTTCGGCCCGGTCACGCCGATTACACCTACTGGCAAAAATACGGTGTCCGTGACTATCGGGGTGGCGGACGGTCATCGGCACGCGAGACCGCGGTAAGGGTCGCAGCCGCCGCGATTGCGAAGAAGTGGCTGCGTGAAAAGTTTGGCGTGACGATTCGTGGCCACATGACACAGTTGGGTGAGATCGCAGTTCGATTTGAAGACTGGGCAGAGGTGAGCGCCAATCCATTTTTTGCTGCAAATAAAAGCCAGATTGCCGAATTGGAGGCCTATATGGATAGCCTGCGCAAGGCGGGGGACTCCTGTGGTGCGCGCATCAATATTGAGGCAGCTCATGTTCCGGTGGGCTGGGGCGAACCGGTGTTTGATCGGCTGGATGCGGAGATCGCCTACGCCATGATGGGCATTAATGCAGTCAAAGGTGTTGAGATTGGTGCAGGTTTTCAGTCCATCGCTCAGCGGGGTTCGACTCACGGTGATGAGCTTACCCCCCAGGGCTTTACAACGAATAACGCCGGCGGTGTTCTTGGTGGAATCTCTACCGGCCAGCCGATTACGGTCTCCATTGCGATTAAGCCCACCTCTAGTATTCGCACGCCGCGACGCTCCATTGATTTGCAGGGCCAGCCGACTGTGGTGGAGACCCACGGCCGGCACGATCCCTGCGTGGGCATCCGTGCAACCCCGATTGCCGAGGCCATGCTCGCTTTGGTGCTCATGGACCACGCCCTGCGTCATCGGGCCCAAAACGCTGACGTTCGCGTGCCGACGCCGCCGATTGCAGGGTGAGTGCCACCGCCCGGCTTGGGGCATTTTTTGGCGCCTATTTTGCTTACGTTGGCCTGTTCTCGCCCTACCTACCGCTCTGGCTAAACGCACGCGGCTTTAGTCCTGCCGAAATCGGTGTGCTGATTTCGCCGATGCAGTGGGCCCGCGTCATCGGTCCGCCGGCCTGGGGCTGGCTGGCTGATCATGTGCGCGGGCCTCAGGGTGTCGCCCGCGTGATTCAAATTGCAGCAGTGGCTGCGCTAATCGCGAGTCTGGGGCTGCTGACTGCGCTGCCATTTTGGCCCTTGTTTGCGCTGTTTTGTGTCTTAAGTTTCTTTCTAAGCGGCCAAGTGCCGATTGCAGAATCGCTCGCGATGCAGGCCGGCGGCGGAAGTCTGAAGCGATACGGCCGAATGCGGGTCTGGGGCTCCATTGGTTTCATTGTCGCGGTGCTCAGTGCCGGCCCATGGTTTGATCGGGTCGGCATCGATTGGCTGCCCGCATCGCTGATCGGGGTGCTACTGATTCTGGCGGTGGTCTCTGCCTTGCTGCCCGGCCGAGAGGTGCAGGCCGCGGCCCCGCGGCATCGACTCATGGGCCAGGTGCTGCGCGATGGCCGACTGCGCTCATTTCTGCTGGCTTCATTTCTCATGCTGATTGCCCACGCGCCGCTTTACACCCTGTTTTCGCTCTGGCTGCATCAGCAGGGCTACAGCACCACTGAGATCGGCCTGCTCTGGGCCCTGGGGGTGGTTGCCGAAATTGTGATGTTTCAGTTTCAGCACCGACTGTTTGATCGTTTCTCGGTCGGCCAGTGCTGGGTGGCGTCTTATGGTGTGACCGCGATTCGTTTTTTGATGATTGCTTTCTCCGGGGGGTCGCTGGTGGTGATCATTTTTGCTCAGATCCTGCACGCGGTGACATTTGGCATCCATCACAGCGCTTCGATGGCGCTCATACGGCAATGGTTTCCCGCCCAGGCCCAGGCCCGCGGGCAGGCCCTGTACACCATGGCCTCATACGGCCTTGGCGGATCAGTAGGCGGTATCGCTGCCGGCTGGCTATGGGAGGTCGTTTTTCCAGAGTTTGTGTTTGTGGTCTCGGCTGCGGCGGCCGTCGGCGGCGCACTTATGGCCCTTATCGGCCTTCGGGCGGCGCGTCAGCAGGCCGAAACGGTAGCCTAGCCCGGGCATAATTCAGGGTTCAGAAAAAACTTTCCGAACTCTTAGCGAGATTTGCGATGTCAGGACGCACCCTTTACGACAAATTGTGGGATGAGCATGTCGTCCACCAGGAAGCTGATGGCACTTGCTTGATCTATATTGATCGTCACCTGGTCCACGAGGTCACCAGCCCACAGGCCTTTGAGGGCCTTGAGCTCTCTGGCCGCCAGCCGTGGCGTAACGCCGCTAACCTGGCGGTGGTGGATCACAACGTGCCGACCACAGACCGCTCTCGCGGGATCAGTGATCCGGTCTCGCGTCTTCAGGTCGAGACGCTGGATGCCAACACCAAAAAATTCAACATCACGTATTTCAATATCAACGATCACCGTCAGGGCATCGTCCATGTCATTGGCCCTGAGCAGGGAGCAACGCTGCCGGGCATGACGGTCGTCTGCGGCGATTCCCACACCAGCACCCATGGCGCATTCGCATGCCTTGCAATGGGAATCGGCACCTCCGAGGTCGAGCATGTGCTCGCCACTCAGTGCCTGCTGATGAAAAAAGCCAAGCGCATGCTGGTGAAGATCGAAGGCACACTCGGGCCGGGCGTCACTCCGAAGGATGTTGTGCTTGCTGTGATCGGAAAAATTGGCACAGCGGGCGGAACCGGATTTGCGATTGAGTTTGGCGGTGCGGTGATGCGATCCATGTCCATGGAAGGCCGTATGACGGTCTGCAATATGGCCATCGAGGCGGGCGCCCGCGCCGGAATGGTGGCGGTCGATCAAAAGACCATTGACTATGTTCGCGATAAGCCGATGGCACCGAAGGCCGCAGATTGGGATCGGGCAGTCACGTACTGGAATACGCTGCAGTCTGATTCCGACGCGCGTTTTGATTCGGTCGTGGAACTGAATGCCGCAGACATTGCCCCCCAGGTCACTTGGGGCACTTCGCCTGAGATGGTCCTGCCTGTGGGTGCCCGGGTGCCCGATCCTGCCCACGAGTCTGATGCCTCGCGCCGTGAGGGCATGGAACGCGCACTTGCCTACATGGGCCTGGCGCCCAACACGCCTTTAACCGAGATTGCAGTTGATAAGGTGTTTATCGGTTCATGCACAAATTCGCGCATTGAGGATTTGCGCGCGGCGGCGGCCGTCATCAGAGGCCGTAAAAAAGCCGGCAGTGTGAAGCTCGCGCTGGTGGTGCCCGGATCCGGATTGGTCAAGGCCCAGGCAGAGCAGGAAGGCCTCGATCAGGTCTTTCGGCAGGCTGGCTTTGAGTGGCGCGAGCCAGGCTGCTCGATGTGTCTTGCAATGAATGCTGATCGGCTTGAGCCCGGTGAGCGCAGCGCCTCGACATCGAATCGCAACTTCGAGGGCCGACAGGGCGCAGGGGGCCGCACCCATCTGGTCTCGCCCGCCATGGCAGCTGCCGCGGCACTCGCAGGCCATTTTGTCGATGTTCGAAACTTCTAACTGCAGGGAATTCTCTCGATGAAACCTCTTGATCAGCATCAGGGACTGGTGGCGCCGATGGATCGGGCCAATGTCGATACGGATGCCATCATTCCAAAGCAATTTCTAAAGTCAATTAAGCGCAGCGGCTTTGGCCCAAATCTTTTTGATGCCTGGCGCTACGAAGACGAAGGCCAGCCGGGCGTGGACTGCAGCCGTCGGCCATTGAAAAGAGAGTTTGTTTTAAATCAGGCCCGCTACCAGGGCGCGAGTATTTTGCTCGCCCGACGTAATTTCGGCTGCGGGTCAAGCCGAGAGCATGCGCCGTGGGCATTAGAGGATTACGGATTTCGCGTGCTGATTGCGCCGTCTTATGCCGATATCTTTTTTAATAACTGTTTTAAAAATGGCCTGTTGCCGATTGTGCTCGCCGAAAGCGATGTAGAAATTCTTTTTCAGCGGGTCTTTAATGAAGAAGGCTTTCAGCTAAAAGTCGACCTCTCGGGGCAAACGGTCGCAAGCCTGGATGGACGTTTTTCGCGGTCGTTTGATATTGAGCCTTTTCGCAAACACTGCCTGATCAATGGCCTTGATGACATTGGGCTCACGCTGCAGCATGCAGAGAAAATTCGCGCCTTTGAGTCGCGACGGCTTGCCGATCAGCCCTGGCTGGCGGTTGATCCGCATCGGGCATTAGGCTGACCGGGAGCACAAGATGTCAACGCATTTGAATCTTGCCGTGCTGCCCGGAGATGGGATTGGCCCCGAGATCACGCAGCAGGCGGTACGGGTGTTGGAGCGTCTGGCAGCCCAGGGCCACTTTTCGCTTTCGCTCGAGCAGGCCCCGGTAGGCGGCGCAGGCTATCGGGCCAGTGGCTATCCCTTGCCTGAGGCAACGCTGCGACTGGCAAAATCAGCCGATGCCATTTTGTTTGGCGCGGTGGGCGACTTCAGCCTGGATCACTTAGCGCGTGAACTTCGGCCCGAGCAGGCCATTCTCGGCCTGCGCAAAGCGCTTGAGCTGTTTGCGAATTTGCGGCCTGCGATCATCTACCCCGAGCTTGCTGGGGCATCGACACTGAAGCCTGAGGTGGTCTCAGGCCTGGACATCATGATCATTCGTGAGCTCACCGGGGATATCTACTTTGGTAAGCCGCGCGGCATTCGCGTGCTCGAAAATGGTGAGCGCGAGGGCTTTGACACGATGGTCTACCGCGAAAGTGAAATTATCAGAATCGGCCGGGTGGCATTTGAGGCCGCACGAAAGCGCGGCCGTCGGGTCTGCTCGGTTGACAAGGCCAATGTGCTGGAGACCACGCAGCTTTGGCGTGATGTGATGACCACCCTGGGCAAGGAATATCCCGATGTGGCGCTCTCCCACATGTACGTGGACAACGCTGCTATGCAGCTTTTAAAGGACCCAAAGCAATTTGATGTGCTGGTGACAGGAAATATGTTCGGTGACATCCTCTCCGATGAGGCCTCCATGCTGACAGGCTCAATTGGCATGCTGCCTTCGGCTTCACTTGATGCCCGCAACAAAGGCCTGTATGAACCGATTCATGGATCAGCGCCCGATATTGCAGGAAAGAATCTCGCGAATCCTTTGGCCACAATTCTGTCGGCCGCGATGCTGCTGCGTTATTCCTGCGGCCTGGCGCAGGCGGCTGATCAGATTGAGTCAGCCGTCCGTAAAACACTATCGAGTGGTATTGCCACGCCCGATATTGTTCGCGAGGGGTGCAGACGGGTGGGAACCGTGGAGATGGGGGATGCGGTAATTGCCGCTTTAGCCTAGTTTAGAAAAGAGAAATCGTGATGAAAAAAGTTGGTCTGGTGGGATGGCGGGGTATGGTGGGATCGGTCCTGATGCAGCGCATGCAGCAGGAAAATGATTTCAAATGGATTGACCCTGTATTTTTCAGCACCTCAAATGCTGGCGGTGCTGGCCCAGCCTTTGCCAAGACCCAGCAGCCGCTGCAGTCGGCCTCCGATATTGCGGCCTTAAAGGCAATGGATATCGTGATCACCTGTCAGGGCGGTGACTACACCAAAGAGATCTATCCCAAATTGCGGGCAAGCGGCTGGTCGGGCCACTGGATTGATGCGGCCTCAGCCCTGCGCATGGACAACGATTGCGTGATCAT
>Ga0194121_10006093_pt1 | contig 16303 bp, 19 predicted proteins | sample TA2MahCa50mmetaG_FD_148609 | JGI IMG/M metagenome (GOLD analysis project Ga0194121, IMG submission 148609) | Freshwater microbial communities from Lake Tanganyika, Tanzania - TA2015020 Mahale Deep Cast 50m | ecosystem: Environmental > Aquatic > Freshwater > Lake | place: Tanzania: Lake...
GCCGTCGCCGCGCCCGTCAGCGCCGCCGGCTAGGGCCTCTCCAGCCGCCAGGTCGCGACGGCGGCCTTCGTGTGGTCCCCGACGATGGCGCGGAAGCGGTCGCACTCGGCCTTGACCGCCGCGTCGTCGCTCCGGCCGGCGATCGCCTGGACCGCGAACGTCGCGCCGCGGAAGTACGGCGCCATCTGCTCGAGCGGCATCGGCCTGTCCGCGGGGTTGCCGGCATCGAGCCGACGCGGTCCCGGGGTCTTCACGGCTTCGCCGAGCTCGCGGGGTGCGGCGTCGCGCACGGAGCTCAGCGCGGCGATGACGTCCGCGTCGGGCGGGCGGTCCGCGAAGTCCCGGCCGACGTATCCGTACGGGATGCTCAGGTCACGCCCGACCACGAAGATCGCGGGCCGCGCGATCGGGCCGTGGGTCCCACCGACTGGGTCATAGACGTCCCATCCGGCGATCGCCGCGGCGTCGGGATCGCTGAGCAGCGCGAACGGCAGCCGCAGCTTCTCGACCATCGCCTTGTTCTCGTCGGGCGCATCGACGGAGATCCCGACGAGCGTCGCGTTGCGGCTCGTGAGCTCCTCGTACTTCCGGGCGAAGCTGACCAGCTGCCCATTGCAGTACGGTCACCAATCACCTCGGTAGAAGACGACGACGACCGTCCGCTCGCGAAGCGCCTCGGCGAGGCGGAACGTCCCGCCCTGATGGTCCGGGAGCGAGAGGTCGAGCGGACGTCCCAACGCGGCAAGCGTATCGGAACGGCGGTCCGCGCCGCCGGATCGACGGGGTACGGACCCGGCGCTACGCCTGCGGGGAGTAGGCGAGCGCGAGCGCGCGCTCGAGACGGAGAGCGCCATACGCGAGGCTGCCGAGGAGGAGCATCGCCGCGACCGGGATGACGAACGGGATCACGGAGATCACGGCGCCCGCTGCGCCGCCGCCGAGCAGGAGCAGGACGGTCGGCGCGCAGCGCGAGAAGCTCGCCAGGAAGCCGGCGATCCACCAGCCCCCGGCACCGACGGCGCACAGCGGCGGCCTGCGCCGCATCGCCGCGGGGGCCGGGCCGTTCCTCGGGCTCGAGCCAGCTCAGGGAGAGCCTTCCGGGAACGATGTGGAGCAGGTCGCCGGGACGCAGGAGCTGCGCCCCCGGCGCGACGATGAGCGCCTTCGCGACGAGCAGATGGACGACGCCACAGGCGAGGAGCAGACCCGCCGCAACGAGCCACGCCCTTCGCGTCGTGAACGTCCAGCGGATCGCCCTCAGCGCAGCACCTCGGTCCTGGGGTTGAACGCGTACCAGCGAACCACATGACGTCGTGGTCTCGCGCGATCGGCGCGAGGATGTGCATCCCGGGCGATCCGCTCGTCCTCGCGAACGGCACGAGGCCGAGCTCGGTCATGACCTCGCGCGTCACCAGCGTGATCTCGCGCGCCGCCTTCCACTGGCCTTCCGCGCTCGGGTCGAGGTCGATGAGCAGGTAGTCGGGGCGCTCCGCGTCGTCGACGCGCGAGTGCCAGGTGTGGATCTCGATGCAGCCGAGGTTCGCGGACCAGGCGAGCGCAGCGGGGTCGTTCAGCACGGGGAAGTCGGCGCCGCGGCCGCTCGGGAACTCGATGTGGACCGTCTCGATCCAGTCGGGGTGCGGCACGGGGACGCGCTTCTGGCAGAAGAAGTCGCCCTACATGCCGCCGGGGTACCGCTTCATCTGCGCGGGGCGCCGGCCGACGTGCGGGAGGATCGCGTCGGCGACGCTCACGTACCAGCGGACGAGATCGCCCTTCGTCACACCGAGGCCGGGGAAGAAGACCTTGTCCTGATTGGCGAGCGCGACCTCGCGGCCGGCGATGAGCACGCCGGGAGTATCAGGCCGCGGTGTGCCCACGAGCCCGCGATGCCGCGACCGCGTCCCTCCATGGCACCGCTGCGTCGCGCAGCGTCGGTGCCGCCGCGAGGCGGACTAGCGGGCGCTCTCGAGCAGCTCCGCGATGCGTTCGAGGTCCATCCTGCGCGGGTCGGTCGCGAGGGGCTGTACGCACACGTGATCCGCGCCGGAGCGCAGGTGCGTCAAGACTCGGTCAACGATGCGCTCGAGCGGGCCCCACGCGACGATCGCGTCGACGAGGTCGTCGCTCGGTCCGCCGATCCGCTCGTCGCTCCAGCCGAGGCGCCGCAGGTTGTTCGCGTAGTTGTCGAGCCGCAGGTAGCCCGCCATGTGCGAACGCGCGAGCTCACGCGCTCTCGTCGCGTCGGTCTCGAAGGCGACGGCCTGCTCGACCGCGAGCACGGGGCCCTCTCCGAGCTCCCGGCGCGCCACCCCCGTGTGCTCGACGGGGACGAAGTACGGGTGCGCGCCGGCGGTGCGCTCCGCGGCGAGCCGCAGCATCTTCGGCCCGAGCGCCGCGAGCACGCGCGCCGCGGGCTGCGGCGGCTCGCCGCCGGAGTAGCGCGCCCGGTCCATGGCGTCGAGGTACTCGCGCATCCGCGCGAGCGGCTTCTCGTAGATGCCGCCGCGGCGCTTCACCGCCGGCTCATGGCTGACGCCGAGGCCCAGGACGAAGCGCCCCGGGAAAGCGTCGGCGAGCGTGCGCGCGCCGTTCTGCATCGCGACGGGGTCGCGCGCCCAGATGTTGGCGATGCCGGTCGCAACGGGGATCCGCTGCGTCGCCGCGAGGAGCAGTGCCGAGTGGGCGAAGGCCTCCTTGCTGACCACGGACTCCGGTATCCAGATAGCGCCGGCGCCGAGCTCCTCAAGGCGCGCCGCGGCGCGCCGCACGTCGCCGACGGGCATGGCGTCGAACTGGAACGTCCACACGCCCACGCGGCCGATGCGCTCGGCGACCGCGCGACCCGGATGCGTCACCGTCCGAGCCTATGGCCGCGCGGGGCGGGGAAGTAGCGCAGCAGCGGCCGGCCGTTGCGGCTCCAGAGGGCCAGCCCGCCAGGGCCAGCTCGCCGCCGTCGTTCTCGAGGACGCCGCGGAAGCCGTCCCACTTCGGCTCGCATTGCCGCTTGTCCCCGACCGGGATGTCATCGACCAGCTCCGCCTACTGCGGCGGGAACGGCACGTTCGGTCCGGGCATCATCGTCACGCTACGGCGCGGCGCGCGGGGTGCCTTTGCGGCGCGGCTAGTTCCTCGGTGTGGGAGTGCGAGGGGCCGGCAGCTGAACGATGAGGTCCTGACCGAAGAGCTTCTCGCGCGGGTGGGTCTCCAGGAACCGGATGATGCCCTCCGCGATGCCACCCGCGACGACCTCCGGCCTGTTCAGCATCAGATCGCGGTCGCGGTCGTGGCTCACGTATCCCATCTCGAGGATGACCGATGGCGTGTGGGGCGCGGTCGACCACTTGTTGCTGGTCCAAGCCATCGCGTAGTACCCGCGCATCTGGTTCGAGATCCGGAACTGGTCGTACGGAAGGCCCGTGGCGGCACCGTAGTGCGCCTTGATCGCGTCCATCAAGGCTGCCTCATGTGGCGTGCGACGAGCGCTGAAGGCCATCTTGTAGCCACTGTTCGCTCCGGTGCCATCCCCGTCACCGTGCAGGGCGACGAACGCGTCCGCGAGATAGCCGGGTGGGATCACCGTCGGAAGGACGTCCACGACGATCCCCTGGGGCTCGAGGATCTCCTTGAGGCGCTCGGCGATGTCGAGGTTGATGGTCACCTCGTTGATGCCGTTCCATGAGGTACCGGTCTGCGTCAGCAGCCTTCGCAGCTCGGGCGGGGCGTTCTGGGTCAGCCAGTGGCCGGCCTGGATCCCCACGCGGCGCGGCCCGCTGAGGGTGGGCTTCGGAACACGGGTGAGCAGCGGTGTGGCCGTGGGGCGCGCGGTGGCCGCCGCCATGAACACCGGGGCGGCCGTCGCGCCGCCCGCCGGAGCGGGCATCGCCGTGAGCGCCGGCAGCGGCGCCTGCATGCCGCTGCCATCGCTCCCGCGCAGGGCGCCCTCGGGCAGGTCCATCGCCGAGCTGAGCTCGGCCGCCGGCTCGGCGGTGCTCGCCAGGAGCGGCTCGCTCTCGGCCGGGCGCAGCGCCTGCTGGCCGACGATCGCGCCCACCAGGACGGCGGCGGCGGCGGCGAGAACGAGCAGGACGCCCGCTGATCCCCTCACTGCCGCCGAATGCTACGGAATGCCCGGTGAGCGGCGGTCAAGAAGGAGTAGAGGGCTCCCCCAGTGCCACGGTCAGACTGAGCGCGTGCGTGATGACGCGTTTGCCGCGGTCGCCTGGGTGCGCGAGCGCCTGCCGTATCTGACGAGCGGCCGCGTGCTTGATGTCGGCTGCGGCGAGGGCACGTTCCTGCGGCCTGGCGCGGTCGGGCTGGACATCGACGTCGCGCGGCTGCGCGCGGCGCGGGTGCGCTCGCCGCTCGTGGTCGCTGGGGACGTGCGCGCGCTGCCCTTCGCCGCCGCGACGTTCGGCACCGCCTACGCGCACCGGATGCTGAACGACACCGGCGACGCCGACCGGGCCCTCGCCGAGATCGCGCGCGTGCTCCGCGACGACGGCAGGCTCGTGGTGTTCACCCGGGCGCGCCCCCCGGGCGCGCAGGCCGAGGCGGGGACGGGAGGCCAGGTGCGAGGGAGCGCTTCGCCCGACCGAGCGTCGGCGCGAGACCGCCTCGATCGCTGGAACGGCGAGGCGCGGCTGCGCCGCCACTTCGCCGACGTCCGCACGGAGACGCCGGCGCTCGACGATCGCGCGGCGCTCTTCATCGCCGCGCGACCGCTCCGCGGTGACCGCGCCGCGATGCCCCGCGGGCACGGCGCTTAGGCCGGCCGCTCTGCGGGCCGCTCGAGCGCGCCAGGTCCGCGACGAGGTAGGACACGTGCTCGGGGGTGTGGCCCGGCGTCGCGACGCGGCGCACGGCGAGGTCCCCTACCGCGATCTCCTCCCCCGCGGCGAGGGCGGCGTGCGCTGCGGCGGCCTCGAACGCCGCGCCGGTCACGACGGTGATCGGACGCAGGCGCGCGAGGCCGAACGAGCCTGTGAGGTGGTCGTCGTGGACGTGGGTCTCGAACGAGTGCGTGATGAGCACGCCGAGACGCGCGGCCGCCGCGAGGTAGGGCTCCACGTCACGCTCGGGGTCGAGGAGGAAGGCGACGCCGGCGTCCGGGTCGGCCACCAGGTACGACGCGTGGCGATGCCCGCGGTGAAGTTCTGCTCGACGAGCAAGGCTACGCCCCCGGCACCCGGACCCCGAGGAGCGTCGGCAGCATCGACCCGAAGACGTAGCCGGCCACGCCGGCGACGGCGGCGAGGACGACGATCTCGAGGCCCGAGCGGATCGCGCCGTGCCGCGTCCAGCGCGACTTCACCACGCCGATGCCGAAGAGCACCGCCGCGCTCAGGCCGATCGAGGCCCACAGCGCCGTCTCGACCGGGAGGAGGAGATACGGGACGACCGGGACGAGGGACGCGAGGCCGAAGGAGACGCCCATGACGAGCGCGCCCTGCAGCGCGTTGCGTCCCTGCTCGACCGGGATCCCGAGCTCCTTCTCGACCATCGTCTTCAGCAGCACGTTCGGCGACCTCGCCATCTCGGAGGCGACGCGGCGCGCGGCGGCCTCGTCGAGGCCCTCCTGCTCGAGCATGTACGCGACCTCGGCCTCGGACTCGCCCGGGCGGTCGTAGACCTCCTCGCGCTCCTTCTCGATCTGCGCCTCGTAGATGTCGCGCTGGCTCTTCGATGACAGGTATTCGCCCGCGGCCATGGAGAACACGCCCGCGAGCGCCGAGGCGATCCCCGCGACGAGGATGGGGAAGCGGTCGCTCGTCGCGCCCCCCACCGTGCTCACGATCGCGAGCGTCGAGACGAGGCCGTCCTGGGCCCCGAAGAGCGCCTCGCGGATCTCGCCGAGCAGGTCGGCGGCCCTGCGCTCCTCGCGCAGGTGCTCGGCGAGCCACGCCTTGTCGTGGAACGGTCGGTCGGGTGGAGCGGGCGGCGCGGCGATGGCGAGCATTCTCGTCGCTGCCGGGGCCGGCCGCACCGCGGTGGGCCGCCGGCGCAAGAGGCCGCAGGAGCCCGCGGTCGCGGATATCGCTATCGAGACGTCGCGGGGGTCCGGCCACCGGATGACGCCGAGGCCGCCGGCCTAGCCGCGCCGCGCCGCTCGCGCGCGGCGTCGGCGAGCTCGCGCAGCAGCGTGACCGTGGTCTCCCACCCGACGCAGGCGTCGGTGATGCTCTGCCCGTATTCGAGGTGCGCCGGATCGACGAGGTCCTGGCGGCCTTCGGCCAGGAAGCTCTCGATCATCACGCCGGCGATGCCCGGCTGGCCGCGGGCGACCTGGCGTGCGACGTCGCGCACGACCTCGACCTGCCGGCGGTGGTCCTTGCCGCTGTTGTCGTGGCTCGCGTCGATCATCACGCGCTCGGCGAGACCGGCGTCGCGGAGCATCGCGAGCACGCGCGCGACGTGGGTCTCGTCGTAGTTCGGCCCCTGCCGGCCGCCGCGCAGGATGACGTGGCACGCCGGGTTACCCGTCGTCATGACGATGCCCGCGAGGCCCTGGTCGGTGACGCCGAGGAACGCGTGCGGGTGCGCCGCGGCGCGCACGGCGTCGACCGCCATCTGCAGGCCGCCGCCCGTGCCGTTCTTGAACCCGACGGGCATCGAGAGGCCCGACGCGATCTCGCGGTGGACCTGGCTCTCCGTCGTGCGCGCGCCGATCGCGCCCCACGACACCAGGTCGGAGGTGAACTGCGGCGAGATCGGGTCGACGAACTCGCACCCCGCGGGGAGGCGCAGCTTCACCAGGTCGAGGAGCAGCCGGCGCGCGATGTGGAGCCCCTCGTTGATGCGGTACGAGCCGTCGAGACGCGGGTCGTTGATGAGCCCCTTCCACCCCACGGTGGTGCGCGGCTTCTCGAAGTACACGCGCATGACGATGCGCAGGTCGCGGTCGAGCTGGTCGCTCACCAGGCGCAGCCGCATCGCGTATTCGGTCGCCGCCGCCGGGTCGTGGATCGAGCACGGCCCCACGACGACGAGCAGGCGGTGGTCGTCGCGGTCGAGCACGCGGCGGACCTCGGCGCGCCACTCGCTCACGGCCTGCGCGCCGTCCTCGGGAAGCGGGAGCTCCTCGAGGAGGATGCCCGGCGGCACGAGCGGCCGGATGCTCTCGACGCGCAGGTCCTTGGTCCGCTCGCCGCGCGCCATCGGGGGACAGTCTAGAAGATGGGCGTCTCCCGGTAGGTGCCGAACGGCGCCTTCAGCGCGTTCACGATCTCGCCCATCGTGCAGCGGGCCTTCACCGCGGCGATCGTCGCCGGCATGAGGTCGGCGGCCCCGTCACGGGCGACGGCCACGAGGTCCTCGAGGCGGCGGCGCACCTCGGCGTCGTCGCGCGACGCCTTGAGGCGCCGCAGCTCGGCCACCTTCGCGCGCTCCACCTCGAGCGACACACGGTGCGTCTCGATCGGCGGATCCGAGGACGGCTCGTCGACGTAGCGGTTCACCCCCACGACGACGTGCTCCCCGCTCGCCTTGCGCCGCGCGATCTCGTACGCCGTGTCGGCGATCTCGCGCTGCGGGAAGCCTTCGTCGATCGCGCGGAGCATGCCGCCGCGCGCGTCGATCCGCGCGAGGTACTCGCGCACGCGCTCCTCGATCTCGTCCGTGAGCGCCTCGACGTACCACGACCCGCCGAGCGGGTCGACGACGTCCGCGACGCCCGTCTCCTCCGCGATCACCTGCTGCGTGCGCAGCGCGAGCTTCATGGCGAACTCCGTGGGGATCGCGTACGCCTCGTCGAGGCCGTTCGTGTGGAGCGACTGCGCGCCGCCGAGGACCGCGGCGAGCGCCTGGAGCGCGGTGCGCACGACGTTCACGTACGGCTGTGCCTTCGTGAGCGACGCCGCCGCGGTCTGGCAGTGGAAGCGGATCCGCATTGACTCGGCCTTCCGCGCGCCGAAGCGCTCCTTCACCATGCGCGCCCAGACGCGCCGCGCCGCGCGCATCTTCGCGACCTCCTCGAAGAGGTCGCGCTGCGCGATGAAGTAGAAGGAGAGGCGCGGCGCGAACTCGTCGACGTCGATCCCCGCGCGCGTCACCTCCTCGACGTACGCGGCCGCGTTCGCGAGCGTGAACGCGACCTCCTGCACCGCGTTCGCGCCGGCCTCGGAGATGTGGTAGCCGCTGATGTTGAGCGGGTTGTAGCGCGGGAGGTTGCGGGCGGACCAGGTGATGGTGTCGCGGACGATGCGCATGCTCGGCAGCGGCGGGTAGATCCACTCCTTCTGCGCGACGTACTCCTTCAGGATGTCGTTCTGGATCGTGCCCGACAGGCGCCGGAGGTCGTTGCCGCGGCCCTCGGCGACGGCGACGTACATGGCGAGGAGGACCCACGCGGTCGGGTTGATCGTCATGGAGACGCTCGTCGTCTCGAGGTCGATCCCGCGGAACAGCGCCTCCATGTCGTCGACGACGTCGATGGCGACGCCCTCGCGGCCGACCTCGCCCTCGCTCATCTCGTCGTCCGAGTCGAGGCCCATGAGGGTCGGCATGTCGAAGTCGACCGAGAGTCCCGTCTGCCCGTGCGCGAGGAGGTAGCGGAAGCGCTCGTTCGTGTCGGCGGGGGTGCCGAAGCCCGCGATCTGGCGCATCGTCCAGTGGCGCGCGCGGTACATCGTCGGGTACGGGCCGCGCGTGAAGGGCTCGCGCCCCGGCAGCCCGACGTCCTCCCACGCCGCCGCGACGTCGGCCGGCGTGTACGTCCGCCGCAGCGGGATCCCCGAGGCGGTGCGGAACTCGTCCCGCCGCTCGGGCTGGCGCGCGAGGAAGTCCGCGACCTCGCGGCGCTCCCATTCGGCCCGGTCGGCAGCGGCGCGTGCGGCCGCCTCGGCACTGACGAGCGGCGCGGCCCGGTCATCGCGCTCGGCGGTCATGCGCCTCTCGCCTCGCGCCAGAGGTCGCGGTCGTCGATGACGCGGCGCGCCTTGAACTCGGTGCGCTCGAGCGTGCCTGGAGGGACGGGCACGACGCGCGCCCCGACGCCGAGGACGGCCCGGAGCTCCGTCTCGGCGCGGCGCCGGAGCGCGGCGACGGCCGCGTCGCCCGCCGCGGCCGTGGCCGCGTCGTACTCGATGCGCACCGCGAGCTCGTCCATCGCCTCGGCCCGCGAGATGACGATGCGGTGCTCGCCGCCGTACCCCGGCAGCCCCACCACGACCTCGTCGATCGCGCTCGGGTACACGTTCTCGCCGCGGACGGTGAACATGTCGTCGATGCGGCCGTAGATGCCGCGCGGGAGTATCGGGTACGTGCGCCCGCACGGCGACGGCCCGGCCTCCCAGCGCGTGAGGTCGTTCGACAGGAGCCGGACCATCGGCTGCGACCGGCGGTGGAGCGTGGTGTACACCGGCGTGCCCTCGGCGCCGTACGGCAGCCGCCGGTACGTGCGCGGGTCGCAGACCTGCGTGTAGACGATGTCCTGCCACACGAGCATGCCGGCGCGCGCCGTCGACTCGCCCAGGTTCATCCACGGGGAGATCTCGGCCATGCTCCCGGAGTCCAAGACACGGCCGCAGTACAGCTCCTCGATGCGCCCGCGGATCGAGGGGATCGAGGCGCCGGGCTCCCCCGAGAAGAACAGCGTGCGGATCCCGAAGCGGCGGGGATCGTGGCCCATCTCACGCGCGACCTCGGCGAGGTGGAGCGCGTACGACGGGGTCCCGTAGAACACCGTCGGGCGCATCTCGGCGAGCCACGCGGCCGCCCGGCGCGTCTGCCCCTGCGCGCCCGCGCCGAACGGGAACACGCGCGCTCCGAGGCGCTCGGCGCCGATGAGCGTGCCCCATGACCCCATGTACAGGCTGAAGAACGAGCCGATGAACACGGTGTCGTCCGGGCGGATGCCCATCGCCCACTGCACGCGGGCGTGCTCGTTCGCGATGACGCGCCAGTCGTCAGCCGACACGCCGAACGCGGTCGGGCGCCCGGTCGTGCCGGAGGTGCCGTGCACGTGTGCGACCTCGCCCTCGTCGACGCAGAGGTAGTCGCCGAACGGCGGGTGCGCGGCCTGCGTGACGCGCAGCTCCTCCTTCGTGACCACGGGGACGCGGTCGAGGTCGTCCGTCGTCCGGATCGCGTCGGGGTGGATGCCCGCCTCGGACCACTTCCGGCGATAGAACGGGGCGCGCTCCCAGCACCAGCGCATGACCTCGCGGATGCGCTCGGCGACGAGCGCCTCGCGCTCGTCCGGCGACATCGTCTCGCGAACGCGGAACCAGTAAGGCTCGGCCGGGTCGGGGCGGTAGGTCTCGTCGTAGCGCGGCGGCCACGTCCACTGCTCGACCTGCGTCCGCGACGCGACCGTCACGGCCGCGACCCGCGCCGGCTCGCGACGGCGCGCCGGACGGCGGCGACCACCTCCTCGGGGGTCGCCTCCTGCCCCACGACCTCGGCGACGCCGATGCCCTTCAGCTCCGCGAGGTCCTCGTCCGGGATCACGCCGCCCACGAGCAGCGCGACGTCGTCCATGCCGCGCGCGCGCATCTGGTCGGCGATCCGCGGGAGCAGGGTGAGGTGGGCGCCCGAGAGGATGGATACGCCGATCGCGTCCACGTCCTCCTGGAGGGCGGCCTCGATCACCTCGCCCGGACGGCGGTGCAGCCCGGTGTAGACGACCTCCATGCCGCCGTCCCGGAGGGCCCGGGCGACGACCTTGACGCCGCGGTCGTGCCCGTCGAGGCCGACCTTCGCGAGCAGCACGCGGATCGGGCGCGCTCCCATGGCGCGGAAGGATAGGCAGCCGCCCTCATACCATTCGGCCATGCCGCTGTACGCGTATCGCGGGCGCTCCCCGAGGGTCGCTCCCGACGCGTGGGTGGCGCCCACGGCGAGCGTCATCGGCGACGTCGAGATCGCCTCCGGGGCGTCCGTGTGGTTCGGTGCGACGGTCCGCGGCGACATGTCGTCCGTGCGCATCGGGCCGCGCACGAGCGTCCAGGACAACTGCGTCATCCACACCGAGGCCGACGGCCCGACGATCATCGGCAGCGACGTCACGCTCGGCCACGGCGCGATCGTGCACAACAGCGTCGTGGGCGACAACGTCCTCATCGGCATGGGCTCGGTGCTCGTCGGCGGCGCGCGCGTGGGCCGCGGCGCGGTCATCGCCGCGGGCGCGGTGCTCCTCGAGGGCATGGAGGTACCCGGGGGCAAGGTCGTCGTCGGCGTCCCCGCGCGGATCGTGCGGGACGCGCGCCCAGAGGACGCGCGCTGGACCGTCCGCGCGGCGGAGCACTACGTCGAGCTCTCGGGCTGGTACCGCGACAACCTCCGCGAGACGTAGCCCGCTGACCACCATCCGGCTCACCGGCCACGACCTCACCATCGGCAACGTCATCGGCGTCGCGCGCGCCGCCGTCGCGGTCGCGCTCGACCGCGCCGCGGAGCAGCGCGTCCAGGCCGCCGAGAAGCTCATCCGCGAGATCCTCGAGCGCGGCGACGCGGTGTACGGCGTGAACACCGGCTTCGGCGACCTCGCGCGCGTGCGCGTGGCGCCGGCCGACATCCGCGCGCTCCAGCGCAACCTCGTGCGCAGCCACGCCGTCGGCGTCGGCGACCCGCTCCAGGTGGACGTCGTCCGCGCGGTCATGCTGCTGCGCGCGAACACGCTCGCGGCGGGCCGCGCCGGGGTGCGGCGCGAGCTCCTCGAGCTGCTCATCGACATGCTGAACCGCGGCGTCCACCCCATCGTCCCGATGCACGGGAGCGTCGGAGCCTCGGGTGACCTCGCGCCGCTCGCCCACCTCGCCCTCGCGATGATCGGCGAGGGCGAGGCCATCCACGACGGCAGGCGCAAGAGCGCAGCCGACGCGCTGAAGCACGCGGGCCTGAGGCCGCTCGAGCTCGCGCCGAAGGAGGGCATCGCGCTCATCAACGGGACGCAGGTGATGACCGCGATCGGCTGCCTCGCGCTGCACGACGCGGAGATCCTCGCGCGCAGCGCCGACGTCGTCGCGGCCATGTCGGCCGAGGCGCTGCGCGCCACGGACCAGGCCTGGGACAGCGCCATCCACGACGCGCGGCCCCACCCGGGGCAGCGCGCGGTCGCCGCGAACCTGCGCGCGCTCATGGACGGCAGCGAGATCCGGGAGTCCCACCGCAGCGGCGACCCGCGCGTGCAGGATCCGTACTCGATCCGCTGCGTGCCGCAGGTCCACGGCGCGACGCGCGACGCGCTCGGCTACGTGCGCCGCGTCCTCGAGACGGAGATCAACGCCGTCACCGACAACCCGCTCGTCTTCCCCGAGGACGGCCGGGTCCTCTCGGGCGGGAACTTCCACGGCCAGCCCGTCGCGATCGCGCTCGACCTCGCGACGATCGCGGTCGCGCAGCTCGGCGAGATCAGCGAGGCGCGCGTCGACCGCCTCACGAACGGCCACACCTCGGGCCTCCCGGCGTTCCTCTCGCCCGACCCGGGCACGAGCTCGGGGTTCATGGTCGCGCAGTACACGGCCGCGGCCCTCGTCGCCGAGGACCGCCTGCGGGCGATGCCCGCTTCGGTCCAGTCGGTCCCGACGTCGGCGGGCATGGAGGACCACGTCAGCATGGGCACGCACGCCGCGCACAAGCTCGCCGCGGTCGTCCGCAACGTGCGCGACATCCTCGCGATCGAGTCGCTCTGCGCCGCGCAGGGGCTCGACCTCCTGAAGATGAGCTCGTCCGAGCCCATCGAGGCGGCGAAGGCCGTCGTGCGCGAGCGCTCGCCGTTCCTCGCCGAGGACCGCCCGCTCGCCGGCGACGTCGCCAGGGTGGCGGACGCGATCGCGCGCGACCTCCTCGCGACGGCGGTCACGCACACCGTCCCCGAGCTCGTCTAGCCGCCGAGCGCCTCCGCGATCCGCCCCGCGTCCGCTCCGCCGATCACGAGCCGGTCCCCGGTGGCCAGGTACGCGAGGTCGATGTTCAGACCGGCGCGCGCGATCTTCGCGAGCTCGGCCGCGGCGCTGCCCGGACGGTCGGCGAGGTCCACGAGCACGACCTCGCGCTCGCGCGCGACGGCGATGCCGGCCGTGCCGAGCGCCGCCTTCGCCTCGGCGGCGGCGCGGGTGAACACGAGGTGGACGGTGGGCGTCCTGCTCCCCTCGACCGCCGCGCAGATGCCGTCGATGTTCACGCCCGCCCTGCCGAGCGCGTCGGCCGCGAGCGCGAGCGCGCCGGGCCTGTCCTCGAGCGTGATCGCAATGTCGGTCGCCTTCGTCGCCGCCATGTGGCACCTCCCCCGCGCAACAGCATCGGCCCTCGGTCAAGCCGCGCTCAGGCGCCGGGCAGGTCGAGCCCCCTCTCGCGCGCGAACGCCTCCGCCTCGGGGTAGCCGGCGTCCGCGTGGCGCATGACGCCGGTGCCCGGGTCGGTGGTGAGGACGCGGCGGAGCTTCTCGCGACCGAGGGGCGTGCCGTCGGCGACCGCGACCATGCCCGCGTGGATCGAGTAGCCGATCCCCACGCCGCCGCCGTGGTGGACGGAGACCCACGTCGCCCCGCTCGCGGTGTTCACGAGCGCGTTCAGGACCGGCCAGTCCGCGATGGCGTCGCTGCCGTCGCGCATGCCTTCGGTCTCGCGGAACGGGGACGCCACCGAACCGGAGTCGAGGTGGTCCCGGCCGATGACGATCGGCGCGGCGAGCTCGCCGCGCTCGATGAGGGCGGCCATGGCCTCGCCGAACTCCGCGCGCTCGCCGTACCCGAGCCAGCAGACCCGGGCGGGCAGCCCCTGGAACGGGACGCGCTCGCCCGCGAGGCGGATCCAGCGCGAGAGGATCTCGTCGCGCGGGAAGAGCTCGGTGACGAGGCGGTCGGTGCGCCGGATGTCGGCGGTCTCGCCGGAGAGCGCGACCCAGCGGAACGGCCCGCGCCCCTCGGCGAACATCGGCCGGATGTACTCGGGCACGAAGCCCGGGTACGCGAACGCGTCGGCGAAGCCGCCGCGCTGCGCCATCGCGCGCAGGTTGTTGCCGTAGTCGAACGCGACCGCGCCCGCGCGCTGCAGCGCGACGACCGCCTCGCAGTGGCGGGCCATGCTCTCGAGCGAGCGGCGCACGTAGCCCTCCGGGTCGGCGCGGCGGACGGGCTCGGGGTCCTCGACCTCCGCCGGGACGTAGCCGTCGAGCGGGTCGTGGGCGCTCGTCTGGTCCGTGACGACGTCCACGCGCACGCCGCGCCGCGCGATCTCGGGCAGCGCCTCGGCCGCGTTCGCGACCACGCCGATCGAGCGCGGCTGCCGCGCGGCGCGGTAGCGCTCGGCGCGCGCGAGCGCGTCGTCGAGCGACGTGGCCATCTCGTCGAGGAAGCGCTGGCGCAGGCGGCGCTCGGCGCGGCGCGGGTCGACCTCGATGACGACGGCCACGCCCTCGTTCATCGTCACCGCGAGCGGCTGCGCCCCGCCCATACCGCCGAGCCCCGCGGTGACGACGAGGCGGCCGGCGAGCGTGCCGCCGAAGTGGCGGCGCGCGACCGCGGCGAACGTCTCGTACGTGCCCTGGAGGATCCCCTGGGTCCCGATGTAGATCCAGGACCCCGCGGTCATCTGCCCGTACATCGTCAGCCCCATCGCCTCGAGCCTGCGGAACTCGTCCCACGTCGCCCAGTTCGGGACGAGGAGCGAGTTCGCGATGAGCACGCGCGGCGCCCACTCGTGCGTGCGGAACACGCCGACGGGCTTCCCCGACTGCACGAGGAGCGTCTCGTCGGAGCGCAGCCGCCGCAGGGTCGCGAGGATCCGGTCGAACGCGTCCCACGAGCGCGCCGCCCGGCCCGTCCCGCCGTACACGACGAGGTCCTCCGGACGCTCGGCTACCTCGGGGTCGAGGTTGTTCTGGATCATCCGGAACGCGGCCTCCTGCGGCCACGCGAGGCAGTGCAGCGCGCTCCCGCGCGGGGCGCGCACCGTGCGGCTCACGCGTTCTCGCCCTGGTAGCGCCCGGCGTAGCCCTCGGGGGTGGCCGACGACAGGCGGAGGAAGACGAGCTGCGCCACGCGCGCCCCGCGCTGCATGCGGTAGCCGTGCTCGCTGAGGACCGAGAGGAGCCCCTCGCCCCGTCCCGAGTAGCCGGCGTCCCACACCGCGCCGTGGATCGTCACGCCCGACCGCAGCAGGCTCGAGCGCGGGCGGATGAGCGCGGTGAGCCCGCCGGGGAGGTTCACCTTCTCGCGGTACGTGATGACGTACGAGCCGCGGGCGAGCGACCACCAGCCCTCGCCGTCGGCGGGGACGTCCTCGCGGGCGGCGGGCTCGCGCGCCGCGTCGGCCGCGCCGAGGCGCGCCGCGGAGACGAGGCGCTGCACGCGCTCGACGCGGAGGTCGATTCCGTTCGGCTGGAGCTGCGCGGACTGATCGACGTCCTCGACGAGCGGCGGAGTCGCCGCGAGCGCGGCCCGGAGCTCCTCGCGCGAGAGGACGGACATGCGCGGCGAGGATAGGGATACGCTCGGGCCGTGACCGACCGCCTCTCCCCGCGGCCCGTCTCCGCGTCGAAGACGGTCATGGCGCGAGCGATGCTCCCGTCCGACGCCAACCCGTGGGGCAACGTCCACGGCGGCGAGATCATGAAGCTCATCGACTCGTGCGCGGGCGTCGCGGCGCAGCGGCACGCCCGCTCGAAGGTCGTGACGGCGCGGATCGACGAGCTCTCGTTCGTCGTGCCCGTGGTCATCGGGGACCTCGTCACCGCGAAGGCGTCCGTGAACGACGTCGGCCGCACGAGCATGGAGGTCGGCGTCCGGGTCGAGGCGGAGAACACGCTCACCGGCGCCGTCGCGCACGTCGCGAGCGCGTACCTCGTGTTCGTCGCGATCGACGACCGCGGGAAGCCCGCCGAGCTGCCGCCGCTCATCGCCGAGACGGATGAGGAGAAGCGGCGCATGGCCGCGGCGAAGGCGCGCCGCGAGCTGCGCCTGCGACGGCCGAGGAAGCCCTAGCCGCCGGACGCCGTTGGCATCCGGCCTGCGTGATGTCCCGCCAGGGACATCAGGAGGTCGGAGATGACGGAGAAGACCCCGCGCAACCAGGAAGGCCAGCCGCCGACGCGCACGGCCGAGGGGACCGAGGAGCGTCTCGAGGAGAAGGCGCGCGACCAGCGGGGCGGGGCGAACGAGGTCCGCACCGAGGAGCGCATCGACGAGGTCCGCGGCCGCGGGTGATGCGCGCGCTCGCGCTCGCCGCCGCGACGGCCCAGATCACGATCATCGTCACGGAGTCGCTCGCCTTCCAGCCGCTCCGCCGCGCGGTGAAGGCGCGCTCCTTCCATCTCGGCGAGCTCGTCAGATGCTTCCTCTGCTTCGGGCCCTGGGTCGGGCTC
>Ga0194121_10006095_pt1 | contig 16302 bp, 14 predicted proteins | sample TA2MahCa50mmetaG_FD_148609 | JGI IMG/M metagenome (GOLD analysis project Ga0194121, IMG submission 148609) | Freshwater microbial communities from Lake Tanganyika, Tanzania - TA2015020 Mahale Deep Cast 50m | ecosystem: Environmental > Aquatic > Freshwater > Lake | place: Tanzania: Lake...
GCGCGCTCGGCCTGGCGGGCGAGGCGGCGATCGGTCTGCGGCAATACCAGCAGGATGGATCGATGCTCGACTCGGCGCTCAACGGCGCGCGCGGGGCGGAGCTGGGGGTGGCCGCGGCCGAGTTCGCGGCGGCGGGGCTATCCGGCCCGCGCGGCGTGCTGGACGGGCGCTACGGCGTGCTCAAGGTCATGGGCGCCGGCTCGGCGACCGGGTTGACGCAAGACCTGGGGCGGCGCTGGGAATTCGCCGACACGGCGCTGAAGCCTTACGCCTCGTGCCGCTTCACGCACGGGCCGGTGGCCGTGCTCAGCGCCGCGAAGCTGGATCACCGGCAGGTGGAGTCGGTCGAAATCGCCACGTTCCGCACCTCGGTCGACGTGGCGGATCGGCCCGAGCCGCGCGACCGCATCGAGGCGATCCTGAGCCACCAAGCCGCCGCCGCGCTGGCGCTGCTCGGGCGGGCGGTGTTGCCGCGCGACCTGGAATCGCTTGACCAACCCGTGCGCGCGCTCGCCCGGCGCGTGCGCGTGATGCACGACCCCGCGCTGGATGCCGAATATCCCCGGCGCTGGCCGCATCGCATCGTCGTGACCCTGCGCAACGGCGAGCGCGTAACACTCGAGTCGGACCGTCCGCCGGTGGCCGATTCGGCGCAGGCCCGCGGCAAGTTCCGCGCCCTCGCCGCGCCGGTGCTGAGTGCCGCGCGCGCGGACGAAATCGTGGCCGTCGTCGAGCGGCTGGAGACGCTACCCGATCTGCGGCCGCTGCTGCGGCTGCTGCGGCCCGGCCTGGCGGAGGCGGCGTGACGCGCGCCGCGTACACGGTGCCGCTGACCGCCGCGTCCCTGTTCGGCGGACTGGTGCTTTGGGAAATCGCCGCGCATGGCGTGTCGGGCGTGATCTTCGCGCCGCCCTCGGCCGTGCTCGCGCGCCTTGGCCGGGATACGGCGTCGGGCGTGCTGCCGCTGGCGCTCGCGGGTTCGCTCGCCCACCTGATGGCCGGGTTCCTGCTGGCGCTCGCGCTGGCGCTGCCGTTGGGCTTCGCGATCGGGCGCAGCGCCACGGTCGCGGCGATGCTCGAACCCGTGATGAGCGCGATCTACGCGGTGCCGCCGGTGGCGATGGTGCCGTTTCTCATCATCTGGTTCGGTCTGTTCTATGAAGCCCGCGTGGCGCTGGTGTTCCTGATGTCGTTCTTCGAGATCTTGATCACGGTCACGGCGGGCGCGCGCAACGTGGACCCCATGCTGCTCGCCGTCGGCCGGTCGTTCGGCGCCGGCCGCGCCCGGCTGGTGACAGGCGTCATGCTGCCCGCCTCGCTGCCCTTCGTGTTCACGGCGGTGCGCGTGGGGCTGGTGCGCGCGATCAACGCCATGATCACGGCCGAGCTGTTCCTGGCGGCGGTGAATCTGGGCGCGCTGATGAAGCAGAACGCGCAGCGCTTCGACATGGCGGGGCTGCTGTCCCTCGTGCTGCTGCTGTGCTTGCTCGGATTGGCGGCGCAGGAAGGGTTGAAGGCCCTGGAATCGCGCCTGTTGCCCTGGCACGTGCATCGGCGATGAAAAGGCTCGGCTACAACCTGGTGGGAATCGCGGCGGCGCTGGCGCTGTGGGAGCTGGCCGGCCGATTGGCTGGCGCCACGCTGTTCGCGCCGCCGTCGATCGTGCTGGTCGAATTCGCGCAGTTGGCGCGAGAGGGCCAGATCTTCGCCGAACTGGCCATCTCGCTGCGCCAGATGCTGGTCGGTTTCGGCCTGGCCTGCCTGATCGGGCTGCCGGCGGGGGTCGCCATGGGGCGCTCGCGCGCGGTCGACGCGCTGTTCCATCCCTGGCTCAGCATGTTCGTCGTCACGTCGGTGGCCGCGCTGGTGCCGCTGTTCGTGCTGATCTTCGGCACCGGCTTTTGGTTCCGCGCGGCGATCGTGTTCGTGGCCTCGGTTTGGTACGTCATGCTGACGATCTATCACGGCGCGCGCGGGGTGGAGCCGCGCTTCATCGACGTGGGCCGCGCGTTCGGCGCCAATCCGTTGCAGACATTCTGGTCGATCCTGCTGCCGGCGCTCTATCCCTACATCGTCGCGGCCATGCGGATCGGCCTAGTGCACGCCATCCGCGCCATGGTGGTGGCGGAGATGTTCATCATCCTGGGCTATGGCGGGTTGATCTACCGGGCCGGCTATTCGGCGTCGACCGCGCCGCTGCTGGCGCTGCTGGTGACCCTGATGCTGGTCAGCATCGCGGCGAACGAGGCGCTGCGCCAGGCGGGGCGCAGGCTCGCGCCCTGGTACGAGGAACGCATGGCGCCCGGGGAGGCGCAGCGGACGTGAAAGAAGAACGTGAAGGGAGGAACATCATGCTGCTATCGCGACGACACGTACTGAAGACAGGGGCGGCGGCCGGATTGCTGCCCTTGGCGCCGGCCTGGGCCCAGGCCGGCCGGCAATTGAAGGTCAACCAGCTCGGCTTCGCGCTGGGCATCCACGTGCCGACCACCGCGGCGCTGGTCGATATCATGCCCACCATGGGCTACGCGCCGGTGGTGCAGCGCATGGATCAGATTCGCACGCTGACCCAGACGCTGATCGCGGGCGCCGCCGAACTCGGCGAGACCGATTCGATCACGGTGATGAGCGCGGTCGAATCCGGCGCGGACCTGAAGATCGTCAGCCTGTGGTACATGCACACCAGCCTGGTGTTTGTGGCGAACGCCGACAAGGTGCGCGAGTTCAAGGACCTGGAAAAGCCCGAGAACGTCGTGGCCGTGAACGGCAAGGGCGACATCACGCATGTCATGCTGTTCGGGCCGCTGCTCAAGCGCGGCGTCGACGTGAAGAAGGTCAACATCGTCGAGATCGGCGGATCGGGCGCGCGCATGCAGGCGCTGCTTTCCGGCCGCGTCCAAGCCGTGCCCGTGCATTTCGACCAGGCCGCGGAGATGGCCAAGAAGGGCAACTTCAAGGTGCTGCTGGAGCCGTGGAAGGAATACAAGGCCTGGATCAACGAAATCTGGGCCTGCAGCGGTGCCTGGCTGAAGAAGAAGGAGAACGAACGCGCGGTAATCGACCTGATCAAGGCGCAGATGATGGCCTTCCGCAAGGCGAATGCCGACCCGGCCTGGTACACCGAGGGCTATCGCAAGCACGTCACCCTGGCCAACGCCAAGGAAGCGACGCAGGAAACCTTGAAGCCGGTCTGGGAAGGCCTGACCAAAGAGATCAAGGCGTTTCCGCACATCATCGACATGAAGATGGAGTACTGGCAGGACCTGGTGCCGGTCTACCGGCAGGCCGAGGCGATTCAGGGCAAGGTCAAGCCCGAGCAAGTGGTGGAAACGTCGCTGGCCAAGCAGGCCGCCTCCGAACTGGGGGGGTGACCGCGTGGCGCAGCCGAAGCTCGAGGTCAGCCACCTCACGAAGGGGTTTCCGCGCGGCCGCGACGACATCGTCCCGGTGCTGGACGACGTGTCGTTCGCGGTCGCCGACCTCGAGTTCGTGGCCATCGTGGGTCCCAGCGGCTGCGGCAAGTCGACCTTCCTGCGCATCGTCGACGGATTGATCGCGCCGGACAGCGGCGAGGTGCGGCTGAACGGGCGCGTGGTGGACGGGCCCGGCCATGGCCGCGGCATGGTGTTCCAGAGCTTCGATTTGTTTCCCTGGCGCACGGCGCTCGGCAACGTCGAATTCGGCCTCGACATGATGGGCCTCGCGCGGCAGGAGCGCCGCGCGCGCGCCCAGCGCTGGATCGAGTTGGTGGGGTTGAACGGATTCGAGCACGCCTATCCGCATCAACTTTCGGGCGGCATGCAGCAGCGCGTCGGCATCGCCCGGGCGCTGGCGATCGAGCCCGAGGTGCTGCTGATGGACGAGCCGTTCGGCGCGCTCGACGTGCAGACCCGCGATCTGCTGCAGGACGAGTTGCTGGCGATCTGGCAGCGCGAGCGCAAGACCGTGCTGTTCGTGACCCACTCGATCGAAGAGGCGATCTATCTGGCGGATCGGGTGCTGATCTTCACGCCGCGCCCGGCGCGCCTGGAACGCATATTGGACGTGCCCTTTGCGCGGCCGCGCAGCGAAGAGGTGAAATCGAGCCCCGCCTTCGTCGAGTTGCGGCGCGAAATCTGGCAGTCGCTGAAGCGCGGCGTGCAGATCTAGGGGCAAGCATGAAGCCGCCCACGGCACCATCCAACGCGCTGGCGCGCCGATCAGGGCGCGTAGCGCTTGCCGCGTTCCAGGAATTCAGCGGTGGCGACCAGCGCCTCGCGCTCGTCGAAGCCGGCCAGGTCGCCCAGCACCTTGGCGCTGCTGCCGTCGCGCGCGATGGCGGCGAGCGTGCGCTGCATCGCCTTGATCGCCGCGCGCTGCAGGTCGCTGGGGATGATGACGATGTGGAATCCCAGTTCCTGAAGCCGCGCCACGGGCAACAGCGGCGTCTTGCCGCCCTGGAACATGTTGATCAGCTTCCAGCCGGGCAGGCGGCGCGCGATGTCGGCGATCTGCGCCTCGCTGGTGGGCGCGTCGAGGAACGCCACGTCGGCGCCGGCCTCGATATAGGCGTGGCAGCGGCCGATCGCCGCCTCGAAGCCTTCCACCGCGATGGCGTCGGTGCGCGCGATCACCACGAAGTCGGGATCGTGCAGCGCGTCGCGCACGGCCTTGAGCTTGCCGACCATCTCGCCGACCGGCACCACCGACTTGTCGGCGTAGTGCCCGCAGCGCTTGGGAAAGGTCTGGTCCTCGATATGGAAGGCGGCCACGCCGGCGCGCTCGAACGCGTGCGCCGCGCGCTGGGCGTTAAGCGCGTTGCCGTAGCCGTTGTCGGCATCGGCGATCACCGGAATGCCGACCACGTCGACGATCTGCTCCAGCCGCTGGGCGATCTCGGCCAGCGACAAAAGGCCCAGATCGGGAACGCCGTTGCCGCGGGCGATGGCGCCGCCGCTGGCGTAGGCGGCGGCAAAACCGGCCTGCGCGACCAGGCGCGCCGACATCCCGTCATAGACGCCGGGCGCCACGACGGTCTTTCCGGTCTTCAGCATGTTCCTGAGGCTGGTCGTGGTGCGCATCGGTGCGTTCCTTCTCATGAATCCGCGGTGAACCTAATGGGGACGCGCGGCGAACTTGAAAACCGTCCACGGGGTTTCGCCGAGGATGCGCTCGCGCTGCGCCGCGTCGGGCACCCAACGGTCGAGCCAGCCCAGGACCTTGGCGTAGGTCAGGCCCTCGCTATGCTGCGTCCAGGGCCAGTCGCTGGCCCACACCAGGCGCTCGGGGCCGCCCGCGCCGAGAAGCGCCGCGGCATAGGGCGCGGGGTCGGCGCCGCCCAGCCGGTAGGGCGCGGACAGCTTCGCCCAGGCGCGGCCCTCGCCGATGGCGTCGAGCAAGGCGCGGAATCCCGCGCAGGCCGCGCCCAGCGCCGGATCGGGGCTGCCGAAATGATCGACCACGACCTTGATGCCGGTTTCGAGCGCGGACGTCAGCAACGCGGGCAGGCGCGGACCCTCGATATAGATCTCGGCATGCCAGTCCAGCGCCGCGGCCGCTTCCAACACGCGGCGCCAGGCCGGCGCGCGCAGATCGGGAAGATCGGGCCGGCGCAGCATGTTGAAGCGGATGCCCACCACGCCGGCGCGGTTCATCCGCTCCAGCGTCGCGCGGGGGATGGACGAATCCACGATCACCGTGCCGCGCAGGCGGCCGGGCGCGGCGGCCAGCGCGGCCAACAGGAACGAATTGTCCGTGCCGTAGAAGCTGGGGGCGGTCAGCACGCCATGCGTGACGCCGTGCCGGTCGAGGGTCCCCAACAGCTCGGGCAGCAGCGCGTCGTGCTGCGGCGCGTGCCGGTGCCCCGGCATCAGCGGCAGGCCGCGCTTGAACACGTGCGCGTGCGAGTCGATGCGTGTCGGCTTGCGGGCGGGGTCGGGCATCGTTCTCCCTGCGGGCCGGCAAGCGCGTATGCCGCCGGAAGCGGCAGTGTGTCCGCGCGGCGGGATTTTCTCAACACCACAACGCATCGGCGGAGCGCAGGGGTGCAATGCGTGCCCCACCTTCGCCGCAACAATTCGATGTAGAAGGAGGAGACCATGCGTTTCAAGCATAGTGCGGGCATCGTCGCCATGGCGCTGACCATGACCGGCGTGGCGTTCGGCGCGTGGGGGCAGGAGAAGTTCCCCTCGCGTCCGATCGAGATGATCATTCCGACGGCGGCCGGCGGCGGCACCGACATCGCGTTCCGCATGCTGGCCGAACTAGTCGAGCCGATTCTGGGCCAGAAGGTCGTGATCGTGAACAAGACGGGCGGCGGCGGCTATGTCGGCATGGCGTCGATCATCCAGGCCAAGCCCGACGGCTATACGATCGGCGGACTGTGGAACGCGCCGCTGACCATGTCGCCGCACATGCTGCCGGCGCCCTATGCGCCGAGCGACTACGCGGCGATCACGCTGTCCACCTGGGCGCCCACGGTGCTGTGCGTCAAGGCGGCGTTTCCCGCCAAGGATGGCAAGGAGTTCATCGAACAACTTCGCAAGAACCCGGAAAAATACACCTATGGAAATGACGGGGTAGGGGGCACGCTGCATCTCGCCACGGAGCGCATCTTCATGAAGCTGGGGGCGAAAGCGCGCGCGGTTCCCTTCAATGGGGCCGGCGAAACCCTGAAGGCATTCCTCGGCGACCACATCGACATCTATGGCGGATCGATCGCGCCGGTGCAGCCTTACCTGAAGGACGGCTCGGCGAAGTGCCTCATCGTTTCGGCGCCGGAACGCAACGCCGGGGTCCCGGGCGCGTCGAGCCTCACCGATCTGGGCATTCCCGAAGAATCGACCGTGTTGTGGCGCGGCGTCATCGCGGCCAAGGCCCTGCCGGCGGATCGCATGGCGGTGCTGCAAAAGGCTTTTGCCGAGGCCGCGCAGAGCGAAAAGTTCAGGAAGTTCATGGAATCGCGCGGCGAGGAGGCCAAGGGCACTTCGTCGGCCGAGTTCCGCAAGCTGATCGACACGGAGTACGACGCGATCGGCAAGGTGATGGCTTCGATCGGTCTCGCCAAGAAATGACCGGACGCCGCGGCGCGAAAGGGCGGGGAGGATGAACACGACGGGCCGGCGGCTGGAGCTTGCGGTGATGGCTTGCCTGCTGCTGCTGGCGGTGTTCGCCTTCTGGCAGGCGGCGCTGATGCCGAGCGGCACGCTGTCGCTGCCCGGCCCGGGCATGCTGCCGATGGCGCTGGGCGCGTTGCTGGCGCTGTCGGTGCTCGCCCTGTTCGCGCTGCGGCTCGGCGTGGGGCCGCAATCCGACGTTCCGCTGCGGCTCGGCAGCCGCCAGATCGGCGTTTGCGTGCTGGCGCTGCTGGCGGCGGGACTGCTGTTCGAGCGCGCCGGCTTCGTCGTCACCGGCGCGCTGTTCCTGTGGGTCTTGCTGTGGATGCTCTCGCCGCTGGGCTGGTGGCGGTCCTCGATCGCGGGCGTCGCCGCGGCCCTGGTCACGGACTACCTGTTCAAGGACTTGCTGGGCGTTTCGCTTCCGTCGTTTCCCTGGACCTCCTGAGGGAAACCGAAGCCGATGGACGTCATCCAACCCCTGCTCAACGGCTTCGCGGTCGCGTTGCGCCCCGACAACCTACTCTATTGCCTGATCGGTTGCCTGTGGGGAACGGTGGTCGGCGTGCTGCCGGGACTTGGGCCGCTGGCCGGGCTTTCCCTGCTGCTGCCGCTTACCTACAAGCTCGAGCCCGCGTCGGCGATCATCATGCTGGCCGGCATCTTCTACGGCGCCATGTATGGCGGCTCGACCACCTCGATCCTCGTGCGCATTCCCGGCGAGGCGGCGTCGATCGTCACCTGCATCGACGGATACGCGATGGCGCGCAAGGGCCGCGCCGGGCCGGCGCTGGTGGTGGCGGCGATCGGCAGTTGGGTGGGCGGCACGGCGAGCATCGTGGGGTTGATGCTGTTCGCGCCGCCGCTGGCCAAGCTGATGCTGCAGGTGGGCCCCGCGGCGGAGTTCGGGCTGATGCTGCTGGCGCTGCTGGCGCTGAGCTTCGTCAGCGGCGGGCCGCCGCTCAAGACCCTGGCGATGGTCCTCGTCGGCTTGCTGATCGCGACCATCGGCGTCGACCCGATCACGGCCCATCCGCGCTTCACCTTCGGCTTCATCCAGTTCACCGAGGGCATCAGTTTCGTCGCCATCGCGCTCGGCCTGTTCGGCGTCAGCGAGATTCTCCTCAACTTCGAGGAGATCGCCATGGTCAAGGCGATCAGGCCCACCTTGCGCAGCCTGGTGCCGAAGCTTCAGGACCTCAGGGACTCGGCGCCGGCGATCGCCCGCGGTACGGTGGTCGGCTTCGTCTTCGGCTTCATTCCCGGCATCTCGCACGTCGTGTCCACCTTCGTGTCCTATGCCGTGGAGCGCAAGCTGTCGCGCGAGCCCGAGGCGTTCGGCACCGGCAAGATCCAGGGCGTCGCCGGCCCCGAGACGGCCAACAACGCGACCACCGGCAGCGCCATGATCCCGTTGCTGGTGCTCGGGATTCCCGCCATTCCCGCGACGGCGATCCTGCTGTCGGCGCTGATGATCCACAACGTGCAGCCCGGCCCGCAGCTCGTCGCCGAGCACCCCGACGTGTTCTGGGGCCTGATCGCCAGCATGTATATCGGCAACATCGTGCTGCTGGTGCTGAATCTTCCGATGGTGGGCCTGTTCGTGAACCTGCTGCGGATTCCCTACGCGTACCTCGCGCCCGGGATTCTGTTGATCTCGATGGTCGGCATCTACAGCGTGGCGTCGAACTCGCGCGACATCGTCATCATGGGCATCTTCGGCCTGCTCGGGTACGTGCTGCGCAAGGCGAAGTTCGATCCGGCGCCCCTGCTGCTCGCCATCGTGCTCGGCGACCGCATGGAGGTTTCGCTGCGCCGCGCGCTGACCATCTCGCAGGGCGACTGGTGGATCCTGGCGCAGGGCGCGATGTCGAAGATCTTCATCGGGGCGATCGTGCTTCTGGTCGCGCTGCAAGCCGCCGCCTGGCTGTTCGGATTCCGCCGCAAGCTGGCGGACCTGCCGGAGAACCCCAAATAGCGCCGAAGGAGACCGGATCTTCATGCGGATGACAACAAAGCTACGCGAGCTGCTGGCCGCGCCCGGAATCGTGCTGGGCGGCGGCGCACATGACGGGCTCAGCGCGCGCATCGTCGAGCAGGTCGGCTATCCGCTGTGCGTGGTGACCGGCGCCGGAAGCTCGATGACGCGCGGACTTCCCGACATCGGCCTGGTCACCATGCCCGAGATGGTGGAAAACGCGCGCTACATCGCCGAGGCGGTGAAGATTCCCGTCATCGTCGACGCCGACAACGGCTACGGCAACGCGATCAATACCATGCGCACGGTGCGCGAGTTCGAGCGCGCCGGCGTCGCCGGCATCCATATCGAGGACCAGGTCTGGCCGAAGCGATGCGGCCACATGTTCGGCAAGCGCCTGATCCCCAAGGACGAGATGGCGGGCAAGATCAGGGCCGCGTTGGACGCGCGCAGGGACCGGGATTTCGTGATCATCGCGCGCTGCGACGCGCTGATGGTCGACGGGCTGGAGGCGACGCTCGACCGCGGCGAGGCGTATCTCGAAGCCGGGGCGGACATGCTCTTCTTCGAGATGCGCGAATCGATGGACGAGATCAAGGCGATGGCCGAGCGGTTCCGCGGGCGGGTGCCGCTGCATTTCAACCACTCGCCCAGCGGCATGGTCCCGCGCCTGCACGTCTCGGAGATCGAGAAGCTGGGCTTCAAGACCGCCTGCTTCTACGTCCATGCGCTGATGGCGGCGTGCAAGGTGATGCGCGAGGTGCTGACCGAGATCAAGCAGACCGGCAACACGCTGACGGTCTGGGACCGCATGGTGAAGTTCGACGATTTCTGGGAGATCGCGGGCCTGGAAGACTACCGCCGGCTGGAGAAGAAATATGGCGCATGATCCGGTTCGACTCGAAGTGTTCAAGAACGCGATCGGCTCGGTCGTCGACGAGATGGTGCTGACCATCATCCGCATCGCCTATTCGTCGATCATGAAAGACACAATGGATCTTTCGAGCGCGTTTTGCGACCGGCGCGGGCGGATGATCGCCCAGGGCCTCAGCCTGCCGCTGCATCTCGGCTCGGTGCCCGACGCCATGGACGCCGTCATCGCGAAGTATGGCGATACGCTGCAGCCCGGCGACATCGTGATCCTGAACGACCCCTATCAGGGGGGGATGCACCTACCCGACATCTTCATGTTCAAGCCGGTGTTCATCGACGACCGCCTCCTGGGCTACGCCATGCTGGTGGCGCACCACAACGACATGGGCGGCCGCGTGCCGGGGTCCAGCGCCGCGGACTCGACCGAAATCTTCCAAGAGGGCCTGCGCATCCCGATCCTGAAGCTGTACGAACGCGGCCAGCCGAACCAGACGCTGATGGACATGATCGCCATCAACGTTCGAATTCCCGACGTGGTGCTGGGCGATCTTCAGGCGCAGGTGGCGGCCTGCCGCATCGCCGAGCGGGGCATGCGCGAACTGGCGGCGCGCTACGGCGTGGCCCGGCTCGAGCGCTATTTCGACGATCTTCTGGACTACAGCGAGCGGGAAGCGCGGCGAACGATCCGCGCGATTCCGGACGGCGTGTATCGCTTCATCGACCGGCTGGACGATGACGGCGTGAATATGGACCAGCCCGTCACGATCGCCGTCGCGGTGCATGTCGAGGGGGATGAGCTGACGGTCGATCTGGCCGGCACCTCGCCGCAGGTGCGCGGCGCCATCAATTCGACGCTGTCGTTCGCGAAATCGGCGGTCTATTTCGCGGTGCGCTCGCTGATGGGTTCCGACGCCCCCAACAATGCGGGCTTTTTCCGCCCGATCCACGTCAAGGCGCCGCTGGGTTGCCTGGTCAACCCAAAGCCGCCGGCGGCGGTCGCCGCGCGTGGCATCAGCGGCTTCCGCCTGATCGACGCGATGTTCGGCGCTTTCGCCCAGGCGGTGCCCCAGGCCGTGCGCGCCGCCGGCGAGGGTGGCACCACCAGCTACAGCTTCGGTTGCTTCGACGCCGAAGGGCGATTCTCGCTGTTCCGCGAGGCGGTGATGGGCGCCTGGGGCGCCGGCTGGCGGCGCGAGGGCATCGACGGCGTGGCCAACGCGGCCGCCAATATCAGCAACGCGCCGATCGAGGCGGTGGAAAACCAGGCGCCGATCAGGATCGAACGCTACGAGCTGGTGCCGGACAGCGGCGGGCCGGGCGAATGGCGCGGCGGAATGTCGGTGATGCGCCAACTGCGGTTCCTGGGCGAGCGCGCCACGTTGCAACTGCGCTCCGACCGCCGCCACAACCTGCCCTATGGCCTCATGGGCGGGGGCAATGGGCAGCCGTCGAACAACCTTCTCGACCAGAACGGAACCTGGCGGCAGCTCCCGACCAAGTTCACGCGGTCTCTGGAAAAGGGCCAGGCGATCCGTCACACCACGGCCGGCGCGGGCGGCTATGGCGATCCCTTGCGCCGCGACCCGGCGCTGGTGCTGGACGACGTTCGCAACGGCAAGGTCACGCCGGAGGCGGCGCGGCGCGACTACGGCGTCATGCTTCTGCCCGCGCCCTGGCGCGTCGACGCATCGGCGACCGCGAAGCTGCGCGCCGGGCTTGCCGCCGCGCGCACGGAAAGCGCGGCATGAGCGCCAACGCGGATCCGGGCCTGCGTGTCGGCGTCGACATCGGGGGAACGTTCACCGACCTCGTGTTCCTGCGGCCCGACGGAAAGCTGGACCGTCGCAAGCGGCCTTCGACGCCGGCCGACTATTCCCGCGCCATCGTGGAGGGCGTGACCGAGTATTGCGAGGAAACCCGGCTCAAGGGCGGCTCGATCGGCGAGGTCGTGCACGCCACCACGGTGGCGACCAATGCCATTCTCGAGCGCAAAGGCGCGCGCACGGGCCTGCTGACCACCGAGGGGTTCCGCGACGTGCTGGAGTTGCGCCGCATACGCATACCGCTGTCTTACGACCTGGGCTGGAAGAAGCCGGAGCCGCTTGTGGAACGGGCATTGCGGCTTGGCGTGCGGGAACGGATCGACGCGCGCGGCAACGTGCTGGTTGCGTTGGATCCCGCTTCGGTCGACTCCGCCATCGAGGAGCTGGCCGCCAACGGCGTCGAGGCGGTGGCGGTGTGCTTGTTGCACTCCTACCGCAACGCCGGGCACGAGCGCGAGGTCGGCGAGCGTCTGCGCGCGCGCCTGCCGCACGCGCATGTCTCGCTATCCTCCGACGTATTGCCCGAGATGCTGGAGTTCGAGCGCACCAGCACCACTGTGGTCAACGCCTATGTCGCCCCGCTGATCGCGCGGTACCTGGAGCTGTTGCGCGACGCGCTGGCGCGACAGGACATACACGCGCCGATCCTGGTCATGCAGTCCAACGGCGGGCTGATCAGCGCCGCGTCCGCCGGCGAGCGGCCGGTGACGATCATCGAATCGGGCCCGGCGGCCGGCGTGGTGGCCGCCCAGCGCCTGGCTCGGGAATCCGGTTATCCCAATGTGATCACGCTGGACATGGGCGGCACCACGACCAAGGCCTCGATCATCGAGCGCGGAGAAATCCTGCGCGGCAGCGAGTACGAGGTGGGTTCCAGCGTATCGGTGAGCAGCCGGCTGGTGCGCGGCGGCGGCTACCTTCTGCGCATTCCCGTGATCGACATTTCCGAGGTGGGCGCCGGCGGCGGCAGCATCGCGTCGCTCGACGCGGGCGGATCGCTGCGCGTGGGGCCGTCCAGCGCCGGCGCGGTGCCCGGCCCCGCCTGCTACGGGCAGGGAAACGAGCGGCCAACGGTTACGGATGCGAATCTCGTCCTGGGCTACATCAGCCCCACCTCGCTTGCCGGCGGTTCGCTCGCGGTCGATGCCGCCCTCGCGGAAGCCGCCATCCGCAAGGCGATCGCCGAGCCGGCGAGGCTGTCGCTGCTGGACGCCGCCCACGGCATCCACACCGTCGCCAATTCCAACATGGTGCGCGCGATCAAGTCGGTGTCGGTGGAGCGCGGCCGCGATCCGCAGGACTTCACGATGCTGGCGTTCGGTGGCGCCGGCCCGATCCACGCGGCCGGGCTCGCGCGCCAGCTTGGCATCCGCCAGGTTCTCATCCCGCCGGCGCCGGGCGTGTTCAGCGCCTTCGGGCTTTTGCGCGCGGAGGTCGAGCATCACACCGCGCGTACGGTGCTTACCTCCACGCGCGGCGCCGATCTGGCGGCGGTCGAGACGGCCCTGGAGGAAATGCGGGTGGACCTGCTGCGCCGGGCGCGTGAGGAAGGGTTCGCCCCCGCCTTGGCCGAGATCATGCGCTTCGCCGACCTGCGTTACCGCGGCCAGTCCTCGGAGCTGACCGTGCCGATTCCCGAAGGCCGGCTTGGCGAAGCGGCGATGCAGGCGATTGAAGAGAGCTTCGAAGCGGAGTTCGAGCGCACCTATGGCCACCGCGCGGACGCGAAGTCGTTCGAGCTGGCCACGGTCCGGCTCGTGCTTCGCCTGCCACGTCCGGTCGAACATGGGACGGCCTGGATGCCCGACGGTTCCACGGCGGCCGAGGCCGAGCGGCTGGTCTATTTCGGCCCCGAGCAGGGACGGCTCAAGGCGGCGGTGCTGTCGCGGCGCGCGCTCGCGCGCAAGCCGCGGCCGGGTCCGGCGCTGATCCAGGAATATGACACGACGATCGTGGTGCCGCCGGGTTGCGCAGCCGGCATCGACGGCCAGGCAAACGTCGTCATCACCGTGGGAAACTAGAGCGGTGTTCGATGAGGTGGAACCGTCTGCGCCGGAGGGGTTTTGCGCCGCGGGCAGGAAAAGGGCGATGCGCGTAGCCGGCGCTACGCGCAAGCCCTTTGACGAATCCCCGGCGCAAAATCCCCCGGCCCTATGGGGTCGCGCCGTGGCGGGCGCTGGCCGGGCGCCGATCCGCCCGGCCGCTCTGAAAGCCAGGCGCGCCGCTCTGGCTCGCGGCGCGCAGGTCGTTGCGCCGCTCGGCCGATGCGCCGGCATCGCCCTTCGCGGCGCGCCTGGCGGATCGCCGCGCCACGCCGCGACGCAGGTGATTCCATCTCATCGAATACCGCTCTAGCGTGGCGGCGCGATGCCCGGCCCCATAGACCGCAGCGTCACCGGCCAGCCGGCACGCCCTGCGCTGATCGACAATGCCCGCGCCATGCTATGGATGACGCTGGCCGCGGCCTGCATCGTGGCGATGAGCGCCATGCTGAAGCATGTGACGCAAGAGCTGCCGGTGATGGTGGTGTTTTTCTTCCGCATGGCGTTCGCCGTGCCGCTGGTGCTGCCCTGGGTCTTGCGCGGGGGCATCCGCGTGCTCGCCACCAGGCGGCTGGGTCAGCATTTCGTGCGCGCCACGGTGGGCGCGCTGTCGATGTGGTGCTGGGTGTTCGCGGTGAAATCGCTCATCCTCGCGGCGTTTACGGCGATTTCGTTCACCCGGCCGCTTTGGATGCCGCTGACCGCCTGGGTGGCCTTGAGCGAGCATGTGGGCGCGCGCCGGGGATGGCTGATCCTGCTGGGCTTTGCCGGCGTCCTGATCGTGACGCGGCCCCAGCTTCAGGTCGATGCGGCCGTCCTGGTGGCGCTTCTGGGCGGCGCCGTCTCCAGCATCACGATGGTCCAGGTGAAGCAGTTGACGCGCACCGAACCTTCCGCGCGCATCGTGTTCTATTTCTCGGTGTTCGGCACGCTCTATGCCTTTCCCTTCGCCGTCATCGAGTGGGTTTCGCCAAACCTGCCGCAACTCGGATGGATGGCGCTGAGCGCGATCGCCGCGGCCGCCGGGCAGTACGCGATCGCCCGCGCCGCGGGCGTGGGAGAGGCGACGGCGATCGCGCCGGTGGATTTCGTCCAGCTTCCCTTCGCGGCGTTGGCCGGCTTCGCGATCTTCGGCGAACTGCCGGACGTTTTCACGTTCGCCGGGGCGGCGGTCATTCTGGCGGCGACGCTCGCCATCGCGCAGGAAGGGCGCCGGCGCGCCCGGGCTTTGAGCGGTTAAAGACATCTTTTGGAGGTGAACGCCATGAATAGCGAGAACGCGAAGCCGAAGACGGCCAACCAGAAGCGCAAGCTGTTCCGCAAGCTGATGACCGATCCGGAGATTCTGGTTCTGCCCGGCGTTTTCGACGGGTACAGCACGCGGCTGGTGGAAAAGGCCGGATTTCCGGCGGCGTTCATCACCGGTTCCGGGCTGGTCGAGGCCAATATGGGTTGGCCCGACCTGGGGATCATGGGATTTCGCGAGAACCTGGATGCCTGCCGCTATCTGGCGGGATGCACGGACATGGCGCTGTTCGCGGACGGCGACACCGGCTACGGCAACGCCGTGAACGTGCATTTCACAGTGCGCGGTTTCGAGGACGCGGGTCTCGCCGGCGTGATGATCGAAGACCAGGTGTGGCCCAAGCGCTGCGGCCACATGAAGGGAAAGGAGGTCATCTCCCTGGATGAGGGCGTGGAGAAGATCCGGGCCGCGGCCGAGGCGCGGCGCGATCCCGACTTCATCATCAAGTCGCGCACCGACACGCTGGCCACGCATGGGCTGGCCGAGGCGATCAAGCGCCTCAATCGCTATGCCGAGGCCGGCGCCGACCTGCTGTTCGCCGACGCCCTGCTGTCGGTATCCGAGATCGCCACGGTGGCGAAGAACGTGCCCAAACCGCTTTGCGTCAACATGGGATTCGGCATCCGCAAGCGGTCGACCACGCCGTTGCTGTCGCCGCGCCAGATGCAGGAACTGGGGGTGGCGGTCGCCATCTTTCCGCGCCTGCTCACCGCCTCGGCGATCCAGGGAATGAAGAACGGCATGGCCGTGCTGCAACAGATCATGGCGACGGGCGAGGTGATCGAGCGGCCCGACCTCGCGGTCTCGTTCGAGGAGCTGAACTCCCTCGTCGGATTCGACGAGGTGCTGGAGATCGAAAAGCGGTTCCTGACCAAGGAACAGTTGGCGCGGAAATACCGCGGCGCGGCCGAGTAAGCGGCGCTTGCGGCGCGGTTCGGCGGCGATGCGCTATGCATCCCCGGCGCTGGACCGCGCATACGGAAACATGCAATGAACAGACTCATCCTGGCGCAGACCACGTTGCCCGGCACGGCGCCGGTCGAGTACATCGAGGCCGCGGCGGCGGCCGGCTACGCCGGTACCCGGGCGGAACCGAGAAGGCCAGCATCTTCGCTACCGTCCGAGGATCCAGCCCGAACCGCCGAGCCGCCTCACGACGGCTCAGACCCTCAATCCGAACCGCATG
>Ga0194121_10006097_pt1 | contig 16301 bp, 10 predicted proteins | sample TA2MahCa50mmetaG_FD_148609 | JGI IMG/M metagenome (GOLD analysis project Ga0194121, IMG submission 148609) | Freshwater microbial communities from Lake Tanganyika, Tanzania - TA2015020 Mahale Deep Cast 50m | ecosystem: Environmental > Aquatic > Freshwater > Lake | place: Tanzania: Lake...
TCGGCGGCATTTGCGGCGGCGCCGACCCACAAGCAGAGAAGCAGGGTCAGCAGCAGCGAGGCCGCGCGATTTTGCGAGAAGAACAGGAGGATTGGATTTTTTGGTGTGCTCATAGATTCACATAAGAAGGATGTGATCATCGTAGCAGAAGGCACTTTTTCCAGCTTGGATGGATTCCACCTGAGGTTGAACGGAATTGACGTCCAGAGACGACGGGTCCTTTTCCTCAGGCGATCCTCGCGCTCTGGCTATTTGAGCGACGCGATGTGCTCGGTGAACCAGGTCCAGTCATTCTTGTCCGCCCTTGGCAGCCAGGAGATGTCGTTTGGCACGGCTTCGCCGCCCTTGCGCCTGAACCCCGAGACGTTGCTGCGCCATTTCTTGATGGCGGAATGTCCGTCGGCAAAGGTCAGTCCGGCGGCGTTGCCGTGCCGCCCGGAGGGCGCATCCAGCCACGGAGTGTTGTTGGCAAACGTGCGGAGATTGTCGAAGGGAAAGAAGTGGGAGTCGTTGATGCTGTTTTCGTGTTCATCGATGAGGATGTAAACGTCGCTCGCGCCAGGCGAGGTGAAGTCGGAGAATTTTTTCGCGACCTTGTATTTTTGGGCGTTGTTTTGAACCCACGAGGTGGAGGTGTCGCCCATGAAGGCGTTCATCGTATAACTGCGGCTGCGCGGCAGCAACTTCCCGCCAACCCGTAGCTGCGCCTGGTCGGCGGGGCAGCGGAACACGGTTGCAGTGCTGAGATACTTGTAGGTGGGACTGTTGGTGAGATGGCGGATATCGGCGGAGTCCGCGGCGCCAAACATGCCGCCTTCGATCCAGGCCGGCGCCATCGGGCTGGCAAACGGCCCCAGACAGACGTCGTTGAAATCCTGGCCATACAGGACGTAGGCCAGGCCGAGTTGTTTCGCGTTGTTCAGGCAGGCGATCCCGCCCGCCTTCAACTTTGCCTTCGCGAGGGCTGGCAGGAGCATGCCCGCCAAAATCGCGATGATGGCGATGACGACCAATAACTCGATCAAAGTGAAACCGCGTACCGCAGCCGACCTATTCTTTTGCTTTTGCATTCGTTCTTTTTACCAATCCGGCCAGCCACTGGCTTGTATATCTGGATCGAGGCTTTGAACGAAAGCGACAAGTCGCCGTCTGCCGTGCGGTCGAGTCATGATGATGGCAAAGTGAAGTTCCGTCATCGTGAGGCCGGTTTCCAGCTCGCGCGGCTGCCATCGATCGCCATCTGGAAGCGCAGCGGCTCAATCAGCGTCGCTTCGGTTCCATCGGGGCGGATGACCCAGACGGGGCGTTTGTCGGCGGGTTTCTCCGAATAGATTTTGAGCATTCGCTCCTTGTTGCTCCAGTAACGCTCGTCGGTGCGACGGAAGGAAATCCACTTTCCGTCCGGCGACCAGGCGCTCGGGGTGCAGACGCTGGTGCCGCCGAGAAACAAGTCCGCGATCAGATAGCGCACCTGTGGCTCGCGCCAGGTGACCGACTGCCAGTCGGCCGATTGGGCGGAGGTGCCGTGGCTTGAAACAAGAGTAAGCAGGGGGATGAGCGCTGATGGTTTCAACGTTGCTCCGGATCCGACGTGAGCCGGATGTCGGCGGGCGTGACGCGCCGGCCGGTGCCGCGATAGACGACGTTCGACACACCGGGTTTGCCGTCCACGCCGTTGAACTCGAAGCGATCGAGGTTGGCGACGCGGTGCCCGGCGTCGTAGTGCGCCACCGCCACCAGGCAGTTGTAGTCGTGGAACCGGTGCCCGAAGCTGGCGACCTTCTCCCGCGTGCCGGCCAGTTGGATTTCCGCGATGAGGTAACGCCGCCAGTCATCGGAGAAGTGCGGGTCGGTGTTGAGTTTCACCAGCGCGCCGTCGAGCGGTCGGCCATTCGCGCGATAGACCAACCGGCGTTGTTCCCCCGTTCCCTGGAAGGCATAGAGATTCGTGTTCACCGCGCGCGCGCCGTAGCCCCAGCGTTTCAACGCTTCGGCCACGCTGGAATCCGCCTTTTTCGCCTCGTAGAAGGAAACCGGACGGCCCAGCGTGAGATCCGCCAGCGCCAGCCGCATCGGCGCCTGATCGAATTGAAGGTCGGTGGTTAGCAATAGGTCTGCGCCGACGGCGGTCTGCTCGGTGCCCTTGAACACGACGCGCATGGATTCGCCGTACGGTGTGGGAATACGACGGCGCTCGAACTGGTTCGTGTTCACCAACCGCGCGCCTGCTTCCCATTCCTTGAGCGCGACGGCGGGCACGGCGTCGCGGACGTGCTGTTTGTAATAGTCCGGCGAACCGCCCAGCGTCATGTCGGCGATGAGATAGCGGACGTGCGGTTCCTTGTAAACGTCCGCGGCCCGGACGGGGCACAGGCCGGCACTCACGAGGAGCAGCAGCAGCAACGAGGAATTTTTCATGTTCGGGTTCATTTGAGCGGGGAAAAATCCGCCGGCACTAGCTTGTAAGCGGTGGCCCCGGTGCGCAGCTTGCCGTTGGCCTCGGTCTCCTTCTCGATGCGAATCCACTCCTCGTCCCGGTGGAAGGCCCCGATGGTGGCGTTGATGGCATCGAGGCTCTCGTGCGCGAACAGGGTCGCCATCACGCCGGCGTGCTCGGTGTCGGTCGCCTCCCACCAGCCGAGGTTATCCATGCCGTGCCGCTCGTAAATGCGGATGGCGTGATCGCGCCAGCGATCCCGGAAGGCCGCCTCCCTGCTCGGCGTCCGCGCGTAGAGCCTCAGGTCGAACACGCGCGCGGGGCGTTTTGCGTTGTTCGCCAGTTTCCAGGCGATGGCGGGCGTGACGAGTTTCAATATCTCGATCCTCGAATACGTCTTTCCGTGCTTCGCCTCACTGGCAGCATAAGCCGGAGCGAATTCCGGATCGGCCGCGAATGCCTTCCAACCCGAACTGGCGGCGGCCTCGCCCGGCGGCGCGAGCAGTTCCACGACGACAACGTTGGTTCCTTTGCGGTCCTGGCTCACCCAGCACGCCAGCGGATTCAGGCCGTGCCGCTTCTTGAGCGCGGTCATCGGCTCGCGGAACCGCTCGAGGATCGCGTCGGCCTTGCCGGGCAACGCGTGGTAGATCCGCAGCTCGGCGTAGCGCGGCCGGTCAGGCGCGGTGGAGATCGGTTCGTTCAACGGCGCCAGCGCGAGCGTCCGGCCCAGCGCCAGCTCCGGCACCGGATGCCCCCGAAAGCCCGGCCTGTTGGCCCGCGCATGAAAGACGCCGCTCGGTCCGCCGGTCGAGATGAAGAGTTCGTCGTGCGCCGCGCCGCCGAAGGCGATGTTCGTCACCAGCCGGGCGTCCGGCTTCACTTCGCCGAGCAGCCGGACTTCGGGCGAAACCACGACGACGCGACCGCCGCCGGCCTTGCGGGTGAACTCGGGTTCCGCAACGCGCCCACCTGAGCTGGTCAAAGCCGTTGGATCCGCAGCACTGACCCAAGTATCCGTGTCCTTCAGCAAAGCGATTGCAGCCGGATCGGTGGCAGCCAGCAAGTTTCAACTCAGCGGCGGCATCGGCGTTACCGGGGCCTCTCGATCCAAACGACCTGAAACGCGTGCTCTTGACCACTGCGGCGCAAGCTGAAGGCACAGTTTACACCGTGACCGTCAACGGCGTAACCGACGCCAGCGGCACTGCCATCGCCGCGAATTCCACCATCAAATTCACCGCGTGGAAAGTCACGCCCGGCTGGGCAACCCGCGAGATCTACTTCGGCATCAGTGGCCAAACAGTGGCCGATTTCAAAGCCAACGACCGTTTCACAGCCCGCACGCCTGACAAAATTGAATGGGTGAAGGGCTTCGAATCCTTCCGCGATCCCTTCACGGTCAATTATGGCGCGCGGTTGAACGCGTTCTTCATTCCACCCTCCAACGGAACTTACACATTCTATCTGAATGGCGACGACGAATCCGAACTGTTCCTGAGATCGAACCAATCCCAGGCGAACCTGAAATCCTTGGGTGTTGTGGCGATCAGCCCGGTTGGTTTCGACGACGCGTTCTCGGTGAATTCCGGAGCGTCGTTGACCGCGGGTACACGCTACTTGATGGAAGGTTTGCTCCAACAAGGTGCTGGCGATGTCTACCTGCGTGTCGGCGCCAAGGCGCAAGGATCAAGCACGCCAGCCGCCAATGTCGCTGTGCTCGCCGGCAATTCCATCGGCACCTTCGTTAATCCAGACATCGGCAACGTTCAGATCACAGCGCAACCAGCCGCCGCCACGGCCACTGTGGGTTCACGCGCCAAATTCAGTGTGAAAGTGAAAGCAACAGAATCACCGGTGTATTATCAATGGCGTGTCAATGGCGCCGATATCCCCAATGCAATCCGATCCTCCTACATCACACCGGAGTTGACCGACGCCGACAACGGCAAGATGTATTCGGTCGTGGTGAGTGTTGCAGGAAAAGACACTCCGAGCGCTGATGCCAAATTGTCCGTGACAGCAGGCGATCCTTCACCGTTGCAGCCATATGTCGCGATCAACTTCGTCGTCGGCGGCAACAGTCTGCCCGGTCCAATGCTTCCGTCCGACGTGGCGGGCATTGTCTGGCAGGATAACTGGAATAACCTGGGCGGCTTCACCTACGACAACGCGCCGCTCGTTGACGCCAAGGGTGCAGCTACTCCAGTTGCGTTTAGCGCAACAGCGACAGGGAACTGGTACACGGGCACCTTTGCGCGCGGGCTCAATGGCCCCGTCGCCACCGAACTCGCGCCCGACGGCTCGCTGCTTGTCCTCAATCGCGGCGCGGTCTGGCGCGACTCGAAGAAGTTTGTGCCCAACGCCGGCTCGCTCATCCGCATCTGCTACGTCGGTGGTTCGACTCCCGCGAGCGGAACGCCGGTCTCCGACCCGGCGCGATCCTCCACCAACCTCGCCGCCCTGGGTTTGCCGATGGAGGCCAGCGCGTTGCCGAAGCGCCTGACGCGCGCGGAATGGGACGCCCGCCTGCGCGGCGTCAGGCGCTGGCCCTTTTGGCTCAACACCAGCGCGTGGCAGCCCTTCACCCACGAGGTGATTGGCCTATATTTGCCGACAAACGCGGCGGCAAGGTTGTCCGCAGACAACACGGAAGTGCTGCTGCCGCCCGGCGCGGTTGTGGTGAGAAATTTCAGCGTCACCCACTGGCGGGCGAAGCCAGCCAAAGGCGACGAAGTTTCACGACCCGTCGAAACCCGCCTGCTCGTCGTCGGCGCGCCACGCAGCTACGGCGCCGGCTATCGCTGGAAGACTCCTGACCTCGCCGAACTGATCGAAGATGGCGAACTCGAGACGCTCACCGGGCTGGCGGACGCGAACTCCACCAACGACACACCGCAGAAAGTTTCGCTGCCCTGGTGGTTCCCCGGTGTGGACGATGGCCTCAGCTTTCCCCTCACCAATCCCGCCTACTGGATTTCGACCTCGGTTCAGGATTTTATTTTCCCGCCCGCGCCGGCTCGTCCCGGCCGCCCGGTCAACTGGCTGCGGTCCATGCAACGCGCGGGCGCGCTCATCACGACGCTCACGCCGGAGAAACTCGATCAACTTCCTCATGGGGTGATGTGGTCCAGCCCGCTCGAACCCTCCGAGCAGCGCGTCCGCTCCTATCTGCACGGCAATTGCGCGGTGTGCCATCAGCCGGGCGGTGCCTCGCGCGGCAATCTCGATCTGCGCCTGACCACACCACTCGCGCAGACCGGCCTGCTCCATGGTGAGCCGCAGGCCGGCGACCCCGGCCTGGCGGGCGCGAAAATTGTCACTCCCGGAGCGCCCGAGAAGTCCATCCTGCTCCGCCGCCTCAAGGACACCGGCTTTTTCCGCATGCCGGCCGTGCAGTATCATAACGAACCTTCGCCCATCATCCCGGTGATGGAGGAATGGATTCGATCACGGTCCGGCCCCACGAATTCAAAGCGGCCATGAATCTTTTCGGACAGAATTCCTGGCCGCTTTGAATTCATGGGCCTTCGTGGCTGAAGCGCCGCGCCCTGAACCCTCCCCCGAAGGCGCCATCAATGCAGAGCCACGACGCGTGGGTTCCCGCCACGCCGCGATCGTCCATCGGCGTTCAGGGCCGAAAAGCCAGACTCCGCCGCGATGATTCGCCATCGCGCGAAAAACTTCGCACTCATTCTGGCAGGGCGATCTTTTCGACGCGGTTGGAGACAATCGGCATTAACTAACTATTAAAGAATTAATACTTAGGTCTTCGTCAAATCGATTATTCTGTGACCTGAAAAGCTGCCAACCACGACCCCTTCAAATGGTAGGGCGGTGCTGCTGCGCCGCCGCATTCGATTGAACGTCGGCTGCGCCGCAGCGCAGCCCTACCAGACTTTCTCGAAAGGGCTGTGCACGTTGGTGCCGATGGTTGGGGTCGGCGACGGCGCCGACCGTGGCACGTGGGGCGCGTGCGGTCCCCGCCGGCTCGGAACGCGCCTCAACGCGGCGCAGCGGCGACTTGCTTCTCGGCCTTGATCGGCACGGGAACGAACGCCCTGATCAAATTCCCGGTCGCGGCGTCGAAAATCCACCCCTTGCCGTCGAAGCCGCCACACACGATCTCGGTTTTCTGCGGGTGAAACGCGAGCGAGAAAATCGCGCCGTCAAAGCCCTTCAACGTCGCGGCGCGTTTGCCGTCGCTGGTTTTGTAGAGGCGGACTTCGCTCGAAGCGCCGCCAGCCGCGAGCAGGCTGCCGTCGGAATTGAACGCCATGGCGTAAATGGGACCGGGCTGGCGCTCGAATTCGCGGACGAGATTCACGTCGTTGTTTGCCGCGGTTCGGCCCTGGTTATCGGAGATTCTGTAAAGCCGGGGCGTGCCGAGAGCGCCGCCGTAGGCAACCTGATCCAGCTTCGGATGGCGCGCGAGGCACATTACTTCCTCGAGCAGTTTGTTGATGTCGTCGATGAACTGGCTGCTGGAGGCATCGATGAGTTTCATCGCCCGGTCACGGCTGCCGCTGAGAAGGCGTTTTCCATCCACCGTGAAAGTCGTGCCGAGGACCCAGTCGCTGTGATTGTCGAAATGGAGGAGTTCTTTGCCGTCCTGAACGCTCAGCATGCGAACCGTCTTGTCCGCGCAACCCACCGCGATTCGAGTCGAGTCCGGCGAAAACGAAACGCCATAGACGGAATCGTGAGAGACCTTCACCGCGCGGATCAACTCGTGTTTCGCCGGGTCCCAAATCTGAACTTCGCCGAATCGCGCGGGCGCGCTGCCCGCAACCGCGAGCAGCTTGCCGTCGGAGGAAAAGGCGATGGACTCGACGCGCGGAGATTCGCCAACGAGCCGGGCCATAAGTTCGGAGCCGTCGGATTTGTGCAAGAGGACTTCATGATAGCCCGAGACCGCCAGAAGGTTTCCGTCCGGCGAATAGGCGAGAGCCGAGATGACCGGCGCGGCGGCATAGACGGGCGGCTCGGTGAGTTGGAAGGAATTGGCGCCGGCGGGCGTGTCATCCTTCGCGCCTTCGATGATCCAACGCTCGATCAACGCGATCTCGGCGCGGCTCAACGGATCGCCTTCCTTGGGCATGGAAGGTTCGTCACCGCTGATTTCGTCGAGGATCTGGCTTTTTTTCGGGTCGCCCGAAACGAAGCTGGGGCCGGTCTTGCCGCCCTTTTTGAATGCTTGGTACACGGTTAAGTCCAGCCCGCCCTTGAGCTTGCCGGGATGGTGGCAGCCGGTGCAACTGCGTTTGAAAATGGGCACGATTTCGTGGAAGTAGCTGACGGGCTTGGGGTCGTCGGCGAGGAGGGGTAGTGCGAAGAATGTGAGGAGCAAAAACGAAATCGCCCAGAGGCTTGATGAAGCGGGCCTCGCAAGTAGTCCCGGCTTTAGCCGGTCCGGCGCGTCGGCGCCGCCTGAAGGCGGGACTCCAAACGAACGCACTGATTTTCTCATCCTCGTCGCCGTCCTCGCAACCGCGGCAATCGAGGACGATGGACAAGTGCGAGGACGAGGACGGATTTGGCTGCGACTCCGCCGTGCTGCGCCGTTTCGCCGATTCGCGACCTGTGGGGTATCGGACGCTCTGCTGATGACAAATCGGTGATGCGGCGGATCTAAAATCTTCGCTACGAATGGTCCGTTCACCGAACGGGCGGGCAGGATGCCTGCCCTACGTTGGAGCGAAAGCAGCAGTCGATTCATGGTTTTACTTCGTTCCCGCCGCGGCGACCTCGGCGGCTTCACCGGGCGCATTGACGACCAATTTGATTTCTCCCGGCTTTTGCTTGTAAGTGCGATCTTTGAATTGGCCGACCCCCTGCACGCTCAGGCTGATTTCCTTTCCAACCGGCGCTTTCTCGGTCGCGACCAGTTTCACCGTGGCTTCATTGGCGTTGGCCTGGACCTTGTCAATCGAGGCTGTGATGCCGTCCGGCACGCCTTCGAGTGCCAGAGCGATTTCGTTGGTGAACCCGGCGCGACGGCCCGCTCGCACGCTGAACACGGCCTCGCGCGCGGCGGACTGGGACGAGGACGGAAGCGCGGTCACTGACAGGCGCTTCAGCGTCGTGTTCAACACGAACGGGATTTCCTGCACCGTGACGGGAAGCGCGCGGCTGTATTGAGTGAACTTCTGGCCGTCCACGCTTGCTTCCCCTTTGATCAGGACGGGCCGGGTGCCGGTTTCGGAGTCGAGTTTGGCTCTGAGATTCAGCGCGGCCCGGGACTCGCCGGATTTGATGGCGGTTTGCGGGATGTCCAGGCTTTGGGTAATGGGTTCGCGGCCGGCCGAGAATCCTTCGGCGGACAATTTGATTTCGCCGGTGAACCCGTTGCGACGTTGCGCGATCACTTCGATGGGCGCCGATTCTCCTTGCTCCAGGAGCGTGCTCAGGGAGGCGAGGTCGAGCGTAAACGGCGGTCGATCCATGACCGTGAGGAATCCTTCCTTCGCCGGCTTTTCTTCGGACATGGGCTCGACCGGGCGCGAAACGGATGCTCCGCTGATGACGGACGTGGCAGTCAATTTGATCGGGAAAGTTCCCAACGCGGCGTTCTCCAATGCGGATAACGTCACCCACGCGCTGGCCGGCGCCGAGGGAACGAACAGCGCGGGTTCACTGAAGATGCCGTCGGGCAATTGAGTGAAGGTGACGCGCACCGTGCCATTGAAGCCATTGAGCCGTGTCAGTTCGCAGCGCACCGGAACGTGTCCGCCGCGCGTCAGGCGTGGATTGTCCGGAAAACAGCGAACTGCGAAATCCGGTTGTGGCGGGCGGACGGAAAGCCGGTAGCCGAAACCAGCCCCGCCCCGTCCCAGCAAATCCTCGACGATCAAAACGTATTCGCCCGCTTCGGTGAATTTTCGTTGGATGCGCGCGTCCGCGCCGACGGCGTCGTCGTTTCGCTGGACAACTTTCCCCGTGGAATCCTGGAGCGTAAGCAAGGCGTCGAGCGGCGACCCAAGCCGATTGGCCAGCACCTCGAAGATGAACTCCTGATCCTTTTGAACTTTGAACTTGAAGGCGTCGCGGTCCTTTTCGCTTTGAATCCTGCCGTTGATCACGCCAGGCAGCGTCACTTCATTGGCCTGACCGGTCGAGTTGTTCGGTTCTTTGTCCGCAAACTCGGGGAGGTCCGCGATGTCTAACGGGAATGGATTCGAGATGCCGAGCGGCGTGGTGATTCGGAGATCCTGGCGGCCAGCGGGCGCGTTGGGATCGATGCGCAGGGTGAGTTTGGGATCGGCCAGGTTGTGGCCGCGCACTTCCACTTCGACGTTCTGGCCGCTCCGCGCGCCGAAAGGAAAAACCGAATAGACATACGGCATGACGCCGGCCAAAAGGCGGTAGCGAAAATTCTCGCCGCCCTGGTATCGGTAATCGCGGAGTTGAAGCACGTATTCGCCGTCGTCCGGAACTTTGAAAGCAAGGAGCGGGTCCAGGCCGTTGTCGTCTTCGCTCCGGGCAAGTTCTTTCCCGGACTTGTCCAGGACGGCCAGGGAAGGGTCGATGGCCGAGCCGAGCCGGGAGCCATAGACATCGACGACCACAAGCTGGCCTTTCTTCCCGTTGAACCGGAAGTAATCAATCTCGGCAGCCGAAGCAATGCGACCGCTGAGCGCCGCGGGCAGCTCGATGGGCTGCGCTTGTTCCGTGGTTTGATTCGGCCCCTTCTGCGCAATCTCCGGCAAGTGGCCGACGTGAAGGGGGACCGGATTGGAAACGCCGGTCGATGTGGCCACGCGAATTTCCCGGTCGCTTAAGGCGGCATCGTTCACAACCGAAATCTTGGCGCTCAACTTCTTTTCGTCCCTCGCCGCCGTCGTGGAAATGCCGCCGCCACTGGCCTCGATACTGACCGTGGGATGCGGCGGTGCGAGGATTTCCGCCGTAATGCCCGGATCGCCGCTGAGGAGAAGATTTGCGACGCTGCCGAGGTTTTCGCCGGTGACGGTGATGGTGACGGTCGTGCCTCGTTGAATCCAGTCAGGAGAAATGGAATTCAATTTGGGAATGGGCTGAGCCTGCAAAGGAGTGATCGCCTGAACCCAAACGAACAGCGAGCACGAAAGCGAGATCAGGCGGCGAAGGCCCGGGCGGCTGAGGTTGTCTTTGGTTTTGAACCACGGATTACACGGATACACACGGATCATCAGGGGAAGCCGTCTTGGCCGCGGAACCGCGCACTCGGCCTGTGAACACGTGGCTGGCAGGGCCGTGCTGCTGCGCCGTCGCATCGATTGAAAGTCGGCTGCGCGGCAGCGCAGCCCTACCGGGTTCAGGGGAAGTTTCAGAACCATGCACGCGGCCCATGAACCCACCCCTTCCCCTCTCAGGAGGGGAGATCCGTCCGGCGTCGCAGGGCCCGGTTCCCCTCCTGGGAGGGGCGAAGGAGTGGGTGGGTTCAGGTGAAGCCGACTTGCCTTATCCGTGTTCATCCGTGTGATCCGTGGTCCAAGGCTCAGTGAGATGTTTTGCGATTCCTCAAGCTCAGATTCCAACGGACACGAATTCCTCACACATCCTGTAAGCATGGATTTGGGTGACAGTCTTTGGGGCAGGCAGGATGCCTGCCCTACGGTTCAGCCGAAGAGCACGGGGATGGGCTCGGCCTGGACCAACTCGCGCGGCTGATTGAGATGGTTGTAAACGATCGTGTGCGGGTTGATGCCCAGGGCGTGATAGACCGTGGCCAGGATTTGCGTCGGGTGCACCGGATCTTCGGCGGGAGAAGAGCCGGCCGAATCAGATTTTCCGTAGAGCGCGCCGCGCTTGATCCCGGCGCCGGCGATCAATGCGGTGTAGCAATACGGCCAATGGTCTCGGCCATCGGGCGCGTTGCCGTTGCCGGATGTGCTCACGCCGAGTTTGGGCGAGCGGCCGAATTCGCCGATGGCCACGACGAGAGTTTCTTTCAGGAGGCCGCGCTGATCGAGGTCCTCCAGCAAGGCGGAGACGCCGCTGTCGAGCTTCGGGCAATGCAGGTCGCGCAGCGGCCCGAAATTCGCCGCGTGCGTGTCCCAGGCGTCTTTCGTCGGATCGCCATTAGCCACGGCCGGCCAGTTCATCTGCACGAAGCGCGTCCCGGCCTCGATCAGCCGGCGCGCCATCAGACAGCCCTGGCCGAACGTGTGGCGGCCATAACGGTCGCGGACTTTATCCGATTCCCGGGTGAGATCGAATGCGTCGCGGGCGCGCCCCGAAAGGATCAGGTCGAACGCCTTTTGATAGTAAGTATCCAACGCGTAGCCTTGGACGGCCTTCTCGATTTCCGGCATTGCATCATTGACCTTGTCGAGCAACCAGGCGCGGCGTTGCAGGCGTTCCTTGGAGACGTCTTTCCTCAACGTGAGGTCGTCCAGCTTAATCTCTTTGGCCGGGTCCTGGTAAAAATAGTACGGATCGAAGGCCGGGCCGAGGAAACCGGCGGTGCCGCCTTTGCCGACGACGTTGCTCTCCTGCAACGGGCGCGGGAGCAGGACAAACGGCAGCATTGGCACTTCCGGGGGGCGCAGGCGTGCGATTTGAGAACCGATGTGCGGGAAATCGTTTGGCGCGGGCGGCTCCAATTGGCCGGAAGGCGAAACGCGGTCCGGCGTGTAACCCGTCATCATTTGGTAAATCGCCGCCGTGTGGTTGAACAATCCGGCGGGCGTGTAGCTCACGGAACGGATGAGCGTGGCTTTGTCCATTTGCTTGGCCAATTGCGGCATGACTTCGCTGAGCCATATGCCGGGCACGTTCGTTTTGATCGGCTTGAATTCGCCGCGGATGTTCGACGGCGCATCCGGCTTTGGATCCCAGATGTCGATGTGGCTCGGGCCGCCTTGGAGGAAAATCAAGATGACGGATTTGGCCTGGCCCCAGCCAGTCTTTGGTTTGGAGGCGTCCGGTTCGATGGCGGACGCGGCCTGGAGGCGAAGGATGTCTCCGAGGCTGATTCCGAACAATCCGGCTCCGCCGACGCGGAGGAATTCGCGGCGGCTCCAGCCGTCGCACGTGCTGCCAGGTTTTCCAGGGATCGATAACATAACGTATTCCTTCCTGAGTTAACAACGACACAAGGATTTCAATTTGTGGGGGAAGGCGGCGTTTGCCGCCCAAGCGGTGTTGGGTCCTGAAAAGATGTTTCGTCTGGAAACCATGCTAACGATTGAACAAAAACGCCGGACTATTCAGCAATGCCCACGCTAAATCTTGCGCGGCTTCCAGGCGCGATGCGCCGACGGAAAAATCCACCAACGCAAGTTCTTTCTCGCTGGGCAAGCGGCTCAGACACGCCAGATAGATTTCTTCGACCACTTTGTTGTTGTCTGGCTCGGCCTCGACGATGCGCTTGACGCGGTTGTCCGGCGCGCTCACGGCTTCGCTGATAGTCGCGCCGTTGATGAGGCTCATGGCGTGCGACAGCGTCAGATTGCTCGTCCGCTCGCACTCGCAAGCGGATTGCCGTTTTGGTCGGCCGAACAACGAAAGAAAATCACTCCCGGCCACCAGGCCATCCGGCAACTCAACGGCGCGCATGCCGGCCGGCAGGCCGGAAAAACTAGGCCGGTGTCCCGTCGCCACGGCGATGGCATCGAGCAATTGCTCGGCGCTTAAGCGGCGCGGATGGGCGTGGGAGAAATTGATGCCGTCGTCCTCATTCCATTTATTCGCTTTGAAGGACAACTGGTAGGTGCGCGAAGTGCAAATCGTGCGCATCAATTTCCGGACATTGAAGCCGCTCCGAACGAACTCCTCGGTCAACGCGTCGAGCAAGGCCGGATTGCTCGGCGGATTGCTCCCGCGAATGTCATCCACCGGATCGATGATCCCGCGCCCAAAAAAGTAGCTCCAGATGCGATTGGCGGCGGATTTCGCGAACAGCGGATTGTCTTTGGCCGTCAGCCAATCGACGACGGCATCCCGGCGGTCCATTCCGTCGGCAACTTCTCTGGCCTGGCCGAACGGAACTTTGGGTTTGACGGACCGCCCGGTCTTCGGATCGGTCACCTCGCCGCCATTGTAGTTTCGATAAACGATTTCCTCACCGGTCACGGTCATCTGGTCGCCCGTGGCGTTGCGGATGGTTTCCTTGCCCATGGTGCCGCGTTTGATGGCGACCTGGGCAAAGTACCCGCCGAGCTGGTAATACTGGTTTTGGGTCCACTTCTCGAACGGATGGTCGTGGCACTTGTTGCAGTTGAATCGGGTGCCCAGAAAGGTCTGGCACACGTCCTCCGTGATTTTTCCCGGTTCGCGGAGCACGCGATAGTAATTCACTGCCGGGGTGTGGTAAGAGCTGCCTTCGGCCAGGAGGATTTCGCGGACGAATTGATCGTAAGGTCCGTTTTCGGCGATGCGCTGCCGAATCCAATCGCGATAAACCCAGATGCCCTTTTGGCCGAGGTTCTCGCTGTTGCACTGGAGAAGGTCGGCCCATTTGTTCGCCCAGAACTCAACGTAATCCTTATTCCCGATCAACTCGTCCACCAACCGCTCCCGTTTCTCTTTGGCCGGGGCCGGATCTTGCAGGAAGGAGCGGACGCGGTCAGGCTTCGGAGGCTGGCCGGTGAGATCGAGCGAAACGCGCCGGATGAATTCTGCATCCGTGCAAAGCTCGGAGGGCAGGATTTTCATTTTCCGAAGTTTGGCGTTCACGTGCCGGTCGATGAAGTTGAATTCAGACACGTCTTGCCAGGCAAACCCGGCGCGATTGCCCATCACGGTGATTTCCTGCGTTGCGTAAAGGCCTTCGTAGCGCACCAGCACCGCGGCTTCGCCTCGGCGAATCGCGGTCACGACGCCGTCCTTCACTTCCGCGACGTCGGTGTTGCTGCTCGACAAGACCGCGTAACGCGTCACGTCGCGCGTCGTGCCGTCCGGATAGTGCGCCGTGACGATCACGTGCTGAGACATGCCCGGGAGACTCAGGTTCACATCGGCAGGCAGGATATCCAATTTGTTGGCTCGGCCCGTCGCTGGATCTTCGTATTTCGTGCCCTCAGCGATCCATTGGCGGATGAGGTGGTATTCCGGGGAATTGGGTTTGATCACTTGCCGGCCTTCGTGCGGGACTTCGCCCGTGGGTTTGAGAAGCATCAAACTCTCGTCCACGGCGACGCGGTTGAAGCGCCGGCCGGAAAGATCGTTAATCAGCGCGTGATAATCGAATTCCGGATCGTATCCGCGCAACGAGAGTTTGAAGCCGTTTTTGCCCTTGGCCGAGCCGTGGCACGTTCCGGCATTACAGCCCACTTTGCTCAGCACCGGCATCACGTCGCGCACGAAACGCACCGGCGGCAGGTCGACTTTCAGAACTCTGACTGGAAGGCTCGTTTGCTGGCCCGCCGCCGACACGACGATTTCCGCCTCCCCGCTCTGCTTTGGATTGATTGAGTTCTCCGCGATTTCCACGATGGAGGAATCGGACTTGAGGGAGGCCTGTCCGGTCAAATCGATCCGCTCTCCCTGCGCGGTCTTGCCCCAAACCAGAACGCGACGACGGTCTCGTGAGTCCTGCAACGTCAAAGCTGGGGGCTCGACGGCGAGGGACGTGATCTCCGGTAACGGAGGCGGTTTGGGGGGTGATTCCTTTCCGGGAGCCGGGGCGCCAAGGTTGGAGGGGACTGGATTGCAGTTGAGGAGAAGGAACCAGAGTCCAAAAGCCAATGGCCGGGTCATCATGCGCACAGTCAGATCAGTTTCGACAAGGATGCTACTATTTATTTACTCGCTGTGCTCGACTTCCGCAACGACTTTCCTTACTTTCCTTTGTTCCTTTGGGGTGCAATACCCAGCGAGTCCATTTTGCCACATCCATGGCGGTAAGGCTTGAAGTTTTTCGACTGGTGGTAATCGAATTACGCCATGCACGCGATGGTCCTGAACGCAGCTCGTGGATCCCTTTGCCTGCCCGCCGGGATGCCGAGGAGTTTATGGCTTTGGCGCCGCACGTGCCGGTGCGAACTCGCACGGAAGCATTTCCCCTTGCCGATGCGAATCGGGCGCTGGACTGTCTCCGAGCCGGCAGGATCTCCGGCGCGGCGGTGCTGATTGGAAAGTGAACGCGCTGGAAGCGCAGGCAGACACTCCCACCCAGCCCATTTCAACACGCTCTGAGATTTCAATATTTGCAAAGTGGGGGCAGGCCCCCTAGATTCCTCATTGGAGCCGAAAGCGGTTCTTGGGTATGCGGCCAAACCTCAACGAAGTTCGATCCAGGGAAGACCACAAACGAGGTTCCGCTTTCGGCGTGTGGCACGATCAAATCGTGGCGGAAAAATTCAGCGAGGCGGAAGCTCAACGAAAGGATTCTCATGAAAAACCCAGCCAATTCAAACCCGATCTCCGTGGGGAACGGTCAGGACGGAAGCGTGAACGCCGCTCCGGCGCAAGACGCAGCGCCCAAAGCGGCCAAAGGCAAGTCCTCGAAGAAACGCGGGGCGGCCACGGCTCGCAGCCTTGGTTCTTCGTCCGCAGGAAGGATCTCGGTAGAATACTTGAACCCGACCGCTCGCGAGGTGTTCATCGCGGGCTCCTTCAACGGATGGGATCCACGTGCAAACGCTCTGACCGCGCACGGAGACGGAAAGTGGGGAATCGAATTGGCACTTCAGCCAGGCCGTTACGAGTACCGCCTTGTCGTGGATGGCCAATGGACCGAGGACCCAAAAGCTCCCGAACATACAGCCAATCCTTACGGTGGATTGAACTCCGTTCTGCAGGTTTGATTGTCTAAGTGGTCCGTTTCGTAAATACGCTCACGTTCGTTGCGCCCAATTTGGCCTGGGGCAAGGCGCGACGAGCGAGCATCCCCCGCCAGTGGGGCTGTGACCGAGGAGCAACGCAGCCCCAGGCAAAA
>Ga0194121_10006100_pt1 | contig 16297 bp, 11 predicted proteins | sample TA2MahCa50mmetaG_FD_148609 | JGI IMG/M metagenome (GOLD analysis project Ga0194121, IMG submission 148609) | Freshwater microbial communities from Lake Tanganyika, Tanzania - TA2015020 Mahale Deep Cast 50m | ecosystem: Environmental > Aquatic > Freshwater > Lake | place: Tanzania: Lake...
CAATGTGAAACGCGGCCATCACTACTGCATGGTCTTCATCAACGGCCGCACTCTGGAAATGAGAGCCTTCGACCTGGAGGGCCGACTCTTCGACACAGTCACACTGAAGAAAATCTGAATTACTCACCCTATGGGAATTCACGGTTTGACAATCGTGAGCGGAGGTGTGGCAATCCTTTTGTGCCCCGTGGCTTTATGGTATCACCGTGGACAACGGCCTCAGGTTCCTTGCGACGAAGCAGGAGCCCGACGGATCCTTTTCGACGGTATCCCATGCCAAACCGGGAATCACCGGGTCTGGGCACCCGCCCCGGTCCAATATCTATCTCTACGGATGCCTCAATCCATTCAATCCATGAGGATATGATGTATCTCAGACCTGCCATTCAGCCCAGGCAAAGTAAAGAGAGAATCCGCTATGTCTGATCAATATCGCCAAGTTGTGCTCCTTCTATTACTGCTCGCGCTGTCGTTCGGATCGCTATCGGTGGCTGCCGCCGAGACGACAACCGTCCAGCTCACCGTGGCCGAACCGAGTGGCGCAGCGCGGAGCAACTGGCCAGTCACGTCAGGAATTCCGCTCGGCCAGGGAATCGTGCGTGACGGAGAACAGGCTGCATTGTTCGCGGGCGACGGACTTCAGATCCTGTTGCAGACCGAGGTGCTGTCCCGATGGCCCGACGGTTCCGCGCGCTGGCTGCTGCTGGATTTCCAGATCGATATCGCCGCGGGCGAAACCAAACGACTGACGCTGCATTGCGGCAGTGACGTCGGACGCGCCCCGATTACGAATGGCGTACAGGCCGTATCCAGGGACGAAACGGTCGTCATTGACACTGGCCCCATGCGGGTTGCTGTCTCTCCGAAAAGCTTCCGTCTGCTGGATGATGTGCGGCTCGATCGTGACGGTGACGGCAGCTTCACCGACGCGGAAAGACTGACCGCCGGTGGTACGGCCGGGATCAAGATGCGCAACCCGGACGGAGAGATTTTCACAGCCGACTTGTCGGTAGCTCAGGTGGTCATTGAACAGAATGGCCCGCTACGCGCATGCGTTCGGCTGGAAGGGCAGCACGCTTCGCAGCGCGGCACGATGTTTCGTTATGTTGTCCGCATTCATGCGTTTCGCGGGCAACCTTATCTGAAGTTGTGTTACACGTTCGTGAACGACTATCAGCCTGAGTTGATGGCACGCATCGACTCGCTGGCGCTGAAATTCCAATTGCGCGACGCGGCGAATCCCGTTTATCTGACGGATGGTCGGCGGACGGACGCGGGGCGAGTGGACCAGATTGACGATCGAACCTGCGAGATTAACGGGAAGCTGTCCGGGCAACGAGCACGGGGCTGGATCGCGCAAGGAAGTCAGCACGGCGGAATGGCGGTCGGCGTGCGAGAATTCTGGCAGAACTGGCCCAAGGGATTTGAACAAAAGCCCGGCGAGTTGCAGGTCGACATCTGCCCGGATTTTCCCGCGGGCCGGTATGACAACCAGCCAATCACGGAAGAATGCAAGCTCTACTATTATCTGCGCGACGGAGTTTACTCGTTCAAGTGCGGCCAGGCTCGCACGCATGAACTCTGGGCCACCTTCTTCGGCGGCGCACCGGAACCTACCGGCCTCGACCAGTTCTTTCGCGCCGTCGAGACACCGTTGCTGGCTCAGTGCGAACCGGCGTACATCGTCGCCAGTCGGGTCAAGGGCCCGTTGTCGCCCGCCAATGCAGACAAGCATGGCGGCTATGATGCCCTCGTTGACAATTATTTCGATCAGCACCTGGCTGACCGCGATCGGGTTCGTGAGTTCGGCATGTTGAATTTCGGCGACTGGTACAACACGAATTGGGACTCCTGGGGAAACCTGGAGTACGACACGGCCCGCATTTGGTTTCAGCAATACTTGCGTACCGGAGATCGGCGGTACTTTGACCGAGCTGAACAGGCCGCCCGGCATTTCGAGGACGTGGATATTTTGCACGTCACTCATCCGGAGATTCGCAGTTTCCCAGGCACGAACGACATGCGAGCCGGCCAGGTATGGCCGCACCTGGTTGGCCACACCGGTGGCTACTACGGGCGTTACGTCAACGGGCAATACGAGGGGCTCGCCACGCTCAAGATGACCGGCGCCTATCAGGTGGGATTGTGGGACCACGGCCACACCTGGATCGGCGGGGTCTTCGATCACTATCTGCTGACGGGTGACCGACGCGCCCTTGAAGTCGGAATCCTGGCCAGCGACGCGATGGCTGCACTGTGCCCGACCGGCTACTCCGACCACATTCGACAGGTCGGCTGGCCGTTGCACCTGCTGTTGAATGCTTACGAGGCGACCGGCAAGGAAGAGTATCTGGCCGCGGCGGGCAAGCAGTGGAAAGTACTGAAGGACAACCTCGATCCGCGGAAGGGTTGGGTGATCATGCTGGCCCACGGTCACTGTTCGGAAGCGGCGGAATCCAAGCGATGCAGGGGCAACAACTTCTACATGTTGGGTTTCACTCTTACGGCGCTGGCCCGCTATCACCGGCTGACAGAGGATCCGGAAGTGCTCGGCGCCCTTTCCGCCGGGGTTGAGCAGATGATCCGCGAGGCCTGGAGCGAGGAGCACAAGTCGTTCTATCTGACGTCGTGTCAGCATGCGAGCTCGTCGCCGCCGCCGGCGTATAGCTCCGCGACCTTTCATGCTTCGGAAGCGTTCGCCTACGAAGCCCGGCTGACCGGCAACAAGGAGCATGGCCGCATCATGCGCGACGCGCTGCGGACCGCGATCGCTGCCGGCATGAAAACGCTGGAGGCGCGGGAATTCGTCGGGCAAACCGGGTACTATTCCAGCGCATTCCTGTTCCCGCCATTCGCGTTCTCAGCCTTGGAAGACCAATGAGACGGAACCGGAGCACGTCCACACCACGGCGCGTGTATCGACGCTCCGCGGCCGAGGCCTGGTCGTTCTCACAGCTCGCCGTCCGGTCGTTCGTGGTCGGAGTCAAATGACTGGAGCAGATCCAGGAAGCGGTCGCGGCCGCGCATCCCCCCTCGTGCCTCGCACCGCCTATGAGAAGATGATCCAGGCCGGCTCGCCGCAGGCGTTCGGGAGGATCATCTCCTTAAGCGACGACCGCTGCCGATGGGGCCGTGCTGGTATTTATCGGAAGGGGCGCACTGGTTGACAGGCAATATTGTCGCTACCAAACTATTCAAGAAGCGAGGCTGTTTATGTCGACGTGGGTAACCAGTTGAATGCCATCAATGCAGCGGTCTCCTCCGGAAAGACATGGTGCGATATATTGTCCTGGCTCAACGTCGAGTTTTACATTTACCAGGGTCCGCGGGCTCGCACGATGAATGTCCAGTCAACCGTAAAGAGCGTTCAAAATGTTCTTTCCGCGAAACGTATATCCGCCGCCGTCCCAAGGGTCGGCGCTGGCTCAAACGATCGGTCACGGGCGTCTTGCAGTTTGCTCTGTCCAATGAACCCGAATCGAACTTGCTCGAGTTCGAGCCGAAGATCGCCGACTTCGGGCTGGCCAAACAGTTGGATACAGGCAATGAACTGACCCAGACCGGCGCGGTGCCGATGAGTCTTGGAGAAATAAAGACTGCCGCAAGGGACCAGGACGAGGCCGCCGCGCTGGCCGGGAACTCCGCCGAGACCGATTGGCTACGGCACTGGTGGTTTCACGCCGCGCTGGAGGCGCGCGAGGCCGGGCAATTCAAACGGCCCTGTGGTATTTCGACCGACTGATCGCCCATGACCTGGGGGACTGGCGATTGCGCGTCGAACGTGCAAGCCTGTTTGGCAAAATGGGTCAATCGATCGACCAGTGCCGCGATTTCGCCACGGCGAAAAGGAAGATGAACAAGCCGCCGCCGCAAGCATCCGATACTTCCGAAATCGAACAATCCAGCGCATTTACGACGTGGGAGGATGCGGAATTGTTGTTGCGGCGTGAACTGAATTGATCGAAGCCGCGGAAAAGGGGCCGATGCGCTCAATCGGTTCTGGAAACGACTGCGCGGTTCGAAGGCAGGAATCTACAACGGCCCCAGGAACCACATCCATGCGGAACACAACGGCGGTTACTCAACTTTTCATCGTCGTGATGCTGATGCTCGGCATACGGTTAGCGGTCGGTGACGATGCCGCACTGCCAATCAACATCGGGACCGCGAAGCGGCTGACTTGGGACGACTCGCTGCTGGACAAGGCGGAGGGCATCCGGTTCGAAATGCATCAGCCGCGTCGGACCGGCGAACGGAATCTAGTCGGTGACAAGCCTTGGGAGTCGTGGCAGCTCGGCGGCATGTCGAGCTTATTGCACGAAAACGGCAAGTTTCGACTGTGGTACGGCGTGAGTCATGGAATTCGACACGGCGAGGAGTATGCCGTCGCCTATGCGGAGTCCGATGACGGGATTCGCTGGACGAAACCCGAACTGGGGCTGGTCGAATACGCGGGCTCCAAGAAGAACAACTTGGTCATCGGCTACAGCAGCGTGATCGGTCAGGTGTTTGTCGATCCGCACGCCAAGGCCGGCGAAAAGTACAAGATGTTGGCGGCGATCTACCCGACGAAGGACACGGACCCCAAGCGGTATCTCACGCTCCTCAGTTCGCCCGACGGCCTGACCTGGAGCCGACCGGTAGAAAACGTGGTCCGCGAAGGAGACTTCGCGCTGGACACTCAGAGTCAGGCTTTTTGGGATCGCGACCGAAATTCTTATGTGCTCTACACCCGCATGGGGCCGTGGCGCCAAGTCGGGCGTTCCGAGTCGGCCGATCCGTTTGCATTTCCCGCTCCACAGAACGTCATGCGGCCCGATGATCCCGTGAAGGCTGACTACTATCAAGCGGGTGTGACGAAATACGAGGAAGCGGCAAACGCTTACTTCGGTCTCGTGCCGATCTTTTTTCATCCGGGAGACGCACGGGGAAATCCCGCGGACGGCAATCCGCCGCTGACGTTCACCTATGTGAAGAACCCAATCACGGTGGTGGCGCCCGACACGCTCGACATTCACCTATTCACCAGCAATGACTCCATTCATTGGCAGCGGCGGGGCGACCATGTGCCATTTCTTGGTCTGGGGCTGGATGGCCAGTTCGATAGCCGGTCGCTCTATCCGGGCGTCGGCTATGCCGTGGTCGGTCCGGAGATATGGCTGTACTACTCGGCGTATGACTGCACACACATCGAATCGCTCGATGGCAAGGACCCGTTTTCCAAGTACCTGGGGACGATCACGCGGGCAACACTGCGGCTGGATGGTTTTGTTTCAGCCACGGCAGGGCACTCTGGCGCCGAGCTCGTGACCAAGCCCTTGGTCTTTTCCGGCGACCGGCTGGAGTTGAATGTCGATTGCAGTGCGGGTGGGCATGTGAACGTCGAATTGCAAACCGCGGAGGGCCAGCCACTGCCGGGATACTTGCTTGCCGAATGTGATCGGGTTTACCACAACAACATCCGCAAAGTCGTAACCTGGAAAGGGCAATCAAAACTGTCGGACCTCGTCGGCAAGCCCGTACGGATGCGACTCGTCATGCGGGACTGTAAACTGTATGCGTTTCAGTTTCCGGAATCTTCGCCCTGATCCATCGGCATTTAGGATTACACGACATGCGAGATCCTCATGTCTCCCGGCTCAAACCACAGGGGAAATGTCGGTTGAATATTCAACGGACTGTCTTTTCGATCGCGGTTCCCACTCTTGTCGCCGCCCACACGCTTTTCATGTTCGCGGGCTTGGCACAACGTGTACCCTTGGCGCAGTTCGACTTCAATGGAGAGGGGGGCGCTACCCAGGCCGGATGGACTGGCATGGATTCAACGTCCTTAGGCGGCTGGGTCCTCGGACAAAACGGCATTGAGATTAACGTCGCCGCGCAGGGGGCGACAACTCTGCGAGATCGTCTCCCCGAGTATGCAGGACAAAGTAACCTCGAGTCGAGTCCGGTCGTCGACGTTAGCCGTGATTTTGTAATTTCCCCTTCGGGACTGATAATACTCGTAAGAGGTCTGGATCCAAATACCGAATACAAGCTCCGGTTTCACCACTATGAGGCCGCTCACGATGATAGCGGCAACCGCTTGGCACTCTATAAGGACGACAAGTCGGTCCACGCAAACAAGCTGTTCGAGACCGGTCTTTATGGCCAGTCCACCTCGAATTTTTGGACCGATTTCACCGTCACGTCGGATGGCAACGGTCGAATAGAACTTTATTCAGGTGCCCACTCGGAGGGAACCGCCAACCCCTATTTCTGCGGCTTCGAGGTGCATGGCGATCGACCGCCGACCGTGTGGCCGCCGCGGGTTCAGTTGACACGTGAACCGCTGTCCGTTCCTTATCTTGAATCGCCCCCGAAAATCATTCCGATTGACGTGGGGCGACAACTTCTGGTCGATAATTTCCTGATCGAACAGACGACTTTGCAGCGCACCTTTCATTCTGCAGAGTATCACGCCTCCAATCCTGTTCTTCGGCCCGATCAGCCCTGGGAACAAAGGGTTCCCGAGAACGAAAAAGACATGCATGGCAAACCGCAGGGCGCCTGGACGTTCAGTGACGGCGTCTGGTACGACCCGGCCGACAAGCTGTTCAAGATGTTTTACGATGGCGGTTTTGTCTACTCGACGTGCCTGGCTACGAGCCAGGATGGCATTCATTGGACAAAACCTTCGCTGAATGTTGTCGAGCCCGACACGAATATCATCATCCGGCATCGGCGCGACTCGACGACCGTGTGGCTGGACCAGCATGAGAAGGACCCGCAGCGACGCTTTAAGAGTTTTGCCGTCGAGTATTATCCTGGTCGGGACCACCGCGTTCATCTGCGGTTTTCACCGGACGGAATCACCTGGTCGGAGCCGGCGGTCATTTCAGAGCGAGTGGGCGACCGGACCACGGTGTTCTTCAACCCGTTCCGCAAGGTGTGGGTCTGTAGTATGCGGACAGGAATTGATGCTTTGGGGCGAACCCGCGCCTATTCAGAGCACGAAGACGCAGCCCTGCTGTTGCAGAAGTTCCCCAACCTGGTCGATTGGGTGGGTGCCGATCGTCTCGACGCGCCCCACCCGGCGATCGGAACTCGACCGGACCTCTACACGCTCGACGCGGTCGCCTACGAAAGCCTTCTTCTTGGGGCGTTTGCCATCATGCGCGGCAACATGCCCGATGGCACTAAGAAGGTCGACGTGTGCATCGGTTTTAGCCGCGACGGGTTCCATTGGGATCGACCCAACCGCACTCCACTGCTGCCGAACTCTGAGCAAATGAGCGATTGGAACTGGGGCTACATGCACTCGGCGGGAGGTGTGTGCCTTGTGGTGGGAGACAAACTCTATTTTTATGCCTGCGGGCGCGCACCCACACCCGGCGGCGCCGCTGGCCTGGAGAAAGGGACACGGACTTACAGCACGGGACTTGCGACTCTGCGCCGGGACGGATTTGCCTCGATGGACGCGGCGGCCGACGAAGAAACGCTGACCACCCGACCGGTGCTGTTCAAGGGGAAGCATCTGTTTGTCAATGTGGCTGCCGGCCAGGGTCAGCTCCGGGCCGAGATTCTGGACGAGGCGGGCCAGGTCATCGAACCGTTTACCAAAGCGAACTGCGAGCCCTTGAGCGTAGATAAGACATTGGCCGAAGTGAGATGGAAGGGCGCCGAGGATCTGGCCGCGGTGGCTAACAAGCCGGTGCGATTTCGGTTTCACTTACGCAACGGTTCACTCTATGCGTTTTGGGTGAGTCCCGAACGGTCGGGTGCCAGCCACGGGTACGTGGCGGCTGGCGGACCCGGCTTTTCAGGACCGACAGACACGGTCGGTGCCGCTGCGTACATGGCAGCTTCGGCGTCAAACGATGAAATTGATGTTAAGGACACGAGGCGAGAGCCGCGTGGCGGATCTCGACTGCATGCGGATTCTGAATGAGGAAATGTTCGTCGTGACTTTGGCGTCGCTGACGCATTTCATGTCGTGTTTTGCGAAGAACCTATCCCGGAATTTGCAAGGACCGCCTGTGGACAGATTGAAGTTAAGCGAGTCGCCAGAGAATCTTGCCAGATACAGCCCGGAGGATTGCTTGACATACCGTTGATTCGACGACTGCGATGTCTACTTTTCCTTGGAGTGTGGACCTCCACAGGAGCTGTTCTCGCTGAGGAACCAATGCGCCTTACCATTGGCGACGGCCGTCATTGGTCGTTCGTCAACAGCCGATGGAAGGACACGGATGCCGGCGGCATCGCCGGGGAGCGGACGGGCGACGGCGACGGATTGCAGGGCTGCTGCCTGGCGTTTTTGAAAGACCGGGCCTATGCCGATCTGGAAGCGACGTTCACTGTCCAGATGAATACAAACCATGCGGACGAGGGATTGATCGTACACGCTCAGGACCCGACGCGGTTCGCACTGATTCATTTTCCGCAGACCGGTCAACAGTTCCGCGCGCAGCATTTCTGGGTGGCGCTGTCCATCGCCGACCGCAAATCCTGATCACCAAACAAATCGAAGTCACTGGCAAGTCACTGCAATTGAACGTCGATGCAAGCCGCGGCATAGTCAAGGTGGCCATCGGCATCGACAAGTTGCATGAGAGTGTCAAGTGGCCGTTTAAGGCCAATTTGCCGCACTGGATGGTCCAGGATCGCTCGGGACAGACACACCTCGAAAAAGGATTTCATTTCGACGACTGCGAAGCGGTGAATGTTGACGGTATCGAGCACAACGTCGAGTGGAAAGCTGCCGACCTGGAGTCCCTGATGGGCAAGAAAGTGCGGCTGGATGTTATGGCGCACAATGCCGATTTGTATGGTCTCAGGTTCAAGTGAACGTCGAATTGCAAACCGCGGAGTGCCAGCCACTGTTGGAATACTCGCTTGCCGAGTGTGATCGGGTCTACCACAACAACATTCGCAAGGTTGTCACCTGCAAAGGGCAATCCAACCTGTCGGATCTCGCTGCCAAGCTCGTACGGATGCGGTTCGTCATGCAGGACTGTAAACTTTCTGCGTTTCAGTTTCCGGAATCTTCGACCTGATCTATCAGTATTCAAGAGTTCACGAAATGTGAGATCCACCCGACGGCGAACCGATTCGGGAATTTGTATGATTGACGACACGCAGCAGAGATTGTTCGTAGTCCCGGCTTCAGTCGGAATTCGCGAGCCATCGCGTCCGTAAAGACCGCCTGAAGCTGGTACTATCAACGGTCGGTGTTACGAAGTGTCGGTACTACAAACCGCGAGGTGAATCGCTGATGCTGAATATCTTCCCACAGACGCGGTTAAGCCGACGCGGGATGCTTCATGCGGGGGCAATGTCCCTCGGCGGACTGAGCTTGTCATCCTTGCTGCGGCAGCGCGCTGCCGCCGAGTCCCGTTCTGTCGCGGCTGATACCTCGGTGATCTTTTTGTTTCTTCATGGCGGTCCGAGTCAGCTCGAAACATACGATCTCAAGCCGGATGCTCCCTCGGAAGTTCGAGGCCCATTCCGATCCGTTCGGTCGAATGTCGCCGGCATTGATGTCTGTGAATTGTTGCCCCTGCATTCGAAGTCCGCGCATCGTTTCTCGCTGATTCGCACCTGCACACATGGCGACGGAGGCCATTTTGAAGCGCACGGCCGATTCATGTCCGGCAATGCGGGTCTGAAACCTGGCACGTTTGAGTCGACGCATCCGCAGATGGGGGCGATCGTCGGCCGCTGCCTGAAGTCACGGACGCGCGGGCTGCCTGCGGCAATCGGTATGGGGTTGGTGATCTACAACAGCCAGTTCGGAGAATACCTGCCGGGCATTGGCGAGGGTTATTGGAGCAGCGCATGGCGTCCACCGATTGTCACGACAACCGGGCTACCGAACTCGACACTCACCGTGGCGGCTGAGCGACTGGACGATCGCGTTGGCCTCCTTCGCCAAATCGATCAGATACGACGCGAGGTGGATCAGAAACGCGCGATGGAGTCGATGGACGAGTTCAACCGCACCGCCGTCGAAATCCTGACCGCGGACAAGGTCCGGGCCGCTTTCGATCTGAGTCGCGAAGATCCGCATCTCGTTGCCCAGTATGGTGAAGAGTGGGGAAAAAATGCCCTCGTGGCGCGACGACTCGTGGAAGCTGGCGTGAGCTTCGTCACGATCAGCGTTCCCGGGGGCGTCAAGGCGATGGACGCGCCAGGTTGGGACGATCATGCGATCAATATCGACCTGCCGACGATCATGCGGCATCGATTGCCCGTTTACGACCAAGTGGTGACCACGTTAATCAACGACATCTACGACCGCGGGCTGGATAAAAAAGTTCTGGTGATCGCTGCCGGTGAATTTGGCCGCACGCCCAAAGGAACGCTACAGCCAGGAACGGGTACCGGCAAACTGCAATGGGGTCGCGACCACTGGCCGGGTACTCAGTCGATCTTGGTCTCAGGTGGCGGTTTCCAGATGGGGCAGGTGATCGGTACCACAGACGGTCATGCGGCCTATCCGGTGAACCGACCGGTCGATCCGCAGGATCTGATGGCCACCATGTATCGCCATTTGGGAATTGACCTGACAACCCATATTCCAGACGCTAGCGGTCGGCCCATCGCCATTACGACGGGCACGCCGATTCGGGAGTTGATCTGATCTCGTGCAGCTGGTTGTACTTTTTCACACGGTCCTGCTCGAGTTACGCGAGTCTTTCACGCTCAGCAATAGCCGACAACGGAACAGTCTTATGCCACAAATTGTTCGTGTGACGCTGTTCTTGTTCTTCGGGTCGACAGTCTGCCTTGCTGACGAAGTGCGGTCACAGACAATGACCTGGTCGCTGCGAAATGAGTTCCGTACGGGAGCCATGCGGGAGAACTCGAATACGGACCGCGAGGGGCAGCCTGTCTGGCATTTCCTGCGGACGACGCGGTCGGAGGGACCGGCTGAGTCGCGGAAGTGGCTGCGTGATGGTCGTTACACGGCGCTGACCGAGAAGGGGGACCGCGTCTTCGGTCTCCCATTTGATGGCTGGATCTATCGTCTCAATCCGGCCGAGTCACCCGTCGTCTCGGCGGCGTTGGAAGACAAGCCTGCCGGGCTGGTCGTCAAGCGTGGCGACATCGTCATCGCCCCCGGTCCGGAGCATGCCGTGATTGTGGGCTGGGAAAGCCCTGTTTCGGGAATGCTGGAAATCGAGGGCAGTTTCGAGCACGTGCAATCGAGCGGGGGCATCGCCTGGTACGTCGAACGCGGACCACAAGCCAATGCGGATGCCGATCGCGGCTTTGAGCCGGTCACGTTGGCAAGCGGTCAGTCTGTGTTTGGAACGGAGTCTCAGAAAGGCTCATTCACCGTCAAGGGGCAGAAGATCGCGGTGGGCGAGTTCGTCTATTTCATTGTCGATGCTCGAGCCGACGGAACGTCAGCACCACATCCCGGCGATGGGACGCGACTGGATGTCACGATCACGGTGCGTGATGCCCTCGTTCCCCTGCCCCCTTCATTTGAAAAAGACATCCTCCCGCTGCTGGCGTCAAAGTGCCACGACTGCCACGGACGTGACCTGCAGGAAGCTCGCCTCGATCTGCGCACTCTGGCCGCCATCTTGCGTGGCGGTGAAAGCGGTCCCGCCGCCGTTCCTGGACGACCGGGGCATAGCTTGCTCCTGGAACGCGTCCTGGCTGGCGAAATGCCGCCGGACAGGAGCGCCCGATTGTCGCCGGACCAAGTGCAGTTGCTGCAGCGCTGGATCGCGCGCGGGCTGCGGCCGGAGTCTGCGAGTCCGAAGGTCGCTGCACCGCTGTTTGCCCAGGCCGAACGCGAACACTGGTCGTTTCGGCCACTGCGGCCAGTACCTTTGCCCCCGATTCGCTCGATAGCCACAGTGGGCCAGCCGGTTGATCAGTTCCTGGTGGCGCGACTGGAATCGGAAGGCCTGACGCTGTCGCCACGCGCGGATCACGGGACGCTGCTGCGGCGAGTCACATTCGACCTGACAGGACTGCCGCCAACCCCCCAAGAACTCGCAGAGTTTGAAACAAAAGAAGACCCGGGTTCGTACGAGCAGGTGGTCGATCGGCTGTTGAATTCGCCTCAGTTTGGCGTCCGTTGGGGGCGCTACTGGCTCGATGTCGCGGGCTATACCGACACCGTCACGTTCGATGAGGATTTCGGAGCCCCGGTCGGTTTCATCGAAGGGAAGTGGCGGTACCGCGATTATGTGATCAACGCCTTGAATGCCGACAAGCCTTATGACCAGTTTCTGCTCGAGCAACTCGCCGGAGACGAACTGGTCGACTGGCGCAACGCCGCCAGCTACACCCCGGAGATCACAGAGAAACTGGTGGCTACCGGTTTTCTGCGAACCGTGGAAGACCTCACTGCCGAGGATCCTCGGCCCTTTGTCATCTGGTCAGTGGTTCATGAAACGGTCGAACATGTCGGTAGCAGTGTGTTGGGGCTGACATTGCAGTGCGCCCGCTGCCATAGCCACAAATTCGAGCCAATACCGCAGCGCGATTACTACAGCCTGATGGCCGGGTTTACGCCCGCGCTGAATCCGGCGAACTGGAAGAACGCGCGACAGCGGTTGTTGCCCGACGTTGCCGCTCCGCTACTGGCTGAAATCCAGAAGCACAATGGAGACATCGATCGCCAGGTTGCTCAGTTCCAGCAGGAGATCGACGCCGTCCGGCAGAAGACATCGCAAACGCTGCGGCAGCAGAAACTGCTCACCGTTCCCGAACCGGTGCGGGCCGATTTGCAGTCCGCTTTGGACCTGGCGGCCGACAAGCGGGACGCCGTTCAGAAATACCTCGTCGAGAAACTCGGCCCGCTGGTCAAAGTGGAACCGGCTGAAATCGACGCGGCGCTGACTGAGGAGGAAAAGTCCAAGCTTAAACAACGCGCCGACGAGATCGCTCGAGCCAACAGCCAGCGGCGAAGCCACGGGTGGATCCACGCCGTCTACGATGTTGGCCCTCCCCCAGCCACCTTGCTTTTCAAGCGGGGTCAATTCGACATGCCCGGTCGCGAAGCGCCCTCGGGATTTCTGCGTGTGTTCGGTGAATCTTCAGATCCATCCGCGCTCGCATTCAAGGATGCCGGCAGCAGTGGTCGACGCCTCGCCTTGGCCCGCTGGCTGACCGCCACCGACTCGCCAGCGTCCTCGCTCGTTGCGCGGGTCATGGTCAATCGAATCTGGCAGCAGTTGTTCGGACAAGGGCTGGCGGCGACCTCCGAGAATCTGGGCCTGTCGGGTGCTCGGCCGACGCATCCCGAGCTATTGGATTGGCTGGCTGCGGATTTTCGTGCCCAGGGGTGGAGCATGAAACGCCTGATTCGTCAGCTCGTGCTGTCCAACGCTTATTGCCAGCAGTCGGCAACTCCGTCGAAGGTTCCCGAGGGAACCCCGGACGCTGCAAAGATCGATCCCGAAAACTTGCTGCTCTGGCGTATGAACCTTCGACGTCTGGATGCCGAATCGCTGCGTGACGCCGTCGTCGCCAACAGCGGCCGTCTCGATCCACAACTGGGCGGGCCCCCTGCGCCTCTGGTTTATGACCTGGCCTCCGGCGCTGTCTCGGAGCCGCCGGTGAATGAACAGAACCTGACCGCGCGGCGCAGTCTCTTTCTCCTGCAGCGACGACACTACAACCCGACTTTTCTTGCCGTCCTTGACAAGCCGACGGTCACGCGCGGGGTGTGCCAGCGAGACTATTCGGCGACGGCACAGCAGTCGCTGACATTACTCAACGATCGCTTCCTGATCGAGCACGCGGAACGGTGTGCCCGGCAACTGGAAGCCGATACCGGACTCGACAATTCAGCGACCATCGAAAAAGTTTATCGTCTGGTCCTTTCGCGTTTGCCGGACGACGGTGAGCGGACGTGGTGCGGCGACTTCCTTTCGGAACAGATGACGCTGCATCAGCAAGTCGGGCATGCAGCCGAGCTGGCGCGCCGGAAGTCGCTGGCGGCGCTGTGTCAGGTCTTGTGGGGATCCAACGAGTTTCTCTATTTGCCGTAGGAGTCGTCCATGAACAACCAAATTGCGATGACCCGGCGACAGTTGCTGCGGGAAACCGGACTGGGGCTGGGAACCGCGGCTCTGGCAACATTGCTGGTACAGGACGGTCGAGCCGAGGCGTTGTTTGGCGCCAAAGATCTGCTGCCTCGCACGGGGCAGCTCGCCGCACGCGCCAAGTCTGTCATTCTGTTGTTCCAGAACGGCGGGCCCAGCCAGATGGACCTGTTCGACCCCAAGCCGGAGCTGACGCGTCGGCATGGCGAAATGGTCTCCATCAAAAACGCGATGGCGGGCAACAGTGAAGCGCTCATGGCCAGCCCGTTCAAGTTCGAGCGACGGGGCCAGTCGGGCATCGAGTTTTCGGAGCTGCTGCCCCGCCTGGGAGAACAGGCTGACCGTCTCTGTCTGGTGCGGTCGATGTTCCACGAGGATCCGAATCACCCCGGCGGCACGTACATGCTCTGCTCGGGCAATCGCCGGCCGGGGCGCCCGTCCGTGGGATCGTGGGTCATCTATGGATTGGGCAGCGAAAATCAAAACCTTCCCGCCTATGTCTGTCTGCGAGATCCGGCGGTGTTTCATTCCGGCGGGTCGATGCAGGTGACCAATGGCTGGCTCCCCAGCCTCTTCCGCGGCACCGAATTGCGCACGGAAGGCGATCCCGTGTTGAACCTGAAGCCTGCCACGGCGCAACCACCAGGAACGCAAGAGAGTTCTCTTCGCCTGCTGTCACGTCTGAACGAGCGTCACCGTCGAAACTACCCCGAAGAGAGCGAACTGGAAGCCCGCATTCGCAATTATGAATTGGCGAGTCGCATGCAACTCACGGCTGCGAGCGAACTCGATCTCTCCGGTGAGTCGGACGAGACGCAGAAACTGTATGGCCTGGATGATGCAAAGACGGCATCGTACGGTCGGCAATGCCTGATGGCCCGCCGACTGGTCGAGCGAGGGGTGCGCTTTGTGCAGATCCTGGCGCCGCCGCCGCACAATTCCTGGGACCATCACCGCGAAATCAAGTCGAATTTGACGAATTCGTGTCGACAGGTCGATCGCCCCTCGGCGGCCCTGATCGCGGACCTCGCCCGGCGCGGGCTGCTGGAGAGCACGATCGTGTTGTGGGTCGGCGAGTTTGGCCGCATGCCGATCTCTCAGGGAGGAACGGGGCGTGATCACAATCCGCACGGGTTCACGGCGATCCTGGCAGGTGGTGGTTTCAAGTCCGGTCACATTCATGGCGCGACGGATGAGTTCGGATACAAGGCCGTGGAAGATCGCGTCAGCGTTCCCGATCTCCATGCTACGCTCCTGAAGCAACTGGGTATCGACCACGCACGCCTGACGTATCCCCACCATGGCCGCGCCGAAAGCCTGACCGATCCTGACGTGACTAGAGCGCGAGTCGTAGAAGAGATACTGGCATGAGTTGTCCAAGTCGCTTTGACCGGGTGTTTGCTGAAAAGCGCGAGCTTACAACGATCGAAGACCTCGAACAGCCGATGCGCGAAATCAAAAAGAGTTATCCCGAAATGCCGGGAGCAATCGTGCAAGAAAGATTGTTTGAAATGTCCTGCTTTCTGCGAACACGATGTTTCCCATTTCTTTGTGCGCTGGCAGCAACCGGAGCCGTGGCAGCGGCGGAACCGCTGCGTCTTGAGATCGGCGACGGCAACCGGTGGTCGTTTGTCAACAGCCAATGGCACGACACAAAAGCGGGCGGCATCGCCGGGGAGCGGATCGGCGACGGCGACGGATTGCAGGGCTACTGCTTGGCGTTTTTGAAAGACCGGGCCTATGCCGATTTTGACGCGACGTTCACGGTCCAGATGAATACAAATCATGCGGACGAAGGCTTGATCGTCCGCGCTCAGGACCCGACGCGGTTCGCACTGATTCATTTTCCGCAAACCGGTCAACAGTTCCGCGCGCAGCATTTTTGGGTGGCACTGTCCATTGCCGACGGGTCGGGCTATCTCCGGCTCAAGCATGTCGAACTGGTCCGCCGGGTGGCGAGCAATCCGTTCGGCATCGCCCATCAGGCCAAAGTGAAAGTGACGGGCAATCGGTACCAGGTCTGGATCAATGATCATCCGGCACTGGACGTCACGGACGACACGTATGCCTCCGGCCGGATCGGGCTCTCCGGGTTCACCACGTTCGCGCACGGCCAGGTCTCGGTCGCAGGCACGCCTGTCGATGCCAAGCCTTGGAACGCGTCCATCACTCAAGTGAAAAACTGGTTCACGCCGTTTCCCGATGCAGGGCCGGGGCAGTTTGTAAACAGTCTGACGAAAGCC
>Ga0194121_10006105_pt1 | contig 16289 bp, 17 predicted proteins | sample TA2MahCa50mmetaG_FD_148609 | JGI IMG/M metagenome (GOLD analysis project Ga0194121, IMG submission 148609) | Freshwater microbial communities from Lake Tanganyika, Tanzania - TA2015020 Mahale Deep Cast 50m | ecosystem: Environmental > Aquatic > Freshwater > Lake | place: Tanzania: Lake...
CGCAGCGCTATCGTGTTGCAAATAGCCCTTGCACCGGGGCCGTCCATACATGATCGGGCCATCCAGAGCAACCGCACGGAGCGTGCCCGCGGTTCTGGATCCCCCGGTCAAGCCGGGGGATGACGACCCATTGGGGGTGAAGCCTTGGGACCCAGCCCTCACATCTTCTGCAGAAGTTGAATCAGGCTCGAGGTGTCCCAGCGCCGGCCGCCGCGCTGCTGGACGTGGGCGTAGAACTGGTCGACCAGCGCGGTGAGCGGCAGGAGCGCACCGTTGCGTTTGGCCTCGGCGAAACAGAGGCCGAGATCCTTGCGCATCCAATCGACCGCGAAGCCGAATTCGAACTCGCTCTTGAGCATGGTCTTGCCGCGGTTTTCCATCTGCCAGCTCTGCGCGGCGCCCTTGGAGATCACAGCAAGCACCTTTTCGCCATCGAGCCCGGCGCGCTGCGCGAAATTGAGCCCCTCGGCGAGGCCCTGTACCACACCGGCGATGCAGATCTGGTTGACCATCTTGGTGAGCTGCCCCATGCCGGCCGAGCCCATCAGGGTGACCGCCTTGGCATAGCTCCAGAGCACGGGCTCGGCGGCCTTGAAGGTGGCTTCATCGCCGCCACACATGACGGTGAGCTGGCCGTTCACGGCGCCGGCCTGGCCACCGGAAACCGGGGCATCGACGAAGCCGAGGCCCTTGGCCTTGGCCGCGGCGTCAAGCTCGCGCGCGACATCGGCCGAGGCGGTCGTGTGGTCGACGAAGACCGCGCCCTTGGCCATGCCGGCGAACGCGCCGTTGTCGCCATAGACCACCTCGCGTAGGTCATTGTCCGCGCCGACGCAGGCGAGCACGATCTCGGCGCCCTGCGCCGCTTCGCTTGGCGTTGCGGCGGCCCGACCGGCATTGACCTCGGTCCATTTCTTCGCCTTGTCGGGGTTGCGGTTGTAGACCGTGACGCGATGGCCCTTCTTCACCAGATGCCCGGCCATGGGCGCGCCCATCACGCCGAGCCCCAGAAACGCCACCGTTTTCGGCTGTCCATCCGCCATCGTTCTTCTCCCCTTGGTCCGTGCTGCGTCGAACGCGCGGCATCTTAGCGACCATGGAGAGGCCAAACAACGCGCCGCCACCCCGGCGGAGGGTGGTCTCGCCAGGGTGACGGTTGGGGTGGGGTGTCTCGGCTTGCGGCGGCGACCAATCCGTAACCAGCGTCGCGAGGGAGGGAGGATCGACGCAGGGAGGGGTTCGCGATCGCGGCCCGGGTTCTCCTTCACGTCGCCGCCCGCAAGCCTGATGCGAGACTATGGACGACCGAACTCGCGATCCTTGACCTAGGTCAAATGAAGGCCCGGTCGCGCAGGATGCGGCGCTCTGCCGCAGGGGAATCTGTCAGGTAACTGCGTTGCCTTCTTCGGGGTGGTCCGGCGACAGCCGGATGGCTTCGAGGCCAGCTCCTGTGAGCGCCGACATCACGCGCGCGACATGCGCCTCGTCGCGCGTCTCGAGCACCAGCACGAGACCGGCGGACTTCGCCGGCACCTGCAGGAAGGCGCGCTCGTGGTAGACTTCGAGAATGTTGGCGTGGGTCTCGCCAACGATGCGGGCGACATGGCCGAGCATGCCCGGTCGATCAGCGATGGTGAGCCGAAGGCGGGCAATGCGGCCGGCGCGCACGAGGCCACGCATGATGACCGAGGCGAGCAGACGCGGGTCCATGTTGCCGCCGCTTACGATGAGACCGACGCGTTTGCCCTCGAAGCGCGGGCGCTCGACCATGAGGGCGGCGAGCGCCGCGGCGCCGGCCCCTTCGGCGAAGGTCTTTTCAATTTCCAGCAGCGTCACGATCGCCTGCTCGATCGAGTCTTCGCCGACCAGCAGGACATCCTCGACCAGGCGCTCGATGATCGGGCGGGTCAGCGCGCCGGGCGTTTTGACCGCGATGCCGTCCGCGACCGAGGCGCCACCAAGCGGCCGCCGCTCATCCTTCAACGCATTCCGCATCGAAGGATAGAGCGCGGCCTGGACGCCATAGATCTTGGTCGAAGGGCTTCGCGCGGCATAGGCGGTGGCGATTCCGGCGATCAGCCCGCCGCCACCGATCGGCACGATGAGCGCATCGAGCAGCGGCGCTTCGGCCATCAGCTCCAGCGCGATCGTGCCCTGACCCGCGATCACCATGGGATCGTCATAGGGATGAACGAAGGTGAGCCCATCGCGCGCGGCCATCTCTAGCGCTTGGACCGCCGCTTCATCGACTGTCTCGCCGCTCAGCCGAACGGTTGCGCCCAAGACCTCCGTGCCAGCGATCTTTACGAACGGCGTGCCGAGCGGCATGAAGATCGTGGCGGGAATGCCCAGGCGCTGCGCATGATAGGCAACGCCCTGCGCGTGATTGCCGGCCGACATCGCGATCACGCCGCGGCGGCGCGCCGGCTCATCGAGCGCGCGCAGGCGATTGAGCGCACCACGATCCTTGAACGAGCCGGTGAACTGGCGGTTCTCGAACTTGAGCCAGACGTCTGCGCCGAACATGGTCGAGAGCGTGCGCGACGGGGCAAACTCGGTAGCGACGACGGCACCCTTCAGCGCAGAGGCGGCCTGCTCGATGTCAGCGAGACTGATCGTCATGCCAGCGAAGGCGCAAGCGAGGCGACTCCCATCGATTCGAGCGCCGCACGTGCCGCCGCCACGAAGCGCACCATGTCGGTGGCCCGCACCTGGCCGATACAGCCGACCCGGAAGCTTTCAACGCCCGTTAGCTTGCCGGGGTAGATCAGGAACCCGCGATCGGCGAGCGCGCCATAGAAGCGCTGAAACGCGAAGGCGGGGTCGGCGGGCATATGGAAGGTCACGATGATCGGCGCTTGAAGCTGCGCCGGGAGCAGGGGCACGGCACCAAGCGCGCCGAGCCCGTCGATCAGCACCCTGCAGTTCTCATGGTAGCGCGCGAAACGGCCCGCGATGCCACCTTCGGCCTCAAGCGCTTCAAGTGCCGCAGCAAGCGCGGCCACCACGTGGGTTGGCGGCGTAAAGCGCCATTGACCGTTCGCTTCGAGCCCGCGCCATTGATCGTGGAGATCGAGGCTCACGCTGTGGCACTGGCCGGCACTGGCCGCGAGGCGCTCGCGCCGCGCGATGACGAAGCCGACGCCCGGCACGCCCTCCAGCCCCTTGTTCGACGAGGCGATCAAAACATCGATCGGGGTGCGCCGAAGGTCGATCGGGATCGCGCCGAAGCTCGACATGGCATCGACGATGAGGCCGCGTCCGGCATCGCGCACCACTGTCGCGATCTCGTCGAGCGGATTGAGAATGCCACTCGTGGTCTCGCAATGGACCAGCACCGCGTCGGCGATTTCGGGATCCTCCTTCAGCATGCGTGCGATCGCACTCGGGGCGGGCGGCACATGCTCGGGCGTCTCATAACGACGCACCCGGCGGCCAATGCGCTCAAGGATCGAAGCGATACGCCGACCATAGGCGCCGTTGATCAAGACGAGAGTCGGCCGGGTGTGGTGGCAGAACGTGCCGAGTGCCGCTTCGACCGCATAGGTGCCACTGCCCTGGATTGGCACCGCGACGTGGCTTTCGCTGCCCATGCACAGCGAGAGCAGGCGCTCGCGCACCCTCCCAGTCAACGCGATGAAGCGCGGATCGCGCGAGCCGAAATCACGCATCATGGCTTGGCGGGTCGCTAGCGCCGTGGTCAACGGCCCCGGGGTCAGCAAAAGTGGCTCATCCGCTTCCGCCGCCAGATCTGGTCGCGAAGTCGAAGCGCGCGTCACGGTGGAATGGCGACGCCAAGCGCGGCAAACGCCTCCGGTGTATCGAGATCGGTCACCACCGAGCGATCGGCGATCTCGAGCTCATAGACGAGATCTGCGTGCTCGCCGATCAGGTGGCGCGCGCCGACATCGCCCGCGAGGCGCATGATCTCCGGAAAGAATCGAGACGCCCAAAGCACCGGGTTGCCGCGCTTGCCTTTGTGTGTCGGCACACCGATCGCCCGGCCCTCGAGCGGGTTGAACGTCGCAATCAGCCTTTCGATCACCGCGGGATCGGTCTTCGGCATGTCGCCGAGGCAGACGAGCGCGCCGTCGATCTCGCGCGGCAGCGTCTCGAGGCCCACGCGCACCGACGTGCTCATGCCTTCCATGAACTCCGCATTGTGCACAAACGTTACCTCGCGCCCGGTCAGCGCCGCTCGCACCGCATCGGCCTGATGGCCGGTGACCACCACGATCGGTCGGGCCTTGGTGCGCAGCAGCGCATCGACGACGCGCACGACCAGGGGTTGCCCTTCGAAGGGCACCAGGAGCTTGTTGGGACCACCCATGCGGCGCGATTGGCCGGCAGCCAACACGATGGCTGCAATCCTTGGCGCCGATGCGCGCGCGAGGGGCGTGTCGCTCCGCGCCGGCGCCGGCGAGGCCTCGCCACGTGGCAGCGGGCGGCTTGGAATTTCCATCAGCAAGCCGCCGGCGCCCATCATCATGATGTCGCGGCGCGTGACGGGAACATCCGCGATCATGCGCTGCAGCACCCAATCGAAGCCGTTGAGCTTCGGTGAACGCGCGCAGCCGGGCAGGCCGAGCACCGGGGTCTCGTCAAGGTGGGCGAGCAGCAGCAGATTGCCGGGGTCGACCGGCATGCCGAAATGATCAATCGTGCCGCCGGATGCCACGATCCCGGCCGGCACCGTATCCTGCCGGTCGGTGGTGGCCGACGCGCCCGCGATCAGGATCATGGCGCAACCTTGCGCGCGCAGTTCGCCGATCGTCGATGAAACGGCCTCAGGCGTGTGCTCGCACCGTCGCTCACGATCGAGCGCGCAGCCGAGCGCGCTCAGGCGTGCCCGCATCACACCCGCCGTCGAATCGAGCACGCGCTCCTTGGTGCCGGGCAGACGAGTCTGAATAAGGCCGACGGCTCGGCGCCGCAATTCAGCGATGCGGATGATCGGCCCGCCCTCGCGCGCGACCGTGAGGCAGGCATCCAGCATGGGGCGGGGCACGGCGAACGAGATGATCTTCACCGTCGCCACCATCTGCTCAGGCTCGACCGGATCGAACGGGCGCACCGTGCCGATGGTAATGGCCTCGTCGACCAGGTTAATGCGATCCAGGCGATCCTTGTCCACCACCGCGAGGCCGCGGCCTTCGGCGAACAGATTGCATCTCCCCGTGAAGGCCGGACCCTGGGTGACGCCGGGTCCGATCACCGCTTCTGCTAGCAGGTGTGCTGCCTTGTCCTCGCCGATGTCGTCGGCCTCGAGCACAACGCCGGTGACGCGCTCCAATCCCCCCGCCCTGAGTACCGGCAGGTCGAGCGCGGAAATGATGTGGCCCTTCTTGAAGGCCCGGCCCTGCAGACGCAGTCCGTGCGCCAGGATCAGGCCCTGGGCCTGATCAAGCGGCATGGTGGTGAACTTCATGCGGCCTCGTCGCGCGCGTCGCCGGTCATGCGCCGGATCTTGGTGATCTCGGCGATGATCGAAATCGCGATCTCGGCGGGCGAGAGGGCACCGATATCGAGCCCGACCGGACCATGAATGCGAGCGAGCGCCCGCTCATCGAATCCTTTGTCACGCAGGCGCTGCAGACGCTTCGCATGGGTCCGCGTGCTGCCGAGCGAGCCGATGTAGAAGGCGTCGCTCTTGAGCGCCACCTCGAGCGCAGGATCGTCGATCTTGGGATCGTGGGTGAGGGTCACAATCGCCGTCCGGCGGTCAGGTTTGAGCACGTTCAGCGCATCGTCCGGCCACTCGGTCGAGACCTTGATCGAGGGGAAGCGCTCGGCCTGCGCGAAGGCACGCCGCGGATCGATTACGGTGACGGCGTAGCCCGCGACCGTCGCCATCTCCGCGAGCGCCTGGGTGATGTGCACGGCGCCGACCACGGCGAGCCGCATCGGCGGGTTGTGGATGTGGACGAAATAGGTGCGTCCGCCCTGTTCGACCGGGCCGCTCCGATCCGAGGCCAGCGCCGAGCGCGCCTCCTGGATGACCTCGCCCGGGATGGCGTCGCCGAACGTCGTGCCATCGAGATAGAGCAGGCCCTGCGCGCCGCTGCCAAGCTCGGTGATCGAGGCCACCGGCGTTTTCGCGGCGCGGTCGGCGATCAGGCGGTCGAGCACGGCGCGCTGCATGACAGGCCTCTTATTCCACCCGCTCGACGAACACCCGGACCTTGCCACCGCAGGCGAGGCCGACCTCCCACGCCTGCTCGTTCGATACGCCGAACTCGAGCGTGCGCGGCGTGCCTGATCGCATCACCGCCTTGGCCTCCTGGATCACCGCGCCTTCGATGCAGCCGCCTGAGACCGAGCCGAGAAATGTGCCCTTGTCATCTACCACCAATTGGCTGCCGACCGGGCGAGGCGAGGAGCCCCAGGTGGTCACGACCGTGGCAAGCGCGACCTGACGGCCGGCGGCCCGCCAAGAGGCTGCTGTGCCCAGGATGTCTTCGGCGTCATGGTTCACGATGGTCTCCTTTGGGCGCGCGCCACGCCTATGGATATCTAGGCATCGGCGCCCGTGCCTGCAATGGCATGACGGGCCATCGACTGGCTCAGCTTGCGCCGAGCGCGGCCGCCATCAGCTCATCCAAATGGCCGGTTCGGACCTTGTCGATGTCGTCATGGTACTTCAGCACGACGCCGAGCGTCTCGGCGATCAGGCTTTTGTCCACTCGGTCACGGTTGAGCGCCCCGAGCGCGCTCGCCCAGTCGATCGTTTCGGCTACGCCTGGCGGCTTGAACAGCTCGAGGCGCCGCATCGTCTGCACCGCGGCGACCACCTGATGGGCAAGCGCCGCCGGCATTGTCGGCACGCGTGCTTTGAGAATTGCGAGCTCGCGATCGGAATCCGGGTAGTCGAGCCAGTGATAGAGGCAGCGGCGCTTGAGCGCGTCATGCACCTCGCGGGTTCGGTTGGAGGTGATGAACACGATCGGCGGCTCGCTCACCCTGATCGTACCGATCTCGGGGATTGTGATCTGGAAGTCCGAGAGGATTTCGAGCAGATACGCCTCGAACGGCTCGTCCGCCCGATCAAGCTCATCGATCAGCAGCACGCTCGGGCCGCCGGTCGAAGGCGAGAGCGCCTGCAGCAGCGGCCGCGCAATAAGGAAACGCTCCGAGAACACGTCCTCGGCGAGCTGGCCGCGATCGCGATCCTGCAGCGCTTCGGCCAGGCGGATTTCCATCATCTGTCGCGCGTAGTTCCATTCATAGACCGCCGACGCGACATCAAGGCCTTCATAGCACTGGAGGCGAATGAGCGGTCGGCCGAGCCGTGCCGCCACCACCTTGGCCAGCTCGGTCTTGCCTACACCGGCCTCGCCCTCGAGAAACAGCGGCCGCTTCAGCTTGAACGTGACATAGAGCGTCGTTGCGAGCGCCCGGTCCGCCACATAGTCGCCGCCCGCCAGCAGTGCGAGCGTGTCATCGACGGAGCCAGGGAGCGACGCCATGCGAATTCCTCTCTTTCAGGGGGCACGCGCGATGTGCTTGCACAGCGCGTCAATCTCGCCGGGCGCAACTCTCATAGCGACAAACCGTATGCTGCCGTCGGGCTCGAGGTTGATCGGATCGCCCAAATCCTCTTCGTAGCCGAGGGCCAACACCACATCGACTGGCGCCAGAGTGCTGATCTCCTGGCGCAGGCTTGGGCGCTGGGCACGCTCGCCTCGATCCTGAATGATCGCCCAGCGTGCGCCCGAGACGACAGCGACGGCCGCAGCGCCCGCCTCGCGATGGGCGTGGCTGTCCTTGCCCGGGCGATCGAGCGGCCCGGCGATGGGCGCGTGCGCAACCACCGAGACCTCCCGTCCGATCCGCGTCAGACCGGCGATCAGCGTCGTGGCGAACGCGGCCCGCGCGGCGTCATCACCACCCAGAATTCGAAGCACGCGCAAGGCGCGACCTAGAGTGAAAACACGAGGATGAGGATGACGGCGACGGCAACGAGCCCCGCGACCCAGTAGGTCATGGGGATGCCGCCAAACCCCGCCGTCGATTTTGATGGAGGCGCGGCAGGGGCGGCAGAGGGCGCGGCCGGCTTAAGTGTCGGTGCCACACCGGCGGGAGCAGCGCTCGCTGCACCAGCCGAACTCGCCGCGGCCGCGGCAGGAGCGGCCGCCGCTGCCAGCTCGCTGGCGCGTGCTACGAACTTCTCGAAGAAGTCCTCGGCCAGCTTCTTCGCCGTCGAATCGATCAGGCGCGAGCCGATCTGGGCGAGCTTGCCGCCGACCTTGGCCTCGGCCTCGTAGGTGAGAATGGTCTCGTTCGGTCCGGCCTCGGCCAGGTGCACCTTGGCACCGCCCGAGGCGAACCCGGCCGCGCCACCCTGGCCTTCGCCCGTGATGGTATAGCCGTTTGGCGGGTCGAGATCGGACAACGTGACGGCGCCTGAGAAGCTCGCCTTGACCGGCCCGACGCGCGCGGTGATGCGCGCATTCATGTGGGTATCCGAGGTCTTTTCGATCGACTCGCAGCCAGGCAGGCAGTCCTTCAGCACGTCAGGGTCGTTGAGCGCGCGCCACACCGTCTGACGGTCAGCGGAAATGCGGTGTTCGCCGGTGATTTTCATCTCGGACCTCTGTGCTCGAGCCCGATTGTGGCGCCGGGCGCTGTTCTCAAGGGGCGGTATCTTAATCGTTTTTTGACCATGGTCCCGCAAGTTTTCAAGCGCCAAAGACGCCGATCCGTCCGCCCCCGGAATCCCCATGAAACCTGCCGTCGCCTCCAGCTTCGATGTTGCCGATTGGTTCATCCGCCAGTCGAAGCGCGATCGCGTGCCACTCTCGCCGCTCAAGCTGCATCGCCTGCTCTATCTTGCCCAGGCGGACTATGCCGGACGCCATGGCGGCGCCGCGCTGATGCCCTCGATTTTCGTCGCGACCGAGCTCGGGCCGATCGAGCCCAATCTCTATCGAGTGTTTGAATATGGCTCACCCAAGGTCACGGTGCGCGACCCAGCGGAGAAGGTTCGGACCTTTCTGACCGAGATCTGGCGCCTGTTCGGCGAAGAAACGATTGAGGCGCTGAACCGTCACATCGCGCGTGATCCCGCGCTCAAGGAGGCCGAGACCCTGGGCGAGGGCACGGTGATCTCACTCGCCATGATGCACAAGCATCACAAGGACGAGGATGAGCCGCCGCCGGTTCGCGTGGTCGAGGGCAAGCGCGTCCGGCCCTGGCTGCCGCCCAGCAAGGACCAGAAACCGGCGCCGACGAAGTCGACCTAACCGATCATCGTTGATTGCTTCGGGCGCTTCATTTTCTCGAGCTGCTCCTTGAAGCGCTCGCACGGGTCGCGCGCATCGATGCGCGGCGTGAAATAGACGAGGTCGTAAGGTAGCTTTTCCTCGTCTTTTGCCGGCGCGTAGTCGCCGAGCGACTGCCGGTCTTCAGCGACCTCGATGAAGGCCAAACTCAGCTGGTTTGACGTGGGCGAAAGCCGTTCGAGATAGTAGGGTACGCCGCGGTCAGTGCGCACATGGCCGGCGCCGGCGATCAGGATTGCCCCGTCGTCGGCCGCGGCCTTGAGGAGTTGTTCCGCCATGTAGGCGTCGCGGGCCCGCTGGCCGAGCACCATGCCATCCATGGCTCCTTCATCGACGTAGCCGCAATGGGCCTCGGAGATCTCGCGTCGAAGCGAGCTGTCGAGAAACGGCGGCAGCGGTGAATCGAGGCCCAGGCGCTGCCGCAGGTCGGCGTGACCGCCATCGCCGGTTTCAGGTCGAACGAGCGCGCGGACGGTTTTTCGATCGAGGTTGGCGGGCAGGATCGGCAGGCCAAACGCCATCGCGGTCTCGGCGATCGGACGATAGATCGACCAATCCGGCCAACCGCTCTTCTCCCAGCCGATCGCCGCTCCGAGGCCCGCCGCGTCCTTAGGGTGCGCGGCGAGGTAGCGCGCGAGGGCCGGGCCCTGTTCCTCCGAGATCATCTCGAACAGCACCGCCGGCCGGCGCCCGGCGTCTGCGATCGCACGAATGGCCTCGGCCTGGAGCACGTGATGATCAGGATTGTCGTGGGTCTCGCCCAAGAGCACGAAACGGGTGTCGGCCAGCCGTCGGCCGATTTCGATGGACCCGATATTGGGACCACGACCGGGCTCCACGCATTGGCCGAGCAAAGGATGATCGAGCCCGTGCGGGCTCTGCCAGGGCCGGTCCTTGGGGTCGAGGAGAGGGGGCGGCGTAGCCCACTTCATGCAGCCGCCCATGGCGACGAGCGCGCCCCCAGCTCCGGCGAACGCCAGAACCTCTCGCCGAGTCATGCGAGGCCGATGCACTGAACGAGCCTTAATGATTCAAGGTCACGCAGCGCGCACCGCGCGCAGCTCCTCCGGCACCAGCTCGCCCTTCCGAACGATCATCTCATCGTCGAGATAGAGGTCGCACCCCTTCATCGGCAGGTCGAGATGGCAAGCGGTATCGTTGGCGCCGCCAAACTCGGTGTCGGGACCGAGCGAGAACAGCACATTGCCGTAATAGGCGCGCCCGTCCATGCCGATGCCGGGCAGATCCACTCGCCACTGGCAGCGCTCGTTCAGTCCCCAACCAATATGCGAGATCGCGTAGGCCCGCGGATCATCGTAGGTCGCGATGAAGGCCTCGAGGTCGTCGGCATCCTTGCCGCCCTTGACCTCGACCACGCGACCATTTCGCACGGTGAACTCGATGCCCTTTTCGACGAAGCGCATCATCGGATAAATGATGTCACCCGGCTTCATTACGACCTTGCCATTGACCCCGCCCGGTTTTGCAAGTGTCGCCAGGAAGCCGCCGGGCCAATGGTCCCACCGGCCGGGCGTGCTGGTATAGCCATATTCCGTCAGCACCGGTACGTCGCCGAGCTCATAGGTGACGTCGGTGCCCGCATCATTCGTGAAGCGAAGGCGCTTCGAGCCCTGAAGCATTTTTTCCGCAGCCTCCACCCGACGACGCTGGTCTGGCGTCGGGAACAGGCGACGCAGAATCTCAAGCGGCTCGACCACAAGGATGACGCGGGCACCCGCCTTTTGCATTTCGATTTGCTCGCGTGAGAACAAGAGCAGCATGTGATCGACCACGAGATCGGCGCCCTTGCACGTCTTCATCGCCTCATGATGCTTGGACAGGCTGTTCTGCCCGATATTGGCGATACGTTCGCTCGCGCTCACCCCGCCAGCCGCGGCGGGCAGATGAACATGCTCGACCGTGCCGCCGAGATCGCGCGCCGCGCTCACGGAGGCGGCGGCGTAATCTTGCAGCTGGTCACCTTCGGACAGAACGGCAACCTTGACGCCTTTCTTGACTTCGCAGAGCGCCATTTCCTCGCGAAACATGTCGATCATGGGACGCGCGGCGACTTGGCTCATGGACGCTCTCCTCAACGATATGCGGGCTCATCGCGACAACCGCGATTTTAGGAAGGTGAGTGCTATCGGAGCAAGGCCGAACGATATATGAGGCACGCGAATTCCCTAAGGCATGCCGGTTTTGCGTGACGCGGACGAGGCGACATCTTAAATACGCCATCATGGTTTCAACTCTGGCCGATGGCCCGCTGCGGGCGGTGCGCGATTTTCTGAAGCTCGAGGCGTCAGGCGGCTTGATGCTCGTCGCCATGGCCGCGCTTGCGCTCGTGCTGAGCAATACGGGCGCCTCCGAGTTCTACCGTTCGGTGCTCGACCTACCCATCGAGGTCACCGCTGGCGGCGCTGGCCTTGCAAAATCCCTCGTGCTCTTCGTCAATGACGGGCTGATGGCGCTGTTCTTTCTGCTGGTGGGCCTCGAGATCAAGCGCGAGGTTCGAGACGGCCAGCTTTCGACACGCGATCAGGCGCTGCTGCCCGCGGCCGCGGCCGTCGGTGGCATGGCCATTCCGGCCGTCATCTACTATCTGGTGGTGCAGGGCAACCCAACGCTCACGCCAGGTTGGGCCATTCCGGCCGCGACTGATATCGCCTTTTCGCTGGGCGTCATGTCGCTGCTCGGCACGCGCGTGCCGGCGTCCCTAAAGATATTCCTGACTGCGCTCGCGATCATCGATGATCTCGGTGCGATTGTCATCATCGCGATCTTCTACACCGCCGATCTGTCGACCGTTTCGCTCGGTGTGGCCGGCGGCTGCATCATCGCGCTGATCGTCCTCAACCGGCTCGGCGTCACGCGGCTGACACCCTTCATCATTGTCGGCCTGATCCTCTGGTTCGCGGTGCTGAAGTCCGGCGTTCATGCGACGCTCGCCGGCGTCGTGCTCGCCTTCTGCATACCGCTCGAAGGCCGGAACGGTGCGAGCATGTCGTCGCCCCTGCGTGATCTCGAGCACAGGCTCCATCCGTGGGTCGCTTATGCGATCCTGCCGATCTTCGCCTTCTTCAATGCCGGCGTGGACCTCCGGGGGCTTTCGGCCGACGTCATTTTCGGGCCGCTTTCGCTCGGCATCGCGCTTGGCCTCTTCGTCGGCAAGCAGATCGGCGTGTTCGTCATTGCCTGGGGGTTGATCAGGTTCGGTATCTGCCGAATGCCTGAAGGGGCGACGTTCGCCCAGCTTTATGGCACCGCGATATTGACGGGCATCGGCTTCACCATGAGCCTGTTCATCGGCGGCCTTGCCTTCGAGGGCGGCGCCCATGACGCCGAGGTACGCATCGGCGTTCTCATGGGCTCGGTCATTTCGGCACTTGTCGGTTATGCGTTGCTGCGATTGGTGTCGAGACCCTATGGCAACTCGACGGCATAGGCGTCGGCCGGTTCGGCCTTCTCGATCAGCCGGCGCTCGGCGAGGAAGCGTGCAAAGCGCTCATAGCGCGCGCGATCGAGCGCAGCGGGGCTGAGCGAAAAGCGGGGGATCGTGTCGCGCCAGGCGCGGCGATTGAGCTCATTGTCGAGATCGGCGTAGCGCGCGACCACGCTGGCCCAGGCGTCATCGGGCCGATTGATGAGAAAATGCGTACCGCGCTCGATCGCGTCGAGGAACCGGCGGACAATTGCGGCATCGAATCCGTCGCGCCGGGCGACGATGACAAGCTCGTCATAGAGCGGAACGCCCTCCTCCTCGACATAAAAGGCGCGGCCGGTCTTGCCTTCGATCGCGAGCTGATTGAGCTCGAAATTGCGATAGGCCCCGATCACGGCATCCACCTGACCCGAAAGCAGCGCCGGCGACAGCGAGAAGTTCACGTTGATGAGCGTCACATCATCGAGGCTCAACCCGTGGCGCTCCAACATCGTGCCGAGCAGGGCGTCCTCAAACCCGCCAACCGAATAGCCGATCTTGCGGTCCTTCAGGTCAGCGATCGTCCTGATCGGGCTGTCTTCCAACACCACGAGCGAGTTGAGTGGTGTGGCGACCAGCGTGCCGACGCGCACCAGCGGCAGTCCCGCGGCCACTTGCATGTGAAGCTGCGGTTGATAGGTGACCGCGAGGTCGGCCTTGCCGGCGGCGACCAGCTTGGGTGGATCGTTCGGATCGGCCGGCGCGATGATCTCGACCGCAAGCCCCGCGTCCTCGAAATAGCCCTTGGTTTCGGCGATCAGGATGGGCGCGTGGTCGGGATTGATGAACCAGTCGAGCACGAGGGTCAGCCGCGCGGGCTCATCCGCCCGGGCCGAGAGACCCAACGCGACGCCGGCGGCCATCACAAGCGTCGCGAGCAGCGCGCACAATTTCCGGCCGATCATGTCGTGGGTCCTCCATTGGGCGCGCGCGCCTCGCCGAGCCAGGGCACTGCACGCTTCAAGCCAAAGTCAACCGCGAAATAGAGCGCGACGCCGATCACGGCGAGCATCAGCAGCGCCGCGAACATGACATCGATCTGCATGCGACCATTGGCTTGCAGCATGAGGTAGCCGAGACCAGCGCTCGAGCCCACCCATTCGCCGACGACCGCGCCGATCGGTGCGACAGCGGCGGCCACGCGCAGGCCCGAGGCGAAGGCTGGCAGGGCCGCCGGAATCTGCACGTGGCGCAGGCGGCGCCAACGGCTCGCGCCCATGGTCTCGGCCAAATCGAGCCAGCCAATGTCGGTGCGGCGCAGGCCATCGAAGGTCGCAGCCGCGACGGGAAAGAAGATCACGAGCGAAGCCATGACGACCTTCGACGCAATGCCATAGCCGAACCACAACACGAGGATCGGTGCGAGCGCGAACACGGGCACCGCCTGGGAGGCAACGAGGATGGGCAGGAGCCAGGGTCGCACCGGCCGGAAATAGGCGAGCGTGAGTGCGAGACTTGCGCCCAGAAGTGCGCCGATCAGCAGCCCGAGCACCATCTCGATCAGCGTGATGCCGGCGTGGCCCAGCATACGAAGGCCATGGGCGCCGTAGGCCTCCAGCACCCGGATTGGGCCGGGCAGGATGTAGGGCGGCAGATCGGCCAGCCAGGCGATGGCCTGCCAAAGCAGGGCGAGTCCGACGATGACGATGAGGGGACGAGCGACCGTCATTCGAGCGTGCTCTCCGCGCCGCCGATTTCGAGCAGTTGGTGAAGCAACGTGGCCTGCGAGTCGAGCACCGCGGGATCGGCCGCATTGCGTGGAATCGGGGAGTTTGGCAGTGAGGCTTCGATCAATTGCGCCGGCCGACCGGCCATGATGAACACGCGCTGACCAAGCCTGACCGCCTCGAGCGGGTCGTGGGTCACAAGCACGACCGTGCAGTCGGCAAGCAATGACGCCGCCAAACTCTGAAGTCCGAGCCGCGTCACCGCGTCGAGCGCCGAGAAGGGCTCATCCATCAGGACAACCGGACGCTCTTCCGCGAGCGTGCGCGCCAGCGCCACGCGCTGGCGCATACCACCGGAGAGGGTCGAGGGTGGGTCCGCCTCGCGTGCGGCGAGACCGACATGGGCGAGCAAAATGCGGGCACGCTCGGCATCGGGTCGACGCCCGCGCAAGGTGGCACCGAGCGTAACGTTGTCGAGCACGCTGAGCCACGGCAGCAACAGGTCTTGCTGCGCCATATAGGCAATGCGCCCTGCAAGCGGCTTGCCGTCTCCCGCCCTAACATGGCCGGGCGGCTCTGGGCGCTCCAACCCGGCGACCATGCGCAGCAGCGTCGACTTGCCCACGCCACTCGGTCCGAGCAGGCAGGTCCAGCGGCCGGCCTCGACCGTCAGTGAAAGGCCGGCAAAGATCTCGCGGCCGCCATAGCGCAGGCGGGCATGGTCGATCTCGATGCTGGGAGGCGCCCCGCGGGGCGCAGTCGTCACACTCACGGGCTCGATTCCTACGCCGGTATGATCCGGATCAGGTTCAAGGGGTCGTCGGCATTTTGCCGACCTCTCAGCCCAAGGGCTCCCCCCGAGACCAGGGCAGACTAACAGGCCAAGCGACGATTGCTAGGGGCTTGTCGCGAGCGCGAATATTTGCGGTCCGACACAAGGGGTTGTTGGCCACACGCGCGAGCCACGAAATAGCGCGTTATCGCCACAGAAATGCCTCTGAAGTTTAGCGCCCGTTTACGAATTATTCACCGTCGCATTGGTATTTGTAAGTCCAATGTTCAACCGTCACACCGAGAGCGACGTCATGAGACTCCAGTTCGTTCCCCGGTCCGGCACGCAGCTCGACGCGCAGTTCGGTGGTCACTCGTTCACGCTCTTCTTCGATTGCCCGGAGTTGGCGGACTATGAGCCGGAAGGCCGGTGGATGCTGGGCGTCGATGGCGACATCGTTTCGAGCTTTGCCAGCCTCAACCAGGCCAAGCACGCGGCCGAGCGGTTCGCCGACTGCCTGGTCTGGGGTCCGGGGCTGGGCGCGATCCTGGAACGCTAAGGCTGTAATCGTGCCCCCGAGGGGTGGCTGACCGGCACACCAGAAGCGCCGGCGCGCCCGTCGGGAGCTTTGGGCGGGAGTACGAAGGATGTTCGACGACTTTGGCCGCACGCTCGCGGCCACCCGTGAGCGCATGGGGCTGACTCAAGGCGAGCTTGCGGCTCGGCTGGGCGTGAGCCAGGGGGCCGTATCCCAGTGGGAGAAGGGGCGGCACCGCCCCGCGACGGAGGCCCTGATGCGGCTCGGCATGCTGTCGCCTGGTTCATCGCCCCTGTTTGGTCCGCGCGCGACTCCGCCGGCCCAGGATCTGCCATCGCTCGGGCGCGGGCCGTCGGGCGGTCGGGTGCGCCTCAAGCTCCGGCCGATCGAAGAGCCACGACGTCGGCTGACCGATCACATCGAGGATGGCATTGCCTGCGCCACGCGAACCGGGCGAGGCGATGTCGCGGACGAGCTTCGCGCTATATTGGCTCGATGCCAGACCATGGAGCACCGCGCAGCCGGGCGCCGCGCTTCCGATCTTTCC
>Ga0194121_10006107_pt1 | contig 16284 bp, 9 predicted proteins | sample TA2MahCa50mmetaG_FD_148609 | JGI IMG/M metagenome (GOLD analysis project Ga0194121, IMG submission 148609) | Freshwater microbial communities from Lake Tanganyika, Tanzania - TA2015020 Mahale Deep Cast 50m | ecosystem: Environmental > Aquatic > Freshwater > Lake | place: Tanzania: Lake...
GGGCGGCAGTTCTTTTTCGCCAGACTTCGTTGCTTGCTCCTTACAGATCCACTTCGGGATATGCTCGTCGCTCGCGCCTCGTCTGGCCGAAAAATCCCTTGCCGCGAACGTGAGCGTATTTATGAAACGGACCACTAAGGATGCGGCTTGATCGATACCGAGATTCGATCAAGTCAACAGGCTTGGCTTGCCGCGGAGGGAGCGGTGCTTGATCTCATTGCGCAACAGAATCAGGTAATAACCGGGTCCCTTCTGGCTCAAATGGCTCGAGGCATGGTGGAAATCTACCCTGGACGCCTCCTCGGAGTCACGGCGTCTCACTCGATCGGACTCCCAGCTCTCGGTGGGGGACCACTGATTCAGTTGTGGTTTGTCGCCTGCAAATGACATAAAGCACTCTTGCGAATTACAAAGCAAAATTCAGGCCCAGCCTAATATTCGGCGGGATTTTTTCGAACTTGAGAGAAATGCCGATTGATTTCGTGTCTCCGTCGCGTTCCCATCGTGCGCAGCAGATCCCGTGAAGCTCCAGGAAATCAAAGAAACTCTGAATGCCAATCGACTTCGCTTATCGAAATCGCTCGGTCAAAATTTTCTGCACGACCGCAATCAACTCCGGCGTATTGCGGACGCCGCGGACCTGGCGGTTGGCGACCAAGTTCTGGAAATTGGCCCAGGCTTGGGGGCGTTGACCCAGATTCTGGTTGAGAAGGGAGCGATCGTCCTGGCCGTCGAAAAGGATCGACGCCTTTACGATCTCCTCGAAGTTCGCTATCGCGGTTTCGCCAACCTGACCCTCGTGCATGAAGACGCCCTGGAATGCTTGCGCAAGGATTCCCGAAATTGGGCCGATTGGAAACTTGTCTCGAACCTGCCGTACTCGGTCGCTTCGCCCATCCTGGTCGAACTCGCTCAGTCGAACGGCTGCCCGGAACGAATGGTGGCCACGGTGCAATTGGAAGTGGCCCGGCGGCTCGCGGCATCTGCGGGTGACCCGGATTACGGGGTGCTCACGCTCCTGATTCGGTCGCGCTATGACGTCGCAGGATGGTTCAAGATTCCCGCCCCCTGTTTCTTCCCGGCGCCAAATGTGGATTCGGCTTGCGTGACGCTCGTGCGCAGACGCGATCCGCTCCTTTCGCCGGAGCAGGCGGAGCCGTTCGGGAAGATTGTGAAACGCGGCTTTTCGCAGCGCCGCAAAGTGATGCTGAAGCTGCTGAGAAGCGACTGGCCGGCTGAACGCCTCGCGTCAGCTTACGTTCAACTGGGCCTGGCCCCGGACATTCGCGCGGAAAAAGTCAGCCTCGAACAATTTTCCGAATTGACCCGACTGCTGCAGCCTCCGTAAGCCTGTATGGGGAGCACACGCGCCTTCGCGTGTTCCGACCCGTGCCCTCGCCGGTCGGAACGTCGGAGAAGCCGTCTCCTCAAATGATCGCTTTTTCGGACGGAAGAGTGTGGCCGGCGAGGGCGCCGACCACGGCACGCGAGGCGCGTGCGCTCCCCGCGGCAACCGGACAAACGACTGCATCATGAAAGAAGAAACTTTTGACGTCGTAAACGAACGCGATGAAGTGATCGGTCAACGGCTGCGGCGGGAAGTCCATCAGCAACGGCTCTTTCACCGAGCCGTTCACGTGCTCGTCTTCAACGCCCGCGGACACCTGTTCCTGCAAAAGCGTTCCATGAGAAAGGACTGCTTCCCAGGGGCGTGGGATTCTTCCGCTTCCGGACATCTGGATGTCGGCGAGAGCTACGACGCCTGCGCCGTGCGCGAATTGCGGGAAGAACTGGGCATGGAGCTGGCCGCTCCGTTGCAGCGCCTTTTCAAAATCGATGGTTGCCCGGAGACCGGCTTCGAGTTCGTCTGGGTGTATCGATGCGCAGCGGAAGGTCCGTTTGTATTGCAGCCGGAGGAAATCGAACGCGGCGGATGGTTCGCGCCGGAGGAAATTTCGCGCTGGATCACGGAGCGTCCAGCCGATTTCGCCAGCGGCTTCGTGCTCATCTGGCAAACGATCGAGAAGTGATCGGGAACCGGTTTTCAGCAATTCTTCCCATGAACAGGCGTTGGTTTGTAGTCCCGCCTTTAGGCGGCTCCTGTGCTCCCGACCGGCTAAAGCCGGGACTACAAACGAGGCGTCGTTCATGGCCCCAATGGGCGATCGAAGAATCGTGGAAGCTTCCCATGAACGGGAGAGCCGGGCTCCGACCCGGCGCGCATCGGTGCAGCTTGAGAATCGCGCCGGATCTGAGACCGGCGCTCCGAGGTTCGGGGCAGAATTGCTGGAACCAGTTTTCGCTGGGCATCGTTCGAGGTTCCGCTATTTTGCATTCGAACTTAACCACTGAACTCAGGCCTCTCCTACGAAAATGAATCCTTCCTCCATCGAAGTTCATCCTGGAAAAGACCGGCGCGACTTCCTCAAGGGATCGATTGGGTTGGTTGCCGGCGCGAAGTTGATTTCTGGCGCCGCTCGCGCCGCAGAAACAAGCAAGCTCAAAGCCGCCGTCATCGGCCACACCGGCCGAGGTGACTACGGCCATGGACACGAATTGATTTTCAACGACTATCCAAACATCGAAGTCGTGGCCGTCGCCGATCCTGTCGCGGCCGGACGCGCCAAAGCTGCCGAACGCTGCCGCGCCGCGCGCCAATACGCCGGCTACCGCGAAATGCTGGATAAAGAAAAGCCGCAATTGGTCTCGGTGGCCTTGCGCATGACCGACCAGCACCACGCCATGATCAAAGCTGCGTTGCAGGTTGGCGCCCACGTTTATTCGGAGAAGCCGTTTACGCAGACCTTGGCCGAGGCAGACGATCTCCTGGCGACGGCGGACAAGGCGGGACTGAAAATCGTCGTCGCGCACCAGATGCCGTATGCGCCGAACATGCAGAAGTTGAAAAAGGCTCTCGCGGACGGGCTCATCGGCGAACTGCTGGAAATCCGCGCCCACGGCAAACAAGACACTCGCGCCGGCGGTGAAGACATGATGGTCCTGGGCACGCACCTCTTCGATTTGATTTGCCGCTTCGCCGGGGACCCGCTCTGGTGCACGGCTCGAGTCCTGCAGAAAGGCCGAGACATCACGCGAAGCGATGCGCATCCGGCGACCGAGAACATCGGTCCGATTGCGGGCGATGAGATCCACGCACAGTTCGCCTGCCCCAACGGTGTCAACGTCACATTCACGAGCCGGACGAAAAACCGCCAGACCGCGGGTTTGTGGGGCTTGGAATTGATCGGCAGCAAAGGCGGCGTCAAAATCCTGACCGAAGCCATCCCGAAGATTTATCTGTTGAAGAGCGGCGAGTGGACGGCCCAAGGCCGGACGAACGAATGGCATCCCTGGCCGGAAGATCCGACGCTCAACTGGTCCACGGCGGAAAAGAGCTTCGGGCCGTCGAATCGGCGCCTGGTCGATGATTGGCTGAATGCGATCAAAACAGATCGCGACCCGGTGTGCAGCGGCCGCGACGCGCGGAAAACGTTGGAAATGGTGATGGCTGTCTATGAAGCAGCCCTCACCCAAAGCCGGGTGGCGTTGCCGATGGTGAGGCGGACACATCCGCTGGCTTCGTGAAGATGATCTCTGTGGAGCGCAGCAGCCCTCTGTCGCTTTCGGGCCGGCCCGGCGGAGCGAAAGCGCCAGAGGACTGGCGCACTTCAACTGAAAGCTCACGGGAAGTTTCCTGTTCCTCACGGACCTGCTCACGGGCCCTGAACCCACCCCTTCCCCTCCCAGGAGGGGACCTTCGTTCGACGTTGCAGGGTCCAGTTCCCCTCCTGGGAGGGGCGAAGGGGTGGGTGGGTTCATGGGAAGTTTCCTTGGTCTCAGAACCGCGCTTACGGCCCACGAACCGAAAACCGCGCGGACCGCAGCCTTTAGGCTGCTTCCGCGCCCTCTCCGCGGTCGAGCGTGGAAGCGGCCTAAGGGTCTGTGCAAAAATAACTTCCGGTTTTGGCGGGAGCGCCGCCTGGCCGGATGCAAGGCGCGAGGAGGGAGCATCCCCGTGTTGGGGGTGTGACCGACGAGCAACGCCGCAGCCGGCCATGCGCCGCCCCGCCCCGGAGGGCTGGGGCGATTTCGCTTTCTGGGTTCGTGGGAAACTCATCCGTTCTTCAAATTTCCGTCCCACTGAATACAAATCCCAAATTCTGCCAATATGAGCCAAACGCATCTGTTCAATGTCATCGCCGCTCTCACCGTTGCCTGCCTTCCATTCACCCGCTCGTCTTCCGCCGCCGACAAAACGCTCGACATTTACTGGACCGATGTTGAAGGCGGCGCCGCGACATTGATCGTCACGCCGGCCGGCGAATCGATCCTGATCGACTCCGGCAATCCCGGAGTGCGCGACGCCGGACGCATTCACAAGACCACGCAAGTCGCGGGGCTGAAGAAAATCGATCATTACCTCACCACGCACTTGCACATCGATCACTTCGGAGGCGCGGCGGAGTTGGCGGCGCTCATTCCGGTCGGGCACGTTTATGACAACGGCGTTCCAGACACGAGCCCTGACGGCAATCCGAACGACACCCGCTGGCCGCTGCTGAGCAAACCTTACAAGGAATTCAAAGCGGACCAACGCCACGTCATTGCGGCCGGGCAAGAAATCAAACTGCGGCAAGCGAGCGGCGCGCCGAAGCTCACGTGGCGTTGCGTGGCCGCGAAGCAGAAGTTCATCGCCGCTCCGCCCAACGCGCCCAAAAACCCGCTTTGTGATACCGCCACGACAAAAGCCAACGACACCTCCGACAACGCCAACAGCATTGTGACGTTGCTCGAGTATGGCGACTTTCAGTTCTTTGTCGGCGGCGATTTGACCTGGAACGTGGAGGCGCAACTGGTTTGTCCGATCAATCTCATGGGCGTGGTCGACGTCTATCAAGTCGATCATCACGGCCTGGATCAGAGCAACAATCCAGTGCTCATCCGCAGTTTGGAGCCGACGGTTTCCGTGATGAGCAACGGCACCCGCAAAGGTTGCGAAGCGCAAACGTTCGCCGCCTTGAAGGGGACGCCCTCGATTCAGGCGATGTACCAAATCCACCGCAACCTCCGCCAGGACCGGGAAAACAACACGGCGGACGAATACATTGCCAACCTGGAACAACAGTGCCAGGCCAATTACATCAAGCTCTCGGTCGAACCTTCGGGCAAGAGTTACACCGTCAGCATCCCGGCGACGGGTCACCAGCGGACGTTCATGACCAAGTGAGCGTTTGAAACATGAACCAAACCGAATTCCTTGCCGTAAACGCCAATGCATTGCCGTGGGAAGAACGATTCAACGAGCACATTGGCCGGGCGCTCTTCCGCAAAGAGCTTTTCAGCGACCCGGAAACTGGCGTTCTCATCCGGTTGGTGCGGTACCCCGCCGGCGTGATCAACCCGAAGCACACCCATCCTTGCGGCCACGGCATGTACGTGCTGGAAGGCAAACTCGTGACCCATAAGGGAACTTTCGGGCCGGGGCATTTCGTCTGGTTCCCGGAAGGGGAAGTCATGGAGCACGGCGCCAGCGCCGAGGGCGACGTGACGGTGGTGTTCGTGACCAACAAGGCGTTCCGGATTGATTACGTGCCGGGTCGGTAGGGCGAGTCCGTCCCGGCGCGACACGTGGCTGGAACGCGTCTGGAAGCTCTCATGAATCAAGGATCGGGCGTTTGGCGCGATGAAGGAGCGAGTGTGGACGCGCCAGCGTTTTGGAGTGCGGCAGTCTTCTGCCGCTTTTGGGCCTCCGGAACGAACGCGCCAGGGGACTCTGCTCCTTACACGCAATTCTTCCGTTTAGAATCCCAACGGGATTCCGACGCAATCCCCTTGGGATTGGCGACCGTCGTCCACAGATTCGTGTAAGGAGCAGAGGGGCCTGGCGCACTCCATAACCTGTAGGGCGGCGTTTGCCGCGCCGCCGCCGCACTGACCGAAGACCGGCTGCGCGGCAGCGCAGCCCTACCGGGTTCATGCGAAGAGGATCGGCATTCCGGAGAATTTTCAGCCTCGGCACAACTTTCGCTATTGGCGAACCTGGGTTATGTTGGCCGGATTTATGAGGACACGGCGCCGGTTTTCGCTTGCCTTTGCCGCCGCGCCGTCGTTCGATGGTGACGCCGTGACGGTCGCGGATGTGTTGCCGCGCGACTCCGAATTCTTCCCAGGCTTAAGGAGTGGTAGAGCGATCCAATGCTTGTCCATTGGCAAAGCGCAAATCGCTTTTCCCAGGGACGCCGGCCAGATGTATTCGATTCGAAACGCGCCGCGATTTGATCGAGAAGGCCGAACTGACGACAGTCACGCCGGACAAAACAAGAACGAATTTTAGTTTTTTGGTGATGGAACGAACCAAATCGGCGATGCGCCGTAGCGCGACAAACCGCAACCAAAGGAGCGCGGACAGCTTGTCCGCGCATTTCAACCCATCCCCAAGACTCGCGGACAGGCTGTCCGCGCTCCAGAAGCGTGGCGAAACTGCACGAGGCCAAAGGCCAATTTGTAAGACAACCCTGTGAACGTAGTCGAATACGCCGCTCGTATTGCTCGTATTGTGGCATTTAGGAGAGCCGTCCACGCCAGGAGGGGTACCTGGTTTGCTGCATTGCTCGTGAGTGCCTTCCTGATCAAGTATCCGTTCTTAACTTTCGGACAAAGCTCATCCTCGCCGAAGCCGGTCGGACTATCCTCCGTGAACACGGCGCCTGTGATTTCAAGCCTGCCTGATCAGACGACTCAAGGGGACAAGCCGGTTTCCGTAGCGTTCGCCGTGTTTGACCGAGAAACTCCTGACCAAATCACGATCACAGCGACTTCTTCCAATCCAACTCTGGTTCCAAGCGAGAACATTCTTTACACGCTGAGCAACGGCAGCGGACAAGTGGTGATTGTGCCGGTCGCAAATCGATCCGGTCCTGTCCAGATTACGCTGACGGCAACTGATCTGGCAGGACTGAGTGGCTCGAAATCATTCTGGTTAACCATTCAGCACATCAATCGTGCGCCAACGGTTCGGATCACCAGCCCAATTCCAGAACAGCGGTTTTTGGCAACGACCTCAATTTCGATTCGAGCGGAAGCATCCGATACTGATGGTGCCGTGATGAGAGTCGATTTCTTTCAAAAGACTTTCCGGGGCACCAACTGGATCGACAGCGCGACTTCGAGCCCGTACGCAGTCACGTTCCAGGCCGTGACATCGGGACGATACGAATTGTGGGCCGTGGCGACAGACAACGGCAATCCGCCTCTGATCGCGGAGTCAGGTCACTTCACAATCGAAGTGATTCCGTTCCAGCTTCCCGAGCTCTATGAAATCTCCGTTCCCGAAGGGCACTCGACCGCTGGAACTACAAACGTAATTCGACCCTTCCAGGTTTTCAGATTCCCAGTTACAAACTCCGTGGCCCTAACCTATTGGACATCGGACGGAGGCGCTTTCGACGGTTTGGACTACGGAGGTCTCACCAACACAGTCGTATTGGATCGGGGAATAACCACAATCCGCGATGTGAAAGTTGTCACGTATGGAAACACGCAAAGCGATCCCAACCGTTACTTTTATCTGAACTTCAGCCAACCGAACAACGTTCAACTCATCACCAACCGGTTCCGGATCTTGATAACGGACGACGATCCGCCTCCGACTGTCTCGATTTCGGACGCGCAACTCGTGATCGAAGGGAATTCGGGCACAGCCAATGAAGCCATCTTCACCGTCAGCCTCTCATCTGCCAGCGGCAAGTCCGTGTACGTGGATTTCAGAACGGAAGATGAAACTGCGACCGGAGACGCAGACTACGCTGCCGTTCGGGACGAATTGGATGCTATCCCTCTCCACATTCCTCCCGGGGTTACCACGGGCCAGATCAAGGTCAAACTCATCGGCGATGTTCTGGACGAGCCGAACGAGACATTCCTGGTCAAACTCACGGGTGCCTCCGATGCGCTCATCGATCCAAACAAGAACCAGGCACGCGCCCTGATTGTTGATGACGATCCCCCACCGACCCTCATGATCAAAGACACGACGACGTTGGAAGGGAATAGCGAAAGCACGAACGCCGTTTTCGCGGTCACGCTGTCCGCGCCGAGCACCTTCCCGATTACTGTGAATTATGCCACGGCCGACGGGACGGCCATTGCGGGCCGCGATTATCTTTCCGCTAACGGACTGATTCCCTTCAATGTTGGTCAGACGAACCAGACGATCAGTGTTCCCGTCCTCGGCGATAGATTGAACGAGGCGGATGAAACTTTCTTCCTCACGCTGAGCAACCCGGCGAATGCCGTATTGAGCCTCATCCAGGCGCCCACAAGAGCAACCATCCTCAACGATGATCCTCTCCCGGAACTTCTGCTGAACAATCCGACCGTGACCGCGTTGGATGCAGGCTCGACCAACTTGGTTTTCGTGGTAAGCTTGTCGCCTGCTAGCGGCCAAACGGTGACCGCGAAGTACTCCACTCTGGACGACTCCACCCGGGCGAACGCCGACTACGCGGCGACAGAAGGGACGTTGAGCTTTGCCCCTGGCGAGACGAAAACAAACATCACCGTCCGAGTGGAGCCACAATTCGTAAACCAGGCTCCCAAAACCTTGTTCCTGAATTTGATGAATGTTTTGAACGCAACGCCGCCGAGCCTCCGAGGCACCGGAACAATTCTGCCGGGCGTTGCTCCGCCAACGATTCTGGTCGGTGATGGCAGAGTCACGGTGTCGAGCACTGCCACGAACATCGTCATTTTCACTATCAGTCTATCGGCTCGGAGCGGCCAGGCCATTTCCTTCGCGTACGCGACGTTGGATGGGAGCGCCAAGGCCGGTGTTGATTACGTGGGCAGCACGAACACGTTGAGTTTTGCGCCAGGACAGACCAGCACGAATTTGCCGATCCTGGTGAAGCCTCAAACATCGGACCAGCCGCTTAAGAGTTTCTTCTTGACGCTGACAAATGTCTCGAACGCGACGCCACCGAAAGCCCCAGCGACCGGGACGATCATGCCACTCCCTACTCTCTCGGTTAAGGGCATGGATGTGGAGGAAGGGAACTCAGGCCCAACGCACGCAGTATTCACAGTGCTCTTGTCCGCCCCGACCGATACGCGAGTCACCGTGGATTATGCCACGGCCACCGGCACGGCGTTGGCGGACATCGATTTCCTGGGCTCCACCAACACGCTCACTTTGAATCCGGGCCAGACGACAACGAATATCACCGTCCTCGTGTATGGCGACCCATTCAACGAGCCAAATGAAACGTTTTTCGTGAACCTTTCCAACCCCGTCAATGCAGCCATTGCGCGGGGCCAAGGCCAGGCCGTGATCATCAACGACGACAGCGCGCCGGTCATTTCCATCGCGGATGTCTTCATGATTGAGGGCACCGGCGGGAGGACGACGGTTCTTTTTCCGGTCAAGCTGTCCGCGCCCAGCGGCCAAACCGTGACGGTGCAGTTCGAAACGGCCAACGACACAGCCATCGCTGGGAACGATTACGTTGCCACGGCAGGAACTTTGTCCTTTGCGCCGGGCAAGACGGAGGAGGCGATTCCAGTGGAGATCATCGGCGATGCGCTTTCCGAAGCGACCGAGCGGTTTAGCGTCAAACTCGCTCCACCGGTGAACGCGACGATCGACCGCGGCGGAGAGGCTTTCATAACGATCCGGGATGACGATCTGCTTCCCAGGATTTCCATCAGTGACGTGTCCGTGACAGAAGGAGACACGGGCACCGTCAAAGCCGCGTTCCAGGTGAATCTGTCGGCGGCGAGCGGGCAACCAGTGTCCGTGAATTTCGCGACGACCAACGGCACGGCGCTGGCCGTGAGCGATTACTTTCCCGACACTGGAACTTTGGATTTCGCTCCCAACGAGACGAGCAGGACCCTCTTCATCCAAGTGGCCGGAGACACGCTTAAGGAAGCCGACGAAGACTTCTTTGTGGTCTTGAGCAACCCGGTCAACGCTGGCATCGAAGTCGGGAGAGGTCGTGTCCTGATCATCGACAACGACCCGCTCCCCGCGCTGTCGATCAATGATGTCAGCGTGGTTGAAGGCGACTCGGGTTTGGCTCGCGCCGTGTTTTCCGTGAGTCTGTCGCCGGCCAGCGGCCAGCAAGTGAGTGTGAGATTTGCGACCGCCGACGGTACGGCTACGTCCGCCAGCGATTACGTCGCGCAAAACGGGCAACTGATCTTCGATCCTGCCGTGACAAATCGGACGATTACCGTGCTGGTCAATGGCGACACGTTTTTTGAAGGCGACGAGACCTTTGCGCTCACTCTTTCGGAACCGGCGAACGCGACGATTGCGAAGCCCCAAGGCCTGGTGACCATCGTTGACGACGACGCGGAACCGGCGCTGTCCATCGCGGATGTTTCGATTCTCGAAGGCAACGCGGGCACGACCGACGCGATCTTCACCGTCCACTTGTCCGCGCCCAGTCCGAAACCTGTCACGGTGCGCTACGCCACTGCCGGCGAGACAGCGACGCCGGGCCGAGATTTTGCCGAACGTTTCGGAACGCTCACGTTCAATCCGAACGAAACGAGTAAACCGATCGCGATCACGATCAACTCCGACACGCTGGATGAACCAGACGAAACGTTTCTCGCTACTCTCTCGCAGCCGGTCAATGCGTCGATCGTGAAGCCACAGGCCCGCGGCACCATCCTCAACGACGACGAGCCGCCGGCCGTTTCGATTGGCGACGCCACCGTCGTCGAAGGGAATTCGGGAACCACGAATGCCGTTTTCACCGCGAGCCTCTCCGCGCCCAGCGGCCGGCGCGTGTCCGTCGCTTTTGCCACGAAGAATGGCACCGCGTCCGCCTTCAGTGATTACACGCCAAACTCCGGCTTGATCTTTTTCGAGCCAAGCGACACGAACAAGTCGGTTGCCGTCGAAATTCGCGGCGACACGCTGAGCGAGGCGAACGAAGGATTTTTCGTCGATTTGATCAGTCCCATCAACACGCGCCTGGGCAAGGGCCGGGGGACAGGAACGATCAAGGACGATGACCCGCTGCCGGTGATCACGATCAACGACGTTCAGGTTCGAAAGGCGTTGTCGGGGACTTCCCAAGCTGTGTTCACTGTGAGTTTGTCTTCTCCGAGCGGACAAACCGTTTCGGTCGATTTCGCCACGGCGAACGGAATCTCGATTGCAGGGACCGATTACGAGGCCGTGTCTGGAACCCTCTCCTTCGCTGCGGGCGAGCTCGTGCGAACCATCTCCGTCCCGGTTCTGAGCGCGGCGAGCGGCCAGTCGGCGCAAACGTTCGCCGTAAATCTCACCAAGCCGCTCAATGTGACCATCGGTCGGGAGACGGCGACGGCAACGATCATCGATGACCGCCCGCTGCCGGGGATCTCGATCACCGACGCGGCGGTGACGGAAGGAAACTCCGGGGTCGTGCACGCTGTTCTCACCGTCAGTCTCTCCCAACCAAGCAGTCAGGAAGTTTCGGTCCGATATACGACGGCCGAAGGCACCGCGCTGGCGGGGAGTGATTACGACGCGATCCCCAACACGCTACTGACTTTCAAACCGAACGAAACCAACAAAGCCATCAGCGTGGCCATCAAAGGCGACAGGCTGCCTGAACCCGAGGAAACGTTCACCGTCCTGCTCAGCTCGCCGTCCAACGCCATCCTGCTCCGTGACCGAGCCGTCGTGACCATTACCGATGACGACACGATCGTGGGCATCTCGATCACAGACGCCGCTGCCCTGGAACCTGACACCGGAGCAACGAACATGGTCTTTACAGTCCTTCTGTCCGCGCCTACCTCTCAACTTGTAACCGTAGCCTATGCGACACTGGATAACACCGCGAGAGAGGCCGAGGACTACATCGGGGTCTTGGATGTCCTCGCGTTTCCACCTGGAACAACCAGCCAGACGATCGCCGTGCAGATTAGGGGCGATACAAGGAACGAAGATACCGAAAGCCTGTTCCTCCGATTGAGCGATCCCCAAAACGCCGTCATCCTGCGTGACCGAGCCATCGGCACGATCACGGACAACGATCCTCTTCCGGCGATCTCGATTTCGGACGCGACCGTGACTGAAGGCAACAGCGGAGCCGTGAGCGCGAATTTCACGGTCAGTTTGAGCTCGCCCAGTTCCAAGTTTGTGTCGGTGAACATCGCGACGCTTGAAGGCACGGCCACGGCCGGCCGGGATTTTCAAACGGCTTCGGACACGCTGACCTTTCTGCCGGGCTTTACGAGCCGAACTATTTCAGTGCCCATAATTGGGGACACGGAGGACGAACCCAATGAAACGTTCGCCATCGTGCTCAGTCGCCCGGTCAACGCCACCATCGAGAATTCCCGCGCGCTGGGTACGATCATCGATGATGACGTGCCGCCCACGCTCCTGATCACGGACGCTTCCGTGCAGGAAGGAAATGCCGGAACCACCTTCGCCGATTTCACCGTGCGCTTGTCTGCGCCAAGCACCCAAGCAGTCGCCGTAGAGTTCAGGACTGCCGACCGGTCCGCTTTGGCCGGGAGCGACTATGCGGCGACGAACGGCGTTTTGCGCTTTGCGCCGGGAACCATCACCAACGTGGTGCGCGTGCCGATCGTGGGTGACACGATCAAGGAAACGAATGAAACATTCGCAGTCCTGTTGAGTCCTCCGACCAATGCCCGGATCATCCGCGACACCGGGATCGGAACGATTCTGGATGATGACGTGCTTCCGACGTTGACGATTGCTGATGCCATCGTGACGGAAGGCAATTCCGGGTCGGTGAATGCGACCTTCGCGCTGCGTCTCTCCACCGCCAGCGCGCAGACTGTGTCCGTCGGCTTTCAAACGGCCGGCGGAACGGCCACGGCCGGGACCGACTTCAAAACGGCTTCCGGCACGGTTGACTTCGCGCCCGGCGTGGTCGATCGAACCCTCTCCGTCGAAGTCATCGGGGACACGACCTTCGAAGCGGATGAAACGTTCTTCGTGAACCTTTCAACCCCCGTGAACGCGATCATCGCGATTGGAACCGGCGTGGGCACGATCCGGAACGACGATTCAGCCGCCAATCAGCCGCCTTCCGTGCGCATCATCAATCCGGCGAATGGCGCCGCGTTCACGGCGCCCGCCGAGGTCTCTGTTACGGTCGATGCGTTCGATGGAGACGGTTCCGTGAGCAAGGTCGAGTTCTTCGTCGGATCGACTTTGCTCGGCAGCGCGACGAGTGCGCCTTACACGGTCCTCTGGAACAACGAAGCAGCCGGCGCGTATTCCTTGACCGCGCGCGCCACGGATGACAAAGGCGCGGTCGCGGTGTCCGAGCCGGCGAACGTCCTGATCACGCGCCGCGTTGCCGGCGCCGAAGTCGCCATCATCCGCAATTTCGCTGACCCGGAGATTTCGCTGATTCAGAATTACCTTTTGGAGATGGGCATCAGTTCGCAAGTGTTCGAGCAGGAAGGCCTGTCGTTCGACGCGGTTCGAGACGCCCGGCTGGTGATCTGGAATGATCTGGGATCGGAGGCGCAAGGGTTGACCGATCAGGAAGTCGCGATCTTCCGGCAGGCGTACGACGCGGAGATCCCGCTCTACTTCATCGGCGAAAGGCTGGCGGCTTCTACCTGGAATCTCAGCGCGAACCGGCAAACCCAATGGGCCGAGTTGATCCACCTCACGCTGGGAGCGGCCAATCGCAGCGACGGCACGATTCTCCTGGATGAACTGACCAAACATCCTGTGGTCAGCGGGCACTTCGGCACGGTCGGCCGGTTCAATGGCTCGCCGAATGTGGAAGGCAAATTGCGCGCTGCAGAAGGGGTAACATTGCTGGGGCGGTCGGCCACAGCGGATTTGATTGTGGCATTTGAAGATCCGCTTTCGGACGGGCGAATCCGGACGGTCAGCCAGAATTGCCGTTTGACCGCCGGGGCGAATTCCGCGGCGATCATCGAACAAAAGAAACTTTTCCAAAATACCGTCGCCTGGCTGATGCACAAATCCTTCCAGGCGTTGACTGACCTTTCGATCACGATCGAAGGCTCGGCGGATTCGGTGGCCGTGGGAAGCGAGTTCACTTACACGATCAGCGTCCAGCACCAGGGCGAGATCGAAGGCACCGGCGCGCTGGTGACGGTGTCGCTGGGAAGCGGTTTGAAGCTCAGCAAATCGGAGTTCCTCCAAGGCACTCTCACGGAATCGAACGGGACCATCTTCTACAACCTGGGCAATATGGCGAGCGCCCAACGGTCCACGCTGTCGCTGGTGCTGCTGCCTACGATTGGCGGCACGCTCACGACGCGCGTTAATGTGGCCGGGAACGAGCCGGACCCGAACGCCTTGAATAACACGGCGACGGTGGAGACGGTGGTGACCGGCGGGGCGCTGACATTGCCTGCGCTCCGGTCGGTTGGATTCAATACGCAGGGATTCCAGTTGAACGTGACGGGCGCCGGGCCCGGAATCTATCGTGTCCAGGCCTCGACGGACCTGTCGCGTTGGATTGACCTGACCAATTTCACGGGCCGGAGCACGCCGGTCCTGGTTACGGATCCAGGCGCATCGAAAATGACGCCGCGGTTTTACCGGCTAATCTCGCCGTAACACGGCCAAGCGGCCACTTCTTCCCCGGAAACCTGACGGTAGGGCGAGCCTGTCCCGATCGAGCCGAGACGGACGTGTTCCGGGCACGTCGAGCGGCTCACCGGGACGGACTCGCCCTACCGGGTTCATGGGGCGAGAGCATGGTGATCGGACCAAGGAAGCTGCCCATGAACCCGTCTCCCGGACCGTGGCCTTTAGGCGCCTTTAAGCCGCTTCAACGCTCGATTCCGGAGAGTGCGCGGAAGCAGCCTGAAGGCTGCGGTCCGCACGGTTTTCGGTTCATGGGCCATGTGCATGGCGCAGTTGCCCATGGCGGCTTCCCTTGAACGCTCCAGGTAGGGCAAGCCTGTCCCCATCGAGCCGAGTCGGAAGTATTCCCAGCACGTGGAGCGGCTCGCCGGGACGGACTCGCCCTACGTGAGTCATGGCGCGTGGGCATGGTAATCATGCCAAGGAATCAACCGACGACCCCAACCTCATGATCGAGCACGGACGAGACTTCGAATTGCACCCAGCCATTGCGCACGGCAAAACGAGTCTTCTTCCGTGCCACCAGGAGCTGCAAGCTGCGCGGACGAACTTCCGAAGGCAGCTCGATTTTGACGCGCAACGGCCCGACCGAAATCAATTCGTGCATGGGCTGACGCCAGGTCCCGGTGCTGGTCAGGTTCACCAGGTGAAGAATCAGCCGGTTTTCCTGACGATAGAGATGGCAGTCGATCAGGCCTGGCCCTTCGACCTGAAGCGGGATTCGATCGTTCGCCGCCCAGCGCACAAGGTTCGCCAGAAGATTGCCGTGGTCAGGCAGATTATCCGTTGCGAAGCGGCGGTCGAGGTCTGCGGGTATGAACGCGACGCGGCCTTTGTGCGAAGTGTTCAGGATGAGTCCAGGGATGTCCGTTTTCGGCTGGCGGATCCAGGCGGTTTCCGGCGGATAGATTGGGAACGACGGAATGAAAGTCGCCAAGACCGAAGCATGGGGATCGAGCCGCAGCGGCTCCAGGATTCCGCCGAACGGCAAAATGTCCGTGTCATCGAAGCCGCGTAACACCGGATGCCGGCTGGCCATGATCGCGGGCTCCGTCCCGGCCTTTGGCCCATAAACGCGAGCCCGCAGTTCCGGCGCAAGACGAAGGTAAGTGTGTTGGGTGTCCGAACCGGTTCTCCGCCTCGGCAACGCGTCGGCCGGCGGCGGAGTTTTGCCGGCGTGCGCGCCGAACAAATCCGCCAGCGCGTAGTCGGCCCTGGGTTCGCCCCACTCGTTGTAGAGGCTCGTGTGCCCGGTCGCGACCAAACCGCCGCCGCGTTCCACGAAACGGCGAATGCTGGCAGCCAGCGCGTCCGACATGGCGCCGTAGTTCGGGAGGATCAGGAGCGAGAACTTCGAGGCGTCGCGCTCGAGGTGGTCCACGTGAACGGGGAGATAAGGGATTCGCGCGCGAATGAGCGCATTGGTCACGCCGCGCCAGGGCAACTCCACCAATTCATCGGCGTTGTCGCGGCCGAAGTAATCCGAACTTTTTAACCACGGATGACACAGATGACACGGATGAGGAACTAAGTGGTCCGTTTCGTAAATACGCTCACGTTCGTTGCGCCCAATTTGGCCTGGGGCAAGGCGCGACGAGCGAGCATCCCCCGCCAGTGGGGCTGTGACCGAGGAGCAACGCAGCCCCAGGCAAAATTCGGCGCAACCC
>Ga0194121_10006110_pt1 | contig 16279 bp, 16 predicted proteins | sample TA2MahCa50mmetaG_FD_148609 | JGI IMG/M metagenome (GOLD analysis project Ga0194121, IMG submission 148609) | Freshwater microbial communities from Lake Tanganyika, Tanzania - TA2015020 Mahale Deep Cast 50m | ecosystem: Environmental > Aquatic > Freshwater > Lake | place: Tanzania: Lake...
AAGGAAGTGACTACGCTCGGATTGGTAAACTCGATGTGGCAGAGGAACAAATCCAGAAAGCGGTCCAAGGCTCGCCCAATTTCGCAGAAGCACATTTCAATTTGGGGGTGATTCGCGCCAGCCTTGGGACTGGCAGCGAAGCACCTACACGATGTCCTTGGTCAAACAGCGAACGTGGACATCCAGAAGGGAGAGCCACTCCAGTGGTCTCTAATCAAAAAAGTGCCTTTTGGTGAACCGGCCTGTCGGTAAACAACGGCCAGATTTTCCATGAATCCGATGCAGAGTAACAATGAGCTGGTGCGATCGTTCCTTGAGAACGGCAATTTGAATCGGGCCCAAGGCAAGGTCGATCAGGCCATGGCAAGCTTTGAGAAAGCTTTGCAACTCGATCCTTGCTGCATGGAAGTTTTGCTTCAATTGGCCATTCTCAACCAACAACGTTCTTCATTCGATAAAGCTATTGAATATTGTGAACGGATTCTCCGGATAAAGCCTGACTTAGCGACGCCGTATTTTCTCCTGGCGAACCTTTACCAACAACAGGGTAACGAAGCCAAAGCCATTCCTATGCTGTTAAAGGGTGCTGAGCTCGAACCCAAGGCCATTCCAGCTCAGCTCCACGTGGATTTGGCGAAATACCTGAGCGCCCAGAATCGGCTTTCGGAAGCCGCCGCAGGCTGTCAACGAGCCCTCAGCATTGATCCAAGGCTGGTGGCGGCGCACGAGTTGTCCGCGGATTTGTGCTGGCGTCAAGGAAAACTCGACGAAGCGATTAGATCTTTGCAACGACTGCTCGAAACACATCCAGCTTTGGGATCGTTCAGCAACGCCGAGCATGTTGACTACAGTTTTCCAAGCCGGATTTGGGAGTTGACGAAGCAACTCAATGATTTGCGTGACGAATTGGACGGCTGCCCGAATCCGCCGTCAACGACCCCAGCCGCCGCCTGGAATCTCTGGCTCACCGCGACTGCTCTGGCTGGAATGGGAAAACTGGACCTTGCCGACGAGAAGTTCCAAAATTCAATTCAGGCTGAGCCGCAGTTCGCCGAAGCTTATTATAGTCTTGGAATCGTTCTCGCCAATCTAGGCGCCAGTCCTTGGCAACCGGCGAAGCTCCAAAAGGCCATCGAGTGTTTTCAAAAGGTGATTCAAATCCGGCCCGACTGGGCGGATGCTCATTTCAGACTTGGGAAAGCTTGTGAGAAACTGTTAGTGACCGGTTGTGAGAATCAGTCGAGCGATTTGAGTCCTGCTGTAACCTGCTTTCAAAAAACGATCTCACTGAAGCCAGAACACACGGAAGCTTATCGCGAATTGGGCATTTTGGATGGCCGTTCTGGCAGGCTGTTGGAATCATGGAATTGGCTTAAAAAGTACTACCGCCACGTAACCGAAGAAGCGGTTACCCACTCACTCGGCAAAATGGGGGTGCGCTTCCTGGATCCAAATAACGCTTACGCGATCGGACATTTGGCTCAAGTTCCGGAATGCTATTTGAAGTTGCAACAGCTCGGTTGGTTGCCTCGCTATCAAACGATTTTCCTGGCCCCGGCTGGCCGAGTAGCTAACCCAAGTCTGTTGAATTATTGGCGGAAGCATTTGGAAGTGGTGACAGATTCGCGTCGAATTCAGGAGCTGTGGCCGGTTGCCAAGAAGCTCAGCCACCCCGCTTTTTTTGTGGTCTTGCCCGATGGCCGGGGCATGCACATCTCGCCTGCTATGTCGGTGGTTCAAAAGGAGTGGGAGAATCGAGGATTGGGCCCCTTACTGACACTTTCCGATGCGGATCGAGAGCGTGGTTGGAAATGTCTCCAAGAAATGGGCGTGCCCAAGGGGGCATGGTTTGTGAGTTTGCACGTGCGCGAAGGCGGGTTCAAACGCGAAGGTGACGGCCCTTATAACCGGCACCGCAATGCGAATATCGAAACGTACGTGAAGGCGGTGGACGCGATCGTAGCTCGAGGCGGATGGGTGGTTCGGATGGGTGAGCCGAGCATGAGGCCGATTCCTGCGCGCCCTCAATTAGTCGATTACGCGCATAGCAAGTTCAAGAGCGATTGGATGGAACTCTTCCTGTGTTCGCAATGCCGGTTCTTTCTCTGTTCGGGAGGAGGAATTTTCGCCACACCACAACTCTTTGGCGTGCCCGTCGCAGGAACGAACTGGCCGCCCGCGATTCCGAGTCATCGCACTCAAGACATTATCATTCCGAAGTTGATTCGCCAGAGACGAGAGGGACGTTATTTAACCTTCCAGGAGATGCTTTCTCCACCGATTATTCATAATGCAAATGGGATTTTCTTGTCCCAGCTTGGACTCGAGTTTGTTGACAATTCGGCGGAAGAGATTAGCGAACTAGCCGTTGAAATGCTGGATCGAGTTTCCGGCGCCTTAACGTACAGCTCCGAAGAACAGCCCCTGCAGCAAAGGTTTGCTTCTTTAGTTGCGCCAGATTTCGGCGTTTTTACTTCTCGAATTGGGCGAGAGTTCTTGACTCGATATTCCAACTTCTTGGGATGAGACCGCAACTGACTGCTTCATGACGCACTCTCAAGTTTATTTGCAAGACGTCCAAGCAATCGCGGCTGCTCTTGATCGCGAGCTAATCGAAAACATGGCCCACGGGCTCGCGGAGTTACGGGACCGGAGAGGACGGCTCTTCTTCCTCGGCGTCGGTGGCAGCGCCGCGAATTGCAGCCACGCGGTAAATGATTTTCGCAAGCTGGCGGGGATCGAAGCCTATAGTCCATGTGACAATGTGGCCGAACTAACGGCACGGACCAATGACGAAGGGTGGGGGACGGTTTTTGAAGCTTGGCTTGAAACCAGTCGGGCCGGGATGAACGATGCCTTATTTGTTTTATCTGTCGGCGGGGGAGATGCGGAACGAAATGTGAGTTCGAATATCGTTCGAGCCCTGGATGCGGGAAAGCGACGTGGAACGAAGATCTTCGGCATTGTCGGACGTGATGGCGGCTACACCAAGAGAGTTGGTGATCTGGTATTGGTAATTCCGACCGTGGCTGCGAGTTCGGTTACGCCTCACGCGGAATCTTTCCAAGCAGTGATCTGGCATTGTTTGGTCTCGCACCCACGTCTGATGCTGAAAGCCAATAAGTGGGAAGGCATCGACAAAGTTCGCGCGTGAGGATTATCGAGAGCTGCCATTTTGATTGGCAGGGCGGCGTTGCTGCGCCGCCGTGGCAATTGGCGATGCAGGCGGCGCAGCAACGCACGCCTTACCTTCAGTTTTCATGGAAAGAGCCGTATTCCTGGATCGGGATGGCGTGCTGAACAAATCCGACGTTCGCGATGGCCTTCCTTATGCTCCGCGGACACTCGAAGAGTTCGCGCTCCTTCCTGGTGTTGTTGAAGCAACAAGGCGGTTGCGCGAAGCAGGCTTCCGTTTGATTGTCGTCACAAATCAACCGGATGTGGGCGCCGGAAAAGTTCAACGCTCCGTAATCGAAAGCATGCATGACCGCCTCCGCGCTTGGCTGCCTATTGACAGCATCGAGGTCTGCTACCACCAAGATTGCGACGCCTGTGATTGCCGCAAACCAAAACCAGGTCTTCTCCTGGGTGCAGCCAATCGGATGTCGATCAGCTTGCGGGACTCGTACGTCGTAGGAGATCGCTGGCGCGATATCGCAGCAGGCCAAGAGGCAGGTTGCCGAACGATTCTTGTCGATTACCGTTACGAGGAACGGCAGGCAGAAGCGCCCGATTTTGTCGTTACGTCATTATCCGACGCCGTTCCCATCATTATCGGCACATGATCCCCGGCAAGTTTCTTATCTGTTATATGACTCAGCGCTAACTAATTAACTATGCAAACATTGTCTAATCTGAAGGTTAAGATCTTTGCCGACGGCGCCGATCTCAAGACCATACATGATCTATGCCGCGATCCGTTCATCAAAGGCTTTACCACGAATCCGACACTGATGCGCAAGGCTGGAATTGCAGACTATCGCGCCTTTGCTCGTGAGCTGATCCAAATGGCTGGTGATCGGCCGGTTTCCTTCGAGGTGTTTGCCGATGACTTCGCGGAGATGGAGAAGCAGGCTCAGAAGATCGCCTCTTGGGGTAAAAATGTTTACGTAAAGATTCCGGTAACCAATACGCGAGCGGAATTCTCGGGGCCACTAATCCGGCGCTTAGTGGCAGGAGGTGTCCAACTCAACATCACCGCCATATTGACGAAGCGACAGGTTAAAGATGTCCTTAGCTGTTTGTCTCCGAAGGTCGCGAGCTTCGTCTCCTTGTTCGCGGGCCGTGTCGCGGACACCGGACGCGATCCAGTCCCATTGATGGCCGAGACGGTTCAATTGCTTAACGCGAATCCAGAAGCGCAGTTAATTTGGGCAAGCCCACGCGAGGTTTTGAACATCGTTCATGCTGCGACGGTTGGTTGTCATGTGATCACGGTCACCCCCGACTTGCTCGCAAAGCTCCATCTTCTTGGCAAGGATCTTAATGAATACTCCTTGGAAACAGTGAAAATGTTCTATCACGATGCCAGAAGCGCTGAATTCCAGTTGGAGTGAACGTCTGTCGTGATCGGCGGATAAGCGCAGGCCATTGCTGTTGCCTTTTTAAACCCAATTCAATTTGTGAAGACAATTCTCGTGACCGGCGCGGCCGGCTATAAAGGTTGTGTGCTCGTGCCGAAGTTGCTCCAGGCAGGTTATCAAGTAATCGCTTATGACTTGATGCTTTTCGGTTCAAGCGGCTTACCTTCGAATCCCAACTTAACGATTATTCGCGGCGACATCCGTGACGCAAAGCAATATGCCAAGTGTGTTCGTGGAGCGGACGCGGTCATTCATATGGCTTGCATTTCGAATGATCCAAGTTTTGAACTGAACGCGGCCTTGAGCCAAACAATCAATTATGATTGCTTCGAGCCTTTGGTTCGCGCAAGCCAGGCGGCTGGGGTCCGAAGGTTTATTTACGTTTCCTCCAGTTCGGTATATGGGGTGAGCGATTCTCCGGAAGTAACCGAAGAGCATCCGCTTGTGCCCTTGACGGATTATAACAAGTACAAAGGTCTCTGCGAACCGATCCTGTTGCGCTATCAATCGGCCGGCTTCACCACGGTAATCATTCGTCCGGCAACCGTGTGCGGGTATTCCCCACGAATGCGCTTTGACCTCACGGTCAATATTCTGACGAATCTCGCGGTTACCCGCGGCTTGATCACAGTCTTTGGTGGAACACAAAAGCGGCCTAATATCCACATTGAGGATGTGACTGACCTTTACGTGAAGTTACTAGAATTGCCTGAACAGCTCATTGCAGGAGAAACGTTCAATGCCGGGTACGAGAATCATACGGTCGCGGAACTCGCTCAATTTGTGAAATGTGTCGTCGAGCAGGAATTCCCTGAGAAAGCTCCAATTCGCATCGAAACCACTTCTAGCAACGATAATCGGTCGTATCACGTCTGCTCGATGAAAATTGCGGCAAGGCTCGGATTCAAGCCGCAGCGAACCATCGAGGACGCGGTGCGCGACTTGTGCAGGGCTTTTCGGGCGGGCCGGTTTGACGACAGCCTGACCGAAGACAATTACATCAACGTGAAGCAAATCAAAAAAATCGGATTGCAATGAATGGCCGTAGGAAACTCGCTCTGGTGACCGGCGCGGCCGGGTTTATTGGAAGCCACATGGTTGATGTGCTGCGGGAAAATGATTGCCAAGTTCGAGGAATCGATAATTTGGTTGGCGGTCGGACCCGAAACCTGGAACACCGCAAATCTGATCCTGGGTTCTGTCTCGAGATCAGAGACCTCCGTGAGACTAAGCCGGACGACAAACTATTTCGTGATGTCGATTACGTTTTTCATTTTGCCGGGATTGGCGATATTGTGCCTTCGATAGACCGCCCCACCGAGTACATGTCTGCCAATGTGCTGGGCACGGTGCACGCGTTGGAAGCAGCTCGCCATAACTCGATCAAAAAATTCGTCTATGCGGCATCTTCCTCCTGCTATGGTGTCGCCTTGGAGTTGCCGACCACGGAAAACGCGCCCATCGCGCCGCAATACCCGTACGCCCTGAGCAAATGGCAAGGAGAGCAGGCCGTTCTTCATTGGGGCCAAGTGTATAAAATGCCCGTCATTTCGCTGCGGATATTCAATGCGTATGGGCCGCGCTCTCGCACTACCGGAGCGTACGGCGCGGTCTTCGGAGTGTTTCTCGCCCAGAAGCTCGCCGGCAAACCCTTCACGGTGGTTGGTGATGGAAACCAGCGCCGCGATTTCGTGTTCGTGCGCGACATTGCGCGAGCGTTTCAGATGGCAGCGGAATCGGACGGAGTTGGCGGGATCTATAATTTGGGCGCCGGAAATCCCCAGACCGTAAACAGGCTTGTCGAACTGTTGGGTGGCCATGAAGTAGTCCATCTTCCTAAACGGCCTGGGGAGCCGGACTGCACTTGGGCTGACATTTCGAAGATTCGTCGGCATTTGGGGTGGGAACCACGAGTTCCGTTCGAAGATGGCGTTGCAACGATGCTCAAGAACATCGATCAATGGCGCGATGCACCCATTTGGGATTCGGCTGCAATTACGGACGCCACGCGGACGTGGTTTCAGTTTCTTGGAAAGGCCGCCTTATGAAATCAAAAGCCTCGAAGGACTACCGTCGCAAGATCAAGACGCGTCCCGAACTGCAAGAGATCATCGGTTCGCGTCCGCGTTCTCGCAAAGTGATCATGTGCCACGGCACATTTGATTTAGTCCATCCAGGACATATCCGGCATTTGATGTACGCGAAGAGCAAGGCGGACATTCTCGTGGCGAGCTTGACTTGCGACGCTCACATCAGCAAGGCGTACTTCCGTCCCTTTGTTCCGCAGGAATTGCGCGCTATGAATCTGGCCGCGCTGGAAATCGTGGATTATGTCTTGATCGACGAGAACCCAACGCCGCTCGAAAACCTTGAACTGCTCCAGCCGGATTTCTTCGCCAAAGGCTACGAGTACAGCAAAGAGGGTCTTCATCCCAAAACGCGAGAGGAAGTGGAAGTCATCGAGAAGTACGGCGGTGAAATTATTTTCACGCCGGGTGACGTCATTTACTCGTCTTCCCATATCATCGAAAACCAACCGCCGAATCTTGCGGGCGATAAGTTGCATTCCTTGATGCAAGGTGAAGGGATAACGTTCGACCAACTCCGGCAGGCGCTTGAAACCATGGCGGGTGTCCGCGTCCACGTTTTGGGTGATACCATTGTCGATTCGCACACGTACTGCACTTTGATTGGCGGCATGGCCAAAACCCCAACGTTCAGCTTGAAGTACGAGAATCAAGTGGATTTTGTCGGAGGCGCCGGGGTCGTGGCGAAACACCTGCGCAAGGCCGGGGCTGACGTAAAATTTACGACCGTCCTAGGAAAAGATGGTTTGAAGGATTTTGTGTTGAAGGACCTGTCGGACTGCGGTGTCGAGTGCGATGCCGTCATTGATCCGACGCGTCCGACGACGCAGAAAAATGTGTTCGTGACGGGAGGCTATCGGATGTTGAAGGTCGACAAGCTGGACAACCGTCCGATCTCGGACAAATTTCTGAGCCGCTTTATGCAATCGATCTCGAGCACAAAGTGCGACGCGATTGTATTCAGCGATTTCCGACACGGCATCTTCAACTCACGGACCATCCCCGGCCTTATAGCCAGTATGCCACAAGGGCCATTGCGAATTGCGGACAGCCAAGTAGCCAGCCGTTGGGGCAACATTCTGGACTTCTTCGATTTTGATCTGATCACGCCTAACGAGCGCGAAGCGCGATTTGCGCTTGGAGACCAAGACTCGGTCATACGGCCTCTCGCCCGCGAACTTTATCAGCGCGCGCACTGCAAGCTTTTGATTTTGAAATTAGGCGAACGCGGGATCATCACTTATCGATCGCAGACGCCGGACGATTTCCGCGCGTTTTTCACCGTTGATAGCTTTACGGACCGTTTGGTAGATGCGGTTGGCGCAGGCGACGCGTTACTGGCTTACGCAACGCTCGCGCTGGCGGCCACAAAATCCGGCGTGATCGCCTCGATCTTGGGTTCAATGGCCGCGGCGATCGCTTGTGAACGTGAGGGCAATGTCCCGATTTCTCCTGACGAAGTCCTGAAGAAAATCAACGCGGTGGAAAAGATGACTTGCTATTCATGAGAGTCGTCGTCGTAGGGCTCGGAAATCAGGGGCGCAAACGCGCGCTCGTAGCGGGAGCGGACTTGGTCGCGACAGTGGACCCTCTTCAACCTGAAGCTAAGTTTCGGTGTCTCGATCAAGTGCCGCTTGATTCGTTCGATGCCGCGCTCGTATGTGTGCCTGACCAATCGAAACGGGAAGTTTTGCAATACTTGCTGGCGAACGGAAAGCACACACTCGTCGAAAAGCCGTTGTTCGATGGGAACAAGGAAGTGATTCGAGAACTTTTGGCTCTAGCGCAGCGAGGGAGGGCAGCCATTTATACTGCGTATAACCACCGCTTCGAACCCCACCTGGTTGCCTTACGAGATTTGCTGGAAAAGAACTCGCTCGGGAAACTGTACACAGCGCGTTTGTTTTACGGCAATGGAACAGCGAGAGACGTGCGAATGTCGCCATGGCGCGACCGAGGTTTAGGTGTTCTTTCCGACTTAGGCTCGCATTTGATCGATCTCAGCCTCTTTCTGTTTGGCTCATCTTTTCGGCAATGGACCCTCTGGCAAGCGGATAATTTCGAGAATTTGGCCTTCGACCACGCTGTATTCGCAGCTTCCGGCAATCCATTGTGTGAATGCGAAGTCTCGCTGGTTTCCTGGAAGAACTCATTCTCAATTGATATTTACGGTGAACTCGGCAGTGCTCACGTCGAAGGATTGTGTAAGTGGGGCCCGAGCAGGCTGACCGTTCGCAGGCGCGTATTGCCTTCTGGTCGCCCGACCGAAGATGTGACTGTGATCGAACTTCCCGACCCGACGTGGAAGGCAGAATACGCGTTCTTTTCCCAGCTTTGTCAAACAGGGGGATCCAGCCTCGAGAATGATATCTGGATCGATAGGGCGCTACGCCAACTGACCACCCTGGCGACCTGGAACACTCACTCTCGCGGCCAATTGGAGCGAGGTGACGTTGCGTTTTCCCTTGGCGAATCCGAAGGCAGGAGATGATAGGCTTCGTTGGTCTTTCTCACCTCGGGATCGTATCCAGCGTTGCGGCAGCCAGCAGAGGTTTTGATGTCCTAGCTTACGACCACAACGAGGCGACAGTCGGGACTTTGCGGGAAGGGAATCTTCCGTTCGTCGAGCCCGGATTGCGCGAGCTGCTGGAGAGGAATCGAGAGCGCCTCCGCTTTACTTCGCGGCTTGATGAAATCAGGCAGTGCGCCTTGATCTTTTTTTCGAGCGATACTCCTACCAATGTCGATAATGAAAGCGACCTCAGGCATCTTAATAGGTCAATTGAGGAAGCCATTCCACACGTTTCCGAGCACTGCATCTTGGTCATCTTGAGCCAAGTTTCGCCAGGATTTACTCGTGGTGTACGCGAGCGGTTGCAATCTCAACAGCCGGACAGAAAAAGCAAAGTCTATTGCCAAGTCGAAACGCTCGTTATCGGTGACGCGGTTCGGCGAGCGACTCATCCAGAGCGATTCATCGTGGGCGCCGCCGATCCATGCGAGGGGCTTGGCGAAGTTTATCGGAGGTTTCTCGAATCGTTTCCCTGTCCTGTGTTGCGAATGCGTTACGAAAGTGCGGAATTGACGAAGATTGCCATAAACGCGTTTTTGGTTTCTTCGGTGAGCACGACAAATATGCTGGCTGAGCTTTCCGCGGAGATTGACGCGGATTGGACAGAAGTTGCGCCGGCGCTGCGGCTGGATCGGCGCATCGGCCCTTACGCGTATTTGAGTCCCGGATTAGGAATTGCCGGCGGAAATCTCGAACGGGATTTGATGGCCATTCGCTCGATGGCTCGGCGGAACGGGACAGACGCTCGGCTTGTGGATCAATGGATCGAACTGAGCCGCTATCACTGTGATTGGGTGATTAGAACAATCCACCTAAACGTGCTGCCTGAGCGCTCAAATCCAGTCATCGCAATCTGGGGACTACCTTACAAACCGAATACAGACTCTACCAGGAACTCGCCCACGCTCGCGCTTCTGTCCACACTGCGCGGATTTGAAGTAAAACTGTATGATCCTGTCGCAGTCCTGCCGCCTGCGTATGCTTCTATGGCAACGCAGTGCGGCTCCGCGCTGGAAACATGCGACCAAGCTGATGTTTTGGTAATCATGACGCCATGGGCCGAATTTGGGAACGCCGATTTGAAACGGGTCGAAGAAGCAATGCGAGGGCGAATAATCATTGACCCATTTGGAATCTTTGGCGGCAAGAATGAACGCGGCTTTGGATTTTCGTATTTCAAATTAGGCGCGCCGCCCTATCCAAAAAGCAGATGATTCGCCATCACCACACAACTCGGGAACAGCCCGACCGTGTTGTTCTCCTGGGTGCAAAAGGCTTTATTGGGCGATCGCTGGCCGAGTATTTCGCCACTGCTGGAACGAAAATGTTAGCCATTTCATCGGCAGAGATCGATTTGCTCTTGGACAGCGCGGCTGGAAAACTCCAGCGGTTGTTCCAACCCAGCGATGTGTTGATCTTCTGTTCCGCGCTTACTCCTGACAAGGGCAAGGACATTCGGACCTTCATGAAGAACCTTACCATGGGAGAGCATGTTTGCGCCGCTCTGAGCAAATCGGCTTGCTCCCAGGTGATCTATGTAAGTTCCGACGCAGTGTACGGTGATGACGAAGCATTGATTCGAGAGACGACCCCTTGCCAGCCTTCCAGTTTTCACGGGCTCATGCATCTGGCACGCGAACGAATGCTTCAGGTCACGGCCGACGCAGTGCGAGTGCCATTGATGTGCGTGCGCCCGACAGCCGTGTATGGCGTGCAAGATACGCACAACAGTTATGGTCCCAATCGATTCGTTCGCGCCGCCTGTCGGGGAGACCAGATCGGTTTGTTTGGAGCCGGGGAAGAACAACGCGACCATCTTTGCATCGATGATCTTGTGGGATTAATCGGTTTCTGTGCGATGTCCCGTTCTTCGGGAACAATCAATGCAGCAACGGGCCGATCCATCTCGTTTGACGAACTGGCAAAAATCGTTGTGTCAAAGGCACAGCGAGGCGCAGTCGCTCATTCGGTGCGGAATGGTCCAATAACTCATCGGCACTTTGACGTGAGCGCGTTGTTTAAAGCGTTTCCGGAATTTCGTGTCACGCCTTTGGAGACAGGGATTTCGAATATGCTCGAAAAGTTGATGGTGAGCAGCGGCAATCCTGCGATCCGAGCGACTTAATTGTAATGAATCAGACGAGCCTAAAAGAGTCATTTCGGACAGTCGCTGGAGTCGTTTTGTTGCGGCCGGACAAGGCCGCTTTATTGCAACTGCGCGACGAAAAACCTGGACTGCGTCACGCGGGACTTTGGGTGTTTCCGGGCGGGCAATGCGAGGCTGGCGAAACGATCGAAGGGTGCGCTCGACGGGAGCTCTTCGAAGAGACCGGTTACAAATGTCAAAAGTTACAGCGACTAACCGAATTTATTTATTGCCAAGACGATGGCAATCCACCGGATCGTGTCACATTCTTTTGGGACCGGTTTGATGGTGCGCAGACGGTAAGCTGTCACGAGGGTCAGGCCCTCAGATTTTTTTGTCGCGACGAGGCGCCAATTAACCAGATGCCGGACTTTTTGTTGCAAGTATGGGATCAGGCCTTGGACGCGGCGATGCAATCGAGCGACCAGGAATAAGGAAATTGTGAGCACCTTCCGCGTTCCCTACACAGGCTTTGCGTTAAAAAACGCGGCGATCAAGCAAGAGTTGATGCAGGCTTTCGAGGCTGTGCTCGACAGCGGGCGGTACATACTCGGGAGCGAGGTCAAGGCATTCGAAAGCGAGTTCGCCGAATACTGCCAAGCCAAGTTTGCCATCGGCGTTGCTAATGGGACTTGTGCGCTGCATTTGGTCCTGCGCGAACTCGGTATCAGCGCTGGCGACGAAGTTATTACCGTTCCGAATTCGTTTATCGCGACCGCCGCTTCAGTGGCACTGATTGGCGCGCGTCCGGTGTTGGTTGATGTTGGCGAGGATTTGAACATGGCGGCGGGCTCAATTGACGCTGCAATTACTCCGCGGACGCGTGCGATCATTCCTGTGCATCTGACGGGTCGCCCGGCGCGGATGGATGAGATTATGGCGGTGGCCCGCCAGAACAATCTGCTCGTGATTGAAGATGCTGCCCAAGCGGTGGGCGCCGAGTTGCACGGAAAACGGGTCGGTGCGTGGGCCGATGCCGCATGTTTCAGCTTGCATCCGCTCAAGAATCTTCATGCCTTCGGCGACGGCGGGATGGTAACGACAAACAATTCGGACATTGCAGCGAAAACCGCGAAGCTGCGCAATCACGGACTTGTGAATCGCGAGCAATGCGATTCCTGGGGGTTCAATTGTCGTCTCGACGAAGTTCAGGCCGCGCTATTGCGGGTTCAGTTGCGTCAACTGGATGGTTGGACGAAGGAACGCCGCCGCCTTGCGTTTCGCTACAACGAACTCCTGAAACCATATGTTCAAGTTCCCGAAGAGCAACCAGGCGAATTCTGCGTTTATCAAACTTATGTGATTCAAGCCGAGCGGCGCGATGAATTGCGCAGCTACTTGGTCCAGCATGGCGTCGAAGCGCTCGTGCATTATCCCGTGCCGATTCATTTGCAACCGGCGGCAAAGGAATTAGGCTACACCGCGAAGGACTTTCCGATAACAATCAAAGCGTGCAGTCGAATTCTGAGTTTGCCTTTGTACCCCGGGCTGACCGAAAGCCAACAAGACGAAGTGGTCAATTGGATTGCGAAATTCTACCAGGGAAATTAGATCGTCATGCAGGTTCCTTACAACTATCTGCCCTTTCAATTCGCAAACCCGAAGCCGTTTCTGGAGGACTGGAAACGATTGATCTCTTCGAGTGAATTCACACTAGGTCCATTCGTCGAAGCGTTCGAACAAAAGTTCGCTGCCTTCGTTGGGGCGAGATATTGCATCAGCACCAATACGGGCACGGACGCGCTGATTTTGGCTTTGAAAGCTGCTGGGGTTCGGCCAGGTGACGAAGTGATCACAGTCTGCAATACGTTTTACGCGACGGTGGGAGCTATCTCGGCCGTGGGGGCGAAGCCGGTCTTCGTGGATTGCGACGACCGATACCAGATTGATGTCCGGCAAATTCCAGGGGCAATCACCTCTAAAACCAGAGCGATTTTGCCAGTTCATTGGGGCGGATGTTTGCCTGACATTGAGCGCGTCGCTGAAATTGCCAATGCGGCAGGAATCCCGATTGTCGAGGACGCTTGTCCGGCGACGGGCGCTTCAGTCAATGGCCGGCACGCCGGCTCGTTTGGCGCGGTGGGTGCGTTTAGTATGCACCCGTTGAAACCTCTGAACGTGATGGGTGATGGTGGCATGGTCGTGACGGACGATTTCTCGTTGGCCGAGTGGATGCGAAAATATCGGAACCACGGAATGGTTGATCGCGACCATATTGACTTTTGGGGAGTGAACATGCGTTTGCAGCCCTTTCAAGCATTAGTCGCAAGCCGCGTACTTGACACGGTAAACGACTTGGTGCGCATTCGAAACCGGAACGCTCGCCAATTGGACGCGGCGTTCGAGCAGTTGGCGGATTTTGTGCAGGTTCCCAAACGTCCTGCCGGGCACGTCGAAACGTATCAACTGTATATGGCCCGCTTCGTTCGACGGGATGAATTGTTGCGGTTTTTGATCGATAGAGGCATCGAAGCGAAGGTTCACTATCCACTTCCTCTGCATCTACAAAAGGCCGCCGCGTCACTGGGCCATGAGAGGGGCGATTTTCCTGAGAGCGAAAAGCAGGCGGATGAACTCGTTACCATCCCGGCACACCAGTATGTCACACCAGAACAGATCGATTACGTGATCCGCACTGTCAGGGCGTTTTACAATTGTTAACGGGCAGCATCCGTTCGCGAACGATGAAGACATACATTATCCTTGGCGGAAATGGGGTTTTTGGAGTGCACAACGCCATTTACCTTCTCGAGAAAGCAAACCCACGGAAGGTCATTTGTGTGGGGCGAAATCCAGAGAAAGCCGAAGCATACAATTTGAACGTGGGCAAGGACGATCCTCGTTATGCCTATCATCAAATCCATGTTGTATTCGAACAGGATCGGCTCATGGAATTGTTCGATCGGGAGAAGCCGGAAATCATTATCAATTACTCCGCTTTAGCGCATGCGACCTCGTGGACAAAGGCATGGCGTTACTACGAGACGAACGTTACGGCGCTCGCCAAAATGACCGAGTTGTTGGCGACGCGAAACTATCTCGAACGCTGGATTCAGATTGGGACTTCTGAGCTGTATGGCTCCGTGGATCAACCTGCGAAAGAAGACGCCCCTTTGCGTCCAACCAGTCCTTATGCTGTTTCGAAAATGGCCGGTGACCTGCATCTGATCACATTTAACAATGTGGTCCGGTTCCCTATGAATATTATCCGGCCGTCGAATTGTTACGGACCCGGACAGCAGTTGCACCGTGTTCTTCCACGCGCGGTTCTCTGTGGGTTGACCAGGCAAAAGTTGCCTCTGCATGGCGGAGGGTTGGTGCGCAAATCGTTTATGCATGCGTGCGACTTGGCGAGCGCCGTTCATCTGGTTGCAGAGAAAGCGCCCATTGGGAAGATTTATAACGTTGGTCCTGCCAACTCGACGCCAATCCGCGATATCGTAGCTCAGACGGCCAAGGCAATGAAAATGAGGCTGGAAGATTTGTGTGAAATCACTCCAGGACGACCTGGCGAGGACGCCAATTATTGGCTGGATAGTTCGGAGATCGAAAGAGATTTAGGGTGGCAACAGACAATTTCTCTGGAAGCAGGAATTAACGACATGATCGCATGGGGGAAGAAATATCTCGATTTCTTGAGGCGGGAATCAACGGAATTTGTGCTGCGCGCCTAAAGAAAGGCGACATCCTATTTATTTAGGATCGAAGTTGTGATTATGCTCGATAACCGAACGCTCGGAACCAATCGGATGCCTTTGATCGGTATCCCTTGCCGTGAGGAAACTGTCCGCTCTGCGAGTTTTGTCGGAATGTTCAGAAGTTATGTTGACTCCGTCGTTCAGGCTGGAGCGGCGCCGTTTCTCATTCCCCTTCTGCGCGAGAACGCGGGTGTTCGCCAACTTTATGATATGGCCGATGCAATCATGCTTTGCGGCGGTGAAGACATTGAACCGAGGTGTTACGGTGAAGAAATTCAGGCCGTATTGACGACCACCTCGCCGGCACGGGATCAAATCGAGTTGGACATTGTCTTATGGGCTATCGATGACGGGAAGCCACTTCTCGGTATTTGTCGGGGAATGCACGTGATCAATGTCGCTCTGAAGGGCACTTTATACCAAGACTTATCAACACAGTATCCCGCTTCGCTTGAACACCATCTGTCTGGTCAAAGAGAACCCAACATGGGCCATGAGATTCGGCTTGATCCAAACTCGAAATTTGCGGCACTTCTCGGCGCGGAGGTTCTCTTTGTGAATTCGAGGCATCATCAAGCGGTCAAAGAGATCGGTCGAGGACTCAAAGCCGCCGCGCGGGCGCCGGATGGCGTGATTGAAGCTATTGAACATTCCCAAAAGCCGTTCGTGCTGGGGGTGCAGTGTCATCCCGAACTGCTTTCGGGAGGAAGCTCGTCAAATTGGCGTGACCTGTTTTGTGCTTTTGCGGATGCAGCGCGCCAGTGTTCACTTCGACCGGAGGTTCTTGTGACTTCGGCAAAGTAAAGGGCTGACTGAGTTTGCTTGATGGAGGCACTTAAAAGGACATCCGGCCAGGTCCCAAGATTTCATGAGCGAAATACACTTGCCTCCGCAGTACGCTCCTGCGCTGAACAAATTGCTCCGAGGTGATACTGGCGAAGCGCTTCAGATGCTCAATGCCCAACTTCTCGACAATCCGACGGATGCGGTCATTAGCTACTTTCTCAGTGCCGCGTTACTGCAATCAAATGAAGTCGAACGCGCCCACAGCTATTTGAGCGGTGGACCCCGATCTTCAGACCACTCGACGCAGAATTTAAGCTTCTGTTTTCTCGAGGGTGCTCGGGTTGTTCGTGTCGGTTCGTTGGTCTGCGTCTAATTCCATTTTGGAAAGAGAGAGCACCGAACCACGG
>Ga0194121_10006115_pt1 | contig 16265 bp, 18 predicted proteins | sample TA2MahCa50mmetaG_FD_148609 | JGI IMG/M metagenome (GOLD analysis project Ga0194121, IMG submission 148609) | Freshwater microbial communities from Lake Tanganyika, Tanzania - TA2015020 Mahale Deep Cast 50m | ecosystem: Environmental > Aquatic > Freshwater > Lake | place: Tanzania: Lake...
GTTCGCGGCATCCCAGTTAAAATTTTTCCAGTAGTCCGCGATGTAGGCGGCGCGATCCGATCCGTAATCCAGAAAGTAGGCGTGCTCATACACATCCAGCACGATGACGGGTAGGCATCCCCACACACCGCCTTGGTTGTGCGCATCACAGCCGTACACGCGAAGGTTTTGATCCTGAACGTCCCACGCAAGCACGACCCATCCACGCATCGCCATGCCACTTGCGCTAAAATACTTGATGAATTGTTCCATCGTGCCAAATGTTTTTGTGAGCGCTTGGGTCAGCGCGTTGTCCGGAATCGTCCTTCCATCGCCTCCCAATCCGTTGAAGTAATACTCATGGAGGTACACGCCGTTGGTGGCGAAGGTTTCTCCCGCGCGCAGGGCACGCAAGGCAGAGTACGTTTGGTTGCCTGCCGGCTCTTTCTCGCCGCGCGCAAACGTTCCGAGCTCCTGCCCAATCTCGTTCATCTTCGTCACGTACCCTTGGTAGAGCTTGTCGTGATGGATCTCCATCGTTCGGCGCGAGATACCGATCAGGTCTTTCTGAAAGGGCAGAGGTTTGGGTTCGTAGGTTTGCATATGGTAGCATTTTAGGAGATGACACCGCAGAAATCAACCATCGTCTGGATCGTGATCGTGCTGATGTGCGTCGCTATCGCCTACACACAGTATGGTTATTTTCGTCAGCCTGTTGCAGGAGAGTCCAAAACCGGCCTTGAGCACAATTTGGTCTCAACCGGCGTGGCCAAAGACGGTATTCCTTCTCTAGACGAGCCGGTGTTTGAATCCGTGGCGCAGGCGGATCCGTATCTGGATGACGCTGGGTACGGGATCGTTGTGGAGGCGGGAGCGCGCAGCCGTTTTTATCCGTATCAGATTTTAGTGTGGCACGAAGTGGTGAATGATACATTTGGCGGCGTGCCGATCCTCGTGACCTACAGCCCGTTGTGTGGCGCCGGACTTGCGTTTGACCGTCGCGGCACGGACGGGCCGTTGTCGTTTGGTGTCTCGGGAAACGTGTATAACAATTGTCCCGTGTTGTACGACCGCGCGGACGGGTCGCTCGTCAGCCAGCTGGATCCGGGCCTCCCGCCGTATCCTTCGCGCGTGATGGTTTGGCAGGAGTACAAACGGGCGTATCCGCGCGGGCAGGTGCTCTCACGCGAAACCGGCACTGTGCGCGATTATACATATGATCCCTACGGAGATTACGAAGAAACACATGCCGTCTGGTTTCCGCTGGACGCGATGGACGAGAGCCAACCTCTCAAAGCCGCCCAGTTCGCCTCTGACGGGTCTATTGTGCAACCACACTACTGGTTCAGCTTTTTCCTAAAAAATAAGGTTTTTGAATAGCGGGGTCAGGTCGTTACCTGTCGCATGGTTTGCCATGCGACAGGTAACGACCTGACCCCAACTCTATTTCCTATGGTTTTATCTGTCGTGGCCACTCCTATTGGAAATCTTTCCGATCTCAGCGAGCGGGCGAAAGCCGTGCTTGCTTCGGTACAGACGATCCTCTGCGAAGACACGCGTGTAACGCGGAAACTACTTGAGCGCATCGGCGTGTCCACACCCACGCTCGTTTCCTATCATCAGCACTCGGATGCGGCGGCAGTGAAACACATCCTTCGCCTGTTTGAAGAAGGGCAGGATCTCGCGCTTGTGACGGACGCCGGCACGCCCGGCATCAGCGACCCGGGCGGGAAACTCATCCATGCGCTTCTCGCCCATTTCGGGGACGCGATCCGCATCGTTCCCATCCCAGGCCCGAGCGCGATCATCGCCGCGTTGAGCATCTGCGGAATTCCCGCAGACAAATTTATTTTTCTCGGCTTTCCGCCACACAAAAACGGTCGCAAAGCGTTCTTTGACCGGCTCCTCAGTTACGACCTCACGATCGTGTTTTACGAGAGCACGCATCGGATCTTGAAAACACTCGCCGAAATCGCCGCGCGCGACCCGGCTCGCCACCTCGTTGTCTGCCGCGAACTCACCAAGCTCCATGAACGCATCTATCGCGGGACGGCCTTGGAAGTGACAACACAGTTGGAATCCAGTAGTATAAAGGGCGAATTTGTTGTCGTCTTATGAAGCGTTTTTACGTCACCACCGCCATCCCGTATGTGAACGCAAGCCCGCATATCGGATTTGCGCTTGAGATGATCCAAACCGATGTCATGGCGCGATACTTGCGCGCGCAGTTGGGAGACAAACAGGTGTATGCGCTGACCGGCACGGATGAAAACAGTTTGAAAAATGTCCGCGCAGCGGAAGAAGCGGGCGAGGATGTGGACGGCTTTGTGGCACGTCATGCCGAGGAAGTCCGTTCGCTCACCCCCTTGCTCAACTGTTCGTTCAACGATTTCATCCGCACGCGCGAGGATCGGCACATCCGCGGCGCGCAGAAATTGTGGTCGGCGTGCAAACCAGAAGACATCTACAAGAAGATGTACCGCGGTCTGTACTGCGTCGGGTGCGAGGCGTTTTATACGGAAAAAGAAGTGCCCACTGGACTCTGCCCGGAACATAAAAAATCGTTGGAGGTGATTGAGGAGGAGAATTATTTTTTCAAGCTCTCCAACTACCAGCAGCCATTGGAGGAACTGATCGCAAGCGATACGCTTCGTATCGTTCCCGATACGCGCAAGAATGAAATCTTGAGTTTCATCCGCCAGGGGCTAGAGGATTTTTCCATTTCACGTTCGCAGGAGCGGGCAAAGCATTGGGGTGTTCCCGTTCCAGGCGATGCGTCGCAGGTGATGTACGTCTGGTTTGATGCGCTCTCTAATTACATCACTGCGCTTGGATACGCCGACGAAGCCGATCTCTATCAAACGTTTTGGGTACAGAATGATCACCGCGCGCATGTGATCGGGAAGGGGATTTTGCGTTTTCACGCGGTGTACTGGCCGGCGATGCTCCTTTCCGCCGGTGTCCCGCTTCCCCATGAGCTGTTCGTGCACGGATACATCACGATTGAAGGCGAGAAAATTTCCAAGTCGCTCGGCAATGTCATCCATCCAAAAACGCTCGTGGATGAGTACGGCGTGGACGCAGTGCGCTACTTTTTTCTGCGCGAAATTCCTCCGTACGGCGACGGCGATTATTCCCGCGCGCGCATGGAGGATCGGTATGCGGAGCTCGCCAATCAGCTGGGAAACCTCGTCGGGCGCGTCGCGGCGATGTCGCAGAAATATTTCGGCGGAATCGTGGATGGAGTCCAGAAGGATTGGTCGGAGACCGAACGCGAGCTGGACGCGCGCATGCACGCGTATGATGTGCGCGGCTATCTTGATCGTGTGTTTGAGATCGTCGCGCAGGCAAACGAACTCACGGACAAGAAAGCGCCGTTCAAGTTGGTGAAGGAGGACGAGGCGGCGGCAAAATCCGTGTTGTCCGAGCTCGCGGATACGATCCGTTTTATCGGTCGCGCGCTTGCCCCGATGCTTCCGCATACCTCCGAAGAAATCCTCCGCCGATATGGTACAGTGGTGTTGAGTGGCGATCCGCTGTTCCCGCGGCGTGAGAATGAGAAGTAGATTTTTTCTTTTGTGACGTTCACCTTCATTGACATCCTGCTCATCCTCATCATTCTTGCGTTTGTCTTTTTTGGTCTCTTTTTCGGTCTTGTCCATACCATCGGTTCGCTCATCATCACGGTTCTCGCCCTGCTCGTTGCCATCCACTTTTCGGACGCGGCGTTTGATACCTTCGGATTCATCCTCGGAGGCGGCGAAACGGCGCGCGTCGTGATATTCATTCTGCTGTTCTTTGTCGCCTCGCGCCTCCTTTCCATCGGGCTGAAGTTCGCCGGCGGCCTGTTTTACTGGTTCACCTACATCCCGTTTGCAAACACATTCAACCGTCTGCTCGGCGCGTTGTTCGGCCTGGTGGAGGGCGTGCTCATCGTCGGCGTGGTGATTTTTTACGCGATGCAAGTGCTTCCGGACGACACACTCCTCCAAGCCCTGCAGGGCTCGTATCTGGCGAAGTTCCTCGTGGCGATCATGTCGGCTTTGCAGGTCTTTTTCCCAGAGAGTTTACGCACATAGCTATGCTCATTGATACCCACTGTCACGTGCATTTCAACGCCTACCGAGACGATATGGACGACGTCATCACGCGCACCCTTGAGAAGGGTGTTTTGATGATGACCGTCGGTACCCAGAAGGACACAAGCCGACGCGGACTGGAAGTGGCTGAACGGTATGAGGGTCTCTGGGCGACGGTCGGACTTCATCCGAACCATCTCACCCAACAAGCGTTTTGGGACGATGACGAACTGCCGCCGGATCAACAACCCAACACGATCATTAAAACGCGCGCGGAACGTTTTGATGCCTCATCCTATTTAGAACTTGCCAGACATCCCAAATGCGTTGCGGTCGGCGAGTGCGGGCTGGACTCCTATCGGATTCCACAGGGCGCGGAGTTTGAGGAGGTGATGCGCGTGCAGGAGGCGGCATTACGCGGACAGTTTGACGTAGCGACACAGGCCGGATTGCCGGTCGTCGTTCATTGTCGCGACGCGCATGAACGGCAGGCGCAGATCATCAAAGAATATACGGACGCGGGGAAACTTACACGCCGCGGTGTCATCCACTGTTTTACCGGAACGATGGAAGAGGCGCAGCGGTATCTGGATGAAGATTTTTATATTTCGTTCACCGGCATCATCACCTTTCCGCCTCGCAAAGGGGAAGGGGATCTGTCGGCTGTGCAAAAAGTGGTGCGCGAGTTGCCGCTTGAGCGAATGCTCGTGGAAACGGACGCGCCCTACCTGACGCCCATCCCGTACCGCGGGAAGCGCAACGAACCGTGGTATGTCCAGTTTGTGGCACAGAAGGTGGCGGAGCTGAAAGGGATTTCGGTTGAGGAAGTGGCGGAGGCGACAACGGCCAATGCAAAAGCCTTGTTCGGTTTGGAGACATAAAAACGCGCCTTCGAGAAGCGATGGCGCGCGAGAGGGCCTAGAGGCCCCAGACGGTCTTGAAGTCGGGATGGTCGGCGGGCACCCTGTCCAGGTCTGCCGCGAGGCGGCGCAGGGCTGCTCCCAAGCCGGCTTCCTTCTGCCCGTGGACGCCATACACGTAGCTGTCGGCGACCTTCTGAATGCGGGACTTGCGCCGCACGCCCTCTGCCCACACCGCAGGATCCTCGCTGGCGCACATCCGGTACGCTGAGAGGGTGCTGTCGCGGAGCGACAGCCAGTCGTCGTTGGCCGCAATCGCCGTCTGAAGCGCGCTCGAGATCGGCGTGACCATGGGCTTTGACGCAGAGGCGGTCTTGTCGGGACGATCCGATGAACCTGTGGAAGGGCGTTGAGACGGACGCGAAGGAGGAGTCGACGGAATGTGGAGGGTGCCTGGCTTGGACCCTTGCGTCTGTTCGCCGACAGGCGGAATGGCACCACCGGGCACGTCCGCGGGCTTGATCAGAGCGGCGAGTTGACTCGCGAGGACCTTGAGCCGTTCCTTGCGCGGTCCATCGGGCAGTGCGTCCAGCAGTCCCTCCGGCCGGTCAAAGAAATCCGCAACGGTATCGGACAGACCGGTGTCGATCGTTGCCAGCTCGTTGAGCTCCGCTGAAGTGGGACGGGGGTCGCCCGCGAGGGCATCCAGTGCATCCTGCGATGCCGTGTTATCGGCGTCGCTTCCGAACAATGCCTGGTACCCTTCGATCCTGGTCATGTGGCCTCCTGTGGCTTTGGTTAGTAGCTGGTAGAGGGAAGCTTGCGAGCTTACCTGTACCAACTACCGACTTTTCACCTCTCCAGGGCTAAAAAAAATACCAGATTTACGACTCTTTGTCAACTCATATTGACACGCAATACCAAAAAATTGACGTTTTTTGACAAAAAAGAGTCCATGTCTTGACTTTTTGTCTATTTTGCTCTAACATCTTTCTCTCCTGCCTGCGGGTTTTCTGCCCGCGGACGCGAGAAAGCGTTCTTCACAGCACACAAAAACACGCCGTTCCGCGCGGCAAAACAAGGAGAAGAAAGTGACGCGATCAAATGCAGCAGCCATCGATGTCAAGGACGTGTCCCTGCGTCTGAACCTCGAGTTCAAGACCGAAGGGGAGATCAACGATGCTCGCAAGGCGCCGACGACCGCGGCGCTCACCCAGTTCAGCGATGCGCCCACCCTGCGGGCAATCGCGTACGACCTGGACCGCGTGGCGGCCAGCACCAGCGACGACCCTGAGGGCGCGCGCGCGGACTGGGCCAAGCGCCGCGTCAACGAGCACGACGAGAACGGGAACCGAACGGACAAGCCCAGAATCGTCGCCCTCGTGTTCAACGGTACCCGTAGAACGGTACAGGGCGTGGAGGATCTCGGGATCGCCGGCGAGTACAACCTGCCCGGTACCGGCACCGTGGAGGTTCAGCCGCTTTTCGTGGCGGTTGATGGCCTTGACTACGTGGTCAGGAATTCCGAGGGCACGCTTGTGCCCACGCGAACCTTCTACGGTACGCTCTACGCCCCCAGGGGCGACAAGGGGCCCTGCAAGTTCGTGCCGGTGGAGTTCGCGGACAAGTCGCTCATCGAGCGCTGGAACGGTCTGGTTGACCTCGGCATCCAGAGCGGCACGAGGCACGGGGACTGGCCCAAGATCACCCACGTGGACCTCGGAATCGGCCGGCTCAAGCGTCTGTCGTTCAACCCCCTCTACCGCCTGGAGCGCACCTACAAGGAGGAGCGTCGCGGCCGTACGTACGAACGGAAGATCTCGACGATCGGGTCCTTCTACGGCAAGGCGCTGCAGATGCACCCCAAGAGCCAGGCTGTTCCTGCCGATGCGATCGAGCAGAACCAGGAGGCGTGGAAGGAAGGGCAGGATCTGCCCAACACCTTCGTGTTCCGCATGACCGAACGCTACGGCTCCCTCGAGCTGATGCTCCTCGGCCGCGAGGGCGATACGAACTTCAACAGCGTCCAGATCCAGAGCGGTGTGGAGGTGCTGGATCCCTTCGGTGTGTTGGGTGTCAGCATCACGCGGTTCGATGCGGACAAGATGCGCAGCCAACTGGAGGACTGGAAGACGCTGGCGGTGGACGCCAACCCGCTCTACAAGCGGGCCATGGAGATCGGGCGTATCGTCGAAGGGATGTCGCGTGCCAGCATCCGCGTCCAGTTGGAGGAGCTCGGGCGCGAGGCCTACCGGCGCGCGTGCCAGCTCTGGAACGATGCCGTGAACGGCGCGTGGGATGAGATCAAGCGCCATCTGCGCTCCCTGCCGACCCTGGAGGATTGCCTCGCCGGGTCGTCGGTGGAGCAGCTGAACAAGCGGCTCAACCGCGACGACGTCCTGGCGAACTGGATCTCGCAACGCCTCGCCGAGTCCTACAGCCACAGCAATCTGGCCCACCGCGAACTGCGGCGGCGTCTGATCGCCCAGGCCGAGCAGATCGCCGAGAAGGCGGCCAAGGAGGCCAAGAAGGCAGCCAAGGAGGCCAAGAAGGCGGCCAAGGAGGCCGAAGGGTCTGAGCACGCGGCCGGCAACAACGCCGGCGAGGCGGAGACGACCGACATCACCTAGCGACATGGTGTCGCTAGCAGGCGGGGATGCAAGTGCATTCCCGCCTTTTTTTATTCGGTTCTCGGTGTCTGGTTTTTTTACACCTCTCTTGACCTTTCCTTGGGCAACACGTACACTTTCCGCGCTTGTTACCCACAGTGTTCGGCAAAACGCCGTTCAAGGCGGCCACTGACCTTATGCGTAAATCCACGGATGGCGCGTATTATCGGCTCGCCTTCAAAATTTGCGCGGATTGGACGGGCGCGATCGCTGTGCCGGCCATCCTGGGAGCGCTCGCCGGCCAATGGTTGGATAAACGGTATGGGACCGAACCGAAATGGCTCATGGTTCTGTTGTTCATCGCATTTTTATCCACAGGGATAACGATCACCAAAAAAGCGCGACGGTATAAAGCCGAATTTGAAACCATCGCCGCAAGCGAGCAGAAAAATAAACCCGACGCAGATCTATGAACCTGTTGCTTGCACCGGTTGCGGCCGAGACGATCGCCTATGCGGGGCCCTTCGCGGTCACCAATGCCATGGTGAACGCATGGATTGCGGTCGCGTTTTTCCTGGTCGTCGCGCTGGCGGCGCGCAAACGCGCGGCGCTCATCCCGCGCGGGTTTCAAAATGCGCTGGAAGGCGTCGTGGAGTTCCTTCTCATGGAAGTGGAAAAAGTGACAGGCGATCAAAAGAAAGCTCGGCAATTCTTGCCGATCGTGGCGACCATCTTTCTTTTCATTCTCTTTTCCAACTGGATCGGCCTGCTTCCTGGGACCGGTTCCATCGGCGTGTGGGGCGAGCTGCATGGGGAAATGGAACTCATTCCGCTTCTGCGCCCGGCGGCGAGTGATTTGAACTTGACGTTGGCGATTGCCGTGTTCGCGGTCGCCGCTTCGCATGTGATGGCGCTCCTGACCATCGGGCCGGTCCACCATCTCAGCAAGTTCGTCAACCTCCGCGGGATCATCCAAGCCCTGCGCAAAGGTCCGGTCGCGGTGATGGTCGCTCTGATTGAATTCGGCGTAGGACTGATTGAAATCGTCGGCGAGATTGCCAAAGTCGTTTCCCTCTCGCTGCGTCTGTTCGGCAACATTTTCGCCGGCGAAGTGCTTATCACCGTCATGCTCGGATTGCTCGCGTTTGTGGTCCCCATTCCCTTCATGTTTCTGGAACTGTTGGTCGGCGCGGTCCAAGCCACGGTGTTTGCGATGTTAACGCTTGCGTATCTGGTCGTGGCCACACAGGAACATGGAGAGGAAGCGGAAGAAGCCGTCGCACATGCAACCTAAAACCTATTATCTAAAACCTAACACCTCACGTATGTCTCCAGAAACAATGACCACACTCGCCAAAGCGCTCGTCATGGCTATCGGCGGAATTGTGCCAGCGCTCTCCATCGGTCTGATCGGGCTGAAAGCTATGGAATCCATCGGCCGCAACCCGGAAGCCGCGGGGAAAATGTTCGTGCCGATGTTGCTTGGCATGGCGTTTGCCGAAGCCATCGCGATTTATTCGCTCGTCGTTGCCTTTACCCTGTAGATGGAAGTGGTCAGGTCTTGAAAGAGGATTTGGCGCGGCCCTATTCAACGTCAAGACCTGACTCCCTCTCGTGATGTTATGGCCTCTCCTTCTCCGACAACAGAATTGGCCCACGAGGCTGCGCAGACCGTGACCGCAACAGGCGGACTTGGCATGCTCGGCATCAATCTGAAAATCTTTATTGCCCAGCTCTTCAACTTCGTGCTGGTGCTGTTGGTGTTATGGAAGTGGGTGTACCGGCCGCTTGTGAAATTGCTTGACGCGCGCACCGCGAGAATTGAAAAGAGCATGAAACAGGCGGATGAGATTGAAAAGCGGATGGCGGGATTGGAAGAAGAACAAGCACGTGTGATCGCGCAGGCGAAGTCGGAAGCGGCGGTGATGTTGGAGCAGGCGCGCGAAAGCGCTGAACAACGCAAGAAGGAATTATTGGAAGGCGCGAAAGGCGAAGTGCAGAAGGTGATCGCGCAGGGAAAGGAACAGCTCAAGGCGGAAAAGCAGAATATGGTTCGCGAAGCGAAGACGGAACTCGTCGAGCTTGCGGTTGAAGCGGCCAGGAAGATTTTGCAGGAATCCGTGAACGAAAAAAAATCAAAGCAGCTGGCCGAGGAAGCGATTGAAACGTTGTCCTCCAAGGCCTCTGTCTCATCCAGAACGTAGCGTAGGATGTATGAAGTATTCTGATAGACAACTGGCCACCGCGCTCCTAGAAACGGCCGAACACGCACACAATGCGCGCGGCGCCGCCGATGCGCTGATGGCGTGGCTCTCACAGCGAGGCGAACTGCACCGTGCGCGCGGCGTTGCCGCGGCGGTGGAGCAGGTGTGGAAGCAGAAGTACGGCGCGGCCACAGTGACGATCGCGTCCGCACACGCCCTCCCAAGCGATCTGAAGAAACGACTGGAAACACTCGCGCCCGGCGCGGAAGTAAAGGAGGCCGTGGATCCCGCGCTCATCGGCGGCGCCCGTGTGCGCGTAGATGACCGCGTGGTGGACGGAACGATCGCCGGATATCTGGAACAGTTACGCGCAACGCTAGCTCTATGAAAAAAACGGACTTGTTAGGCGCCCTCAAAGCGTCGCTTGCACAATTTCACGCCGAAGCGAAAGAAGAACAGGTCGGCACGGTCGTGGCGGTCGGTGACGGAACGGCGCGCATGACCGGCCTCACGCAGGCGCGCGCTTCGGAAATGCTTGCATTTCCTGGCGGGCTTTTTGGTGTCGCACTCAATCTGGAAGAAAATGGCGTCGGCGCCGTCATCCTTGGCGATGCATTTCATATTAAGGAAGGCGATACCGTCAAAACGACCGGGCGCATCTTATCCATCCCGATTTCCGACGAGGTGATCGGTCGCGTGGTAGATCCGCTTGGCGCACCGCTGGACGGCAAAGGAAAGATCAATGCCGACCAGTATTTTCCCATTGAAAAAATTGCTCCGGGTGTGATGACGCGCAAAAGCGTTGGCGTCCCGCTTCAAACGGGCATCAAGGCGATTGATGCGATGATCCCGATTGGCCGCGGCCAACGTGAGCTGATTATCGGCGACCGTCAAACCGGCAAAACGGCGATTGCGGTGGACACGATCCTCAACCAGAAAGGACAAGGGGTGAAATGCGTCTATGTGGCGATTGGGCAGAAAGAGTCCAAGGTGGCGAAAATCGTCGCGAAGCTGGAGGAGGCGGGCGCGATGGAATACACGACCGTTGTGGTTGCCGGCGCTTCGGATCCGGCAGCGCTTTCCTATATCGCTCCGTTCACCGGCTGTACGATCGGTGAGTATTTCATGAGCAAGGGTGAGGATGCGTTGGTCATCTACGACGACTTGTCCAAACAGGCGTGGGCGTACCGTGAGATTTCGCTGTTGCTCCGCCGCCCACCTGGCCGCGAGGCGTACCCGGGCGACGTCTTTTATTTACATTCGCGTTTGCTGGAACGCGCGGCGCGGTTGAACGATGAAAACGGCGGCGGGTCGCTCACGGCGCTTCCCATCATTGAAACGCAAGCGGGTGACGTTTCAGCGTATATCCCGACGAATGTCATTTCCATTACAGACGGGCAGATTTATCTGGAGACCGACTTGTTTTACCGCGGGATCCGTCCGGCGCTCAATGTAGGATTGTCCGTGTCGCGCGTGGGATCAGCTGCGCAGACCAAGGCCATGAAAAAAGTGGCCGGGAAATTACGGTTGGATTTGGCGCAGTTCCGCGAGTTGGAAGCGTTTGCACAGTTTGCAACGGATTTGGATCCACAAACACGCGCGCAGATTGAGCGCGGACGGCGTACGACCGAGATGTTGAAACAGCCCCAGTACGAGCCGATGCCGTTTGAACAGCAGGTGGCCGTCTTGTACGCCGTGACACATGGCTTGCTGGACGCCGTGCCGATCGAACGAGTGGTGGAGTGGGAACGCGCGTTCCATGGGTTTCTCCTTTCCTCTGGTGCGGAAACGCTTGCGAAATTACGGAAAGAGAAGGCGATTTCAGACGAGATTGAAACGATGTTGAAAAAGAACATTGAGGAGTTTAACGTCACGTTTGGTTAACGGTTCACGCTTCGCCCCGGCTCGCGCCGGGCTCCTCGCGATACGGAGAGGGATGTATGGCAGTCCAAACTCGATCCATTAAACGACGTCTCAAATCCGTCACCAACACGCGCAAGATTACCAAGGCGATGGAACTGGTCGCCGCGAGCAAGATGCGCAAAGCGGTGGGCGCTGTGTTGATGTCGCGGCCGTATGCGAAGCTCGCGTGGGAAGCCGTGCTTGCGATCGGGCTGAAGGAGGACACGACTCTCCATCCGCTCCTGCGGCAATCAGATCACATCACAAACGTGCTCATGCTCCTAGTATCGTCCGATCGCGGATTGGCCGGTGGATACAATACGAACGTGATCAAGACGGCGTTGCAGGAGATCAAACGATGCGGGAAGGATGTGCGCGTGGACAGCGTGTGCATTGGCAAGCGCGGGGCGGATGCCCTGCGCCGCATCGGAGGGAACATCCTCGCCAGCTTTACGGAGATCACCAATCACACGAAATTTGATGAGGTGTTGCCGATCGGCAGCATGGTCGTTGAAGAGTTTTCCAAGGGGTCATACGATCGCGTGGTCGTCGTGTATACAGATTTTGTGAGCGCGGTGAGCCAGCGTCCGGTGGCGCTGGAGCTCCTCCCACTGGGACGGCCGGAAGATGTGGAAGGGCTCGGCGAGATCTCTGGTTCTGTGATCCCGAATCAGGCTACCTCTTCTGTCAACGCAAGCGAGAGCGGAGGATCTCACACAAGCGATTTCACCTTTGAACCCTCTGCACGCGACGTGTTGGATCGCATTCTGCCTCGGCTGGTGGAAACGATGGTGTACCAGGCGGTGCTGGAGGCGGCGGCGTCTGAACATTCCTCGCGCATGATGGCGATGCGCAACGCATCCGACAGCGCAAGCGACATGATTGACGATCTCACCTTTACGTTCAACCAAGCCCGTCAGGCCGGCATCACACAGGAGATCGCGGAGATCAGTTCCGGCAAGGCGGCGCTTGAGAAATAACGCAGACGAAGTATCCAGTGCGCTCCTCTCCCTCATTTCTCCCCACCAGAAGAAAAACCTATGTCAAAAGGAACCATCGCACAAGTCATCGGGCCGGTTGTGGACGTCCGATTTGAGCAGGGCGAGCTGCCGTCTATCGGCACGGCTTTGCTTGCAAAAAAGGACGGCGCCGACCTCACCCTGGAAGTCGCCCAGCATATCGGAAACCAATTGGTACGCACCATCGCCATGTCCACGACGGACGGTCTGGAGCGCGGGGCGGACGTCACCAATACGGGGAAAACCATTTCCGTACCGGTTGGGCCGGACACGCTCGGGCGGATGTTTAGCGTTGTCGGGGAACCGATTGACAACCTCGGCCCCGTGAAAAGCAAACGGCGCGATCCCATCCACCGCGCGGCGCCGTCGTTTGACGAGCAGTCTACGCAGACGCAGGTCTTTGAAACGGGTATCAAGGTGATTGATCTGATTTGTCCGTTTTTAAAGGGCGGCAAAACGGGCTTGTTCGGTGGTGCGGGCGTGGGAAAAACTGTGCTCATTCAGGAACTCATCCACAACATCGCCAAAGAACATGGCGGCTACTCCGTGTTCGCCGGCGTGGGCGAACGGACGCGTGAGGGAAACGACCTCTATCAGGAGATGAAAGAATCTGGCGTTTTGGATAAGACCTCGCTCGTGTTCGGGCAGATGAACGAGCCGCCGGGCGCTCGCGCGCGCGTGGGGCTGACCGGCCTGACGCTTGCCGAATATTTTCGCGACGATGAGGGCCGCGATGTTCTGCTGTTCATTGACAACATCTTCCGATTCACACAGGCCGGTTCGGAAGTCTCCTCTTTGCTCGGACGCATTCCCTCGGCCGTGGGGTATCAGCCGAACTTGGCCACAGAAATGGGTGCTCTTCAAGAGCGCATCACGTCGACAAAGAAAGGGTCCATCACGTCTATCCAGGCCGTGTATGTTCCAGCCGACGATTTGACTGATCCGGCGCCGGCGACCACGTTCGGACATCTTGATTCTACGGTGGTGCTCGCGAGATCGCTTGCGGAACTGGGTATTTATCCGGCCGTGGATCCGCTGGACTCATCGTCCACGATTTTGGATCCGCATATCGTCGGACAAGAGCATTACGAGACCACGCGCGGCGTCCAAAAAGTGCTCCAACGCTATAAGGACTTGCAGGACATCATTGCTATTTTGGGAATGGATGAATTGTCGGATGAGGATAAACTGACGGTCGCGCGGGCCCGCAAAATTCAAAAGTTTTTGTCCCAACCGTTTTTCGTTGCCGAACAGTTTACAGGTTCGCCGGGCAAATATGTGAAACGCGAGGATACCGTGCGCAGTTTCAAGGGGATTCTGGAGGGGCAGTACGACCAGATCGGCGAGCAAGCGTTTTATATGAAGGGGAGTATTGAAGAAGTGGTGGAGGCGGCGGGTTAGGGATGGCCCTCCTCCAGAACCTATGTCGCTGAAGCTCAAAATTGTGACTCCCGAACGCATCGTGTTTGAAGACACGGTTGATTCGGTCACAGCCATGACACAGATGGGGGAGATCACGGTTTTGCCCGGGCATATTCCGCTCGTCGCCAACCTGCAGGCCGGGGAACTCCGTGTGCGCGCGAACGGAGCCGAGCAGTTTCTCGTGGCTTCAACCGGTTTTTTGGAGGTGCGATCTGGAAACGAGGTGGTCGTATTGGCGGACACGGCCGAGCGGGCGGAAGAGTTGGCCCTGGAGCAGATCGAGCAGGCGAAGCGCCGCGCGCGCGAATTGATGAACCAGAAACGGGCAGTGGACGAGGTCGCTTTTGCGGACGCCGCGGCTTTGCTGGAGCGCGAATTGGCCCGCGAGCGCGTAGCGATGCGCAGGAAAACCTATCGGGATGTGGGCAAAGCCAAGCAGGACCGTTAGAAAAATGACGAGGACCCCGAGCAATCCCACTCTTCATGCCTGTGACGGATTCCCCAACAGGCTGAATCACGGTGGAGTCGAGGGGACGAGACGATCCGACCAGAAGAGTCTGTTCGTGTCGTCCCTTTGGATCCAAAGGGAAGGTGTTCTCCCGTTTCAGCATCTGCAAAAAGTGAGGAAATCGGATGGGCCATCTCAATTCATTTGATCGGGAAGTCATCCAACAACTGCGCGCGGCGAGCGTGCTCGCGGATTGCGAAGCGCTCAAGCTCCAGGCGCCCACTGGCGTCATCGCCGTCTCCTGTTCGGACGGCGACCAAATGCCGGATGTGTTTGAACACCTGTGCGCGCTTGAGCGCGCAGGCGGGTGGCCCGTGCGTCCGCATCTTCTCTCGCTCCACGGCGGGGCGATGCTCCTTGCGAAGGGGTGTCCTCTCTACCGAGAGTTCCGCGCGGATGAACTTCTGCTCACGCACATCCGAGAGGCCGAAGGGCCTGCCCTCAAGGGCATCGGAACGGTTGTGCTCTCTGTGCATGCGCCCTGCGGAGCGGCTGCGATCGGACGCCTGACGCTCGTCCAACAACTCTCGTTTCTGATGCAGGCAAAGGCGCGCGTCAAGGCGATTGATACCACCAATCAGGTCGTCTGCTTCGTCCATGTGGATTTCGGCGACCGCAAGCGCACCTACTTCCTGTCGCGCACGAAGTGGAAGGCGTACTGGGAAGAGCATGGACGCCACCAGTGGGGGCACTTGGTCGGCCATCCTGCCTCTTGACAGGACGACCGTTTCGGTCTAGAATATGCGACGTCTTATGGCAATCACGCCTCGGACGGTGCAGCTGTGAGCTGCGGAAAGGGGATGGCCGTGAGGGATGTCATCAACGAGCTCAAGAGCAGGAAGGTCATCACGAAGATCCGTGAGTTGTTCTCGCACAGCGAACGGACGATCATCATCAGTGACACCGAGACGAATCCGGCGAACATCATTTCGCAGGGATACAACGTCCGGCGCATCTCGACCGAGGCCGGCGTCCTCACCTGCGGGCTGGGTCAAGGCAGCGACGAGGGGCTGCAGGGAGAGCTCGGAATCGATCCGGACAAGGCGATTATCCAGACGCTCATGCGCGCGAAGACGCAGGGTTTCCGGAAGGTGGTCCTGGTCATCAACCCGAACTCGACGGCCGGCGTGCTCGACGATACCAGCATCAAGCAACTCATCGATCACGCGGTGCGCGCCTCCTTCGAGATCGACGGGCGCGTGTCCGGTCTCACCGTGATGGTCATCCTGCATGTTCCCGACGGCGGCAGCTTCGTGAACTACCGCGTCAACAGCTACAAGTGGCAGGAGTTCTACGACGCGTACGAGCAGAACGAGCTCGGGCGCGACTCGGAAGGCGCAGTGGTCGGCGCGGCCTGACCCCAAGCGGCCTTCTCAACAGACACCATACGGGTGTCTTTTTTTATACCCAAATATTCCCTGAATTAGGTATAACCCGTATATTTCCTGAGCTTGTCGAAGGGAATATTAGTTATAACGTTTATATCCCCTGAGCTTGTCGAAGGGAATGTTGGGTGCTCACATATATATTCCCTGAGCTTGTCGAAGGGATTATGGGGTTATAACATTTCTATTCCCTGAGCTTGTCGAAGGGAATACTGGGTTCTGACATGTATATTCCCTGAGCTTGTCGAAGGGATTATTATGAAGTTGCTGTATGTTTGTGGAACAAGGAAATGTATGC